>Ga0308165_1000160_pt1 | contig 164850 bp, 145 predicted proteins | sample PhyWR2_FD_201032 | JGI IMG/M metagenome (GOLD analysis project Ga0308165, IMG submission 201032) | Phyllosphere microbial communities from UC Gill Tract Community Farm, Albany, California, United States - DLSLW.R2 | ecosystem: Host-associated > Plants > Phyllosphere > Unclassified | place...
CTCACCGAGAAGCCGGTCACCACCGCCGAAGGCCTGGAAGTCGTGCCGCTGAAACTGGTCAAGGCCGTGCTGCCCGACCCGTCTTCGCTCGCACCGGGCTACACCGGCAAAACCTGCATTGGAGACCTGGTCAAGGGCACCAAGAATGGCCAGCCACGCGAGTTGTTCATCTACAACGTGGCGTGCCATGAAGAAGCCTTTGCCGAAACCGACAGCCAGGGCATCTCCTACACCGCAGGCGTACCACCGGTGGCCGCTGCGCTGCTGGTCGCCCGTGGCGAATGGGATGTGAAGCACATGGCCAACGTCGAGGAACTGCCAGCCGAGCCGTTCCTGAAAGCGCTGGACGTGATGGGCTTGCCGACGCGGATCAAAGACGAGCACGGTGATCGTGCCTGGGATGCAATTGCCTGAATAGGCAATCGTTGACCGAACAAAAAATGCGTCCTGAGGGGCGCATTTTTTTTGATGCCAACCCACCCTACTGTAGGAGCGAGCCTGCTCGCGAAGAACGTCAACGAAGACGCGGGCATTCTGGATGCACGCGGTGCCTGTTGGTTTTTCGCGAGCGCCTACAGAGGTTGTCGGTTATTCGAGGTTCCGCGCTGAATTGCTCAGCGCCCGCGAACACTGCAACAACGCCGGCGCCAGTTGCTTCTGCGCATCCGCCCTGCTCCACCGACTGGTCGGCGCCACCACATGCACCGCTGCCACCGGCCGGCCATTGGCACCCAGTACCGGCGCGCCGATGGTCATGTCGCCCAGGAACAGCTCCTGGCCATTTACCGCATAGCCCTGCTCGCGCACTTGCTGCAACGACTCCAGAATCCTGTCGACCTCGGTCAATGTCTGGCTGGTATGCGCAATGCGCTGGCTGTTCTCGATCAACACCAACGCCTCCTCCTGCGGCAACGCGCTCAAATACGCCCGCCCCGACGCCGTGCAGTACATCGGTACCCGCGAGCCAATCGGCATGTGCACCGGCACGAAACCCGAGCTGACGAAGCGTGCGATGTAGGTCATGTCGTAGCCCGCAGGCTCGGTAAGGCACGACGTCTCGCCGGTCAATCGCGTCAGTTCCGATAAAAACGGGTTGGCCACCTCGATCAACGAATGCGCATCCAGATAGCTGAAGCCCAACTCCAACACCCGAGGTGTGAGTTGGTAATGCCGTGTGCGCGAGTGTTTCCGAAGGTAACCCAGGCTTTCGAGCGTAAATACCATGCGCTGGGCCGAACTTTTGGTCATGCCGGCGGCCTCGGCCACCTCCGCAAGGCTCATGCTGCGGCGCTGTGCGCTGAATGCCTTGAGCACCGACAGGCCTTTTTCCAGGGATTGGTTGTGCAGACTGTTGCGATCTTCGGACATGGCGTACTCGTGGTCAGGTCGATCAGGCGTGGCGATATTTCTACCTTAAATTACAAAAATAGACCATCTAATATCGCATATCGATACGACTGCTTCATTTTTTCAATTTTGTGTAGCGATATACGATTTTTATTAATCGAAATGGCACAGAGCTTGCGATTTCATCGGCAGCCGCTTGCGGTACTGACTTTCCGTTTTCCTTCTGGAGTAACCCGATGAACAGTCTTTCGCCCTTGTTTCGCCGCCTTGCCTTCGGCCTCTGTGCCACGTTCTGCGTTACCGCCGTGCACGCAGAAAGTGCGTCCTCTTACAAAGTCGGTGCAACGGCCAGTGGTTCGCCGTTTACCTTCCTCGACATCAAGAGCAACAGCATTCAGGGCGTGATGGTTGATGTCGCTGAAGCCGTAGGCAAGGCCGGCGGTTTCACCAGCCAGATCGAGCAGACCAACTTCGCCGCGCTGATCCCCTCCCTCACCTCCGGCAAGCTCGACTTCATTTCCGCCGGCATGCTCAAGACCGAAGAACGCACCAAGGTCGTCGACTTCAGCGCCCCGGTTTACGCGTACGGTGAAGGCCTGATCATCAATGCCGACGACAACGCCGCTTACCCTGATCTCATGCCACTCAAGGATCAGGTAGTCGGCGTGCAGGCCGGCACGATCTTCTATGACCAGCTGAACAAGCTCGGCATCTTCAAGGAGATCCGCACCTACGATTCCATCGGCGAGATGGTCCGCGACCTCTCCCTGGGCCGCATCAAGGCCGCTGTGGGCGACCAGCCAGTGGTGGCCTACCAGATTCGCCAGAAGCTGTTCAAAGGCGTGAAGCTCGCTCCTGACTACACGCCCAGCAACGTCGGCGAAGTCTGCCTGGTGGTGCGCAAGGGCGATGCACAAACCCTGGAGCGCCTGAACACCGCCATCGCCAGCATCAAGGCTGACGGCACCCTCGACAGCATCCTCAAGAAGTGGGGACTTGATACCCAGGTGCGCCCATGAAGCCGGCTGAGTTCCTGCAAAACGCCCTGGACTTCCTGCCGATCCTGCTGCAAGGCGCCTGGGTGACGATCCAGATCACCGTGCTGTCGTTCCTGCTCAGCAGTGCGCTCGGGTTGGTACTGGCGCTGCTCAAGCTGTCGCCGATTCGTGCACTGTCGTGGACGGCCAGCACCATCATCAACGTGATCCGTGGCCTGCCAATCATTGTGCAGCTGTTCTACATCTACTTCGTACTGCCCGACATGGGCGTACACCTCACCGCGTTCTATGCGGGTGTGATCGGCATGGGCATCGCCTACTCGGCGTACCAGGCCGAGAACTTCCGTACCGGCATCATTGCCGTCGAACAAGGCCAGCGCGAAGCTGCCGAAGCCTTGGGGATGCGCTCGGCGCTGATGATGCGCCGGGTGATCCTGCCACAAGCGTTTCGCATCGCTCTGCCGCCCTACGGCAACACCCTGGTGATGATGCTCAAGGACTCGTCCCTGGTGTCGACCATCACCGTGGCCGAGATGACCCGACAGGGCCAGCTGATCGCCTCGTCGACCTTCCAGAACATGACCGTCTACACCCTGGTCGCCCTGCTCTACCTGCTGATGAGCCTGCCGCTGGTGTATGGCCTGCGCCGCATGGAACAACACCTGGGTCGGAGGAAAAAAGCATGATCAACATTCACCAACTGCACAAACACTACGGCAGCCACCGCGTACTGCACGGTGTCGACCTGAACGTGGCCAAGGGCGAAGTGGTGTGCCTGATCGGCCCCTCGGGCTCGGGCAAATCCACCCTGCTGCGCTGCATCAATGCACTGGAAGCCTACGACGGCGGCGTGATCACCGTGTTCGGCGAAACCGTGCAGCGCGGCAGCAAGACCGTGCACGCCCTGCGCAGCCGCATGGGCATGGTGTTCCAGCGCTTCAACCTGTTCCCCCATCGCACCGTGCTGGAAAACGTGATGGAAGGCCCGGTGTACGTCAAAGGCGAACCGCCCACGCAAGCCCGCGAAGAAGCCCTGGTGTTGCTGGAAAAGGTCGGCCTGAGCGCCAAGGCCGATGCTTACCCGGAGCAACTCTCCGGCGGCCAGCAACAACGCGTGGCCATCGCCCGCGCCTTGGCGATGAAACCCGACGCCATGTTGTTCGACGAACCCACCTCCGCCCTCGACCCGGAACTGGTGGGCGATGTGCTGGCGGTGATGCGCACCTTGGCCGACGAAGGCATGACCATGATTGTGGTCACCCACGAAATGGGCTTTGCCCGCGAAGTCGCGGACCGCGTGTGTTTCCTGCATGGCGGTTACATCGTCGAAAGTGGTGCGGCGGAACAGGTGCTGGGTAATCCGCAGCATCCGCGTACCCAGGATTTCCTGCGGCGGGTGCTGCACCCCACTGGCGATACGCGGAGCCTGTCATGAAGTCATTGTGGTCCGCGACGGCGCCCTCGGTGGTGCCGACACCTGCGTTGAGGGAGTCGGTGAAGGTGGATGTGGCGATTGTCGGGGCGGGATACACCGGTTTGTCGACCGCACTGCACTTGGCCGAGCGTGGTGTCAGCGTGTGCGTGCTGGAAGCCAATGAGCCCGGCTGGGGGGCATCTGGACGCAATGGTGGGCAGGTCAATCCCACGCTCAAATACGACCCCGAGCAACTGGTGCAGATGTTCGGGCCGGAGCGCGCCGAACCGTTGATCTCGACCGTGTCGAGTTCAGCAGACCTGGTGTTCAAGCTGATCGAAAAGCACGGCATTGATTGCGCGCCGGTACGCAAGGGCTGGATGCAGGTGTCATACACCGAAAAAGGCGTCGCCGGGCTGCACGCGCGAGCGGATCAGTGGGCGCGGCGCGGTGTGCCGGTGCAGCGTCTGGATGCGTCGACGGTGGCGTCACGCATGGGCAGTGACGCATTTGCCGGCGGCTGGCTGGATGGTCGTGCAGGGGCGATTCAACCGTTGGCGTATGCCCGTGGATTGGTGGGCGCGGCATTGGCGGCGGGTGTACGCATTCATGGGCAGAGCGCGGTGACAGACTTGCGGCGCCAGGGAGCGGGCTGGCAATTGCAGACGGCTTCGGGTGCACGGGTCATGGCCGATCAAGTCGTGCTGGCCACCAACGGCTACAGCGGCAACCTGTGGCCGGGCATGGCGCAGAGCGTCCTTGCGGCAAACAGCTTTATCGTCGCTACCACACCGTTGAGTGGCAGCGTCGCCGAGCGCATCCTGCCGGGCCAGGAAACCGTCTCCACCGCGCAAAGGCTGCTGCTGTACTTTCGCAAGGACAGCCATGGGCGCTTGTTGATGGGCGGCCGCGGACTGTTCAACGACCCCACTTCACCGACAGATTTCGCCCACCTGGAACGCTCGCTGGCGCTGCTGTTTCCGCAGTTGGGGCCACTTCAGTTCGAGTATCGCTGGGCCGGACGTATCGCGATCACGCGGGACTTCATGCCCCACGTTCACCAGCCCGCGCCGGGTTTAACGTTGGCACTGGGCTGCAATGGGCGCGGGATCGCACTGTGTACCAGCCTGGGGCAACAGTTGGCGGGCAAGTTGTGTGACAGCCAGGCGGAGTTCGCCTACCCGGTGACACCGTTGCAACGGCTACCGATGCATGGGTTGCAGCGTTTCTACATCGGGGCGGGGGTGGCGTGGTATAGCCTGTTGGACCGGTTGAACATCGTTTGAATCGCTAAACACTCTAAAGAGCTGTCAACACTCACAGGTTACTGAACCGACGCACCCTGCTAGCCTGAGCCAGTCGAACTCAATCCTCGTCTGGCTCACGCCTTTACCATGTGCGAAAGGAATCGTCCATGAACCCACAAACACACGCCGACAGCCTCCCCGCGCGCTTGGTCGGGTTGGTGTACAGCATCGCTTGCTACGTGGTTTTCCTACTCACCTTTTTATACCTGATGGGGTTCTTGGGCAGCGTCGTGGTGCCCAAGAACATCAACGCGGGGCGACTTATCGACTGGCCTCTGGCAACGTTGATCAACGGTTTGCTGATCATCTTGTTTGGTCTACAGCACAGTGTCATGGCGCGTAAACGCTTCAAGAGCAGGTTGACTGCACTCATTCCGACGGCGGCTGAACGCTCCACCTATGTGTTGTTCAGCAGTCTGGTACTGGGGGTGATGTTCTGGCTGTGGCACCCCATCACCTATCAGGTATGGCATATCGAAACAGCCTGGGCGAGGGCTTTGATAACGGGGCTGTTCTGGGCGGGGTGGGCCATTGTGTTATTGGCGACGCTGTTGATCAGCCACTTCGAACTCTTCGGGCTCAAGCAAGCGATTGACCGCTGGCGCGACACAGCGCAACACGCGCCAGTGTTCAGGACCCCGCTGCTCTATAAGATCATTCGTCACCCGCTGTATCTTGGGTTCCTGATTGCCTTTTGGGCTACGCCGGACATGACGGTCGGTCATTTACAGTTTGCGATGGGGCTGACGGTCTATCTCTTTATCGGCACCTACTTTGAAGAGAAGGATCTGACGGTGTTGTTTGGAGACAGGTATCGCGAGTATCAGAGAGAGGTCAGCATGATTTTTCCGATGCCGAAGAGACGTTCAAAATGAAGCAACGCAGATACTGAACAGGTCCCCACCACAGGGGGAGATGAGTTCGCTCCCCCGCAGAGTGAACTGACCCCACAAAGTTGGACGTTTACCCATCTATGCCTGAGCGGCCTGAGTGCTGCCATCCGACGCGATCTAAAACACCGACCACCCAATCCGCTCACTCAACAACTCCAATGCCTTCATCCCCGCCAGCGAGTTCCCCGCCGCGTTCAACTCCGGTGACCACACGCACACCGTAAACTGCCCCGGCACCACGGCGACAATCCCGCCGCCTACCCCGCTCTTGCCCGGCAACCCCACGCGATAGGCAAAATTTCCCGCTTCATCATAGAGCCCGCTGGTGGCCATGATCGAGTTGACCTGCTTGGTCTGGCGCGCGGTGAGGACCTGTTCGCCGCTGTGGGCGCTCACGCCTTCGTTGGCCAGGAAGCTGAAGGCTCGGGCCAAATCCAGGCAGCTCATTTGCAGCGCGCAATAATTGAAATAGCTGTGCAACACCGCATCGACATCGTTGTGAAAGTTGCCGAACGACTTCATCAGGTAGGCCATGGCCGCGTTGCGCGCGCCGTGCTGGGCTTCGGACTCGGCGACGACGCTGTTGACCAGGATCTGCGGGTTGCCGGACAGACGCCGCACAAAGTCGCGCATCGACAAAATCGGCACGGCGAAGCGCGATTGGTTGATGTCGCAGATCACCAGCGCGCCGGCATTGATGAACGGATTACGCGGGCGGCCGCGTTCGAACTCCAGTTGCACCATGGAGTTGAACGGCTGCCCCGAAGGTTCGTGGCCCAGGCGTTCCCAGATGGTTTCGCCGCCGTGGTCGATGGCCTGCACCAGGCTGAACACTTTGGAGATGCTCTGCACCGAGAACAGCGTATCGGCATCACCGGCGCAGTAGGCCGCACCATCGTTGCCGTAAACGGCGATGCCGAGTTGGTTGGCGGGCACATCGGCAAGTGCGGGGATGTAGTCGGCGACTTTGCCGAGGCCGATCAGGGGGCGCACTTCGTCGAGGATCGACGAGAGCATCGCCTGCATGTCTTGTCCTGTCATCTGTGTTTGAATCACTGGCAAACGGGTCGCGGAGGATACTTCAATGCGCCCGAAAGCCCCACACAATCTCGACCACCCGTTCGGCGATCACCAGGTAGACAAGGATCAACAATAACTGCAGCGCCAGGTGATAACGCAGCTTGGCGAGCCGGCGAATACCGTCGCTGATATTCAGGAGCATCAACAGCGTCGACAGGATGATCAGGCCCCAGCCGGCCACGCTGGAGGCAAACACCCCGATAAACAAGTCACGCTGACCCAGCAACGTATTCGTCCCCGCCGCAAACAGCAGTGCACACACCAGCAAGTTTTTCACGTTGTCGAAGATCTGCGTGCTCAGATCGTTTTCCAACAACGCCATATACCGCTTCCATAACGTGCGCATGGCCAGTACCGGGTAGGGATCGCTCGTCAATCAAAGTAGTCCAAATGCCCGTACACTGCACCGTTGCGCTTACTCCATGAGGACTTTTGCATGAAATTGATGATCGGCCTGGCCGCCCTGCTGTTGGTATCGGCTTGCACCACGACCACGCCCACCACGCCCCCCGCCCAAGACTCCGCCGCGTCAACATGCCTGGCCGGCGGCGGCACGATGAAGCAAGTCGGCAAGTTGCAGACCTGGAAGTGCATCACGCCGTACAGGGACGCGGGCAAGGCGTGCACCGATTCGAGCCAGTGCGAGGGTGAGTGCCAGACCAGCGTGACCACGCAAACAGGCACCACACCGATCAGCGGCACCTGCCAGGTGGATAACAGCCACTTCGGCTGCTCGGCGACGGTGGAGAAAGGCAAGCTGGGGCGGGCGATCTGCGTGGACTGAGCCATATCCCCCTGTAGGAGCGGTTAGAAGTGCGCCACATCCGACACCCGCTCATCCAGCACATCCCGCGCCAGTGCCCAGGCGCTTTCCCTGGATTCCACCACCAGCAGCGGGTAGCCCCAGGCCTTGCCGAACATGACGGCAAACGGCTTGAGCGCCAAGCGTTGCGCGGCGCTGGGCTCCACCTGAATCATGCCTTTGACGTAGGTGCGCAGCGCCTGTTTGTTTTTCTTCATCCAGATCGACGCGTGCTTGCGCTCCTCGTGGGAGTGCTCGTGGTTGTTTTCATCCACGGATTTCTCGTGCAGCAGCACGAAGGATTGCTGGCGGGCCAGCAGGCTTTCGAAGGTCAGGAAGGCATCTTCCGGCCCGCCCTCGTTGGGTGCATCGAAGACGATTTTCACCACTGGGAATGTTGAACTGTCGAGTCGCATGGCAAAGCCCCTTGAGTAGCCGTTGATGAGAGTGAATCTCATCATAAGGCTCAACCCGCTGGACGGCATTGCACAGAATAGCCAGAATGTTTCGCAATTCAGCCAAAACGTGAAGCCGTCATGCAACGCCACCGCCTTGATCATCGTGATCCCGCCAGAGTCAGGGACGCCGACCTGCTCCCGCGCGCCGTGGTGGCCGTGAACGCCACCAGCACGTCCGAGAGCTGGGAGCATGCCCCGCATTCCCATCGCAAGGGGCAGCTGATGTACACCCTGCGCGGGGTGATTCATTGCCAGATCGAGGCTGGCGTCTGGATCGTGCCGCCCCAGTGCGCGCTGTGGATTCCCGGCGGCCTGCCCCATGCGGCGCGCGGTTCCGGCGAAGCGGAGGTGTATTGCCTGTTGATCGACCCGGACGCCGCCGGCGCCCTGCCCGCGCAATGTTGCACGCTGTCGGTGTCCGGCCTGTTGCATGAACTGATCAGCAAGGCCGTAAGCTTCCCGCAACTGTACGACGAGGACGGCGCACAGGGGCGCCTGATCCGCACACTGCTGGACGAGCTGGCCCAGGCGCCCATCGAGGACCTGCACCTGCCGATGCCCCGGGATCCGCGCTTGCGGCGCCTGGCCGACAGCCTGCTGGCCGACCCCGGCGACAAGACCACGCTCGGCCAATGGGCCATGCGCATCGGCATGAGCGAGCGCAGCATGACGCGCCTGTTGCTGGAAGAATTTGGCTTGAGTTTCGGCCGCTGGCGCCGGCAGTTGCATGTGATCCTGTCACTGCAACGCCTGGCCCGGGGCGACAGTGTGCAGCGGGTCGCCCTGGACCTGGGCTACGAGAACGCCAGCGGCTTCATCACCATGTTCCGCAAGGCGGTAGGCCAGCCGCCAGCACGTTACCTGGCAGATCGCGCCGGGGCGACAACGGCCAACGCCGCGGCAACCATTGCGTTGCACGCGCTCCAGACGCCGGATCAGCGCTGAACCGGAATACGAATATCACCGCCGCGACACTGGGTTTTCACACTTTTGGGGCAGCCGGCAAAGCGCAGTTCCTTGCTCAGGCACACGCGCACTTCGGACAGCACCTTGCCCTTGCAGATCACCGCCATGCTGTGATCGCCCATGGCGGGGTTGCTCTGGCGGAACAACTGTTCGATGTCCCGTGCTTCAAGGTAATTGGGCACATTGAATGGCTGCAGTTGCTGCGGGATCTGCACCGTGGCCAGCGCCGCGTCGGTGGCGTCCAGGTAACGCGTGGGTCCCAGGCCGCTGCACGTACCGTGTTTGGCCCACTCATGCTTGAGCAATGCCTGGGTGGGAAACATCAGCGCGCCCTTGGCGATGTCTTCGGCCGACAGCCGCGATTGCGGGTCACACGACGCCGGCCACCCGCCTCGGGCATACTGCGGCCATAACCCGTGCAATACAAAGCCGTAGCCTTTACCCGTGCATTGCTCGTTGCTCGGGTGCGTCAGGCAGAACGTGGGCGACCACGACAGTGACAACACATAAAAATCAAAATCCCCTGCCGGGCGTTGTTCTCGTGGCGCGGCCATTGCGTTGGTGGCAATGACCAGCCACACCATCATCCAGAATTTCATCCATCTGTTCCTTGAAAAAACACAACCCTATCGTACCTAGCCAGGATGATGGGGGTTACGCTGTAGCACCTTGTCGAGGATCCGATCGGTCTTCAACGCCTCGATCGCCTGTGAGGGGTGTTCGGCTTCCCCGCGAATATGGGCGTTCATGGCCAGCACATGATGCCACTGGATATGCGCGTGGCAAGGCACCTCCCGCACCTCGTCCACCTCGCCTTCAAGGCGCAGCGGCTGGTCTTCGAACACTGCAAACGTGATGCGCCCCTTGCTGCCGATCAGCTCGACCTTGTCTTCGCGGCGGTCGGCGACAAAATTCCAGCAGCCCATGCCCAGCGCGCCGGACGCGAACGTCCAGCAGGCGGTCACCGCATCCTCGGCGGCGTAGCGCCCGGCCTGTCGCGCGGTAAAGCCCGAGACCTCGACGATATCCCCGGCCAGGTACTGGAACAGATCAAACCCATGGCTGGCCAGGTCGGCAAAGTAACCCCCACCGGCAATGAGCGGGTCGGTGCGCCAATTGGCGGCGCTGGCGTCGTCGGCGCCCGGTGGCTTGCACAAGGTCCAGGTCAGGTGACGCAATTGGCCAATGCGCCCGTCCTGCAGCCACTGACGCACTTGCTGGAAACGCGGCAGTGATCGGCGGTAATACGAGACAAACAGATGCAGGCCGGCACGCTCGAAGGTGCGCTGCATCAATGCGCTTTGCTCGGCATTCAATGCCATCGGCTTTTCGACACAGCAATGCTTGCCCGCGGCGGCCACCATCAGGCTGTATTCCAGGTGGCTGTCGGGTGGCGTGGCGATGTACACCGCGTCCACTTCGGGATCGTTGATCAGGGCCTGGGCATCGGTATAGAAGCGGGCAATCCCGTGGCGTGTCGCATAATCGCGCACAGCCTCTTCACGGCGCCCCATCACGGCGACCAGCGCCGAACCTGGCGCTTTGTAGAAAGCGGGTCCACTCTTTAACTCAGTGACACTGCCACAGCCGATCATGCCCCAGCGTACGGTGCTCATCTGCTCTCCTCGTCCGTTTTGATCAATCGGGCAGTATCCACAACCCCACGCGTCAGCGCCATAACCACTTAGCATGACAATTGCATTACACTTTTATGACATTCATCCCACTGCGGGGGCACAGACGATGAAAATAAGGGCCACGGTCATTTGCGAACACGAGGGGCATATCCTCTTCGTACGCAAGGCCAGATCGAAATGGGCGCTGCCGGGCGGCAAGGTCGAACGCAATGAGCGCCCGGTCGGCGCGGCGGAACGCGAACTGGAAGAAGAAACCGGATTGAACGTGGACGGCTTGCTGTACTTGCAGGAACTGAAGGCGCGCGACACCGTTCACCACGTGTTCGAAGCGTCAGTGGTGAACATCGCCGATGCAAAACCCTGCAATGAAATAATCGATTGCCAGTGGCACCCTTATGGCGCCATGGATGAACTGGACACCACCGACGCCACCCGGCACATCGTTAAATCCTTCCTGCGTCGCCTGTAGTTCAGCGCTCTGCCCGCTCACCACAACAATCGCCACAAAGAAGCTCAAGCCCCTGGCTGCAGTAGCAACGCCACCAGCGCGCTCCACCCCGTCTGGTGGGACGCGCCCAGTCCGCGCCCGGTTTCCCCGTGGAAATACTCGTGGAACAACACCAGGTCGCGGCTGGCCGGGTCAGCTTCCAGCTGGGCGTACCCTGCCATCGACGGCCTTGAGCCATTTTCGTCGCGCAGAAACAGACGCGTCAGGCGCTGACTGAGGCTGTTGGCGACGTCCTCCAGGGAGGACAGGTAACCACTGCCGGCCGGGTACTCCACCGAGAAGTTGTCCGCGTAGTAGCGGTGAAACTCTCGCAACGACTCGATCAGCATGTAGTTGACCGGCATCCACAGCGGCCCGCGCCAGTTGGAGTTGCCGCCATACAACCGCGAGTCGGATTCGCCGGGTTGGTAGCTCGCACACAGGGTATTGCCGTTCATCTTCAACGCCAGCGGTTGTTCCGCGAACGCCTTGGACAGGGAGCGCACGCCAAACGCCGACAAGAACTCTTCGTCAGCCAACATGCGCCGCAACAAATCCTTGGTGCGCTCACCACGCAACAATGCCAGCAACAGGCGATTGCCCTGCCCCGGCTCGTTCCAGCGCGAGACCAATTTGGCCAGGTCCGGCCGGTGCTTCATAAACCCCAGCAAACGCTCGCGCAAACCTTCCAGGCCTTCATGCTCGCGCTGCTCCAGCACCAACACGGCAAACAGCGGCATCAGCCCGACGATCGAACGTAGGCGCACCGGCTCGTTCGCGCCGTCGGGCCGGTGCAGCACGTCGTAGAAGAACAGGTCCTGCACGTCCCACAGGCCTTCCGCGCTGTCGTCGACGCGGTTGATGGCGCCGGCGATATACAGGAAGTGCTCGAAGAACTTCACGGCAATGTCGACGTACACGCCATTGCGCTTGGCCAGCTCCAGGGCGATGCGCATCAAGTCCAGCGCATAGGCCGCCACCCACGCGGTACCATCGGCCTGGTCCAGCTGGTAACCCGGTGGCAACGCGGCCGAGCGATCGAACAACGCGATATTGTCCAGCCCGAGGAAGCCGCCCTGGAACAGGTTGCGTCCCTCCGCGTCCTTACGGTTGACCCACCAGGAAAAATTCAGCAGCAGCTTGTGGAAAATTCGCTCAAGAAAATCCATATCGCCTACGCCAGTCAGCGCTTTGTCCTGCTGATAGACACGCCAACTGGCCCAGGCATGCACCGGCGGGTTGGCGTCGTCGAAGCGCCATTCATAGGCCGGCAACTGGCCGTTGGGGTGCATGAAACGGTCCTTCACCAACAGCAACAGCTGTTGCTTGGCGTATCCCGGATCGATCAGCGCGATGGCCACCGCCTGGAAGCCCTGGTCCCATGAGGCGTACCACGGGTATTCCCAGGTATCAGGCATCGAGAGGATGTCGAAGTTGGACAGGTGCCGCCAATGGGTATTGCGGATATGCAGGCGCTCGGACGGCGGCGCAGGTTGTGCCGGGTCGCCGTCGAGCCATTGGTTCACATCGAAATAATAGAGCTGCTTTGACCAGAGCAACCCGGCCAAGGCTTGACGCTGCACATTGCGCGCATCCTCATCGGCGATGTTGTGTTGCAAGGCGGCATAGAAGTCATCGGACTCCTGGCGGCGCTGTTCGAACAGCTTGCGGGCGTTGACCTGCGGCGCATCAACGGGGGCAAAACGCAGGTAGAGGGTTTTGTTTTCCAGGCCTGCCAGCTCAAGGATGAAGCGCGCCGCGACTTTGGTGCCGCGGTCACGGCGAATCGCCGATTGCACACCCGCGACCACGTAATCATTGATCCCGTCCTTGAACGGTCCCGGCGCCGGCTGCCCATTCAGCCGCGCAACGTTGGTCTCGTTCTCGCAAAACAACCACTCCACGCCGTCCTGGCCCCAGGCGCCGAGATGCCGATCAGGCAACTCAGGGTGGCGCGCCAGCACCTGTTCCCCGTCCATCGTCAATTGCGGCTTGGGCGCGTCGAAGGTCCAGCTCCAGTCATTGCGCGCCCAGAGTTGAGGCACTACCTGCACGCGCGTCGACTGCTCCGAACGGTTGTGCACAGTCACGCGCATGAAAATGTCGTCGGGCTGATGCTTGGCATATTCGACGCTGACATCGCAGTAACGGTTGTCTTCGAACACGCCGGTATCGAGGATTTCGTACTCGGCATCCGCCAGGCCACGGCGGGCGTTTTCGCTGATCAGGTCGTCATAGGGAAAGGCGGCATGCGGGTATTTGTAGAGCATGCGCATATAGGCATGGCTCGGTACGCCGTCGACGAAAAAATACAGTTCCTTGACGTCCTCACCGTGGTTGCCCTCGGCGTTGTTGAGGCCGAACAAGCGCTCCTTGAGGATCGCATCGCGCTCGTTCCACAGGGCCAGGCCCAGGCACCAGCGTTGTGCCTTGTCGCTGAACCCCGCCAAACCATCCTCGCCCCAGCGATAGGCACGGCTGCGCGCGTGTTCATGGGGGAAATAGGTCCAGGCGTCGCCATCGGCGCTGTAGTCTTCGCGCACCGTGCCCCATTGGCGTTCGCTTAAATAAGGGCCCCACTCGCGCCAACGTTCGGCATCCTGCTGCGCCAAGCGTTGGCCTTCGAGGGTTCCAAGTATCCGGTTGTCGGGTGTGGCCGTCATCGGGTCCTCCATTGCCTACCCAGTGAGAGGCAGTGTAGAGCCCAATGACGTCCGGGCGCACATGAAGACTTAGAAGATCGCGTAGGTGTAGTTGAAGATCAGGCGGGTTTGGTCCTGGTCGGCGGTGCCGGTGTTTTTACCGTGATAGGTGCCGGTACGGAAAGTCGTACCAAACCCTTTCAGCGGACCGGCCTGCACGACGTAGTCCAGGCGGAAGTCGGCTTCGTTTTCTTTCTGGTCAGGGCCACCGGCCACCTTCGACTTGATGTCCCTGCCGTCCAGGTAAGCCACGGACGCCTTCAGACCCGGCACATAGGCCTTGAAGTCATACGAGTACTGACCAAAGTTGACCTGTTCGCCCGCACGGGAGAACTGGCCGACCACGGCGTCGGTGAACAGGTAGAAGTCGCTGCCGCCGGCGCCTTGTGCGTGCGGGTCGGCCAGGCTGCCCTGGTTCACCCACACGAAGCCGCCGTCATCACCCACGCCTATGTGGCCAAGCATCAGGCTGCTGCCGCCCAACTGGTAGGTGAAGGCCGCACTGTAGGTTTTGTTGTCCACTTCGTTGGCGTGCTTGGCGTAGCCACCGTTGTTGTTGAACTGGTAACCGCTCTCGCCGTTCTTGCCGTCGCTGGAGCTGTCGAAGTAGCGCAGGTCGGTCTTGAACGACCGATCATTGCCCAGCGGCAGCACGTGGACCAGGCCGAAGTAGTTCTGTTTGTAGAAGTCCTGCAGCTGCGCGTAGTAGTACTGCAACGTCAGGTTTTTCGCGATCACGTTCTCGGAAGAACCAAACGGTTTGTAGTCCACCCCACCGAATTTGAAGCTGTCGCTGTCGCGGGTACCGCCTGCCACGCTCAAGCCCGTGGAGTTGCTGGAAGCACGGCCTTCGGCGCGGTTCAGTTCACCGCCGGTGAAGGTGACATTGGGGATGTCATTGGAGGTGAGGATGCCACCGTCAAAGGTCTGCGGAGCCACGCGACTGTCGTTGGAAACCAGGATCGGCAACACCGGCGCCAAGCCGCCACCGACATGCAATTCGGTCTGGGAAATGCGGAACTTCACGTTGCCCGCCGCGCGACCGAAGGAATCCGCAGGCTCGGTGCCGTTGTTCTTGGTCGGGAAGAAGCTGTTGCCGTTGCCCGAGAGGCCCGCGCCCGCCGTGTGGCCATCACCGCCATCCAGACGCAGCGCGCCGAAAGCCATGACGTCAAAGCCCAAGCCGATGGTGCCTTGGGTGAAACCGGATTTGTAGTCAAAACGCAGCGCGGTTGCGGCTTCGCGCAGGTCGTTGTTGGTCCCCGAGCGGTTATCCGCGCTGTAGTACATGGTCCGCGAACTGATGGCCGCATGACTGTCTTCCAAGAAGCCGCTGTGACCGTTGCCGGTGCCCAGCGAACCGAGCCCGAAATCATCAGCGAACGCCTGTTGTGCAAGAACGGCGGCGGTGATCGACAACGCCAGTGTAGAAATTTTCATTAACGACAGCCCCTAAACATTTTTTTATGTGTCTGGTGTGCATAACGGCGTTTTCATCCTTGCAAACGTGACGATTCTTTCATGCCGACCAGGGCGGAATCCGTGAAGAATTAGTTAGGAAAGCCGCCGTTAAATGAAATTTCTCACGGGCTGTTTTTTGTCATATTCACGTCATCTCATTCATTTGCAGAATGAAGTCCTGAGGAATCTTCGTTTGCAAGGGTGCTTTGCGCTCAACAAAATCCAGGCAAAGGCCACCTCTACCGCTATAGCCATCAGGAATTTTTCTATGCCCAGCACCGCACATGTCAGCCCCGACCAGATCCGTAGGGGCTTTTCCAAGGCCATGTCCGACATGTACCGAGATGAAGTTCCCTTGTATGGCGCCCTGATGGAGCTGGTGGCCGAGACCAATGCCCACGTACTCGACACCCAGCCGCAGCTGGCGCAGCAGCTGCAACGCACCGGCGAAATACAGCGCCTGGACATGGAGCGCCACGGCGCGATCCGCCTGGGCACCGCGGCAGAGCTGGCGACCATCAGCCGCCTGTTTGCCGTGATGGGCATGCAACCGGTGGGCTACTACGACCTGACACCGGCCGGCGTACCGGTGCACTCCACCGCGTTTCGCGCCGTGCATGAACAGGCGTTGCAAACCAGCCCGTTTCGGGTATTTACCTCATTGCTGCGCCTGGAACTGATCGAAAATCCCGACCTGCGCACCTTCGCCGAAACCGCACTGGCCAAGCGCTCGATCTTCACCCCTGGCGCCCTGACGCTGATCGAACAAGCGGAAAAGGACGGCGGCCTCAACGCCGAGGACGCCGATGAGTTTATCCGCCAGGCCCTGGAAACCTTCCGCTGGCACCACACCGCCACCGTCACCGGCGCGCAGTACCAGCAACTGAGCGACCAGCACCGCCTGATCGCCGACGTGGTCGCCTTCAAAGGCCCGCATATCAACCACCTGACCCCGCGCACCCTGGACATCGACCAGGTCCAGGCCGCCATGCCCGGCAAAGGCATCACCCCCAAGGCTGTGATCGAAGGCCCACCGCGCCGGCATTGCCCGATCCTGCTGCGCCAGACCAGCTTCAAGGCCCTCGACGAACCCATCGCCTTTACCGACGCTCAAGGCAGCCACAGTGCGCGCTTTGGCGAAATCGAACAGCGCGGCGTGGCGCTCACCCCCAAAGGCCGCGCGCTGTACGACCAGTTGCTGAACGCCGCGCGCGACGAATTGGGCGCCTTTCCCAATGAGGGCAACGCTGCACGTTATGTCGAATTGATGGAACGGCATTTCCAGGCGTTCCCGGATAACCATGCACAGATGCGCGAACAGGGCTTGGCCTACTTCCGCTACTTCGCCACCGAACAAGGTTTGGCGGCACGCGGCACTGCCGCTCAACCGCGCACACTGGAAGCGCTGGTCGAGGCCGGCCACATCGATGTGGAGCCGTTGGTGTATGAGGATTTCCTACCGGTGAGTGCGGCGGGGATTTTTCAGTCGAACCTGGGGGATGCAGCCCAGAGTCACTACGCGGCCAACTCGAATCGGGCCGAGTTTGAAAAGGCGCTGGGACGTCGGACGATTGATGAATTGAAGCTGTATGGCGTGACGCAGCAACGCTCTATCGATGAATGCACAAAGGCACTGCTGGCCTGAAATGAAGTGCCCACCCGACTCACCAGCACAATCCTTGCGCCGCAACAGTCCCCAGAGCCGGGTGGGCGGTCGGCATGATAGGCAGAGAGAAGCATCCTGTCCCCCAGACAATTCTGAACAAATATGTCCGTCCCTGCTGTAGGAGCAAGCTTGCTCCTACAGGGGAGGCGTTTTGGTTTACCCCAGCTTTGCGACAATGTCGTCTTTGATCAACAGCCGCTTCTTCTTCAGCTTCTCCACATCCTCATCGCTGGCGCTTGCCGATTCTGCCTTCAGCACCTCCTTATCAGCGTCATCGTATTGAGTGAGCAGCGAGTCCAGGCGTTTGTCGCTCGCCCTGCGTTCGTGAACGACTTCCTTGCTCAACCCCAAGTCCTGATACAGGTCGTGTTTCACTGGCATGGCGTACCTCCGCAAGTTGATCAATGGCTTACGCCCTAGAAGCTAGACCATTGCGAGGGGTCTTGTCATGTCCGGGGTCAATACAGCCCCGTTCGTCGCAGCGCGGGCGTTTGGATCAAACCTTTGCCGCCCCCTGCCCTCCACTCTAGATAGCCAACCGAGGGAGACCGGTTTCATGACTCATGCTGCCACTGATATCGACACCCAATGCATCAACACCCTTCGCACCTTGGCCATGGACGCCGTGCAGAAGGCCAATTCCGGCCATCCGGGCACGCCCATGGGCCTTGCACCGGTGGGGTATACGTTGTGGAGCCGCTTCCTGCGCTATCATCCCCAGCATCCCGACTGGCCCAGCCGTGACCGTTTTGTGTTGTCCGTTGGTCATGCCTCGATGCTGCTGTATTCGCTGCTGCACCTGGCCGGCGTAGTGGAATTGGATGCCAACGGCGAGCGCACCGGCCAACCCGCGGTCAGCCTGGACGATATCAAGCAATTTCGACAAGCCGGCTCCAAGACCCCTGGCCACCCTGAATACCGCATGACCACTGGCGTGGAGACCACCACGGGCCCGCTCGGCCAGGGCTGTGCCAACAGTGTCGGCATGGCCATGGCCGAGCGCTGGCTGGCCAAGCGCTTCAACCGCGAAGAAAAAACCTTGTTCGACTACAACGTCTATACCCTGTGCGGCGACGGCGACATGATGGAAGGCATCAGCGGTGAAGCCGCGTCCTTGGCCGGTCACTTGAAGCTGGACAAGCTGTGCTGGATCTATGACAACAACACCATCAGCATTGAAGGCCACACTGAACTTGCGTTCAGCGAAGACGTGATCCAGCGCTTCCAGGCGTATGGTTGGCACACCCTGCACGTTACCGATGCCAACGACTTGCAAGCCCTGAGCAATGCCTTGGAAGCCTTTCATTGCAATCGTGGCGCACCCACGCTGATTGTGGTCGACAGCGTGATTGGCTATGGCTCACCGCACAAACACAACACGGCCGCCGCCCATGGCGAGCCCTTGGGCGAAGAGGAAATTCGCCTGACCAAGTCGGCGTATGGCTGGCCCGAGGACTCGAGCTTCCTGGTCCCCGAAGCAGCACGCGCGCAATTGCGTGATGCCCTGCTTGAACGCAGCGAGCCCCTGTATGAAAAATGGACCGAACACCTGTCCTTGCTGGAGCAGTTCGAACCGGAATTGGCCGATGAATTGAGACGTATGCGTGCCGGGGAAATGCCGGAACACTGGCAGAAGCACCTGCCGGACTTCGATACCGACCCCAAGGGCATCGCCAGCCGCGCCGCTGGCGGCGAGGTGCTGAATGCGTTTGCCGAACAGGTCCCCTGGCTGCTGGGCGGTTCGGCGGACTTGTCACCGTCGACCAAGACCAACCTTACCTTTGACGGTGCCGGGCGTTTCAGTGCCGACGACTACAGCGGGCGCAACCTGCACTTCGGCATTCGTGAGCACGCCATGGGCGCGATCGCCAACGGGCTGGCGCTGTCCTACCTGCGGCCATACACCTCGACGTTCCTGGTGTTCAGCGATTACATGAAACCGCCGATCCGCCTGGCGGCGATCATGGAGTTGCCGGTGGTGTTCGTGTTTACCCATGACTCGATTGGCGTGGGTGAAGATGGGCCGACGCACCAGCCGATCGAACACCTTACGCAGTTGCGCGCCACGCCGGGGCTGCTGACCCTGCGGCCGGGCGATGCGAATGAAACCCTGGAGCTGTGGAAGGTTGCCCTGGCGCAAACCCATCGGCCGAGTTGCGTGGTGTTGTCGCGTCAGCCGTTACCGACGCTGGATCGTACAAAGTACGCAGCGGCGTCCGGGGCGGCCAAGGGGGCTTACGTGCTGGCCGCTGCCGACCATCCCAAGGTCTTGCTGTTGGCGACCGGCAGCGAAGTCGGCCTGGCCGTAGCGGCCTATGAGCAGCTGAAGACCGAAGGGATTGCCGCGCAAGTGGTGTCCATGCCCAGCTGGGAATTGTTTGAAGACCAGGACCAGGCCTACCGCGACAGTGTGCTGCCGCCGGCGGTGAAAGCGCGGGTCGTGGTGGAACAGGCAGGCCCATTGGGCTGGGACCGTTATGTAGGCCAGACCGGCGCCAAGGTGGTGATGAACAGCTTCGGTGCGTCCGCGCCGTTGGCCAAGTTGCAGGAGAAGTTCGGGTTTACCGTGGAGAATGTGGTGAGGCAGGCCAAGCAGCAAATCCAACAGACCTGACAGCTTTTGTATAGGCGCCGGGCTTGTCGGCAAGCCCCGCGCCTACACAGGTTTAGAGTGCTTTCGCCAGGAAGGCGGCAGTCCGGCTTTTCTTGCTCTTCGCAACTTTTTGCGGCGTACCACTGGCCACCACGGTCCCGCCCAAATCCCCTGCCCCCGGCCCGATATCTATCACCCAATCACTCTGCGCCACCACGCGCATCTCATGCTCCACCACAACCACCGTATGCCCCGCATCCACCAAGTGATTCAACTGGCTGAGCAAGCGGTCCACATCCCGCGGATGCAGGCCTGTAGTCGGCTCATCCAGCACGTACAAGGTCGCGCCCCGCGCATTGCGTTGCAGCTCGGTCGCCAGTTTGATGCGCTGCGCTTCACCGCCCGACAGCTCGGTGGCCGGTTGGCCCAGACGCAGGTAGCCCAGGCCGATATCCCGCAGCACCTGCAACGAGCGCAGCACGCTCGGTTGTTCGGCAAACACTTCGACCGCCTGCTCGACCGTCAGCCCCAACACTTGGGCGATGGTCAAACCTTGCCATTTGACCGCCAAGGTCTCGGGGTTGTAGCGCGCCCCATGACAGGTCGGGCATGGCGCGTACACACTGGGCATGAACAGCAACTCGACACTGACAAACCCTTCCCCTTCGCAGTTCGGGCAACGCCCCTTGGCGACGTTGAACGAGAATTGCCCGGCATCGTAGTGCCGTTTCTTCGCCGCCGGTGTAGCCGCGAATAGCTTGCGCACATTGTCGAACAGCCCGGTATAGGTCGCCAGGTTCGAACGTGGAGTGCGGCCGATGGGTTTCTGGTCTACCTGCACCAGGCGGCGGATGTGCTCCAGACCGGCGTGGATGTGCCCGCCGCTGGTTTGCGGCGCATCGTCTTCCAGGCTTGGTTCTTCGTCATTTTCCACCACGCGCCCTAAACCGGCGCTCACCAGTTCCAGCAGCGCCTGGCTGACCAGGCTGGACTTGCCCGACCCGGAAATCCCGGTGACCGCCGTGAAGCAGCCCAGCGGAAAATCGACATTCAGGTCCTTGAGATTATTACGCGTCACACCTTGCAGTGTCAGCCAACCGGTGGGATCACGGCGCTCTTGCTTGGAGACACGCTTTTCAGCGAACAGATAGGCGCGGGTCTGCGACGCCTGCACCTGTGCCAGCCCCGCAGGCGGGCCGCTGTACAGCACCTGGCCGCCATGTTCGCCGGCCGCCGGGCCAACGTCGATCAGCCAGTCGGCGCGGCGCATGGTTTCCAGGTCATGCTCCACCACAAACAATGAATTGCCCGCCGCTTTCAAACGGTCCAGTGCGGTGAACAGTGCCTCGCCATCCGCTGGATGCAAGCCTGCCGAAGGCTCATCCAGCACATAGATCACGCCGAACAACTGCGAGCCCAATTGCGTGGCCAGGCGCAGACGCTGCAACTCGCCGGACGACAAGGTTGGCGTGCTGCGCTCCAGGGACAGATAACCCAGGCCCAACTCGGTCAAGGTGCTGACCCGCTCCAGCAAGTCCTGGGCAATACGCTGGGCGGCGAGGCGTTTTTCCACCGAGAGTTTCATCGTGTCCTGCCCCGCCGCCACCGGCCGCAGTAACTCGGCCAATTGCGCCAATGACAACTGTGACAACTCACCTATGTCCACCCCGGCAAACTTCACCGACAGCGCAGCCTTGGTCAGGCGTTTGCCCTCGCACAACGGGCAGGCGCTGCCCTGCATGAACTGTGACACGCGCTTCTTCATCAGCGCGCTCTGGGTGTGGGCGAAGGTGTGCAGGATGTAACGCCGGGCGCCCATGAAGGTGCCCTGATAGCTCGGCTCCAGTTTGCGTTTCAGCGCATCGCGGGTCTGCTCCGGGGTAAAGCCGGCATAGACCGGTACGGTGGGAGTTTCTTCGGTGAACAGGATCCAGTCGCGCTGCTTTTTCGGCAGGTCGCGCCAGGGGATATCCACGTCGTAGCCAAGGGTCACCAGAATGTCCCGCTGGTTCTGGCCTTGCCACGCCAATGGCCAGGATGCCACCGCGCGCTGGCGGATGGTCAGCGAGGGGTCCGGCACCATCAGTGCTTCGGTCACTTCATACACACGGCCCAAGCCATGGCATTGCGGGCACGCGCCCTGGGGCAGGTTCGGCGAGAAGTCCTCGGCGTACAGCATCGGCTGTCCCGGCGGATAACTGCCGGCGCGGGAATACAACATGCGGATCAGGCTCGACAACGTCGTCACGCTGCCCACTGATGAGCGCGCGCTCGGCGTACCGCGCTGCTGTTGCAGGGCCACGGCGGGCGGCAGGCCTTCGATGCTGTCCACGTCCGGCACGCCCACCTGGTCGATCAGCCGTCGGGCATACGGCGCCACCGACTCGAAATAACGCCGCTGCGCTTCGGCATACACCGTGGAAAACGCCAGGGACGACTTGCCGGAACCCGACACGCCGGTGAACACCACCAAGGCATCCCGGGGAATATCCACATCAACATTCCGCAGGTTGTGTTCGCGGGCGCCACGCACACGGACGAAACCGGTTTGCTGGGCAGTGATTGCAGGCGTGTTGCGCTGTGAAGTCATGGACAACCTTGTCGGGCGGTGAGCACGCTGCGCACCCGTTGCGTCAGCGCTTCGGGGCTGTAGGGCTTGCTCAGCAGATGAATATCGGCGCTCAGCAGATGATTGCTGGAGAGAATGTCACGGGTGTGGCCGGAGGTGAACAGGACTGCCACCGGCGGGTTTTGCGCACGCGCCCAGTTGGCCAGGTCGGTGCTTTTGACGCGGCCGGGCATGACCACATCGGTGAAGATCAGCTCCGGCTGCAAACCGGCTTGTAGCTTGAGCATGGCCTGGTCACCGTCATCGGCCGTGAGCACGGTGTAGCCGGACTGTTCGAGTAACTCGACGACGGTCAGGCGCACGCCTTCATTGTCCTCGACCACCAGGATGGTTTCCTGGCCGCTGCTTAGGGGGAGTTGGTCGATATGCACATCGAGGCTTTCCGGCTCCAGGCTGTGAGGGAAATACATCTGCACCACCGAGCCCTTGCCCTCCTCGCTCCACATCTCCACATGCCCGCCACTCTGGCGCACAAAGCCGAACACCATGCTCAGGCCCAGGCCGGTGCCATGGCCTTCGCGCTTGGTGGTAAAGAAGGGTTCGAACGCACGTTTCAACGTGGACTCGGACATACCCACACCGGTGTCGATGACCGCCAGGCGCACATATTCGCCCGGCTTGATGCCTTTACCCGCGCAATCGTCCGGATTAAGGATGATGTTCTCGCCGGTGATACGAATCACGCCCTCGCCGTTCATGGCGTCCCGGGCATTGATCGCCAGGTTGAGCAGTGCATTTTCCAGTTGGTTGCGGTCGACGTTGATAAACCACGAGTCCTGGGGCAGTTGCACATCGATATGGATGGTTTCCCCCAGCGCCCGTTGCAGCAGCTCGCCGAGTCCTGCGTAGATACGTTGCGGGTTGTAGACCGCCGGTGACAAAGGTTGGCGACGGGCAAACGCAAGCAATTGCGATGACAGCTTGGACCCGCGCTCCACCGCCGCAATGGCCGCGGCGACACGGCGCTGCACCTGGGCGTTGTCCGGTTCGTGGCGGGCCAGCAAATGCAGGTTGCCGGCGATCACTTGCAGCAAGTTGTTGAAGTCGTGGGCCACACCGCCGGTCAGGCCGCCGATGGCTTCGAGTTTCTGTGACTGACGCAGTTGGTCCTCGGCGGCCGAGCGCGCCTGCACTTCAGCGGCGACTCGTTGCTCCAGGTTATGCGTGAGCTCCTGGCGCACCTGTTCGGATTTCACCAGCTCGGTGGTCTCCACCACAATCGCCAACACCCCCGCCGGTTGCTGGTTGTCGCCGGCGACGGGGCTGTAATACAGGTCCAGCCATACGGTTTCTGGCTTGCCGTTGCGCAACAGCACCAGGTCCTTGTTGTTGAATGACAGCGTGCCGCCTGCCAGGCAAGTGTCCACCACGTGACGGTTGAACTCGGCGACTTCCGGCCACCCCAGTTCTACCGGCGTACCCAGCAGGTACGGGTGGCGACCACCGGCAAAGACCGAATAGCTGTCGTTGTAGATCATGTACCCCCATTGCCCCCACAGCATCACCATGGGCACGGGTGATGCCAGCATCATCTGCACGGTGCAGGTCAGGCTGGTGGACCATTTGTCGATAGGGCCCAGGTCGGTGGTTGCCCAATCGAAAGCGCGGATTCGCTGGGCCATTTCACCGGCCCAACCTTCACAGCCATGAGGGTTGGATAAAAATTGCATCATTGAACTCTGCGCAAAGAAAAGACAGCTGCGAAATTTGGAGCGCGTCAGAAGCTGATGGTTTCATCTTATATAACTTAGGAAGGAATGCCCGCAGAAACCACAGCCCCTAATGAAAATCCCGGCTGCGCACAGTGATGCCTTCCAGCAACGGCGTCAGGTCGGTGAGGCGCCCGGCGATCAGGTGCCGCACTTCACCCACCGCTTCCCAGCGCCCATCCACTTTCATCAGACGCGAGCCCACCAACGCCTGGCGTTGACGCTCAGCCAGATCGCGCCAAACCACCACATTGAGATTGCCGAATTCATCCTCCAGCGTGACAAAAGTCACTCCACTGGCTGTGCCGGGACGCTGACGACCGGTGACCAGGCCGGCAACGCTGACGTTGCGCCCATGCTCCACCGCCATCAGCTCCTGGGAACTGCGGCAGCGCCGCTTGCGCAGTTCCGCACGCAACAACGCCAACGGATGCGGGCCCAGGGTGGTGCCGACCGTGGCATAGTCGGCGTGCAAATCCTCACCCACCGTGGGCGACGGCAACTCCACCACGGCTTCGTCCGGACTCGGCAGGCCGGCAAACAGCCCGAGTTGCTTGTGTACACCGGCGACCTCCCAGCGCGCCTTGTGCCGGTTGCCCGCCAGGGCGCGCAAAGCACCGGCATCCGCCAGCAGTGCCTGGGCGCGTGCATCCAGCCCGGCACGATCGTCCAGGTCGGCAATATCGCTGAATGCCCGGCGGTGGCGTGCGGCTTCGATGCGCCGCGCGTCCTCTTCGCGAAACCCCGAGATCATGCGCAAGCCCATGCGAATCGCCGGCTGTGCCCCGTCGATCGGCTCCAGGCTGCAATCCCAGTCGCTGGCTTGCACGTCCACTGGCCGGATCTGCAAGCGATGGCGCCGTGCGTCCTGCAGGATCTGGTCCGGGCTGTAGAACCCCATGGGCCAGCTGTTGATCAGCGCACAGGCGAAGGCCGCCGGCTCATGGCACTTGAGCCAGCAACTGGCGTAGGTCAGCAAGGCGAAACTGGCCGCGTGGGATTCGGGGAAGCCATAGCTGCCAAACCCCTTGATCTGCTCGAAGATCTGCGCGGCAAAAGCTTCGCTGTAACCGTTTTTCAGCATGCCGGTGCGCAGGCGTTCCTGGTGCGGTTCCAGGCCACCGTGGCGTTTCCAGGCGGCCATGGAGCGGCGCAACTGGTCGGCCTCGCCTGGGCCGTAGTCGGCGGCGACCATGGCGATCTGCATCACCTGCTCCTGGAACAGCGGGATGCCCAGGGTACGTTCCAGCACAACTTTGAGTTCCGGCGAAGGATAAGTGGTTTCCTCCTCCTTGTTCCGCCGCCGCAAGTACGGGTGCACCATGCCACCCTGGATCGGCCCAGGTCGCACGATGGCGACCTCGATCACCAGGTCGTAGAACTTCTGCGGCTTGAGCCTGGGCAACATCGACATCTGCGCCCGCGACTCGATCTGGAATACGCCGATGGTGTCGGCCTTGCTGATCATCGCGTAAGTGGCCGGGTCTTCCTTGGGGATGGTTGCCAAGGCCAGGTCCCGGTTGCGATGGCGGCGCAGCAAGTCGAAACAGCGACGGATTGCGCTGAGCATGCCCAGGGCGAGGATATCCACCTTGAGCAAGCCGACGGCATCGAGGTCGTCCTTGTCCCACTGAATGATGGTGCGCTCGGCCATGGCGGCATTTTCCACCGGCACCAGGGTGTCCAGCGGGTATTCGGAAATCACGAAGCCACCCGGGTGCTGGGACAGGTGCCGGGGAAAGCCGATCAATTGCTGGGTCAGCGTGAGCACGCGGCGCAGGATCGGGCTGTCGGGGTCGAAGCCGCCTTCACGCAGGCGATCCAGCGGGGGCGCTGCGTCACTCCAGCGCCCGCAACAGTCGGCCAGGGCGTTGATCTGGTCCGGCGGCAGCCCCAGGGCCTTGGCCACATCACGCACCGCGCCGGACGCGTGGTAACTGCTGACCACCGCCGTCAGCGCCGCACGGGTACGGCCGTAACGCTGGAACACGTACTGCAGCACCTCTTCGCGGCGTTCATGTTCGAAGTCCACGTCGATATCCGGCGGTTCATTGCGCTCCCTTGAAAGGAAGCGTTCGAACAACATGCTGGTCAGGCTCGGGTCGATCTCGGTGATGCCCAGGGCATAACACACCGCCGAGTTCGCCGCCGAGCCGCGCCCCTGGCACAGGATCGACCGGCTGCGGGCGAACTGCACAATGTCGTGCACCGTAAGGAAGTAACTTTCGTAGCCCAGCTCGCTGATCAACTCCAGCTCGCTGTTGATCTGCTGCGCGGTCTTGGCGTCGACCCCTTGCGGCCAACGTTTGGCGATGCCTTCTTCGGTCACGGCGCGTAGCCAGGATTGGGCGTTGTGGCCAGCGGGCACCAGTTCGCGCGGGTAGTGATAACGCAATTGGCTGAGGTCGAAGGTGCAGCGGCGGGCAATGATCTCGGTTTCGTCGAGCAAGGCTTGCGGGTACAGCGCGGCCAGGGCGTCGAGGCTGCGCAGGTGCCGCTCGCCATTGGGGTGCAGGCGCGTGCCGGCTTCGGCCACCGGTACGTGATGGCGAATGGCAGTCATGGTGTCTTGCAGGGCGCGGCGGCCACGCGCATGCATGTGCACATCGCCGCAAGCCACCGCGGGGAGGTGCAGGCTGGCGGCCAGTTGCAGGCGTTGTTCCAAGTGACGCGCATCGTTCTGGCCGCAGTGCAAGTGCACCGCCAGCCACAGTCGCTCACCGAAGGTGCGGCGCAGCCATTGGCTATCGGCCTGGGTGTCGCTGTCTTCGGCCACCCACAGCGCCAGCAGGCCGGGCAGCGGTTGATCGAAGTCCTCGCGCAGCAGGCGATAGCTGCCCTTTTCGGCACGCCGCCGGGCCAGGGTGATCAAGCGGCACAGGTGCTGGTAGCCGCTGATGTCTTCCACCAGCAGGACCAGTTTCGGGCCGTTGTCGATGCGCACCTCGCTGCCGATGATCAGCGGCAGCTCCACCGCCTTCGCCGCCTGCCAGGCGCGCACAATGCCGGACAAGGTGCATTCGTCGGTGATTGCCAGCGCGCTGTAGCCTTGGCGCTTGGCGCGCTCGAACAACTCCAGCGCACTGGAGGCGCCGCGCTGGAAGCTGAAGTTGGACAGGCAGTGCAGCTCGGCGTAACTCATGCAAACCAACCCTGCAACCATAATCCATCGCCCTGCCCCACGGTGCGAAAGGCCCAGCCTTGCTGACCGGCGCGCGTCTGGATCAGGTAGTAGTCGCGGCGGATATCGGCGCCGTCCCACCAGCCGGACTCGATGCGCTCAGGCCCCATGAGGATCTGCACACCCTGCTCGCCCAGCAAGGTCGGTTCGTTCAGCAGCCAGCCGGGGCGCTGCACGTTGTTCAGGGTTGGGCACAGGGTTTTATCCGCAGCCGCTTGCCAGGCGCATTCAGGTCGGTGGTCAGCGTGGAAGCGCAGGCCCTGCACCGCTTCATCGCCCAAGCGGGCACGCAGGCGTTCGCGCAGTTGCTCCCATGGCAGGGTTTGTTGCGGGCGGTCGTCGAACAGGTCCTGGCGCTGGGGCACGAACACCGGCAGGTCCTGGGCCACCAGGCGAAAGCCGCGGACCGGTGAGGTGACTTGGACTTGCTCCAGGCGGCCACGCGCCAGTTCAAACAGCATCGCCGGTTCACGCTCGGCACTGAGCAGGCCGACCTTGATCACGCTATCGGGCGCCTGGGCGTGCTCCAAGTGCAGGTCGAAGCGCTGCACGCCACTGTCGCGGCCACAGAGGAAGGCGGACAGATCGCCGGTCAAACGCCTTAAAGGAAACAGCAACGCCTGATGGGATTGCACATCGAAATTCAGCTCGATACGCACATCGAACCGGTCCGGCGGCTGATAGAACGCCAGGCCCAGCGGCCGGTGCCCGACCAGTGCATCCAGGTGCTTGAGCAAGCCGGCATCAAAGCGTCGCGCCAGGGTATGCCGAGGCAGCGCCTGCACCTGGGCCAATGTGCGCAGGCCCATGCGCGACAAGGCCGTAGCGGCCTGCGGGTCAAGACCGGCGCGGTCGATGGGCAGCGGCGCCAGGGCCTGCATCAAGCCGTCATCCTGCACCGCCAAACCATCGTAGATATTTGCCAGCACCCGCGCCGCCGCCGGGTTGGGTGCCGCGACGATACGGTGGCGAAAACCCAGTTCGGTCAACTCTCTGCGCAAGCGCGCTTCGAACCGTGGCCATGGTCCGAACAGCCCCAGGCTCGACTCGATCTCAAACAACAAAGCGCGTGGATAATACAGGCTGACTTGAGAGCTGAACTGATAGGCCCAGGCGGCGAGGAACTGCTGGTAGCGTTCGATCTCGGCGGGATCATATTCGGCGCTGGCAAAGGTCTTGGCCAGGGCATGTGCAGCTGTCAGGGATTGACCGGGGCGCAAGCCCAAGGCGCGGGCGGCGTCATTGACCGTTTGCAGCACACGCCGCTGTGGCGTGCCGGCCAGCAAGACCAGAGGCTGCTCCGGCTCGGGATGCGCACGCTGCACTCCGTCCAGCGCCAATTGCGGGAAGACAATACACACCCAGCGCATGGCAACCTCAATGCCCCGCCAGCGTAATCGGCGCCGGATGGGCCAGGCCGCCCCGGCACTTGAGCACTCGCACCTGCGCGGGTTTGGCTTCCACGGCCAGGCGCAAGGCGGCGGGAGATGAGTTGACCGCCTCACTCAAGGCGCGCCAGGCAAAGGCCAGGGTCTGCCCGGTTTCCGCCGCCACTTGCAGGCGCCGCAGCGCGCGGTCATCGGCCTTGCGTGGCCAGCACAACACCGCGCCGCAACTGCCGGAACGCAGGCACTGTTCCACCGCCCACAGGGCATCACGCTCTTCGGCCTGGATCACCGAAAGCAAGCGCAGATCCACCCCGGCGTTCTGCCAGGCATGGGGGTACGGTGTATAGGGCGGCGCCACCAGCACAATGCGCTCCCGCGCCTGTGACAAGCGTGCCAGGGTCGGCAGCACCAGTTGCAGTTCGCCCACCCCCTCCTTGGCCATGAGGATTTCACTTAGGGCCGCCTCCGGCCAGCCGCCCGTGGGCAACACCGCATCCAGCGCCGCCAGCCCGGTGGGGTGCACACTGGCTGGCGGCGTGGCAGGCCGGCCTTTCCAGACACGCCCGCCATTGAACAGCGTGTCCAGTGCAACCACGGCGCCCATCAACCTTGCCTCACCAGACCGCAGAACACCCCCTCGATCGCCAGGTCCTGATCGGGCCCGACCACGATGGGTTGATACGCGGGGTTGCGCGGCAGTAAGCGCACGCTGTCGCCATGGCGTTCGAAACGTTTGATGGTCACTTCACCGTCCAGGCGCGCCACCACAATCTGCCCGTTCAAGGCCTCGGCACTGCGGCGCACGCCCACCAGGTCGCCATCGAGAATGCCGTCCTCAATCATCGAATCGCCCTGCACGCGCAGCAGGTAATCCGGGGTTTTCGCGAAGGTCGACGGGTCAAGTTGCAGGCGGCTATGCACCTCGGCATCGGCGCCGATAGGCGAGCCTGCAGCGACACGGCCAAGCACCGGCACATCCAGCCATTGCGGACGCATCGGTTGATTGAGCAAGCGAATACCGCGTGCCTGGTTCGGGTTGACCTCGATAAACCCGGCTTCAGTCAGCGCCAGCACATGCTTGCGCGCCACGCTGCGCGAGGCAAAGCCGAACGCCTCGGCGATCTCGGCGAGGCTGGGGGACTGGCCTTGCTGCGCGATACGGTCGCGGATGAAGGTCAGGATGGCGGTACGGCGGGGCGTTAGAGTTGTCATGGAGTACATTTGTACTCCTGTGGGAAATTTCTGACAATAGCCGCTAGTCGCGTGAGGGACGACAAGGTTTGTCGAAACGTCCTACATGCCTGCCGGATAAGCTCTACTCCCCTCCCGTGAAAAGGTCCGCAAAGTCCCTCGCCTGAGTACACAGTGCGAGGGATTGCGGATGGCGTTGTTTGTTTGGCCCCCGGTTGATGGGGCCGCCTCATGATCGAAGTGACCAGCCAAACCATTGGCTATTTGGTACTGGCCACCCTGGATTCAAAGACGCGAGACGTTGAATCGGTCATCAGCGACTTCAAGCGCTGCCTCAATCACTACGATGCCTGGGCGGAAAGCTTTTTCAGCTTTTCGGCGCTGGATATCGAGCAGGTCTTCAAGGTCGGGGATGAAGTGGCGCTGGTCGCGCCGATCAACCGCTCCCTGTTTCCCAGCACCACCACCGCAACCTGCCAGGCCAACGGCACGTTGACCCTGGTGCACATGTTCCAGAGTTCACGGTTCGTGCCCATTGGCAATACGCCCGTGATGGTGCAACGCATCGATCCAACGGGTGGCCCGCTCGGGGAGCCCCTCCATAAAACCATTGGCCCGAGCGGCATTCTCGAAATCACTGAATGTGATCGCAACCAGCAGTACCGGGTCAGTTTCTACCCCAACGTTTCCACAGCGCATTTCAAGGCGCTGTACGCCTCTTACCAGTCGGTTATCGCGCCGCTGGAAGGTTGGCTGCGCGCTGAATGGACCACCACGTTTGAACCGCTGTGGAAGGGGTATTCCGAAGCCAACTTCCTGGAACGCTATCTCTCGCTGCACCAAGCCTACGCTCGGGGGTTTGGTGAGGCGTTGTATGCGCTCTGGGACAACATCAAGCAGATGTTTCAGTGGCTTTCGGACCCAATGGGTTACGCGGAAAAACTCCTGCATTACCTGTCCCAGGATGAATTTGAAAAGCTGTTGAGGCTCGGCACCGAAAGCATCGCAAAGGGCTTGTTGGTGCTGAGCGATGAGCCGCTGCTGTTCATTTATGTGTCGGCGATGGTCAGCTGGATGCGGATGTTGCCGCCGCCTTATATGAACGAGTTGCTGGGGGAAATCAGCGCTGAAGTATTGATCAATTTGCTGCTGTGTCTTGCTACCGCAGGAATGGGGATGGCGGTGCGCTTGAGTACGAAGGTGCTGGGCGGCACCAAGTCTCAGCGAGCGCGTAAGTGGTTGGAGCATATGGCTGGGCAGTTCGGGAGGTTCCGTGGGGATGACCACGCGGAGCTGGCTAAGCCGATATTGCTCAGTAGCCGGGCAACGACGATCAAGAAGATTCCGGATGTGCCGTTGAAGGCTGGAGATCAGGTGGTTGCCAACCCGGTGCCGGTGGTTCGGGATAAGGCCCAACGAACGGTGTTGGTGCGGCAGGAGCCTGTCGACGATGTGCCTGCTTCCGCTCGAAACCCGGCTGGGAATGCCGCTGCGTCTTCGGACAAGACAGCCACCAACGGGTGCCCGGTGTCGATGGTCACGGGCGAGGAACTGCTGACCCTCACCGATGGAACGCTGGACGGGCTCTTGCCGTTTGAGTGGACCCGCTTGTACCGCACCAGTGCGGTGGAAATGGATTGCGGGTTGGGGTTTGGCTGGGGTCACTCGCTGGCGCATCGGCTGAGTGTTTCCGGCGATGCGGTGGTGTGGACCGATCATGAAAATCGCTCGACCACCCTGCCCTTGCCCACCGCTTCTCGGCCCGCGATCACCAACAGCCTGGCCGAAGCGGCGATCTACCTGGGGGCTGTGCCCGATGAGTTAGTCCTGTCTCAAGGGTCACGTTTCTACCACTTCCACGACGGTGCGCTGACAGCGATCAGCGATGCGTATGACAACCGGCTGCGCATTTCCCGTAATTACCTGGGGCAGATTGAGCGGTTGGATAACGGCGTCGGGCGCTCGTTGTTTTTGCGCTATGCGTCGGGCCGCATTGTGGCGGTGGACTACCAGATTGAGCGGGCTGTGGATGACGGCCCATTTGTCTGGGTGACGGAGCAGAACGTTGTTTCCTACGCCTACGACGCTGGTGGACGACTGGTTTGTGCAACCAACGCTGTAGGTGAAAACGAGGTTTACCGGTACGACGAGCAGCACGTGATTCTTGAGCGCGAACTGGCCGGTGGAGCGAGTTTCTTCTGGGCGTGGGAACGGTCTGGCAAGGCTGCACGGTGCGTACGGCACTGGGCCAGTTTCTCGCAGATGGACACGCGGTACGCCTGGGATGACAACGGGCAGGTCACGGTGTTTAACGCCGACGGAAGCCAGGAAGTCTACGTGCATGACCCGCGGGCGCGGCTGGTGCAGCGCGTGGACCCTGACGGTGCCCAACACTTTAAATCCTACGATGACAAAGGCCGACTGACGGTTGAGCAGGATCCGCTGGGAGCGATCACGGCGTATCAGTACGACGAAGCCGGGCGTTTGGTGGCGCTGTTTCCGGGGGACGATGAGCCGACGACCTACGAGCATGACAATGGATTCGTACGGGTTGTAAGGCGGGGTCAGGCGGTCTGGAAATACGAGCGTAATGACCAGGGCGACGTGACGCGCAAGACCGACTCTGACGGCAACGCTACTGACTACAGCTACAACAAATATGGGCAGCTGGTTGGTGTTTGGTACCCGGATCACAGCTGTCATCGGCTGGTGTGGAATGAGCGTGGGCAGTTGCTTGAGGAGCAGTTGCCGAACGGTGGCGTTAAGCGCTATCGCTATGACGACCTTGGGCGACAGGTTGCCCGTGAAGATGCACAGGGGGCGCTAACCCAGTATCAGTGGGACAGCGTAGGTCGGTTGATCCGTGTTGTGCTACCGGGCGGTGCCACACGGGAATACAGCTACAACGCTTACGGAAAAATCACCTCCGAACGCGATGAACTGGGCCACCTCACCCGCTACGAATACGCCGACGGCCTGCACCTGATCAGCCGTCGCATCAACGCTGATGGCACCCAGGTCAAATACCGGTACGACAACGTTAGGTTATTGCTGACCGAGATCGAAAACGAGGTGGGCGAAACCTACCGACTCCAATACCACAGCAACGGCCTGATCCAACAGGAAACCGGCTTTGATGGCCAGCGCACGGCTTACGTCTACGACCTCAACGGCAACCTTCAGGAGAAGACCGAACACGGCGATGACGGCAGTCAGCTGGTTACCCGTTACGAGCGTGACCATGCCGGTCGACTCGTAAGAAAAACCCTACCCGACGGCAGCCTTGTCGATTACGCCTACGACCGCCAAGGCAACCTCTTAAGCGTCGAGGACGGCCACTGGGTGTTGGCCTACGAGTACGACAGCCAAAACCGTCTCACCGCCGAACACCAAGGCTGGGGCACGCTGCGCTATGGCTACGACGCCTGCGGCCAACTGCAAAACCTGCGCCTGCCGGACAATAACCGCCTCACCTTCAATCACGACAAAGGCGGCCACCTCGCGACCGTCGAACTGAACGGTGAAAGCCTTACTTCTCATCTATTCAAAGCCGGCCAGGAACACCAACGCCAACAAGGCCAACTGATCAGTCACTACCACTACGACGATCAGCAACGCCTGCACGCCCACGCCGTTACCCAGCAGCAACACACCCTTTACCAGCGCCACTACGACTACGACAAGGCCGGCAATCTCACCCGCCTCCTCGACACCCGCAAAGGCGAGCATCACTACCACTACGACCCGCTAAACCGCCTCACCCGCGCCGACGAGGAACGCTTCGGCCATGACCCCGCCAGCAACCTGCTGATGCAAGACCGCCCCGGCCCGGACATCGTGGCGGGTAACCGGCTGATGATCCAAGGCGACCACCACTACGACTACGACGCCTTCGGCAACCTTATCCGCGAGCGACGCGGCAAAGGCCATCAACTCGTCACCGAATACCGCTACGACTGCCAGCACCGTCTGATCGGCATTAAAAAACCCAATGGCCAGACCGCCAGCTACCGCTATGACCCGTTTGGGCGGCGCATCAGCAAAACCGTTGACGGCATCACTACAGAGTTTTTCTGGCAGGGCGACACACTGATCGCCGAGCACCACGCGGATCACCACCGCAGTTACCTCTACGAGCCGAACACCTTTCGCCCGCTTGTCCTACTGGACGGTTTCGGTCCAAAGGAAACCAAGGCCTACCACTACCAACTCGACCACCTGGGTACGCCGCAGGAACTCACCGCCTCCGATGGCAAAATCGTCTGGTCCGCCCATTACCGTGCTTACGGTGAAATCACCCGTCTCGACATCGGAAAAATCGACAACCCGCTGCATTTCCAGGGCCAATACTTCGACCAAGAAAGCGGGCTGCACTACAACCGCCATCGCTACTACAATCCGGATATTGGTCGTTACCTCACGCCGGACCCGGTGAAGCTGGCGGGTGGGATCAATGCGTACCAATACGTGCCCAACCCTACGGGCTGGGTTGATCCACTGGGTTTGAACACGTGTCCCGGCGGGGATGGATGCAAACCACACACAAACACAGAAAACTCAAATAAACAGCTGAACGTAGACGACGGCACTCCTTCGCTACCAGCATCAAGTAAAAAACAAGAATATTTATATCGAGGGGACTCAAGGCACCCGGACGAAATTTTTGAAACAGGCTTTGAGAGCAGAGGAAAAAGCACTGACCTATACTTACACTCGCAAAACAATGCGAGTCCACCAAGCAATTTTGTGAGCACATCGATATCAAGGGAGCAAGGGTTGACGTTCGCAACATCCTTTGGGTTTGAGGAAGGCTATCTTTACACCCTAAAGAAAATTCCGGGTCGGGATGTCAACAAAGAACTAGGCATTTTATCCGACTATAAAAAGGAGCGCGAAATTGCCATACCAAACCGGATAGATACCAAGGATATTCTAGGAGCCACACCCGTCCACGATGATGGAACGCATAAAGGCTACTCACTCATTAATCCAAATAGAAAATGACCAATGAAAGAACTCGACATAACCATAATCAAAAACACCCAAAGAGAAACCGCTACACTTGGGATTGACAGAGCGACATCAACACTTTCTATAACATTTACCGACGGCACAAAAAAAACATATTCCGACATAGATATATATACATGCTTCGGATTATTAAGAAGAGAATTCAGTGAAATAGCCTTTTTGTGTAAAGGTTCAAAAGTGAGTGTTTACCCCTCTGCAATGGCCTCACAGATGTCAAGCGGATTAGTTGCTTATGACGTAACAATGAGTGAGCCCGATGCGGAACTCGTTCGTATATTCGATTACGAAGAAAACAACCTTACAAACGATATCAATGAGCAGATCGCTTATCGAAATAAGTGGGCCGAGTCTCTGCAAACCCGTTAACAACCGCCGTCTGCCTCACGAGGAATCCAACTAGATCTTACGATAATCCGCCATTTAAACAATCTACTTGCTTGCGCTGGACCGCGAAACCCCGATCCAGACGATGGGTGTTTTCAAGTGAACACGTGTTGACCGTTTTTAGGGCTGCTGGGCAGCCCGGCACAGGGCAAGCCTTCTCACGACAAAAATTGACTCACCAGCCGTCCTTCAACATCCGCAATTCCAGATGCTGCAACAACATGATGGTCTTCCCATCCACAATCTCGCCGTTTTGCACCATTGCCAACGCCTCATCAAAGCCCAACTCCAACACCTCGATATCCTCACCCTCCTCCTCAAGGCCGCCACCGCTCCCCACCCGATCCCCTGGTTGATATTCACCCATGAAAAAGTGAATCCGCTCCGTCACCGAACCCGGACTCATGAATGCTGCATAAATCTTCTCCACATGCCCCACGCGATACCCGGTTTCCTCTTCCGCTTCCAGGCGAATACGTTCTTCGGGGCTGGCATTGTCGAGCAAACCGGCCGCCGCTTCGATCAGGTAGCCGTGATAGTCGTTGACGAACGTCGGCATGCGAAACTGGCGGATCAGCAACGTCGTACACCTCGCCGGGTGTGGGCTTGCCAGCTGCCGTCGCGGCGGCGCAGGTCGAAGCTGTATTTATTCAGCAGGTGCCAGTTTTCCGAGAGGGTTTCTTCGGCGGTCATGCGAACGGGGCTGTTGTCCAGGCTCGGTTTTCTCAAGAAAGGGGTTGTGCTTGTTTGATACTGTTCCAAGCGGCGACTGCTTCTGCGCTGCTCGCCTTGCTACACCACTCAAAGCCGATGGAAGTTATGTAGGTTATTCGATCCCGAACCCAAACAGGAAATAACATGAAAACACAAAAAATACTCGCAATGATCGGCAGTCAGAAAAAAGAAGTGACTGTAAAATATGACACATCGAAATCAATCATGGTTTTTTCAGAGGCTGATAATTTCAAAACAGTTTACGAAGGAAGAGACATGTATGTCTGCCTCGCAAAAATCAGGGCAGACTTCCCCCACATAACATTTCTATGCAAAGGCGCGAAGTTGAATGTCAAGCCTTCAAGAATGGCATCTCAAATGAGCGCTGGCCTTGTCGCATACGAAATGACGCTAGGCAAGCAAGCCACTAACGAAAACATCGTTCACCTGTTCGATTACGAAGAAGAAAACCTTACTAACAACCCACAAGAACAAATTGACTTCTTTAAAAAGTGGCTAGCATCACTCGGTGCCCAAGATTATGAAAAGTTCAACTGAGTCTTTCTTCATATGATTACTCAACCTAATCTACCGTCCTGTAGTGAGCGAGCTTGCTCGCCTTGGGCCGCCCAGCGGCCCCCATCCAGGCAATGGTTTTTTCAGTTAAATCAGCAGTGTTTGTTTCAGGGCTGCTCCGCAGCCCAACGCAGGGCAAGGCTGCTCACCACAATGAGTGTTCACACCCTAACCAACCAACTCACCACCCTTCTTTGAGCATCCGCAATTCCAGATGCTGCAACAACATGATGGTCTTCCCATCCACAATCTCGCCGTTTTGCACCATTGCCAACGCCTCATCAAAGCCCAACTCCAACACCTCGATATCCTCACCCTCCTCCTCAAGGCCGCCACCGCTCCCCACCCGATCCCCTGGTTGATATTCACCCATGAAAAAGTGAATCCGCTCCGTCACCGACCCCGGACTCATGAATGCTGCATAAATCTTCTCCACATGCCCCACGCGATACCCGGTTTCCTCTTCCGCTTCCAGGCGAATACGTTCTTCGGGGGTGGCATTGTCGAGCAAACCGGCCGCCGCTTCGATCAGGTAGCCGTGATAGTCGTTGACGAACGTCGGCATGCGAAACTGGCGGATCAGCAACACCGTGCGCTGCTCGCGGTTGTACAGCAGGATGGTCGCGCCATTGCCGCGGTCGTACACCTCGCGGGTCTGGGCTTGCCAGCTGCCGTCGCGGCGGCGCAGGTTGAAGCTGTATTTTTTCAGCAGGTACCAGTTTTCCGAGAGGGTTTCTTCGGCGGTCATGCGAACGGGGCTGTTGTCCATGCTCGGGTTTCTCAAGAAAGGGGTTGTGCTTGTTTGATGCTGTTCCAGGCGGCGGCGACTGCTTCTGCGCTGCTCGCCTTGATCCGTGCGAGGTTCCGCGGGTAGTCCACCCCGGGGTTCTCGGTGAAGCGCGTGGCCGTGAATTGCCCGTTGCTGGCGCGCAGGATGTAACCGCTGTCCTGGCATTGCTCAGAGGCGAGGAACACCACCCCCGGCGTCACCCAGTCGGGCTTGAGTTCATCCGGTTCTTCGGTAACGCCCCACATGCGCGTCTTGGCCACCGGCGAGATCGCATTGACCTTGATCCCCGCCTCAGCACCTTCATGACTCAACGCGTTCATGATCCCCAGTTGCGCCATCTTGCCCGCGCTGTAGGCCACCAGTCCAGTCTGCTCATATTGTGTGTACATGGCGCGGTCGGAAGTGGTGAGGATGATGCGCGGCGCGGATGAGCGCAGCAGGTGCGGCCAGGCATGCTTGCACAGCCACAGCGGCGCATAGAGGTTAATGTCCATGGCGCGTTGCAGGAACGCGGCGTCGAGGTCGGCGATGTTCTGGTAACCGACCCAGCCGGCGTTGTGAATCAGAATGTCGAGTTGGCCAAAGGCTTCGATGGCGTACGCGATCAGTTGCTGGCAGCCGGTGTTCGTGGACAGGTCGCCACCGTGACCTATCACGTTCAAGCCCTCGGCCTGCAAGGTGTCTGCCGCGGCCTGGACCACCGAAGCATCGCTGCCAACGCCGGCATTATCGGCGCCGATATCGCTGATCACCACCCGCGCGCCGCCCTGGGCCAAAGCCCGTGCATAGCTGAGCCCCAACCCGCGTGCGCCACCCGTGACGAGTGCGGTTTTGCCTGTGAATTCCATGTGCTTGCTCTCCTGTTCGGGCCGCCCACCCTAACAACCCCGGCACGCGTTGTTCAATGGTGTAACACTTTGCAAGGAATACCCGTTTACGGCTGTCGAAATAATTCCTGCCTGGTTGGGCCATCTGGTAAAACCCCTGATTCATCTTTTTCCTGGAACCTTCATGTCCTCTCGTTTCCTCTCGCGCCTGAGCCTGCGCTGGTTTCCCATGGTGTGCATGGCCTTGTTGATCGTCGGTCTGCCGGTGGGTTGCGCCGTGCTGCAACACAAGGAGCGCGAACTGGTGTTTCGCATCGAGCCGGGCACCGCCAGTTGGTACAGCGGCTTGCCCAAGGCGGTGCAGGAGTTCGAACTCAAGCCGGCCAGTTTCAAATCCGGACAGAATATCCATGGCTGGTGGTACCCGGCGGACAAGAAGGACGCACCTGCCATCCTCTACCTGCACGGCGTACGCTGGAACCTCACCGGGCAACTGTTTCGCATCGAGCAACTGCACGCCCTGGGTTATTCGGTACTGGCCATCGACTATCGCGGCTTCGGCCAGAGCCGCGGCGAATTACCGTCGGAAACCACCGTGTACGAAGACGCACGCATTGCCTGGGAGCGTTTCCAGGTACTGCAACCGGACCCAAGCAAACGCCTGATCTACGGACATTCCCTGGGCGGCGCGGTGGCCATCGACCTGGCTGCCGAACTGGGCAGACAAACACCACTGCCGGTGCGCGGCCTGGTGATCGAGTCCACCTTCACATCGCTGGCGGATGTGGCCACGGCCGTGGCGAATACGTCGTTGCCGGTGCGCTGGTTGCTGTCGCAAAAATTCAATTCCATCGACAAGATTGCCTATATCCGTATGCCGCTGCTGGTGGTACATGGCCTTGACGATCGCTACGTGCCGCCGCGCTTCAGCCAGCAGCTGTTTGAAGCCGCCCAGGAGCCAAAGCGGCTGTTATTGGTGCCCGGTGCCAGCCATAACAACAGCATGAGCCTGGCCGGTCGCAGTTATGGCCAGGCGCTGGACAAACTGATGCAAGCGAAGGCACCACCCCACGTTGTCACGCACTCCACAGGCCGTGATCGCGACTCATAAAACGCTTTCCGGCACTGGGTTCGCGCTTGCGTGTCAAGCGCAAACCCAGCCCATGCGGGGCCAAATCAGAAGTTGATCAAATAATGATCTCTGCATAAATCGCCAACCCTGCCGGGGCTTCGCAAAGTTATCCACAGAGATACCCACGGTTTTCGTGGACAACTCTTTTTATATTTTTACGATTTTTTTGCTCAGTAAACGCTTTCGGGAAATGTCCCCGGCAATAAAATCTCGCGACTCACATCGCGTATATCGTTATACCCACACAGCGCCATCGACACGTCCAGCTCTCGGGCGATAATCTCAAGCGCCTTGGTTACACCTGCCTCGCCCATCGCCCCCAAACCATACAAATGCGGGCGACCGATCATGGTGCCTTTGGCGCCCAATGCCATCGCCTTGAGCACGTCCTGGCCGGAACGAATGCCACCGTCGAGCCAGACCTCAATGCGCTCGCCCACCGCTTCGACAATCGCCGGCAACTGGCTAATGCTCGAAGGCGCGCCATCGAGTTGACGACCGCCGTGGTTGCTCACCACCAGTGCGTCGGCACCGGCATTCGCGGCCAGGTGCGCATCTTCCACATCGAGAATGCCCTTGATGATCAACTTGCCGCCCCAGCACTTCTTGATCCACTCCACATCGTCCCAGCTCAGGCGCGGGTCGAATTGCTGGGCGGTCCAGGACGACAGCGAACTCATGTCCGCCACACCTTTCACGTGCCCGACGATATTGCCGAAGCCACGACGCTGGGTGCCGAGCATGCCCATCACCCAGCGCGGTTTGGTGGCCATGTTGAGGATATTCGGCAGGGTCAACTTCGGCGGTGCGGACAGGCCATTGATCAGATCCTTATGGCGCTGGCCGAGGATCTGCAGGTCGAGGGTCAGCACCAGCGCATCCACGCCGGCAGCCTTGGCGCGCTCGATCAGTTGTTCGATAAAGGCGCGGTCGCGCATCACATACAACTGGAACCAAAACGGCTGGCCGACGTGCTCGGCAATGTCTTCCAGGGAGCAGATGCTCATGGTCGACAAGGTGTAGCGCAGGCCGAACGCGGCGGCGGCGCGGGCGGTGAGAATCTCGCCATCGGCGTGCTGCATGCCGGCCAACCCGGTGGGTGCGAGCGCCACCGGCATGGCCATCTCCTGGCCGATCATCGTGGCGCGGATCGAGCGTTCATCAATGTTGCGCGCCACCCGCTGGCGGAACTTGATAGAGGCAAAATCGCTTTCATTTGCCCGGTAAGTGCTCTCAGTCCAGGAGCCGGAATCGGCGTAGTCGTAGAACATCCGTGGGACACGTTTTTGCGCGAGTTTGCGTAAATCTTCGATGGTTGTGATCAACGGCATCTAGGTCACCTCTCCCTGAACTGAATGCTGAGAGTAACCGCCCATCAGCCGCACAACCAGCCATTGCGTTTAGATCGCAGCGCGACTAATCTCGCACAAACACGCAAAAAGACGCAAAACCATGCACACCACTCATCAAGCCATCGACCTGCCTTCTTTGCGCAAGCAGAAGATTTTGTTGCTGCTGGAACGTGACGGCAAAGTCACCGCCTCGGAGCTGGTGGACCACTTTGCAGTGTCCCAGGACACCATCCGCCGCGACCTCGGCGAACTCGCCGCCGCCGGCCTGCTGCAACGCGTACACGGCGGCGCCCTGCCCCGGCCCAAGGACACCGGCAAAGACTTCTTCACCCGTGTCGGCGAGACTAACGAGGCCAAGCGTCACCTCGCCCGGCTCGCTGCCGACCGCGTGGAAGAGGGGCAAATCGTACTGTTCGACTCCGGGTCTACCACGCTGCAGATTGCCCAGTCGTTGCCACGCTCGATGCGTCTCACTGTGGTCACGACATCCCCCATGATCGCCATCGCCTTGGCCGACCACTCTGACGTAAAGGTGATCCTCACGGGCGGCCAGCTCAACCCGGCGACGCTGTCTACCAGCGGCCATGAAACCGTGCGCATGATCCAGGGCATCAAGGCCGACGTGCTATTCACCGGCGTGTGCGCACTGCATCCGCAAGTGGGCATCAGCTCGTTGCACTTCGATGAGGTGGCGGTCAAGCAAGCCTTGCTCGACAGTGCGTCCCACGTGGTGGCGGTGACCATGGCGGACAAACTCGGCGCCGTGGAGCCCTTTGTGGTGGCGCCGTGCAGCCGCATTCACACACTGATCACCGAATGGCATGTGCCCAGTGTAGAGGCGTATGAGCAGCTAGGGTTGGAAGTGCTGCGAGTGGACGTCGAGTAGCGACAGCGCGTCCGGCGTAGCCAGGCCGCTGGCAGTATTGTCGAAGATGCACCAGGTAGGAATACCAGCCGCTACGGACGCGCTCAACACACGCGCATACGCCTGAACGCGTGAAGCCCCATAGCCACTGTGATAGACACGCGGTGTTCCGTGCAGACGCCAATAATGCACGCCTTGCCAACCGGCCGGCACATCTCCCGCCGGGATCACCGGCGGGTCGGCAGCCACCCGCCCGATCTGCAGAGCCTGCATCATCTCTTCAGCCGCCAACCAGCTCGCGTGCCGTGGTTCAAGCACCACGTCACCGGTAAAACGTTGGCGCAACGCCGTGAAGAATGCGTCGGCAACACTCGGTTCGTATTGCAACGAAGGCGGTAATTGCACCAGCAGGCAACCCAGCTTTTCACCCAGTTGCAGACATTGTCCAAGAAACGCATCCAGTGCGGCCTGGCAGCCATGCAAGCGCAATTCATGGGTGATGCGCTTGGGCACCTTGACTGAAAAACGAAAGCCCGACGGCACCGAATGCGCCCACCGCGCGTACGTCTTCGCCAAGTGCGGGCGATAGAAGGAACTGTTGATTTCCACCGCATTGAAGCGCGACGCATAACGCTCCAAATGCGTGCCCTCCTCGGCAAATGCTGCCCAGTACTCACGCGGCAAACTCCAGCCGGCACAGCCCACAAACAGCGTTGCCGTCAAAACAGCACCTTGGCGGCATCACGCATGAAAATCTCGATGGTCTTGGGCCCGACCCCGTCGAACGCCCCAAGGCGTTTTTCGAAGGCCTCTCGGCTCTCGCTGGCACTGCGCATATGAGTGATCTTGCCGGCATACTCGGCGTTCAACTTGGCGCTGAGGTCGAGTAAACGTTGGGCAGTGGTTTCATCATAGCGCACGTAATGCGCGCGTCCGAGCATGGCTACCAACTCACGCGACGTGCAGTGCTGCAGCTTGCGCGCGGTATCGCGGCCTTGCTCTTCAACGATCACCTTGTAGGCCTGTGCGGCAATCGGTGCCTGGATCCGCTTGCCCATCAGGAAGCTGGCGATAAACCACTTGAACAGGCTGCCGTCATCGCCAGGTTTGAGCTCGATGCCCAACTCCGACGCAGAGATAGAACGGGCCATGTTCAGTGGCCCAGCTTGCGCTCGGCCTTGGCGGCCTGTTCGTTGATGGCATCGGTCTGGCGCTCGGTGTCCTTGATCGAGGTGGGGGTCAGCACTTTATCGACGGTTTCGGTCTTGGGATTCGGGCGTTCCAGGGTCTGGCCTTTTGTGGCTTTATCAGTGCCCTTCTGAGTTTCTTCGGAACTGATGGGGGCTGGGGTCTTATCGGCAGTCATGGTGGTTCTCCAATCAATGGCGCGGGTAAAAATAGCGAGCGCCTATGCAGCAGAAGCCTGCGGCCCTGGATAGTTCAAGGAAATTGCCGGCGCCAACCCGGTGCAAATTTGCTGAAAATTAATTTAAACCTTTGCCACCCGACCCGGATCAACTCTCCCATATCCCATCCTTCGTACACCCATCAGGAGACATTCGATCATGAGTTCAAACCTTAACGGCAAGAAGATTCTGGTCATCACGTCCAACACCGGTATCGAGCGCGATGAACTGCTCAAACCATTGGCAGCGCTACGCGGTTATGGCGCGACAGTGACCCACGGCTCCAGCACAGGCGGCATCACCCAGACCTTCGTCGGCGATACCGAGAAAGACACGACGGTTGAGTCCGATGCGAAGCTGTCCGAGCTGTCGGGCAGTGATTTCGATGCACTGGTGATCCCTGGCGGTACCGTCAACGCTGACACATTGCGCCAGGATGCAGCGGCGCAGAAGTTGATCAACGAGTTCGTCAAGGCAGGCAAAACCGTGGCGGCAATCTGTCATGGCCCCTGGGCGCTGATCGATGCCGGTGTGATCAAAGGCAAGACCCTGACCTCCTACAAGAGCGTGCGCATCGATCTGGAAAACGCCGGCGCCGCCGGATGGGTCGATGAAGAGGTTAAGGTCTGCAAAGCCAATGGCTGGACCCTGATTACCTCACGCACCCCGGATGATCTGCCGGCGTTCAATGAGGCGATCGCCAAGGCATTGGCAGGCTGATAAGCCTACCGCGCAACGAAAACAGGCGCCTCGACGGCGCCTGTTCTCTATCTACTTCTGCCTCAGCTTTTATGCTGCTGCGGCATTTCGCGTTTCGGCCCGAACATCGCCCAAGCGATAAGGCCCAAAAGTGGCACAAAGATAAGCACCACCACCCACAATCCTTTGGTCTCCCAGCCCCCAGTGCTGCGCAATACGATATTGATCGCCCACAATTCCAGTAGCAGTAGAACCACCGCCAAACCGATCCAGATATATTGAATTTCCATGCTTCACCTCCTAGGTCGTACACGTTAGGTCAAGTGTTTAGCGCGAGGGTTCATTAAAATTTGCGCGAATGTCCCGGGGTTGTGGAATGCAACGTGCAACCGCACCGACCATGCAACCTGCACGACAGGTTCAGTCGCCATGTCATCGTAGGCCTTTGAATTTCCTCACGAATTAAAAACAGCTCAAGTTGGTACAACTGATGCACTCCTGTCATGGACGAGGTGTGCATGTCGACACGCCCTGATTTCCCCGTGAGGTGTCACCCATGAATGCGATTGACCTGCTCAAAGCCGACCACGAACGCGTAAAGGCCCTGTTGACTCAGTTGAGTGAATCCACCGAACGTGGGGTGAAAAAACGCACTGAGTTGTTGGCCAAGCTGGAAGCCGAAATCAGCCTGCATACCAGGCTGGAAGAAGAAATCCTCTACCCGGCGTTCAGGAAGGCTGGTGGCAAGGAACAAGACATCATGTACCACGAGGCCAAGGAAGAGCATCGCACCGTTGACACCCTGGTACTGCCGGACCTGAAGCAGACCGAGCCTTCGACAACGGAGTTTTCCGGCCGCGTCAAAGTGGTCAAGGAATTGCTGGAGCACCATATCGAGGAAGAGGAAACCGAGATGTTCCCGCAAGCTAAAAAGCTGCTAGGCAAAGCGCTGCTGGAAGAACTGGGCGCCGAAATGGAAGCGATGAAAGCAGCGCACAAGAAGTTGCAGTCGACCAAGCCCATGGCGGCTTGATCGAGGCATGACCAGGGCCTGAGAGTAATCCAGGCTCTGGAACCATCACACGAGGGGATTGCGTCATGAAGACCAGATCGTCCCAAAGGATTTTACTCATTGTCGGCCTGTCCGCTTTGCTCACTGGCCCCTCCCTCGCCGCGTTCGGCGATAACCCAGAGCCAGCCGCGAACGCCTTGAATGGTAACGGTGCCGCCGGTTCTGCCCTGCCGCCGGGGACCTACCCCAGCAGCCCCTCCGACAGCAGTAAGAAGACCAAAGACACCGACAAGCAGCCGCCCAGGCCGGCCAAGCCTGCTGATACCCATAAGCCCAGTAAAGATAAACCCCGCTCAAGCAGCTGACGGCTCATCCTTATCCGGCGGCTCGGGCGTAACGCCCCAGTCGCCGTGCTCATACCAGTCATCACCGAGCATCTCCGCAGGGTGCATGGTGCGGTCGGCTCCGTTGCCACAGGCCAGGTCGCTCGCAGCGCAGTAGCGATCACACCCCCAGCAGATACGCTCGGGATGCTTGGGGTGCAGCGGAAAAGGCTTGGCCATGGCATTTGCCTTGTTGGAGACGGTGTTCACACCCTAGTGTTAAAACACCCATGCTGCCTTGACCGAAATCAAGCGCCCAGCCTCACTCTCGATCACGCACTGTTTCGATGCTCGCCGCCGCTATTCACGCCCTGGCGAAGTGCAGTTTTTTGCCGGTATCTGGCTACACTTTAAAGCGCGCCACGGTCTGGTGCAGCGCCCCCGCCATCCCCGCCAGGTCATGCCCCGCCGTCTCGGTATGCAACGCCCCTTGCAGCACCTGCTGCGACAGATTGCGAATGCCCACCAGATTGCGATCCACTTCCCGCGCCACCAACGCCTGCTCCTCGGTGGCGCTGGCAATCATCATGTTGCGCTCGTTGATCTGCGAAATAGACCGGGTAATCTCATCCAAGGCTTCACCCGAACGCTGCGCCACACTCAGTGTCGCCTGCACGCGCTCGCTGCTGCTGTGCATGGCCGCGACCGCATGCTCGGTATCCTGGCGGATATTGCCGATCATCTGCTCGATCTCCTGGGTCGAAGCCTGGGTGCGATGGGCCAACGCCCGCACTTCATCAGCCACCACCGCAAACCCACGCCCGGCGTCCCCAGCCCGCGCTGCTTCAATGGCGGCGTTGAGGGCTAGCAGGTTCGTCTGGTCGGCAATGCTGCGGATCACTTCCAGCACACTGCTGATGTCTTGTACGCGGCCCGCCAGTTGCTGGATGCGTTCGGAGGTTTCCACTACGCCGGTGGCCAGGGTGTTGATCGACGCCACGGTTTCCTGCACCTGGGCACGACCGCGCTGGGCGGTCTGTTCCGACAGACGCGAAGCCTCGCTGGTGCTCACCGCGTTGCGCGCCACTTCATCCACGGCAGCGGTCATTTCATTCACCGCCGTCGCCGCCTGTTCGATCTCCTGGCCCTGGGACTGCAAGCTGCTGCTGGTCTGGCTGCTCACCGCGCTCAGTTCTTCGGAGGAACTGGCCACGCCGTCCACCGACGTCGCAATGTGCCGCACCATCTGGTTCAGGTTCTGCTGCATCTGGTGCAGGTTGCGCATCACGCTGCCTTCGGCGCTGTTGCCCACTGGCACCACGATGGTCAGGTCGCCCTGGGCAATATGGCTCAGCACGCGCGCGGCTTCGTCCGGCTCGCCGCCCAATGGGCGAATCACGCTGCGGGTGACGATAATCGCGGCGGCAACCACCAGGGCCAAACACAACAGGAACAACCCGATCATGTTGCGCCGGGCCTCGTCGTACAGGACCTGCGCCGCCTGCTCGCGTTCAGCGAACAGACGCCCCTGCATGGCCATCAACGCGTCCAGGCTCTTGAACACCGCAAGCTCGGCGGGCATCACCTGTTGCTTCAGCTGGGCCAGGCCCTGTTCGCGAGCGCCTTGCTTGATCAGCGCCTGCACCTGGGTGAAAGCGGCCACATAGGCTTCCCGATGGGTTTTCAAGGTCGCATAGGCGGCCTTGCCTTCGGCGGTATCGAGCAGCGGCTCAAGGGTGGCGAACGCCTCGGTGATGCGTTGCCGGGTGGTGCCGATGGCTTCCTGGGCTTGTTGGTTGTCCTGGTCGATCAGCAAGTCACGGGTGTTGCGGCCGTTATCGCGTACGCCGGTGGCGATCACCATGATCGGCGCTATTTTCGGCCAGTCCTGCTGCACAATCTGTTCGGATTGTTGCTTGAGGGTTGCGAGGTCGTGCAGGGCGTAGAACACCAAACCGACCAGAGCCAGCGGCGCAATCGCGAAACCGATGACAATGCGTTGTGCCGTGGTTAACTGCTTCATTCTGAACCTTCCTTGATGAACACCTGCCCACCAGGGGCAGCATCGATAAAAACGCGGTTGAGGGCGCGGGTCACCCTCGTAATACAAACGCGGGAAACAACTCACGCAAGCGGCCCCACAGCTCCGGTAACGCAGCCTGTGCCGGGGAACTCGGCAGTTGCGTGTCGAGCATGCTGGCGGTGCGCACCATCTGCACGGCGAAGCGCTGCACGCCACGGGCTTGCAAACGTTGGGCCAGCCGCAGCAGGCGGGCTGGGTCGATCAGGTGCCAATGCACCGTGGTACGGCATTCGTAGTCCATGCCGCTGGCGAGCAAAATATCGAGACTGCGCCAGTTGGCGGCGCCGCTGCCCTTGACCTGGGTGATCGACTGGCAGTCTTCGGCCAGGGCCTTTACGTCAAAACCAACCCAGTCGGCATGCCGCAAAGCATGGGCAAACCCCGCCGGCTTGATCCCCGCGCTGTGCAGGCCGATGTGAAAACCCATCGCCCGGACTTCATCCATCGCCGCCGGCAAACCCTCTTGCAAGGTCGGCTCGCCGCCGCTGAACACCACGGCGTCGAGCAGGTCTCGGCGCCGTTGCAGAAACAGCAACACCCGGCGCCAATCCATTTGCGTGCTCGCGCGCGGCGGGATCAGGTCCGGGTTGTGGCAGTAACGGCAACGCCAGGCACAGCCCTGGCAGAACAGCACACAGGCGAGCATGCCGGGGTAGTCGAGGGTGGTCAGGGGCACCAGGCCCCCGACCCGCAGCGCTCGACTCATTGGCGACCGGCCGCAGCGGCCGTTTCAGTGAAGTGCGCACGCTCCTTGTGCTCGGATTGCTTGCCTGGATTGAACGCCGACACCGGCCGGTGGTAACCCATTACTCGGGTCCAGACTTCGCAGCGCTGGCGTTGTGGCTGGGAGGTTTGCATGGTGAATCTCCTTGGGGTGGAGTTGAGTTGAATGGCTTCATACGGGAGCAAGCAAGCTCGCTCCTATAGGGCCAGGACTTCATCGCACTTGGGGCAGAACTCATGTTCACCGGCGAGGTAGCCATGCACCGGGCAGATCGAAAATGTCGGCGTCACCGTCAGGTACGGCAGCCGGAAACGCCCCAGCGCCTTGCGCACCAATTGCTTGCAGGCCTGGGTCGACGAGATCTGCTCGGCCATGTACAGGTGCAACACAGTGCCGCCGGTGTATTTGCATTGCAGTTCGTCTTGCAGCTCCAGGGCTTCGAAGGGGTCCTGGGTAAAGCCCACCGGCAGTTGCGAGGAATTGGTGTAATACGGCGCGATGTCGCTGCCCGCTTGCAGGATGTTTGGGTAGCGCTTGCGGTCTTCCTTGGCAAAACGGTAGGTGGTGCCTTCCGCCGGGGTGGCTTCAAGGTTGTAGAGGTGGCCGGTGTCTTCCTGGAAGCGCAGCAAAGTGGCGCGCACATGGTCGAGCAATTTGAGGGCAAAGGCGCGGCCCTGTTCGGTGTGCATGCCCTCCTCGTCAGCGCTGAAATTGCGCAGCATCTCGTGCATGCCATTAAGGCCGATGGTGGAGAAGTGATTGCGCAGCGTGCCCAGGTAACGCTTGGTGTAGGGATACAGGCCCGCATCCATGTGGTGTTGGATCACCTTGCGCTTGACCTCCAGGCTTTCCATGGCCATTTCCATCAGGCTGTCCAGGCGTTGCAGCAAGCCTGAGGTGTCGCCCTTGAACAGGTAGCCCAGGCGTGCGCAGTTGATTGTCACCACCCCCAGGGAGCCCGTCTGTTCCGCCGAACCGAACAGCCCGCCACCGCGCTTGAGCAATTCACGCACGTCCAGTTGCAGGCGGCAGCACATCGAGCGCACCTGATTGGGCTGCATATCGGAATTGAGGAAGTTCTGGAAATACGGCAAACCGTAGCGCGCCGTCATCTCGAACAGGCGGTCAGCATTGTCGCTGTCCCAGGGGAAATCATGGGTGATGTTGTAGGTGGGAATCGGAAAGGTGAACACCCGGCCCTTGGCATCCCCGGCCTGCATCACCTCGATGTAGGCGCGGTTGATCAGCTCCATTTCGGCTTGCAGGTCGCCGTAGGCAAACGGCATTTCTTCACCGCCGATCACCGGCACCTGTTCACGTAAATCTTCTGGGCAGACCCAATCGAAGGTCAGGTTGGTAAACGGTGTCTGGGTGCCCCAGCGCGACGGCACGTTGAGGTTGTAGATGAACTCCTGCACGGCCTGGCGCACTTGCGGGTAGCTCAGTTGATCCTTGCGCACATAGGGTGCGAGATAGGTGTCGAACGAACTGAAGGCCTGGGCGCCGGCCCATTCGTTTTGCAGGGTACCGAGGAAGTTGACCATCTGCCCCAAGGCGCTGCTCAAGTGCTTGGGGGGGCCCGCTTCGACCCGGCCCGGCACACCGTTTAGGCCTTCGTGCAACAGCGAACGCAGTGACCAACCGGCGCAGTAGCCGGCAAGCATGTCCAGGTCATGGATATGCAGATCCGCTTCGCGGTGCGCGCGGCCGATCTGCTCGCTGTAGACCTCGTCCAGCCAGTAATTGGCAGTGACCTTGCCTGCCACATTGAGCACCAATCCGCCCAGGGAATAGCCCTGATTGGCATTGGCCTGCACGCGCCAGTCTTCGCGATCGAGGTATTCGTTCATGGAGGTGGCGACCTCTACCAGGGTCTTGCGGTCACGGCGCATGCGGCCGTGTTGTTCGCGGTAGACGATGTAGGCGCGCATCGATTGGAAGTAACCGGCGTCCATCAGCACGTGTTCGACGCTGTCCTGGATGAGTTCGACGTCCAGTTGTTCGATGCCCCTTAGGCGTGCCAATACTGCGCCCAGCAACAGGTCGGCGTCGTTCGCTTGAAACTCCGCGGTGGCAGTGCCGGCGGCGATCAGGGCTTGGCGGATTTTTTCGGCGTCGAAGGGGGCCAGGCTGCCGTCGCGTTTGTGGAGGTGGGTGCTGGTGAGCGGGGTGAGCGTGCTTTGCATTGGAAGCTCCAAACACTACATATAGACAATCCGATAACATAAAACACAATATGCAGTGATATTACGGAGAGAAGCGTTGGAAACCCTTGATCGGGATCAACGTTTTCTGATCGGGGCATATCCCTTTATTCCGTCACGGCTATCCATGGTTCCGCCCTTACGGTGCCCCCCAACCTCACCCACCGCTCATGCTCATAAAGCGCACCACCTGAACCTCCCCCGCCCCCGAAAAATCATGCCGCGCTGGCTTTCCCCTCAACGCCCGATGCAACGCCTCAACCAACGGCCGATCATCCAACGGAGACCGCCTGAGCAACTCACGAAAATCCAGCGCGTCGTCCTGCCCGAGGCACAACAAAAGCCGCCCCTCCACCGTCATCCTTAGCCGATTACAACTCCCACAAAAACTCTGTGAATTGGGCGAGATAAACCCGATGCGCGTGTCGGGGTAACGCGCCAAACGCACATACCGCGCCGGCCCCCCACTGCTTTCCGCAGTGTCGAGCAACAGATGCTCACGAGCGATCACCTCCCGCACCTCATCACTGGCACAAAACGTCTCCCCCCGCGAACGCCCTACATCCCCCAAAGGCATTTCTTCGATGAAACTGATATCGATCCCTTGCTCGATCGCATACCGCACCAACGCGGGCACCTCATCAAAATTACGCCCTTTCATCACCACGCAATTGAGCTTGACCCGCTCAAACCCGGCGTCCCGCGCCGCCTCTATCCCCTCCTGCACCTGGCGCAAATCACCGTTGCGCGTGATCGCCCGAAACCGCACGGGATCCAGACTGTCGAGGCTGATATTCATGCGCTTGACCCCCGCCGCCGCCAGCGGCTGCGCCAGCCGCGCCAACTGTGAGCCATTGCTGGTCATCACCAACTCACGCAAGCCTGGCAACGCAGCAATAGTGCGGCACAACCCCACAATGCCAGGACGGATCAAAGGTTCACCGCCGGTCAAGCGGATCTTGCGCACGCCCTGGCCCACAAACAGCCGGGCCAGGCGCTCCAGCTCTTGCAGGCTCAACACCTGCTGGCGCGGCAGGAAGGTCATGGTTTTCGCCATGCAGTACACACAGCGAAAATCACAACGGTCGGTCACCGACAGACGCAGGTAATCGATTGAACGGCCGAGCCCATCCACCAGGCTCATGTCACTGCACCAACGGCGAGTCGGCGCCTTGCAGCGCGAGACCACGGATGTCCGCGGCGCCAATCAGGGTTTGCAGGTACTGCACCAGCGCCTTCTGCCACACCCCCTGCTGCAACTGGGTGCGAATGGCGCCCGCCACTGCTTCGTAAGGCAACGGCTGGCCTTCGATGCGCTGGTCGACGCTGATCACATGCCAGCCGTAACGGCTTTCCAAGGGCTTATCGGCCAGGCCGGGCGCCAGGGTAAACAACTGGCGCTCCAGCTCCGGCACGGTCTGGCCCTTGCTGATCTGGCCCAATGAGCCACCCTGGGCCTTGGACGGGCACGCCGAATACTTGAGCGCCAGTTCGGCGAAGCTGGCGGGTGTCTGCGCCAGGCTCAGCTGTAGGATTTCTGCCTGCACATGGGCCATCTGCCGTGCCTCGGCATCGTCCGGCGCGCATTCGAGCAAGATGTGCCGCACCGCCAGCAACGGTGCGCTGTGGAAGCGCCCACGATTGCTTTCAAAATAATGCCGGCAGGTCGCCTCGTCGCACTGCGGCACGGTGATCTCGCGCTCCAGCAACAAGCGCGTGGCGGCTTCTTCTTCGTTCTCGCCGGGGGCGATGTCCACCGCCAGGCCCAACTCGGTGATGCGCTGTTGCAGCAGCTCGCGAATCACCAGCGCGCGAGCGGCCAGGTACACCGCCGCTTCGCGGCTTTCGGCAGGATGGTATTGCATCTCCAGGGCCATCGCCTCGGGCGTGATCGACACGCCGTTGACGCTGACGATGGGCCATTCTTGTTCACTGCTGGCAATCAATTCAGGCTGGGTCATCATGTGTTCCTCACGACTTCTGCCGCACGATTTGATAACGACGGCCCAGGTACCAGACCGGCGCGCTGACCATGTGCACCAGGCGGGTAAACGGGAACAGCACGAACAGGGTCAGACCCAGCGCCACGTGGGCCTTGTAGATCAGCGACACCGGTGCAATCGACTCCGCCGCCTGCACTGGCCGCAGCAACACCACGTTCTGCGCCCAATCGGCGAGCATCACCATCACCGAGCCGTCCATATGCCCGGTGGAGGCCACAATGGTCAGCAAGCCCAGCAGCAACTGCGCGAGCAGTACCAGCAGGATCAGAATGTCGGACGCGCTCGACGTAGCCCGCACACGCGGGTCACTCAGGCGACGCTTGATCAGCATCAGCAACCCCACCAGGCACAGCAGGCCGAAAAAACCGCCGGAGACCATTGCCAGCAGTTGCTTGTTTTCCGTGCTGATCACGTGGTGGTACACCGACGCGGGCGTCAGCAAGCCGACAAAGTGCCCGGCCAGCACAAACAGCACGCCGATATGGAAGAAGTTGCTCGCCACGCGCATGCCACGGTTGTTCAGCATCTGGCTGGAGCCGGCCTTCCAGGTGTACTGCGACAGGTCGAACCGCGCCCAACTGCCCAACAGGCAGATCGCCAGGGCCACATAGGGGTACACCCCGAATACCAGCAAATTCCACTTAGACATTACCCACCTCCCCGGCAGGCAGCACGGCCCGCCCTTCCTGCTGAAAATCCACCCAGTGCAACGGCACGGCGCTTTCTTCCCGCGCCTTGCCCGGAGCGCTCGGCAGCGCACTGCAACGGTCCTGCTGTTCGGCCTGCATGAAGTCCACGGCCTCTTCTTCCCACACCTTGTCAAGGGCTTCGAGGGAGTCGTCACGCGGCTCGGCAGCGACCTGGGCGCGCACTTCGGCCACCGCCTGGTGCGGCTCGGCGCCGGCGATTTGCAGCAGTGCCCGGAAGCAACTGGCATAGGCGCTTTCACGTTCTTCGAGGCGCGCCGCGAGCAACGCCAGCAAGTGCGCCACATCCGCCAGGCCCTCGCGGGCCTCGATGTCCTCGCGGGTGGAGAGGAACTCCAGGTACAGCGGGATGAAGTCGGGCAGCTCCTTGACGCCGATGGCAAAACCAGCCGCCTCGTACTGGGCCATCATGTCGACCATCGCCTGACCACGGTCGCGGGATTCGCCGTGCACATGCTCGAACAGCAACAACGACAGCGAACGCCCGCGCCCGAACAACGCGCCGTAGTGTTCCTGGCCATCCATCAGGTCGTTGGCGCAGATCAGCTCCAGCAGTTCGAATAAGGCGCCGCGTTGTTTGGGACTGATTTCCCGTGACTCGATAATCGCCTGCTCCAGCTCATCGCGGCCGCTCACCAGGTGTTCCGTGGGATAGTCCAGCAGCAGCGAGATCACTTTAAGAATGCGCATGGTTCAGTCCTCCCAGATCTGTACGGTTTTCAACACGTCGCGGCGGTTGGCCTTCTTCGCGCCGAACATATTGGTGTCGGAACTGCCGCTGCAGCCGCTGCCAAAGCTGAAACCACAGCCCGAACGCTCAGCGAAGGCATCGCTCATGGCGTCCTCGCGGTGGGCGCTTGGCACCACAAAGCGGTCCTCGTAATTGGCGATGGCCAGGTAGCGATACATCTCTTCCACTTGCGGCACGCTCAAGCCCACGTCTTCAAGGACTTGCAGGTCCTGGACGCCGTCCACCTGCTGGGAACGCTTGAAGGCGCGCATTGCCAGAAGGCGCTTAAGGGCACGCTTGACCGGCTTTTCATCGCCCGCCGTGAGCATGTTGGCCAGGTAACGCAAAGGAATGCGCAGGCTGTCCACATCCGGGATCACCCCATTCATGCCCACGGTGCCGGCAGCGGCGGCGTTCTGGATCGGCGACAGCGGCGGCACGTACCAGACCATCGGCAAGGTGCGGTACTCCGGGTGCAGCGGCAGCGCGAGCTTCCAGTCCACCGCCATTTTGTAGACGGGCGAGCGCTGCGCCGAGTCGATCACCGACTGCGGCACGCCATCGGCCAGGGCCTGACGGATCACAGCCGGGTCATTCGGGTCGAGGAAGATCTCCAGCTGTTTCTCGTACAGGTCGTGCTCGTTGGCGGTGCTGGCGACTTCGCTGATGCGGTCGGCGTCGTACAGCAGAACACCGAGATAGCGGATACGGCCGACACAGGTTTCGGCGCACACCGTGGGCATGCCGGCTTCGATGCGCGGGTAGCAGAAGATGCACTTTTCGGACTTGCCGCTCTTCCAGTTGAAGTAGATTTTCTTGTACGGGCAACCGCTGATGCACATGCGCCAGCCGCGACATTTTTCCTGGTCGATCAGCACAATGCCGTCTTCTTCACGCTTGTAGATCGCACCGCTGGGGCATGACGCTGCGCATGCCGGGTTGAGGCAGTGCTCGCACAGGCGCGGCAGGTACATCATGAAGGTGTTTTCGTACTCGCCGTAGATATCGGCCTGGATCTGGTCGAAGTTCTTGTCCTTGCGGCGCTTGGCGAACTCAGTGCCGAGGATCTCCTCCCAGTTGGGCCCCCACTCGATTTTCTGCATGCGCTTGCCCGACACCACCGAACGCGGGCGCGCGGTGGGCTGGTGTTCGCCCAGGGGCGCGGTGTGCAGGTGCTGGTAGTCGAAGTCGAACGGCTCGTAGTAGTCGTCCAGGCTAGGCAAGTCGGGGTTGGCGAAGATGTTTGCCAGCACGCGGAATTTGCCGCCGATACGCGGGTTGATCGTGCCATTGGCGTTACGGATCCAGCCGCCCTTCCACTTGTCCTGGTTCTCCCATTCTTTGGGGTAGCCGATGCCGGGCTTGGATTCGACGTTGTTGAACCAGGCGTATTCCATGCCTTCGCGGCTGGTCCACACGTTCTTGCAGGTGATCGAGCAAGTGTGGCAGCCGATGCATTTGTCCAGGTTCAGCACCATGCCGATCTGTGAGCGAATTTTCATCTCAGTTCTCCTCAATATCGGTCGGCAATGGGCGTGGCAGATCATCGCCGTCGGAGCCATCGAGCCAATCGACCTTGGCCATCTTGCGCACCACGACGAACTCATCGCGATTGCAGCCGACCGTGCCGTAGTAGTTGAAGCCGTAGGCCTGCTGGGCATAACCGCCGATCATATGGGTCGGTTTGAGCACCACGCGGGTCACCGAGTTGTGGTGGCCGCCGCGGGTTTTGGTGGTCTCCGAACCCGGCACGTTCACGATGCGTTCCTGCGCGTGATACATCATCACCATGCCCTCCTTGACCCGCTGGCTCACCACCGCACGGGCGGTGAGCGCGCCGTTGACGTTGAAGCACTCAATCCAGTCGTTGTCCTCGATACCGGCGCGCTGGGCGTCGATTTCCGAGAGCCACACGATCGGCCCCCCACGGCTCAGGGTGAGCATCAGCAGGTTGTCGCTGTAGGTGCTGTGGATCCCCCATTTCTGGTGCGGGGTGATCCAGTTCAGTACGATCTCGGTCTCGCCATTACTGCGCTTGCCCTTCACCCCTTCGATGGTGCGGGTGTTGACCGGTGGTCGATAGCTCATCAACTGCTCGCCGAATGCCTGCATCCACGGGTGATCCTGGTAGAACTGCTGGCGCCCGGTGAGGGTGCGCCATGGGATGTTTTCATGGACGTTGGTGTAGCCGGCGTTGTAGCTCACGTGATCGTCTTCCAGGCCCGACCAGGTGGGGCTGGAAATGATCTTGCGTGGCTGCGCCTGGATGTCGCGGAAGCGGATCGCCTCGTGAGCCTTGGGCAATGCCAGGTGGCTGTGGTCGATGCCGGTGAACTCCGACAGCGCAGCCCAGGCCTTGACAGCCACGTGGCCGTTGGTTTCCGGGGCCAGGGACAGGATCACTTCGGCGGCGTCGATGGCCGTGTCGATTTTCGGCCGCCCCAGGCTGATGCCCGCGTCGCCTTCGTGATGGTTCAGTTCACCGAGGAATTTCACTTCCTCATCGGTATTCCAGTTGATGCCCTTGCCGCCATTGCCGAGTTTTTCCAGCAGCGGGCCAAGGGAGGTGAATTTCTTGTAGATATTCGGGTAGTCGCGCTCCACCACCGCCATGTTCGGCGCGTTCTTGCCCGGCACTGGTGCCACACCGGCACTTTTCCAGTCAGTGCCGCCGAAAGGCTGGGCCAACTCGCCGACGCTGTCATGCATCAGCGGCACGGTGACCAGGTCCTTCTCGACACCCAGGTGGCCGACCGCCATGGCCGAGAACGCCTTGGCGATGCCCTTGTAGATGTCCCAATCGGACCGCGACTCCCACGCCGGGTCGATAGCTGCCGACAACGGGTGGATGAACGGGTGCATGTCCGAGGTGTTCATGTCGTCTTTTTCGTACCAGGTGGCGGTCGGCAAGACGATGTCGGAATACACACAGGTGGACGACATGCGGAAGTCCAACGTGGTCACCAGATCGAGTTTGCCGATGGCACCATCGTCAACCCACTCGGCTTCGGTGGGCTTGCTTTCGCCGCCAAAACCGATGTCTTCGTTCATCACACCGTTCTTGGTGCCCAGCAGGTACTTGAGCATGTACTCATGGCCCTTGCCCGACGAACCGAGCAGGTTGGAACGCCAGATAAACATGTTGCGCGGGAAGTTCGCCGGGCTGTCCGGTTGCTCGCAGGCAAAGCGTAGGGTGCCGTCCTGCCAGGCCTTGACCACATAGTCTTTGGGATCCATGCCAACAGCAGCCGCCTCACGGCAGATGTGCAACGGGTTGGTGTTGAGTTGCGGCGCGCTCGGCAGCCAGCCGGCGCGCTCGGCGCGGATGTTGTAGTCCAGCGCGTGGGTGGGGAACTGCGACTTGTCCGCCATGGGCGAGAGCACATCGTGCATGTTCATTTTTTCGTGGCGCCACTGCGAGCTATGGCCGTAGAAGAAGCTGGTGCCATTCATCTGCCGGGGTGGGCGGCTCCAGTCCAGGCCGAACGCCAGGGGCAGCCAGCCGCATTGCGGGCGCAGTTTTTCCTGGCCGACGTAGTGGGCCCAGCCGCCGCCGGTCTGGCCGACGCAACCGCAGAGCATGAGCATGTTGATCAGCCCGCGGTAGTTCATGTCCATGTGGTACCAGTGGTTCATCGCCGCACCGACGATGATCATCGAGCGGCCCTTAGTCTTGTCGGCGTTGTCGGCGAACTCACGGGCGATCTGGATGGCTTTCTCGCGGCTGACGCCGGTGATCGCTTCCTGCCACGCCGGGGTGCCGGGCACACTGGCGTCGTCGTAGTCCTTGGCAACGTTGCTGCCGCCCAGGCCACGGTCGATGGCCAGGTTGGCGGCCGACAGGTCGAACACCGTGGCGACCTTGGCCACGCTGCCATCGGCCAACGTCACGCTGTGCACCGGCACGCGGCGAAACTGCACGGCATCGCCCGCCACGTGCTGGAAGTGCTCGTGGGACTCGCCGGCAAAGTACGGGAAGCCCACCTCCGCTACGTCCGCCCCCATCAGGCTCAGTTTGAGGTCGATGGCGCGACCTTCCCCGCCTTCCTTGGCGAGGATGTTCCACTTGCCCTTCTCGCCCCAGCGATAGCCGATGGAACCTTGGGGCGAGACCAGCTCGCCGCTTTCGTCAAGGGCAATGGTTTTCCATTCCGGGTTATTGTCCTGGCCAAGGTTGCCCACAAGGTCCGAGGCACGCAGGAAGCGGTCAGGCTGGAACCCGGCGCCCGGTGCAAAACCGGTCACGGGCTTGAGCATCACCAGCACCGGCAAGTCGGTGAAGCGCTTGGCGTAGTCGGTGAAATAGGCGCTTGGGTGGTCGAGGTGAAACTCCTTGAAGATCACGTGATTGAAGGCCTGGGCCAACGCGGCGTCGGTACCCTGCTTGGGGTTGAGCCACAGATCAGTGAGCTTGGCCACTTCCGAATAATCGGGGGTGATGGCCACGGTCTTGGTGCCCTTGTAGCGCACCTCGGTGAAAAAGTGCGCGTCCGGTGTACGGGTCTGCGGGACGTTGGAACCCCAGGCGATGATGTAGTTGGAGTTGTACCAGTCGGCCGATTCCGGCACGTCGGTCTGCTCGCCCCACACCATCGGCGAAGCCGGTGGCAGGTCGCAGTACCAGTCATAGAAACTCAGACACACCCCGCCGAGCAGTGACAGGTAACGTGAGCCGGCGGCGTAGCTGACCATGGACATGGCCGGGATCGGCGAGAAGCCGACGATGCGGTCCGGGCCGTACTGCTTGATGGTGTAGACGTTGGAAGCGGCGATGATCTCGTTCACTTCGTCCCAGTTGGAGCGGATGAATCCCCCCATGCCACGCTTGCTCTTGTAGGACTCGGCCTTGGCCTTGTCCTCGACAATGCTCGCCCAGGCGTCTACCGGGGCCAGGGTCAGGCGCGCTTCACGCCACAGTTTGAGCAGTGGTTTGCGAATTTTCGGGTACTTGAGCCGGTTGGCGCTGTAGATGTACCAGCTGTAGCTGGCGCCACGCGGGCAACCTCGGGGTTCGTGGTTGGGCAAATCGTTGCGGGTACGCGGGTAGTCGGTCTGCTGGGTCTCCCAGGTAATCAGGCCGTTTTTCACGTAGATCTTCCACGAACAGGAACCGGTGCAGTTCACCCCGTGGGTGGAGCGCACGATCTTGTCGTACTGCCAGCGCGAACGGTAGACATTCTCCCAATCGCGGGACTCTTTGCGGGTCTCGCCGTGGCCCTCGGAGAACTCGTTTTGCTTGCGGTTGAAGAACCGCAGTTGATCCAGTAGGTGACTCATGATGCTTTCCTCATCAGGCGTGCCGTGGGGTGCGTTGCCCCGCGAATTCGGGTCGGACTAGCAGGGTGTGGCGCAGCCTTTGCGGGCGTACCACCACCAGGTCACGACGATGCAGCTCAGGTAGAAACCGACAAACAGGTAGAAGGCCATGGCCGGGCTGCCGGTGGCGGCCATGGAACTGCCGAAGGATTTGGGAATGAAGAACGCGCCGAACGCGCCCATGGCCGAGCTGAACCCGAGCACGGCGGCGGATTCCTTGCTGGCGTCCTTCAAGGCCTGTTCACGCACGGCGGCGGGTTTGCCGACACTGGCTTTTTCGTGGAGGGTGCGGAAGATCACCGGGATCATGCGGAAGGTGGAGCCGTTGCCGATGCCGGTGGTGATGAACAGCAGCATGAACAGGCCGAGAAAACCGTAGAAGTTGCCGCCCTGCTGGTTCTGCGGCAAAAAGTGCAGCACGCCGAACACCATCACGATCATCAACACGAAGTTCCACAGAGTCACTCGCGCGCCGCCCAGCTTGTCGGCCAGCCAGCCGCCCAGTGGCCGCACCAGTGCGCCAACCAGTGGGCCGAGGAAGGCGAACTTCAGCGCTACCACGTCCGGAAACGAGGTCTTGATCAGCAGCGGAAACGCCGCCGAGAAGCCGATGAACGAACCGAAAGTCGCCAGGTACAACCAGCACATCAGCCAGTTGTGCTTGCGCTTGAAGATCACCGCCTGGTCGCTGAACGACGCGCGGGCGCTGGATAGGTCATTCATGCCGAACCACGCCGCCACGGTGACGAGGATGATGAATGGCACCCAGATGAAGCCGGCGTTCTGCAGCCACAGTTGGCTACCGTCCGCCAGGGTTTGCGGTTGCCCGCCGATCAGCCCGAATACCCCAAAGGTGATCACCAACGGCACGCAGAACTGCATCACCGAAACGCCCAGGTTGCCCAGGCCGGCGTTCAACCCCAGGGCGGTGCCCTGCTGGGCCTTAGGGTAGAAGAAGCTGATGTTGGACATGCTGGAGGCAAAGTTGCCGCCGCCAAAACCGCAGAGTAAGGCGATCAACACGAAGACGCTGTAAGGCGTGTTCGGATCCTGCACCGCAAAGCCCATCCACAGTGACGGCAGCAAGAGCGACGCGGTGCTCAGGGCGGTCCAGCGGCGCCCGCCAAAGATCGGCACCATGAACGAGTAGAACACCCGCAACGTCGCGCCGGACAAACCCGGCAGCGCCGCGAGCCAGAACAACTGGTCAGTGGTGAAGCTGAAGCCAATGGCGTTGAGGCGCACAATCACCGTGCTCCACACCATCCACACCGCAAAGGCCAGCAAAAGCGCAGGGATCGAAATCCACAAGTTGCGGGTGGCGGTCTTCTTGCCGCTGGCGCCCCAGAACGCCGGGTCTTCAGGGCGCCAGTCGTGGATCACCGGCCCCGATTCGGGCTTTTGCGCGATAGACATGATCATTCTCCTTGGAGCGCTTGTTTGCCGAGCAACGGCTGTTTACGGATCTCGCTGATGTACATCCAGGTCAGGGAGACCCAGACCACGCCGTACATCAACATGAAGCAGGAGGAGCGCACACCGGTGAGGTCCACCAGGGCGCCGAATAGAATCGGCAGTACAAAGCCGCCCAGGCCGCCGGCCAGGCCGACAATGCCGGACACCGCGCCCATGTTCTGCGGGTAGTCATTGGCGATGTACTTGAACACCGAGGCCTTGCCGAACGCGAAGGCGATGCCCATCACGAACAGCAGCACGGTGAACAGGGTGGCGTTGAGGCCGAGATGGAAATAGACGGGCCCGTTGACGGTCATCACTTGCAACTGCGTCTGCGGATAGCTGAGCAGGAAAAGGCAGATCCAGCTCACCCACAGCACCCACCAGGTCACGCTGTGTGCGCCCCAGCGGTCGGACATCCAGCCGCCCACCGCCCGCAACACACCGCCAGGCAAGGAAAAACACGCGGCCAGCAGTGCGGCGCTTTGCAGGCTGAAGCCGTATTCCTGCACGTAGTACTTGGTCATCCACAACGCCAGGGCCACGTAGCCGCCGAACACAATCGAGTAGTACTGGCAGTAGCGCCACACAGCCGGGTCTTTGAGGCACAGCAGTTGCTGACGCAGGGTGGCGCCGCCAGCACTGCGGTGGGCCTTGTTTTCGCGGGTGAGGAACCAGAACAACAGCGCGGTGACAAACAGGATCGCGCTGAACACCTTGGGCACCAGGTGCCAGGTGCCGAGGGCGATCAGCGCCGGGGCCAGAAATTTGGTGACGGCAGCGCCGGCATTACCCGCGCCGAACACGCCCATGGCAAACCCTTGGTTCTCTTTATCGAACCACTTGGCGACATAGGCGATGCCTACTGAAAACGAGCCGCCGGCCAAACCGACAAACAGGCCCAGCACCAGGAACTGCCAATACGCCGTGGCGTAGGTGATCAGGTACAGCGGCAGTACACAGGCGAGCATCAACACAAAGAACACGATGCGCCCGCCGAAACGGTCGGTCAGCAACCCGAGGGGCAGGCGCACCAGGGAACCGGTCAATACCGGGGTGGCGGCCAACAGGCCGAACTGGGTTTCGTTGAGTTGCAGCAGGTCCTTGATGGGCACGCCGAGCACGGCGAACATCATCCACACCATAAAGCAGACGGTGAAGGCCAGGGTGCTCATGCCCAGCACCAGGCCTTGTCTCATACGGGGTTGAGTCACGGTATGCGCTCCAGAAAGTGATTCCATGAGCGCAGGTTAGGGGCGACCCCCTCGCAGAACTTGACCCAGATCAACGTGGGCCGGTTGGGTATGGCGCTATGCTGGCCCCGTCTACCTCCAAGGAGGTAGCCCGCAAGACAAGAGAAAGCCTTTATTTATCAATGGATTGTTCTCTTGTGCCGGCTTTTGTCCGTGGGAGGGTTCGCCGGCAATTCTTTAGAGGTAGTGCGCCAGGGAAGGCCATCTCCCCCCCTTTCCCGCTCCAGGTGCGACCATGCTGCTCTGCTGCCCCCTTCAACTGTGCCGTCATGTTTGACTGGCTGCGCAGCTCCCTGCCCGCCCGCGCCGGTCTGGCGGTGATCCTGATTGCGATCCTGGCCCTGGCCAGTTCCCTCAGCGCCGGGCTGATCGCCTGGTTCAGCCAGGGCGACGCCGCCGCGATCAACACCGCGGGCTCGGTGCGCATGGAGACCTATCACCTCAGCTGGAAACTGGCGGCCGGTGCACGCCCGGATGAGGTCGCCGAGGTCAGCCAGAGCCTGCAACGGCGCCTCGACAGCCAGTCGCTCAAGGCGGTGCTCGAAGACGGCCCCCACAGCGCCCTGCTACAGAGCTACCAGCAGATCCAGCGGCGCTGGAACGACGAGCTGCGCCCGGCGGTGATGCGCGGCGATGCGGTGCTGTTCCAGGCCAGCGCGCCGGCGTTCGTCGAGCAACTGAACCAGTTCGTCAGCCTGTTGCAGCAACAGAGCGAGCACAAGCAAAGCTGGCAGCAAGCGATCCAGGGACTGGCGTTGTTCAGCACCTTGATCATCCTGCTGATCGGCCTCTACGAGTTGCAGTACGGCGTTGTCACGCCCTTGCAGGAACTGGTGCACGCCACTCGGCGCTTTCGCGATGGCAACTACCAGACCCGCGTCAACCACCGTTCCGAGGACGAACTGGGCCAACTGGCCCTGAGCTTCAACGCCATGGCCGAGACCATCGAGGCCTCCCACCGCACTCTGGAAGCCCAGGTGCAGCTCAAAACTCTCAACCTGCAACAAGCCAATGCCGCCCTGGAATTGCTTTACCAGAGCAGCCGCAGCCTGGCCACGCGCCTGGCCAATGCCGAAGGCCTGGATGAACTGATCCGGCGCTTCCAGAAACGCCTGCCGGGCTTGCGCCTGTCGCTGTGCCTGCAAGGTCACTTCCTCGCACCGGCGCAGCAGATGCTGGCGCTGCATGGCGAGCACAGCCGCAACGTCTGCGCGATCGGCGATTGCGCGACGTGCGAACGCCACCACGCGGCGCCGCCAGAGGTATTCAGCATCAGCAACCAGGGCGCAGAACTGGGCGAACTCAAGGCGCACTTCCTCGACGGCCACCCCCCGCAGGATTGGGAAAAACAACTGATCCAGGCCCTGGCCAACCTGATCGGCACCTCGCTGTCTCTCAAGCGCCAGCGGGAACAGGACCACCGCCTGTTACTGCTGGAGGAGCGCACCATCATCGCCCGCGAACTGCACGACTCCCTGGCCCAGGCACTGTCCTACATGAAGCTACAAGTGAGCCGCATGCAGACCCTGATCCGCCGTGGCGAGCCCGTGGAAACCCTGGCCTGCGTCACCAGTGAATTGCGTGACGGCCTCAATAACGCCTACCGCCAACTGCGCGAACTGCTCACCACCTTCCGCTTGCAAATCCATGACGCCGGGTTGGTGCAGGAGCTGCGGGAGACCGCCGAAGAGTTCTCCCGCCGTGGCGAGTTCCAGGTACACCTGCACGTGGACGCCTTGGCATTCCAGCTGTCGGCCAGTGAACAGATCCACGTGCTGCAGATCACCCGCGAAGCCCTGTCCAATTGCCTGCGCCACGCTCATGCGCAAAATGCCTGGCTGCAACTGCGCCAGGTTGGTGAGACCGTGAGCCTTTGCATCGAAGACGATGGGCGTGGCTTCGGCGGCGACGTCGACCAACGCGAACACCACGGCCTGACCATCATGGACGAGCGCGCACGCAGCCTGCACGGCCATCTCGACATCAGCCCGCGTGAGCCCCAGGGCACGCGGGTGCAATTGCGTTTCCAGCCGGAATTTCTTGGCCACTCTCTACAAGGCACCGCCTCATGAACACCGCTATTCGCCACCGAATCCTGTTGGTCGACGACCACCCGATGATGCGTCACGGCATGCGTCAGATGCTTGAACTGGAAGACGATTTGCACGTGGTTGGTGAGGCCGGTAACGGCCAGGAGGCCCTTGATCAGATCGCTACGTTGCAACCGGACCTGGTGTTACTGGACAACAACATGCCGCACATGAACGGCCTGGAGACACTGCGTCGCCTGCGGGCCATGAACTATGCAGGGAAGGTGCTGCTGTTTACCGTGTCCGACGCGGAGGATGATATTCGTGATGCGCTACGACTGGATGCCAATGGTTATCTGCTCAAGGACATGGAACCGGAGTTGGTGGTGGAGTTCATCCGTGATGCCTTGCAGGGAGCCTTGGTGATCAGCCCTGGCTTGACCCGCGTACTGGCCCAGGCATTGCGTTCGCCGCAGCCGCATGCGGCGGTGGAGCTGACTGAGCGGGAGCGACAGGTGTTGAGGACCATTGCCGGGGGGTACAGCAATAAGGTGATCGGGCATAAGCTGGGGATTACCGAGGGGACGGTGAAGGTGCATGTGAAGAATGTGCTGCATAAGCTGGGGTTGAGGTCGCGGGTGGAGGCGGCAGTTTGGGCGATGGAGCATCTGAGGCAGGCGGGGTGACAGGGGCTTTTGGGCATATCCGTTATTGGGGTGATCGCGGGTATGGGTTCCGCAGTAACGGATATGCCCACAGTCAAACAGCCAACCCAGCCCTCTCCAACCCCCACCACAACCACCCCGGCAACACATCCGAATCCAGACTATCAATCAGATTCTTCAACCCCAACCCCAATTCCGTATCCCCTTCAATCACCAATCGCCGCCGAAAAAACAACGTATCCGGGTCCTCCTGCCGACTGGCCAACAACAAAAACTCCCGCCAATTCCCACTGATCGTCACCTCGGCAGCAGCCTTCGAAGCCACCCGCAACCCCTCCCGCCCCAACGTCAGATACCAACACACCCCCAAATCCGCAACACGCAGGCACATCCAACGCCCACGCAGCAGATCGAAACCTCCATCGCGCAAAGGCTCCGCCAAACACCGATTAAGCCCCTGCTCCAACACCAACCGCTGCGCGGCAAACGGCACCCGCCGAATCAACGGCAACACCCGATCCACGCCCTTGAGCACCCACTGCTTGCGACTCAACACCCCACCACCTCCTCAACCCGCAACATTCCTGCCTGCCCATGCCAATAACCATTGCACCCGTCCACAAACAACGGCGGCAGGGCTCCCTGGCGCACTTGATCAAAGGCACGCACCACATCAGCCATCCCTTCAGCCCGCGGGCTCAGGCGCAGTAAATCGGCACCACACGAAACCAAACCGGGATAGTCAGCCAGCAAGTTGGTCACATCGGCAGACATCGTCTGAATCCCATTCAAGGTAAACAACGCCTGCCCTTCCTGACTGGTCAACGCCATGCCATCCGGATAGTTGATACAGCAGAACTGGCAATCATCCTTCGGCCGGTTCTCCGCCCGCGCAGTGAAACAACGCGCCGAGTACGCCAGGGGCAGATGCCCGTAGGCGAAGATCTCCACTTCCGGCAATGGCCTCCCCAGTTCACGCACTTGCTCCAGCACATCGGCGATCAGATCGTGGGAGCACTCCACTGGCGGAACCCAACGCTGCATTCCCGCGTCGAGCAACTGCACAAACGCGTGGCCGTTGTAGAGATTGAGTGCCGGGCCACCGACAAAGGGCAATTTGCGCTCGATCAGCAACTGCACGGCGCCCATGTCGTTTGCCTCCACCAAAAAATCGCCGTTGTCACACAGCCGTCGCAGGCTGGACAGTTCGGAGGCGGCTTCGATCAAGGTGAGGCTCGACAATACGATCTGCGCCGAGCTGCACGCTTGCAATTCGCGGCCCAGGCCCAGCCATTGATCCAGGTTGAACGCGCGGCGTTTGGAACACACCGTTTCCCCCAGGTAAATCACATCCAGGGGCAAGCCGGCCATGTCGGCATAGAAGCGCCCCAGGTGAGCTTTGTCCCAATAAAACAGCACCGGTCCCAGGCTGAGTTTCATCTGTGTCTCCTCACTGCCACGCACGATGGTAAGCACCCAAGGTGGTCTGGCTGCCTTCGGAAAGCCCGGCGAGCACCTGGCGCCATGGGGCCTTGACCACAAAGCTCGCGGGGTTGGCGCGGTGGGCGTCGAGGGCCGCACGCCACACACGGGTGACTTGCTCCACATAGGCCGGGCTGCGCTGCCGGCCTTCGATCTTTACCGCTTCCACGCCGATGGCGCTGAGTTCGGGCAGCAGGTCGAGGGTGTCGAGGCTGGTGGGTTCTTCCAGCGCGTGGAAACGCTTGCCGCCCACCAGGAAACGGCCCTTGCACAAGGTCGGGTAGCCAGCAGGTTCGTCCGGGGTATAGCGGTCGATCAGCACGTCGCTGAGCCGTGCGCTGAGGCCGTCGGCGTCGTCGCTCCAGCGCACGGCCTTGGCCGGCGAGCACACGCCACAGAGGTTGGGCGACTCGCCGGTGATATACGACGACAAATGGCAACGCCCCTCAGCCATGATGCACAGGCTGCCAAAACCGAACACCTCAATGGGCACGGTGCCGCTGGCCGCCACCTGTTTGACCTGGGCCAGGGACAGCACCCGTGGCAGCACGGCACGGCGGATGCCGTAGTGTTCGACGTAGAACTTCAATGCTGCCGCATGGGTGGCCGAGCCTTGCACCGAGAGGTGCAACGCCATGTGCGGATGGCGTCGCGCGGCATAGCCCAGTACGCCAGGGTCGCCCGCGATCAAGGCGTCGACGCCATGATCGGCGGCACGGTCCACTGCGCGTTGCCAGCGCGGCCAGATCTTCGGTTGCGGGTAGGTGTTGACCGCCACATAGAGCTTGCGCTGGTGCTGGCGGATATGGGCGACAGCGGCATCGAACTGCTTGTCGTCCATGTTCAGCCCCGCAAAGTGCCGGGCATTGGTGTCATCGCGAAACCCTACGTACACCGCATCGGCGCCTTGGCGCACGGCGGCTTTCAGCGCAGGCAGGTTACCCGCCGGACAAACCAGTTGCATGACCGCTCCTTATTCAAAACCGGTGAAGGGCAGGAAAGACACTGCCGCTCCCTTGGATACTTGCTGCTCGCGCTCGATGATCACTAGACCATCGGCCCAGCAGGCGGCGACGAGCATCGCCGAGCTTTGCTGGGGGTGCAGGACGGCGCGCAATTGCCCGTCGCTGCCGGGGCTCAGCCGTGCGCGCAGGTATTGGCGGCGCTTGTTGGGTTTCACCCATTCAAACGCGGCGGGCACGCTGATGGGCACTGGCAACACTCGCTCCGCGCCTTGAGCACGCAAAAGGAATGGGCGCACTACGATCAGCGTGGTCACCAGCGCAGCCGTCGGGTTACCCGGCAGGCCAATCCAGGGTTTACCCGCCACCTGACCGAACGCCAGCGGCTTGCCGGGCTGGATTGCCAAGCGCCAGAACTCGATCTTGCCCAGCGCTTGGATCGCTTGCTTGAGGTGGTCCTCTTCGCCCACCGACACACCGCCAGTCGTCAGCAGCAAATCGCATTCGGAAGAGGCCAGCAGCAGCGCATCGCGACTGGCTGCGAGAGCGTCTGCCATCACACCGTAATCGTGAACCGTGACGCCCCAGCCGCGCAGCAGCGCCGCGACCAGATAGCGATTGCTGTTGTAGATCTGCCCTGGCGCCAGGGACTCACCCGGCTCGCGCAGTTCATCACCGCTGCTGAGCAGGCACACGCGCAGTGGCCGGAAGACCTTGACCCGCGGTATGCCCGCGGCCGCCAGCAAGCCGATTTCCTGGGCACGCAGGCGTTTACCGGCACTCATCACACGCTGCCCGCGTTGCAACTCTTCGCCGCGCCTGCGTACGTGTTCGCCCAGGCGCACCGGCGGGCACCAGATGCGCTGACCGTAAACGCGGCAGCGCTCCTGGGGCACCACGCTGTCGGCACCTGGGGGCAGCGGCGCACCGGTAAAGATCCGCACGGTTTGCCCCGGCTGCAACGGCACGTCACTGCTATGCCCCGCGGCGATCCGTCCAACCACTTGCAAATGACCGCCCTGCTCCGGCACATCGAACGCGCGCAGCGCATAGCCGTCCATGGCGCTGTTGCTCCAGCCCGGCAGGTCGATCGGTGAAAACACCTCTTCGGCAGTGACACGCCCGAGGGCCTCGGTCAACGCAATCACCTCAGTGGGCGGTGGTGGCGGTGCCTGAGCCAGCAACCGTTCGATGGCCTCCTCCACCGGCAGCAGGTCGCCGCTGTCGCACAGGCTCATGACCGTATCCCACAGGCTTGAAGCGGTTGATCGAGTTGCGGCTTGAGGTGCGGCGCGAAGTTACACGGGCCGGTGCGGCTGTCCAGTTGGCCGACCAGGATCTGGTCCCAGGCAGTCCGACAGGCGCCCGGCGAACCGGGCATGCAGCACACCAGCACGCCATTGCTGACCCCTGCCAGGGCGCGGGACTGCAAGGTGGACATGCCGATTTGCGCCAAAGACACCTGCCGGAACAACTCGCCAAACCCGTCCACCTGTTTGTCCAGCAACGGCAGCACGGCCTGAGGGGTGTTGTCACGGGCGGTAAAGCCAGTGCCGCCGGTCATCAGTACAACTTGTACGTGAGGGTCAGCGATCCACTGGGAGACCCGTGCGCGGATCTGGTAGATGTCATCCATCACGATGCTACGGTCGATCAGCCTATGTCCGGCGTCTTTCAGGCGATCCACCAGGGTTTGCCCGGAGGTGTCGGTGTCGTAGGTGCGGGTATCGCTGATGGTCAGCACCGCGATATGCAGGGAGACAAAACTGCGTTGGGTCAGATGGGCCATGGTCCAGGCTCCAGGTATTGAAAAGATGCATCCAGCCTGCGCCGCAATGAGCGCAGGGCCTATTCCTCGAAGGAGGTATGCCGTCAGGGAGCCAGGCGCGTGCGCTGCCACTCGCCGTCCAACAGGCGGTAGTCGAGGCGGTCATGCAGACGGTTGGGACGGCCCTGCCAGAACTCGATGCGCCGGGGTTGCAGGCAGAAACCACCCCAATGTTCGGGCCGAGGTGGCTGGCGCCCGGCGAAGCGCTCGGTGACCTCACGCAGGCGTCCTTCCAACTCGCTGCGATGGGCCAGGGGCTGGCTCTGGGGTGAGGCCCAGCTGCCCAGTTGGCTGGCGGTCGGACGCGCCTCGAAGTATTCGTCCGACAGTTGCGCAGCGGCCTTCACCACCGGGCCTTCGATACGGACCTGACGCTCCAGGCCCGGCCAGAAAAACGTCATGGCGGCATGGGGGTTGTCCGCCAACTCCTGGCCCTTGGCACTCTGGTAATTACCAAAAAAGAAAAACCCGTCGACGCTGAACCCCTTGAGCAACAGGATGCGGCAATGGGCATGCCCGTGGCTGTCCACCGTGGCCAGGGCCATGCTGTTGGCTTCCGCCGGGGGCACTTCGGTCTTGCGTGCCTGGTCCAGCCACTGGCCAAACAATGCCAACGGGTCGGCCTGCGCACAATCGTCGCGAAGACCGTAAAGGGTGTAGTTGCGGCGCAATTGCGCAAGGGACAGGGGCATGGCGCGGTCCTCCAGAAAGTTCGCCACAGTGTGGGAACTGCCGCGCCGCTATCCCTTGACCGCGGTCAACACTCCGCCGCGGCATGACGCCGCATCGCGGTTCACCACAACGACTTGGCGAGGACCGTCAACCGATGAACCATCCACAACACAGAAGACATTGACCTCTCCTAGCCCGGATGCCCATCGACCCGCGCCTGCCACAGCATCGGTCCATAGCGCCACAGGTACAGGCCCAACCCAATGGACCAGCAAAGTCCTGCCAACCACAGGGCTGCCAAGGGCCAAACCAGCACCAACCACACGCGGCATACACACGCCAGGTTCAGCAACGCGAAAGCCAGCGTCATGCCGGGTGGCGGCTGCAACGGTCGACCGGTATGGCCCAGGCTGACCCGTGTGATCATCGCCAGGATCAACCCAGCCATCGCACCAATGGTCAGCGCGTGCACCGCCAGGCTTGGATTGAAGGCGGCACCGAAATGCCACAGCGCCATGCCCAGGCACGCCAGCGCGAGCCAGGCATAGGCCAGGTGCAGAGACCACAGCAGCGGTACTCGCCACAGGCCGCGATCCTGCCAGCGCAGCCAGCGCAGCAGATGGCCCAGGCCCAACGCGGCGAATAGCACGCCAACCCAGAGATTAGGCATCAAGGCCCATCCGTTGGCATACAACAGCGCCACCAGAATCGACCCGCTCAGCAACAGGTGGTCCAACCACGGCCAGGGCTTGACGGCTTCGGCCCGGCCCAGGCCACGCTGGGTAAAAAACGGAATCACACGGCCACCGATCAGGCCCATCATCGCCGCGACGAGCCATAAGCCGGTCAGAACCGACTGGCGCTGCAACGCTGGGTCGGACAGCGATAGCCCGTCAGCCAAGGCCAGCAACACCAACACCAGCACAATCGGGTAATTGCGCGTCTGCCGGACCTTCCACAGCGTCCACCCCATCACCCCGGCAACTGCCAATGGGAAGCTCAACTCCAGCACGGCCAGCAACGGCATCGGAACATTCAGCAACCAGCCCACGCGAGCCGCCAGCCACAGTGCCGCCAACACCGCCAAGGGCGTCCCGCTGAGGCCGGCGCGCCCGGTCCAGGTCTGCACCGCCGTCAGCAAAAAACCGGCGATGATCGCCAGGCCAAAGCCGAACAGCAACTCATGCCGATGCCAGGCCAGCCAGCCGCCGGCCGGTTGCCACTCGCCAGTCAGCCCGCCCAGGGCCAACAGCCACAACGGCACCACCAGCGCCGCCAACAGGCACGCGCCGAGAAAAAATGGCCGGAAGGCCAGGCGCAACAACGGGGTAATCGACATTGCCTTGCGCCGATCCAGTACGTGCATGCCACGGCTCCTCAACTCATTATCGGTCTATCTATCGAGGGTTTTACCAAGTGAGGTAAAACATGCCCTTGGCCAACACCACAATCGCAACCATATGCGCAAACAAACTCAAGTGCACAAACCGCAGATAGCGCGGCCCTACACGCCCCAGGCGCATACGCAGCATTGTCAGCAGAAAGTGCAGCAGCACACTGGCGGCGAGGGTCAACTTAACGGTCAGCAAAGTCCCGAAGGACGAAGCGAAAGGCGCGGTCAGCACTGGCAAGTAACGCAGCCAGACCATGCCCAGCCCCGCGCCGAACAGCACCAGTAATACCCAGGGCATCATCACCCTGGCGCGTTGACCGACGCCTTGCTCCACCAGCACCATCACCCGCGCAGGCAATTGGTGGTGCAGGCGTGCCAGGATCAGCACTTCGAAAAACACTGTGCCGATAAAAATCAACGCAGCGAAGAGGTGCGCCAGCAGAAACAGTAGGTAAGGCATGATGGCCTCGCGGGGGGTACCGGAACACCAGTGTGACGACCTGCCAGCGTGCACACCTTGATTCCGGTCAACCCATCACATCAACGGGATGCTGTAGCTGACAATCAGCCGCGTCTCGTCCTTGTCCGCCGTGTCGTTGCCGCGCAGCACCGCGCTGCGCCAGGTAAAGCCCAGGCCTTTCAAGGTGCCGGTGGGGATCACGTAATCCAGGCGCAGGTCACGCTCCCACTCACTGTTGTCGCGGCCGGCAGTGCGGATGTGGCTGCCGTGGATATACGTCACGCTGGAGCGCAACCCCGGCACGCCCAGGCCGGCAAAGTCATAGGCATAGCTGCCAACCGTGGCTTGCTCACCGGCATTCACGAACTTGAGCGACTGGGAATTGGTGATCAGGTAGAGCGAGCGGCCCTGGCCCTGGTTGATGTGCGGGAAGTCACTTTGCCCGGTGGTTTTCTGGTAGCCCAAGCTCAGCGAATGCCCGCTCAAGGCATAGGTGAACATGGCGCTCCACAAACGGTTGTCGACTTTGCCGGCGTTGACGCCAGGCCCGTAGTAGCCCGAGCTGACATAACCTTCGCCGCGCCCGGCAACGCTGCCATTCTTGCCGTCGGCGGTGCTGTAGAAATACCGCAGGTCGCTCTTGAGTTGGCCCACCGGCAGTTGCCAGTTATGCACCAAGCCGAGGAAATGCTGCTGGTAAAAGTTCTCCAGGCTGGCGTAGTAGTACTGCACCTGCAGCCGTTTGCTCACGGCGTAATCCACACCGCCGTAGTAGAACTGGTTGCTGGCCTTACCCTTGACCGGGTCATTGGCCCCAGCAATCGACAAGCCTTGGCCGTTACTGGAGTTCCGGTCCATCACCTGCTCGATCTTGCCCGCGATCAGATTGACGTCCCTGAAGTCCTTGGACTCCACCTGATAACCCCGAAAGGTCTGGGGCAACAGGCGACCGTCCTCAGTGGTCAGCACCGGCAGCTTGGGCATCAGGTTGCCGGCTTTGAGTTGCGTCTGGGCGATACGCAGTTTGCCGGTGACGCCGGTCTTGCTGAAATCATGGACGGCCTTGCCGTCGTCCAGCGGGAAAACGCTGCCGGGGGTGTTGTCTGCAGCGGCCTTGCCGGCCCGGCCCGAGGCGTCCAGGCGCAGGCCGTACCACTCTTGCAGATCCAGGCCCAGGCCGACCGTGCCCTCGGTGAAACCGGACTGGTAATTGAACATGAAGGCCTGGCCCCACTCCTTGTCCGAGGCGGCCTTGGCGTTGCGGGTGTCCTGGTTGTAGTAGAAGTTGCGCAGGTCGAGACTGGCTTTGCTGTCGTCGATAAAACCCGACGCAGCCGCCTGCTGCGCAGCGCCGAGGGAGACGGCGAGCGCCAGGCAAGTCTTGTGGTTCATGAAGGCTCCGAGAAGTGATTGAGGCGACACCGTCGGCGTTCAGCCTGTTCTTGTTGCAGGCCTCTAACGTGTGACATTCGACGGGAGCGCGCACGGTATAGGCTTGGTCCCACGGGAAAAAGCCGTCAAAACCGCTATTCACTTTTTCAGTTTGCGTAACAATCCACGTGTCACGTCAAGGTATTCAGCCGCATGTCAAGGCACCGCCAACCACCCACTGAACCCACCCGGCGCCTTCAACGGACACCAGGCGAAATCCCAGGGTGGCGGCGGCAGCGCCTGCTGTTCGACCCCGACACTCCGGGCGTCTTTCCAATCGACAACCCTCGACGACTGCCAGGCCAGCGCCACGCCCTGTGCCTGGCTTTCGTCCGTATTGACCCAACACGCGGCGGCCGCCGCCATGAATGCCTCGATCGGCTCGTCGTCGATCTGCGACCGATACGGCGAGCCCAGCAGCCAGCGGCAGACATTCAGGTGATAGGTCCAGTCCTGCGGCGGCCGGTTGCGGTAGGCCCAGGTCATGAAGCTGCGGAACAGGTTCAACCCTTCGGGCGGATCCAGCTTGAGCAGCGCCGGGCAGATATCGAACAGGGTGTGCCAATACGGCAATAACCGTGCATCCAGGTGCACGAAGTTGCGGGAATTGCTCGGGTATTCAGGCGGCGTCGGTACCGCGTGCAGGCGGCGGGACGCCTTGCTGACCAGGCGGCTGGCGCCTGCGGGCAACAGGTGGTTCATGAAACGCACTCACAGTCATGACGATGGAATGCCTCCTGGTCTCAGGAAGCCCAAGGCAAACGTCAGAATGCAGGGGAAGCGCGGGGGTTGGCCGAAGGCCAGGAATAACGCGGCGGCGCCTTGTTGCGACGTTCATGGGCGGGCCGTGGAGTGTGCCCCAGCCCCAGCAACCAGGCCAGACCGACCAAAAACACCAGGGCAACCGTCAAGGCGTTGCAGACCGGGCAGGCAAAGTAGTTCGAGATGTTGCTGGAAGACGGGCTGCCCAACCCTTTGTCGGAAAGTGGCGCCTGCTTGCCGTCCACCGAACAAAACGCCCCACCGATGCCATTCAGTGTCTGGCCCATCATCTGACCATGCCCCAAACCGCAGACGAACAGGTTCATCAGCACGCAGAAGTACAGGGCCCAGGCAATCAGGGAACGGTCGGGGTGGCTCAATTTCATGGCGGCGACTCTACCACCAGAGCCGCCAAAGGATGAAGTGCCGCCTGCCCCTGTGGCAGAACGTCGCAGATTACGTGCACTTCCCAGGGTTGGTAGACTGGACGCCCTCAAAGCCTGACGTATTGATCCAGAGCAATGCAGGCGTTTCACAGGATGCACAGTTGATGAGTACCTTATTCACCCGCCGCAAAGTGCTGACCGGAATGGGCCTGCTGGGCCTGGGCAGCCTGCTGGGCGGCTGTGACTACAGCCCCAAGCTGAACTTCAAGTACGGCAAGGACCTGAGCGACAAGATCATGGGCCGTACCTTCAAGCTCAAGAACACCGACGGCGAGACCGTCACCTTGAGCTCGTACCGTGGCCTGATGCCGGTGGTGTTCTTCGGTTTCACCCAATGCCCGGCCGTGTGCCCGACCACCCTGGCGCGCGCCGCCCAGGCCAAGAAACTGATGGGTCGCGACGGCGAAATCATGCAGGTGGTGTTCATCACCCTGGACCCGGAACGCGACACCCCCGAGATCCTCAACAAGTACGTCAAAGCCTTCGACCCCAGCTTCGAAGCGCTGTACGGCACCCCGGAAGAAATCGCCGTGGCCGCCAAGGAATTCGGGATCTTTTATGAAAAGATCCCTGCCGGCGACACCTATACCCTGTCCCACACCGCCACCAGCTTCGTGTTCGACACCCGTGGCAACCTGCGCCTGGGCCTGCAGGCATCCCTTACCGCTAAAGAGTGCGCAGAAGACCTGCTCACCGTCATGGAGGTCTGCTAATGACTGCCGTTCAACACCTCAAACGTACCCTTATCGGCCTGACCCTGCTGGGCCTTGCCGCCCACGCCAGTGCCCAGGTGCAAGTAACCGACGCGTGGGTACGCGCCACGGTGCCGGGCCAGCCGTCCAGCGGCGCGTTCATGACCGTCACCGCCGACAGCGACAGCCAACTGCTGAGCGTGGCCTCGCCGGTGGCCAAGGACGTGCAGATCCATGAAATGAGCATGAAGGACGACGTGATGCGCATGGGCCCGGTGGACTCGGTGGCCCTGCCCGCCGGCAAGGCCGTGACCCTCGACCCCAACGGCTACCACGTGATGCTGATGGGCCTGACCGGCCAGATCAAGGAAGGCGACCAGGTGCCGCTGACCCTCACCGTGCAAAACGCCAAGGGTGAGAAGCAGGCGATTGAAGTGAAGGCCCCGGCCCGTGGCGTGGATGGGATGGACCACAGCAAGATGCATTGAGGGCATGGGAGCTCTGTGGTGAGCGGCCTGCGCTTGCATCCGCAACTGGCTGAACAACCCGATATACCGCCTCAATCCACAATAAACAGCTTCGCCCCTACGCTCGTCGACGAGCGATGGCCCTCCATGTCATTGCCCACCTGGTAACTCATTCCGGCCGTCAGGGTGAACTGGCGGCCGTCTTCCAGTTCCGTATGCAACTCGCCTTCCAGGCACAAGAGAATATGCCCTCTCCAGCACCAGTGATCAGCCAAGTAGCCGGGGGTGTACTCAACCATGCGCACGCGGGTGGTTCCGAAGTAGCAGGTGCGCCATAAAGCGTTGCCGGTAATGCCTGGGTAAGTCACGGATTCGACCGTGGTCCAGTCAGTGGTGCCAAAGGGGACGGCAGTGAGGTCCATGGTGGGCTCGGTGGTTGATTAGCGGGGCTTGAGGCTATCCATCTGGACCCGCGGGCGATAGGCACAGATCCACCACTTTTCTGGGATACAGGTATCCTGCCCGCATCGCTAACAGGGATTCGCTTATGCAGATCGACCCCGCCTACGTCCTTCACGAAACCGAACACTGGCTGCTCAACCATCACCTGGCTTCAGCCTTGCCCGGCTACCTGATGCTAGGCGCCAAGGCGCCGATTCACTCCCTGGCCGACATGCCGGAAGCGGCGCTGGCCGAGTTGGGTGGGCTGCTGGCAAAAACCCAGCGAGTGATGGAGGCGCAGCTCAAACCGAAATGGCTGTATATCAGCCGTTATGGGCACATGCCGGGATTTGCGCTGCACTTTCATTTCATTCCGGTGTACGACTGGGTGGAGGACGCGTTCTGGCAAGATGAGCGTTATCGGTTGCTGCAAGGTTTTGGCACACAGCAACTGACGCAGACATTGACCGACGGGGCCGAATTGACGCTGTTTGTATGGCGTGAGTTTGGAGAAAGCGCGACACCACCGCAGGTTCAAGGAGAGTCAGTCCAGCACGTGATAGCGCGATTGCGCGCCGCTTTTAGTCGAGACATGAGCGGCAGAGAACGGCGATAAAGCGTCGATGCAACGAAATTTGACGCACGTGCATGCTCAAGCTAACGGTTGCACAACCAACAGGCTGCACGGCGGGTGATTGAGTAAGCGCTCGGCTGTGCTGCCGATGAACATGTCGCCGCCACGAGCATGGCTGGCGCCTAGCACCACGATATCGAATTCATTCTGCTGGGCGAACCGCTCAATGACCGCGTGGGGGATGCCCGTCAGCAGGTGACGGCGGTGGCCGTCAATCCCGTAGCGTGACGCAAGCACCTCGAACGCCTCCTCCTGCGCGTCATTGACCGCGTCCCTAAGGCTTTCATTCAGACTCAGCGTGGACACACTCGTCGATGTGTCTCCCACAACCGACCAGTTGCTGATACTGAGCAGGTGCAACCTGGCACCGCAGGAGGCTGCCAGTGTCGACGCCAGTTCAAGCACTTGCTCATTGACACCTTGAGTCAACTCTTCAAGGTGGGACAGGTCGATGGCAACGAGTATTTTCAGAGGGTTGGGGTGCCTGGCTTCGGTCACCAGATGAAAGTGCGCTTCACACTCGCGCAGTAACCGCCAGTCCAGTGGCTGGTGAAAGGCCCGCCCCAGTGCAGGCACGTGGTGAATATCCTTGACCACGAGATCTGCATGGAAGTCGTTCACATAATCGAGTACATGGCCAGGGCTTGCTTTAGCCCAGACGACCTCACTGGTCACCTGTCCTCCCGCAAGGCGCGCCTGCTGCTCCAACCAATGCCGATGCACTTGCAAATAACCCTCTCGGGCACGCGTCATGGCTTCATGGTCGAACAAGCCTGCTACCGCCAAGGCCTGGACGTAATCGAACGCAACCATGTGCAACGACGCTCCGGTGGCGCAGGCCAGCGCCTGCGCGCGGTCGAATGCTGGAGTACGGGTCATTTCGGTCGGTACGATCAATAAAATACGTTTAAGTTTCTGCATCACCGCGATCTCCTGACAACAGCGTTGTACCCAACTGCAAACCCGACATCCTGTTCGGACTGCAGGCGGCGCTGTGACTGCAGTATCGGATTCGGCCCACGGCAGACTCTGATCTTTATCAAGTAAATAACGGGCCGCCAGCAAGGCGCGCTGCCGGTTCAGATGCACCCATCAATTTGGGCAGCATGGAACGGCAGGACTGTTCGTTCGAATAGCGTTCTTCTCCACTCGTCACCTTTAACCTGAAAAAGGGCAAATTAAGTGCGGACCCACACGCCCCCCCGCTATGCTCAGGAGATACCTGGCGGAGCGAGACCCGATGACTGGAACCCGTCCGTTACAAGTCCAGAGCCTCAAATCAGCCTGCTCACAGTGCAGTGTTCTAGAGCTTTGTCTGCCAATAGGGCTATCGGGCGATGAAGTGAAGCGCTTGGACAAACTGATCGTCCAGCGCTTCAAGATCAAAAAAGGTACGGCGTTGTACCGCACCGGCGACCCCTTGCGCTCGCTTTACGCCGTGCGAGTTGGTTCATTCAAGACCAGCATGGTGTCAGTCGACGGTCGTGAGCAGGTCACCGGCTTTCAGATACCTGGCGAGATGCTGGGCCTGGACGCTATCAGTGCCGACATACATGCGTGCAGCGCGTTTGCCCTGGAAGACAGCGAAGTGTGCCCCATCCACTTTGCGCAACTGGAAAAACTCTCGCAGAGCCTGCCGTCGCTGCAACACAACCTCAACCGCCTGTTGAGCCGGGAAATCGTGCGTGACCAGACAATGCTGATGCTCATGGGCAACATGAACTCGGACGAGCGCCTAGCGGCCTTCCTGCTCAACCTTTCACAACGTTTGAGCATTCGCGGTTATTCCCCCAAGGACTTTGTTCTGAAAATGCGCCGAGAGGAAATCGGTTCCTACTTAGGACTACGCCTGGAGACCATCTGCCGGGGTATCGCGCACCTGCGAGACCTGAACCTGGTGGATATTGCCGGCCGGAACGTCAAGATTCAGGACATGGAGGGCCTTAAACAACTGGTATCAGGCTGCAATCGTCCGACCGTCCTCTAACGCCCGCACACTTGGCGCCCCATCGCGTACGCGCGGCAGCCAGCGCCGTGGAAAACGTTGCAATCAGGCGCATTCCCCCGACTGTCATCACGACGACAGTTTGAATAAGTACCTCACGATTGAGCACCGGCCTCACGGGTTTCTGATCCAGATCAGAATCAGGCTGCCCCATCGACGTAGAAAGGTATGACCCGCGCGGTAATCACGGCGCGCCGATCTGAACTGGATGGAGGTTTTTCATGCAAACCGTCAAAGAACACAATGAACGCGCCGTTGATGTCTACGCCAAAGTGGCCGGCCACCATTGGATCGAACCCCTTAAAGACGGCCGCCATGTGCTGATACGGCCGCTCACGGATGAAGACCGCGAGCGTGAGTATGCGTTTATCAAGCGCCTGTCTCCCGAGTCGCGGCACATGCGATTTCTTGCCCAGATCAATGAGCCGAGCAAAGCGATGCTGGATCAGTTGATGGACACTGACAACGACCAGCGCATGGCCTACATCGCACTGACTCACGATAACGGCAAGCTTACCGAGATCGGTATCAGTCGGTATGCCGCCACCGGAGAACATGTATGTGAATGCGCAGTCACCGTTGCTGATGAGTGGAAGCATCTGGGTTTGGGCACGCATCTGATGACGCATTTGATCAAGGCGGCGCGTCGCAACGCTTTCACCCAGATGTACTCGATTGACGCGGCAAGCAATACGCCGATGCGTGACCTGGCAAGAAGCTTGGGGTTCGACACGTCTAGCGACCCCGACAACTCATCTCAGGTTATCCATCGTCTTCACCTGTAAACAGTTGCCCCGCGATAACGCGCGCCTTTGCTCAAGGGCGCCGCGTCATTAAAGGTAGGGGACACGCCGTAGGCGTGGAGTGCCGGCCTGCCCTGCCGGCTGGGCCACGTATCAGTCGCGCGACGGTTTGATCGCCCATACGCTGCAAGGCGCCCTATGCAAGAGCTGTTCGGCGGTTGTGCCTAACAGTTTACTCAAGCCATGGTGCTGCACCGTCCCCATGACGATCACGTCCGTAGCGTGTTTAGTCGCGAACTCACAAATGCCTGGAACCGCCGCACCTTCGATAAAGTGACGGTTCTGCGGTGCAACATGATGGCGCTCGGCTAGCGCCGCAAACGCCTCACGCTCTGCGCTGCCCAACGCCTCATAGAGACCCGTGGCCAGCGGTAACGCACCAACGCCCATGTCCGTCGCATACACCGCCATCCAGTCATAGACATGCACCAACTCCAATGTGGCACCACATTGCTCGGCCAGCTTCACGGCGGCATCGATAATCTGATCGTTGAATACCTGATCCTGCTCTTCACTGCGCAGGACATCGACAATAGCCAGGATCTGGCGAGGTCGAGCATGCAGGTCATTGATCACTAGATGCACCGGCACTGGACAATCACGCAGCAACTGCCAGTCCAGCGGGGTGAAAAATATCCGTTTCAACGCCGACTCTTCGTGAGCATCCTTGATGATCAGTGCCAACGGCAGCTCGCTGACGAAATGCAGGATTTCTTCATAAGGATGCTGTACCCACACCACCTCACTGGAGACTGCAACGCCATGTTTGCTCATCAGCTCGGCCTGTTCCGAAAGCCACTGTCGATGAGTTTGCAAATACCCTTCCCGCGCTACACCCATCTGTTCGGGGGCAAATAGGCCTGCCACCGCTAGTGCCTGCAGATAATCAAACGCGACGATGTGCAACGGCAGTTGCATCGCCCGAGCCAGAGCCGTGGCACGCTCAAAGGCTGGAGTGCGGATCATGGCTGGAGGGGCAATCAATAATAAACGCTGGATCTGTGACATGGGGCACCTCGGGACGGGGCCATCTGGATGGCTATTGCTCAAGGTTGAGCGTTACAGGCTTCAGCTGTTTGATATTTGTCAGGTATGCCAGTCGTAAGGGTGAACATCGCCCCGAATAAAGTTGATATTGATCAACAAGTACCCCCTCGCACCCTCATAGCCTGAACCAAAGCGTCCTGTGTCTGCAGAGAGAATAGGCAATGATCGAAAATGACCAGCAAGTGTTGGTAAGGGCATTGGACGCTGCAACAAACCCGGTGCTAATCACCGAACGCAGTGGCAGCATCGTGTGGCTCAACAAAGCATTCTGCCTGATGAGCGGCTATTCCAAGCAAGAGCTGGTGGGCAAGACCCCGCATCTGCTGTCTTCAGGCAGACAAAGCACTACGTTCTATCGCAATTTGTGGATGACGATTATGGCGGGGCTGAGCTGGCAAGGCGAAATGGTCGAGAGGCGCAAGGACGGAGGCACCTGCACCGTCAATCAGATCATCACGCCGGTGCTCGACCAGGACGGTGTGGTGACGCACTTCATCGCCATCCTGCACAACTTCAGTCTCATAGACGAAGAGCGCGCCGCCATGCAGCAACTGGCATTCCACGACGCTCTGACGGGGTTGCCCAACCGCTTGCTGTTCCTGAACCTGCTCAACCAGGCAATCAATGGTGCGATCAAATACAAGCAGCCATTGGCGCTGATGTTTATCGATCTGGATCACTTCAAATCCATCAACGACACCCTCGGCCACGCTTGCGGGGACAGGCTGTTGGTCGCGGTGGCTGAACGCCTGGGCCAGTCAGTGCGCCGCTCCGACGTGGTCGCCCGCCTGAGCGGTGACGAGTTCGCGATCCTGATCTCCGGCGTGGACCAGATTGACCAACTTGAGCCCTTGGCGAACAAATTGGTCGCCGCTATCCATCAGCCTTTCATGGTGGACAATCATCGGATCGAAACCGCTATAAGCATCGGTATCAGCCTGTTTCACGGCGATGGAAGCAGTGTGGATGATCTGCTCGCCCAAGCCGACAGCGCGATGTACCAGGCCAAGAGAAACGGTGGCAACGGTTGCCGTTTCAGCGTTCTGGACATACCGGCCGAACTCAATGCAGCAAGGTGCCCGCCCACATGGCCAGCGTCAGCAACACCTGGCCCGGGATAACATAGGCGGCAAATCGTCTGCCACCGCTGACCCAGGCCATCAGGCACTTGCTCAAAGAGTTGCTGCTGACAGCAACCAGCGCAGGGCCGACGATGGCATCGAACGGCAACAAGCCGGCCTTGGCGAGGGAGGCGATGGACGCTGTGGAGGAATGCGCGTCGGCAAAACCGGTCAAGGTCGCAGTCAATATTATCCCGACCTGACCGAAGTGGCTTAGCATGGCTGATGAAACCAGGGTGATACCGGTCATGGTCAACGTCACAATCAAGGCAAGCTTGAGATCGAATGCGCCCCCTACCTTGATCGGCCCGTTGGCGCCCCCGCTCTGGACGGGAAACATCAGGCATGCGCCATATAACCCCGTGACAGCAAATCCGCAGGCCAATGGCCCCCATATGCTGCGCAACAGTGCGGGATCAACCAGGCCAAAAATCAGCCCGACCTGAATCACGGTGGCCAAATTGGACAATATCGCCGCAGCACTCAGGGCGCGGATATTGCCAGGCTCCGTGGCGACGCGATGTCCCATCGAGGCGATGGTCACGGTACTGGAGGCGAATCCGGAGGCGATCGCACTGATAGCGTAGCCGTAGCGAGTTCCCAGCGTACGCACCGCAATATGCCCCGCGGCGCCCACCAGCATCAACAAAACAGTCAAGCTGCAGACGGTGCGCAAATTGAGGGCTGCATAAGGGCCGATGTAACGATCCGGCAGCAATGGCAGCACCACCAGCGCCGTAATCAGCAAGACGAGTCCATCGCGCATCTCAGGCTCGGTCAACTGGCTTTTGGCGAAATGATGCAGTGTCTCCCGATACGTCAGCAGCCCCGCCGCCACCACACCCATAGCGACGGCCAGTTCGGGAGCGGTACTGCACAGCGCGCCCAAGATCAGCACGGTGAGCAAAGCCACTTCGCTGGTCACGCCGGGGTCGTCACTCAGACTTCGCCAATAGGCGACAGTCGCCAGCGCGGTTAGACTGATCGCGACCATCCCGACCAGCAACGCCCCTCCCACCTGCATCGCCGCATATCCCAGCAGTGCGGTGATCGCGAACGTCCGCAATCCGGCGGAGTCGCGGGTATCTCCGGTCCCTTTGTGGCGCTCGCGCTCCAGACCGATCAACATGCCGATCCCCAGCGCGGCGGCCGCCCCCGCCATGCCAATGGTTTCAATCATGGTGGCCCTGATCCCAGTAATGAGCGGGTTGTGAGTGCGTGATCTCGAAGTTCATGAACACCTGCGAAAGACGTTCTCAAGGCGTTATCGCCACTTTCATCACACCGTCATGCTGATTGGCAAACAGCTCATAGGCCGCCTCGATGTCATCGAGCTTGAAATGGTGAGTCACCAGCGGCGACAAATCGACGGCACCGCTTTGCACCACTGCCATCAACCGGCGCATCCGCTCTTTGCCACCGGGGCACAGCGTCGTCACGATGCTGTAATCACCGAGGCCGGCGGCAAAGGCATCGAGCGGGATGCGCAGGTCGCTGGAGTACACCCCCAGGCTGGATAACCGGCCGCCGGGGCGCAGCACGCGCAATGCCGACTCAAACGTACCTTGGGTGCCCAGAGCCTCGATCGAGACATCGACTCCCCGGCCATCGGTCAGGGCCATGATTTGCTCGACCACATTTGCCTCCTTGAAATTCACCACGTGGGTCGCGCCCAACTGACGGGCGACGCTCATGCGCTGCGCCACGGCATCGACGCCGATGATGGTGGTGGCCCCTTTAAGTCGTGCACCGGCCACGGCACACAGACCGATCGGCCCGAGGGCAAATACGGCGACTGTGTCACCGATATTGATCTCACCGCGCTCCGCCCCAGAGAACCCGGTGGACATGATGTCCGGGCACATCAGCACCTGTTCATCGCTCAAACCATCGGGGATTGGGCACAAATTGGCGAGTGCATCTGGTACCAACACGTATTCGGCTTGGCAGCCGTCGATGATATTGCCGAATTTCCAGCCACCCGTGGCGCGAAATCCGTGCCGGGTGTCGGGGCCATCCTGTGAGGCGCAGCCGCACAGGCAGGCATAACTCTGGCCACTTGGGGTAATTGCCCCAGCGATGACCCGTTGTCCCTCGACGAAACCGCGCACCTGCGAACCCAGCCGTTCGATGATGCCCACTGGCTCGTGACCGATGGTCAAGCCTTTGGCCACCGGGTACTCGCCGCGAAGGATATGCACATCGGTGCCGCAGATGGTCGTGGTGGTGATGCGAATCAAAGCATCCAGCGGGCCGACCTCGGGGATCGGTTTGTCCTCGAGCACGATGCGGTTCTTCTCAACGAATATTGCGGCTTTCATGGTGGCCATCATCGGTTCTCCTACGCAGATCGAGTTCGTGAGTGCTGCACTCACCCGAGACTGCGCCAGGGCGACCAACCGCAGATTGATAATGGTCAACAATCAGAGAATCAAAGCGCCTGCCGCAGATCGTTTGGCGCTCTCACTCGTCTCTTTGACAAAAATCAAGCCCGTTGGCGTAGCCAGCGCCACCCTAGGCGCAAGGCTCACTGCCCGGACGTTCGACTGGCGAGCGTTTGAGCGATTACCAATGGGAGATTTGCCATGTCTGCGCAATCACGTTTCATGCTGGTTGTTTCGCCCCTCATGAAAAACAGCCCGGCCTTCGAGCGCGCTGCCGCTCTGGCCAAGGCGTCGGACGCCGCCTTGCACATCGTGGCATTCGACTATCTGGAGGGGCTGGCGACTGCTGGCCTGGTCAATGAGCAAGCTCTGGAACAGATGCGCTTGGGATATGTCGAGCGCCACCACCAATGGCTAGAGGATCAGGCCCGCCCCTTGCGCAAGCTCGGCGTGCACGTGACCACTGAAGTGGTGTGGGTGCAAAGCCCCCTGCAAGAGATTCTCATCCACCTCCGGGAACAACCCATGACAGCACTGGTGAAAGCTCTGGAGCACGAGTCAGTCCTGTCACGCCTGATGTTCACTCCGTTGGATATTCATCTGCTACGCGAATGCCCGGTGCCCCTGCACTTTGTCAGTCATTTGCACCACGCCCTTCCACGGCGAATCGTTGCTGCGGTCGACCCGTTCCATCGCAATGACCACTACGAAGGCCTTAACGACAGAATTCTGCACGAAGCGGCAAAACTGGCGAGCAACTGTAATGCTGAGCTGGACGTTATTTACGCCCACGACCTGTCCTCGATCAGCGCCGCCGAGTTCGGTTTCAACAATGCCTCCGCGTTCTTCTCTCCAAGCGCCGCCAAGGCGCTGTTCGATGCACAAAGCGATGCTTTCCATGAGCTGGCCAAGCGCAATAACATCCCGGCGGAAAACCAGCACATGATCATGGGTAACCCGGCCAAGGTGCTTTCCAGCTATGCGGATGCTTATGACATTGACGTTATTGTCATGGGACGCGTCGTCCATCGAGGGATCGGTCAGTTGATCGGCAGCACCGTGGAACACCTGTTATACAAAATGCCTTGCAGTGTTTGGGTGGTTTCGCCGGAAGACGTCGCCGACTGAAAATGAATGGAGTGGTCTTTCGGTCTGTCGTTGGCCTTTGCTGCTCTGTTAGCGAATTCATCCGTCGCATCACTCGGGCCACGTTCGGGCTCAATCCGCTCGGTGAAGACTCAGCAGGCCTCTGCATCCTGTGATGCGCGCAGCTTGAGTATTGTCTTTCGTTAACAATTTTCGATTAATGTCTGTTGAATAGGCCGATGATGAATCAATCAACATGACCGACACCCGCCAGACTGACCGCCGCCACTGGACAGTTTTCCTAATTTTCCTGCGCCTGGGCCTGACCTCTTTCGGTGGCCCAATCGCCCACCTGGGCTACTTCCGAGACGAGTTCGTGGTGCGTCGACAGTGGCTCAGCGAGCGCAGTTATGCGGATCTGGTCGCCCTTTGCCAGTTTCTACCAGGGCCTGCAAGCAGTCAGGTCGGCATCGCGCTTGGGCTTTCTCGCTCAGGCTACGGTGGCGCGCTGGCGGCGTGGATGGGGTTCACTTTACCTTCCGCGATTGCCCTGATCCTCTTTGCGTTGGGCATAGCCCGTTATGGCGATGTCATACCCGTTGGCGTATTGCACGGGTTAAAGGTGGTAGCCGTGGCGGTGGTCGCGCAGGCGGTATGGGGGATGGCGCGCAATCTGTGTCCCGATACACCGCGTAGATCCATCATGACAGCAGCAACCTGCTTCGTGCTGCTCGTACCCTCCGCGTTGGGGCAAGTCGGGGTCATAGCGATGGGTGCGATCATTGGCTTGTGCCTCTTCAAGCCCGAGCCGAGCGAAGCCCGTGATCCGCTGCCCATTCGCATCCGCCGTCGTGCCGGCATGTTTTGGCTGGTTCTGTTCTGTGCTCTGTTGCTCGGGCTGCCGCTCCTGGCAACGTGGTTTCCAAGTCAAATGTTGTCGAGGGTGGATGCGTTCTACCGCGCTGGCTCGCTGGTCTTCGGTGGCGGACATGTGGTACTGCCGCTGTTGCAGGCTGAAGTCGTACCTAATGGCTGGGTCGGCAACGATGCATTCCTGGCGGGCTATGGCGCCGCTCAAGCCATCCCTGGGCCGCTATTCACCTTCGCTGCATTTCTCGGCGCGTCGATGAACCAAGCGCCCAACGGTTGGCTTGGGGGCCTGGTTTGCCTGCTGGCGATATTTGCGCCTTCTTTCCTGTTGATCTTGGGCGCCTTGCCGTTCTGGGAGCATCTGCGGCACAACATCCGCACGCAAGCGGCGCTGATGGGCATCAATGCGGCGGTGGTTGGTGTGTTGCTCGCCGCCCTTTATCAGCCGGTATGGACGAGTGCGATTCACGCCCCGCAGGACTTTGCCCTGGCCCTTGTGGCGCTGGTTGCGTTGATGTTCTGGAAAGTTGCGCCGTGGCTGGTGGTACTCGGCAGCGGCGTCATGGGTGGGCTGTTGAGTATCGCTTTATAAGCAAAAACTCATGCTGAACTGCGCTATTGGCCGATTCTGTTGAACAGAAAGCCATCCGGGACGGCTTTATCATTTAACGGTGAAAACGCTTTCTTACGGCTGCTACGTGAGATCCATGTCAGGAAGCGCCTGCCGAAAGTGCGAATGGCTTGCAAGCGGGTAGCGAACGCTACCTGGGCATCCTTTGGAGTGGCAGGTTTTATCTTCAGCCTTTCACGCGATTTCCATGAAATCATCGTGCCATTAGCACACCTGTGCTAATCGACCCTTCCCCCCTGCGGCGCTATATTCCCCGACACTTCCAACGCTCCTCCGGCACCGTGCATTTCTTGCGCGTGGGCGTGTTGTGCGCTGGAAAAACCATAACAACCCCAAGGAAGAATCACCATGAAACTGCAATCCTCTGTTACTCGCCTGACCCTGTTGGGTGCCCTGATCATCGGCGTGGCCGGCTGCAGCAACATCAAGCCTACAGAAGACCACCTCAAGACCCTGTCGGAAACCAACCTGGGCGAGCCGGTCAAGCGTATCTCCAACGTACGCAGCGACTCGATGACCACCTACTACGTGGCCACCGCGGCGTCTGGCGAGTACAACTGCTCGGTGCCCAGCGGTGCCAGCGGCGGCGCGTTTGCGGTCGCAAGCTTTGGCCTGATGAAGCCTGCCGCCTACTGCCAGCCCAAAGGCGCACGCGGCAACCCACTGCAGGGCTTCACCCAGTAACGGACTCCTGGCTCAGGTCCCGCAGGCTGCCACGCAGTTCAGCGGGGCGTACAGGTTTGGAGAGAATGGCGATCTGACGGTCGTGCAACGCGGCCTGGATTTTCTCCACATCGTGCCCGGTGAGGATCAGCGCCGGGACCGCCCAGCCACGTTGCGCGCGCAGGGCGTCGATGCATTCGATACCGGTGGCATGATTACCCAGGTCATAGTCGGCGACGATGATGTCGCAGTCGCTGACCAGGTCACGCCCAGACGACTCCGCCTGCACCTCGCACCCCCAGCGCTCCAGCAGCGCCTGGGTGGCGAGCAGCACGTTGTGGTCATCCTCCACCAGGCACACCTTCAAACCCGTGAGCAACCCGGCCTGGCGCGTGTCGTCACGCGGTGCCGTAGTCCGCGGTGCAGTGGCCAAAGTGAGGCCATACAGGCACACGGAGGTGCCATGGCCAACCCGTGAGCGCAGGCTCACTTGCACGCCCATCAATTGCCCCAGGCGCTTGACGATGGACAGCCCGAGGCCCACGCCTTCGACGTCTTTGTCACGCAGGTGGCGTACCCGATAAAACTCCTCGAAGACCTTTGACAGATGCTCCTCGGCAATTCCCCGCCCCCGGTCATGAATCTCCACCGCCAAGCCGCCGTCGCGAACGCGCACGCCGATCAGCACCGGACGATGCGCGCCATATTTGAAGCAATTGGACAGCACGTTCTGCACCATGGTCGCCAGCAGCGCCGGGTCGACCAGCACCCAGTGCGCGCACGGCCGCAGGCGCAGCTCCACGCCGGCCCAGCGCGCAGCTTCGGCGTTCTGGCGTACCAGGTCGGCGAGGAATTCGCCCAGGTGCACCGCCTGGTATTTGGGCATCAGGCGGCCGTTGTCGAGGGTGTAGAGGTCGAGAATCGAACGGAACAGTTGCGACACGTTGAGCAGGGAGCGGTCGATATTGTCCACCAGCCTCCGTTCTTCGTCGCCCAGCCGGGCTTCGCGCAGGCAGGCAGTGAACAGGCCGATGGAATGGATGGGTTGGCGCAGGTCGTGGCTGGCCTGAGCGAGAAAACGGGATTTCTCCAGGTTCGCGGCGATGGCTTGCTCCGACGCCTTGCGCGTGCGCTCCAGCAGAATGTGCGCATACACCGGGATTACCGTGCTGGTGATCATGAGCATCAGCACCATGAAGGGTTGTGCCTGCCACACCGGCGTCAATCGATACACAACCAGCAGCGCCAGCAGCGCCAACGCCGTGGCAATCGCCAGGTAACGCGAGCCGTAACGCATGCCGTTGCCGAGGTTGACCCACACCATCACCGCATACAGCGGCAATGCCGCCTCACCACCGACCACCATGCCGAACGAGGTGCCGGTGTAGTCGTGAAGCATGCCGAAGATCCGCCGCGCCGGGTAATGTCCGGGCCATCGGGCGATCACCTGGCGCAACACGATGGAGGCCAGCAGGAACAGAAAGATATACAGGATCACCGGCAGGTAGGTGTCCACCGACTGTCCGGGCAGGAAGCCCAATGCACCGATGTAGACAATCGCAATGCTGGCCACCACGATGCGCAGGTTGGCTTGGTCGAGTTCGGAGTTGGTCTCAAGACTCATGGGGTTACGTCCTTGTGCGGCAGTGATCAATTCCTTCACACACCACAGGCAGGCCCTGGGCGCGGTGGTAAGGTAGCATGCAATTGCACACCCTTGCCCCAGGAAGGAGCACCCACATGAGCAGTCGCATCATCATCGCCGATGACCATCCGATGTTTCGTGAAGCCATGCTGCGCACGGTGCAGCGCTTGTTGCCGGACGCCGTGGTGCAGGAAGCCGGGGACCTTGACGGGGTGCTCGCACTGATCCATGAAGGCGGCGAGGTCGATACGCTGATCCTCGATCTGCGCTTTCCCGGCCTGACCTGCATGAGCCAACTGGTCGAACTGCGCCAGCAACTGCGGCGCACTACACTGATCGTGGTGTCGATGGTGGATGACCCGGCATTGATCGATCAGGTGATGGCCCTGGGCGCGGACGGCTTCATCGGCAAGAACATCGCCCCCGACGAGATCGGCCAGGCGCTGCTGGCTATCCGCGAAGGCGAAGTGCTGGTCAAGTTTGCCCCTTCCGGTTTGCTGCCACTGGACACCTACGCCCTCACCGCCCGTCAGCAGGACGTGCTGCGCCTGATCGCGCAGGGCAAGACCAACAAAGAAATCGCCAAGGCCCTGGAAATCTCGCCGTTTACGGTGCGCATCCATGTGTCGTCGTTGTTGCGCACGCTGGATGTGCCGTCGCGGGCGGCAGCAGCGGTGAAGTATTCCGGGGAGTTCTAGGGGGAGCGGGAAGCACGCCTCACCCTGCGCAGCGGTACTGGAGCGCGGCCGTATTGCCGAGCGCTGGCACACCGGATGGATTTGCGCCGAAACCGGCCAGCAGGGTATCGCCTTCAGCTTATCGAGTATTGGGAGAGAGCGTTTCAGTGCCAGGCACAGGATGTTTCTCTATGATGGGGCCTTTCGCTCAATGCCTCAGGAAATACCATGCCCGCCCTCACCTTCCGCACCGCCCTCCCCGCCGATGCCGCGCGTTGCTTTGACATGGAAATCAGCGCCTACGAAGGCGACGAAGCCGCGACGCTGGAGAAGATCGCCACGCGTATTGCGCAATACCCGCAAGGTTTCTTGATCCTGGAAGCCGAGGGCGAAGTGGTGGGTTTCATCAACTGTGGGTGCGCCCATGAGGTGGTGATGTCGGACGAGGCGTTCAAGGAGTTGGTAGGCCACTGCGCCGAGGCGCCAAACGTCGTGATCATGTCGGTGGTGGTTGACCCGGCGCATCAGGGCAAGGGCTATTCCAAAGCGTTGATGACTGAGTTCGTGCAGCGTATGCGCGGGATGGGCAAACAGACGATTCACTTGATGTGCAAAGAACAGCACGTGCCGTTGTACGAGCGCATGGGTTATGACTATGTGCGCCCTTCGCCATCGGATCACGGAGGAATGGCGTGGCATGAAATGGTCAGGGCGCTCTGACGATGGACATACCGTTGATTGAAATCAGCGACCAGCCCAACCCCGAAGCCGAGCGCCTCCTCGGCAGCGGCCTGGCGGCGTTCAACGAAAGCATCACGGGCTACAACGATCGCCAGCCGCTGACGGTGCTGATCAAAGACCCTGCCACCCAGCAGATCGTCGGCGGCATCACCGGTAAAACCACGCTAGGCATGGCCTTTCTCGACCTCTTCCACCTGCCCGAACACCTGCGGGGGTCGGGCCTGGGCAGCCAACTGTTGCAAGCCTTCGAAGACGAAGCCCGTCGGCGGGGTTGTCGCAATGCGGTGCTCTACACCCTGAGCTTCCAGGCGCCGGGGTTCTACGAGAAGCACGGGTGGGTGAAATTCGGTGAAGTGCCCTGCGCACCTGAAGGCAGCAGCCGGGTGTTTCTGTCTAAACCGCTGTGACTGCCGCTTGCAGCGGCAATAGCAGCGCGGATTGGTTTTTGGTAAGCGCGCTTGCTCGCGAATAACCAATAGGCCACCCCGGGCAGCCCGATAGCGCTGCGTCATCTCTCACGTTCTTCGCGAGCAAGCTCGCGCCTTCAAAGGGCATCGTTGGCCTGGCTGAGCGGTTTTAATCATTTGCACGCAGCCCGACGCTTTGCTTTAATCGCGACCAATTCTTATTTGCATGCTTTTTTGAGCTGGACGGGCAGTGTGTCGACTTCTTTTACCCACCTCTACGGCACCCATCACGGTTGGCTGCTCGGCCTGCTGCGCCGGCGCCTGAACGACCGCTGGGATGCCGCCGACCTGGCTCACGACACGTTTATCCGGATTCTCAGCCGCCCACCGGCCGAGACCGACCCCGTCCGCCAACGCTCCTACCTGGCCACCATCGCCCGTGGACTGTGCATCGACCATTGGCGCCGGCGCCAGCTCGAACGCACGTGGCTGCAAACGCTGGCCGAACGGCCGGAAGCGCTGCAACCGTCGCCGGAGCAACGGGCGATCATCGTCGAGACACTGGTTGAGGTGGACGCCATGCTCGCGCGACTGCCGAAGAAAGTCAGCGAAGCCTTCCTGCTCGCCCAGTTACACGGCCTGCCCTACAAGCAGATCGCCGAGCAGCTTGGCGTGGGCGAGCGCATGGTCAAGAAGTACATGGCCCAGGCCCTGCTGCATTGCGCAATCCTGGAAGCCGAACTCGACGGGATGCTCGTGCAATGAACGCCTCCGGCAAGCTCAGCCATGCCAGCCTTGAGCAGGCCGCGCAATGGTATGTGCGCCTGCAGGACCACGGCAGCGCCTTGGAGCAACTGCGCTGGCAGGCCTGGGTCGCGCAAAACCCTGAACACTTGGCGGCCTGGCAGTACGTGCAGCGGGTGAGCCAGCGTTTTGCCCCGCTGCAGGAACAAGCCCAGGGGGCCAGCCGCGCCTTGCGCAGTTCGCGGCGCCAGACACTCAAGACCCTGCTGGTGCTGTGCGGCGGCTCGGCGCTGGCCTGGGGCAGTTGGCGCAACACCGCCCTGCCCCGACTGGTGGGCGGCTGGAGCGCAGACTATGCAACCACCAGCGGCGAGACCCGCGATACCCTGCTGGCCGATGGCAGCCATGTGTGGCTGAACGCGTTGAGTGCGCTGGATGTGCGTTTTGATGCGGCGCAACGCTTGCTGCTTCTGCGCTTTGGCGAGGTATTGATCGACACGGCCAAGGATGCCCGTCGGCCGTTTCTGGTCGATACCGAACACGGGCGCATGCAGGCGCTGGGCACCCGTTTCAGTGTGCTGCAAGGCGACGATCACACCCAGCTCAATGTCTTCGAAGGCCGCGTGCAGATCACCACCCAAGACCGGCATGTGCGCATCATCGAAGCGGGCCAGCAAGCCTCCTTTACCCGCGATGGCTTCAAACCCACCGCGACTGCCTCGCAAGCGCGGGAGGCCTGGAGCCGTGGCGTGCTGCTGGCGGACAACTTGCCGCTTGGGCAGTTGATCACCGAGCTTAACCGTTATCGCCCCGGCCATCTGGGATGTGATCCGGCGGTGGCGCAGTTGCCGGTGATGGGCTCGTTCCCGCTCAAGGACAGCGATCATGCCCTGCACCTGTTGCAGGCGGCGCTGCCGATTCGGGTCGACCGGCCGTTGCCGTGGTGGGTATCGGTCGGGCCGCTGTAAAAAATCTTCAACCGCCAGTTCCCTTTTTCAACACTCGTTCGGTTAACCCTGCAGACGCTTTCAATTCGCCGATCGATTTGATCCAAAGGGAAACATCCATGTCGCAACCTGCTCGCTTCGCGCTGTGCCCATTGGCGCTGGCCACTTCGTTGTTCTGCCTTGGCGCGCCGATGGTGCACGCCGCCGACTCGCCTTCAAGCCAGGAGGCCGCGCGTGCCTACCGCATCGCCGCCGGCTCCCTGGTCAGTGTGTTGAACAACTTCGCCGAGCAGTCGGGCATTTTCATCGCCGGCCACAACAGCCTCGCCGCCGGCAAGACCAGCCCCGGCCTGAACGGCAACTACACCCCGGCGGCCGGCTTGCAGCGCCTGTTGCAGGGCAGCGGTCTGCAGGCCCTGCCCCAAGGCAACAACGGTTACGTGCTGGACCCGATTCCCGCCAACACCGGCGCGCTGGAGCTGGGTGCCACCACGGTTTCCGGCCAGGACCTGGGCGCCACCACCGAAGACACCCGTTCCTACACCACCGGCTCCATGGCTTCGGCCACCGGCCTGCCGCTGTCGATGCGTGAAACCCCGCAATCGGTGACGGTGATCACCCGCCAGCAGATGGACGACCAGGGCACCAACAGCATCGCCGACACCCTGCGCCGCGCCCCCGGCGTGAGCGTGCAGAACTACGACAGCGAGCGCTGGGAGTTCTCCAGCCGTGGCCTGCCGATCACCAACTTCCAGTACGACGGTGTCAACTCCACCTATGACGGCGTATATGACTACGGCACCACCAGCACCGACATGGCGGTGTACGACCACCTGGAAATCATCAAGGGGTCGGCCGGCCTGCTGAGCGGCGCCGGCGACCCTTCGGCCACGGTCAACTTGATCCGCAAAAAGCCTACGGCTGCCTTCCAGGCCTCGGTAACCCAGACCTTCGGTTCCTGGGACAACTACCGCACCGAAGGCGACATCTCCGGCCCACTGACGGAGTCCGGCAACGTGCGCGGGCGTTTTGTCGGCGTGTACCAGGATCGCCAGTCGTACCTGGACCACTACCAGAACACCAAGGACATCGCCTACGGCATCCTTGAAGCCGACCTCACGCCCGACACCCTGTTGACCTTCGGCATCGATCAGCAAGACACCCGCTCCCGCGGTGCCAGTTGGACCGGTTTCCCGATGTACTTCAGCGACGGCTCGCGCACGGACTTCTCGCGCTCGTTCAACCCGGCCGCCGACTGGAGCCGTCGCGACTTCAACAACCAGACACTCTTCGCCTCGGTGCAGCAGAAGCTGGCGAATGACTGGTCGCTCAAAGTCAGCCTCGACCGCAAGCGCAGCCAGCACGACACCCTGCTCGCCTCCGCTAGCGGCGGCAACCCGGACCCGGTCAGCGGCGAGAACATGTACATGTTCATGGGCAAGTACAAGGGCGACCAGGTGCAAAACACCCTGGACGTGAACCTCAGCGGGCCGTTCAGCCTGCTCGGTCGTGAACACGAGTTGATCATGGGCTTCATGACCACCCGCTCGAAACAAGATGTGCCGGTGTACGGTTCGGTCTACCCGCCCGTGGGCGGCAGCATCTTCGATTGGCACGGCGAATACGCTAAACCGGACATCCCGCGCAGCGGCCAGAACGATATCGTGCAGCGCCAGACCGGTGCCTACCTGGCCACACGCCTGAAACCCACCGATGACCTCTCGGTAATCCTTGGCACCCGCGTGAGCAATTTCAGCGGCACCGACAACACGGACTTTTACGACCCGACCAAAGGCGACAACCGCACCCGCTACCACCAGAGCGGCGTGGTCACGCCGTATGCCGGGATCGTCTACGACCTCAACGACACCTGGTCGGTGTACACCAGCTACACCCAGATCTATCGCCCGCAGAACAGCAAGGACGCCGACCGCAAGCTGCTTGACCCCATCGAAGGCGATACCTATGAGGCCGGGATCAAGGCCGCGTTTTACGAGGGCCGCCTGAACGCCAGCTTTGCGGCGTTCCGCATCGAGCAGGACAATGTCGCCGAGTACGTCTCGGGCTTCGAGACCGACTCGGTGTATCGCCCGATTGCCGGTGCGACCACCAAAGGCTTCGAGGCGGAACTGTCGGGCGAGGTGCTGGACGGTTGGAACGTCTCCGCGGGCTACACCTACCAGCACACCCGCGATGCCAACAACGGCTACGTGTACAGCTCGGTGCTGCAAACCACCACGCCACAGCAAGTGGTGCGTCTGTTCAGCACCTACCGCCTGCCCGGCGCGCTGGAGAATGTCACCGTGGGCGGCGGCGTGAATTGGCAGAGCGAGTTCTTCGGCAACGTGTTCCAGCCTAACCCGAATGACACGGTCAATTTCGGCCAGTACGCGCGCATCACCCAGGACAGCTACTACCTGGTCGACCTGATGGCGCGCTACCGCTTCAACGAGCACCTGAGCACCACGCTGAACGTGAAGAACCTGTTCGATAAAAAGTACTACACCGGCCTGGGCAACTTCGGCACCGGTTTCTACGGCGAACCGCGCAGCCTGCAACTGGCGACCAAATGGGACTTCTGAGCTGACGACGGTGGCGGTCTGTGCAATGATCCCTTCACTCGCTCAAGGGAGGGACCCGCCGCCATGTCGCCGAACAGCCTCGCTCACCTTTCACGCTCGCCGCGCTTCTGGCGCGACGAGCGCCTGCCCTTCGTCGAAGCACGCACCATTGCCGATGGGCGCAAGGTCACCTACAGCCGTCACGCGCACGAGCATTTCTCCATCGGCGTGGTCACCACGGGGCGCAGCTATTACCACTACGGCGCCGACACCTTTGAGATCAGCGCCGGCACGGTGGTGTTGATGAACCCCGGCGACGTACACGCCTGCAACCCTATCGCCAATGAGCCGTGGTCCTACCAAATGGTGTACATCGACACGCCCTGGCTGACGGACTTGCAGCACCAACTGGGCTTCAGCACGGAGCAGGGTTATCGGCCCTTCAACACGCCCTACACCCGGGACACGGTGCTTTACGAAGGCCTGTTGGAGTTGTACGGGATACTGGTGGATGAACAGGCCGAACACCTGCAAAAACAGAGCGCGCTGGTGAGTTACTTCACTGAAGTGCAACAGCGCCTCAACCCCTCCGACACGCCGGTGCGCGAGGTCAACCACAAGCTGGAACGCGCCGCCGACTACATCCGCGAACACTGCACCGACGCACTCAGATTGGAAGATATCTGCGTGGCGGCCGAGCTGTCGCCGTCCTACCTGATCCGTGCATTCAAGCAGTATTACGGGCTGACGCCCCACGCATTCCTGGTCAACCAGCGTATCCAGTTTGCCCGCGCGCAATTGCGCCAGGGTGAGCTGATCGCCGATGTCGCGCTGGCCGCGGGGTTTGCCGACCAAGCGCATTTCCAGCGCACGTTCAAACAGCATTTCGCCGCCACGCCGGGGCAGTACCGCGACCGGCTCAAGCCATCAATAAATAACCCACACTGGCCACCAGCAACGCAGCCATTGAGCGGTTGAACACGCGAACGCCCCGAGGGTTGCCGAGGTAGCGGCGCAGGAACGTCCCGGCGTAGGCCCAGCACGCCACAGACAGGTAGCAGATCACCAGGTAGAGCGCCGCAAACAGCCAGACCTGTGCGGCATCGCCATCCGCGACAAACAAGCCCATCCCCGCCACGCAGGCCAGCCAGGCCTTGGGGTTGAGCCATTGCATGATCGCCCCGTACAGCATCGACGGCGCGGTGGCGTTACCTTCGGCGTCGAGACGGCCATCGTCCGCCGCCAGTTTCCAGGCCATGTACAGCAGGAACGCCACCCCGCCCCACTGGATCAACTGGGTCAATATCGGCCAGCGTACCAGCACCTCATGCAAGCCCAGGCCAATCAACACCAACAGTAACGTGAAGCCCACAGCAGCACCAAACACATGCTTCTGGCTGGCGAAAAAGCCGAAGCGCGCTCCCGAACTCAGCGCAACCACATTGACCGGGCCTGGCGTGATGGACGTGGCCAGGGCGAAGGCAGCCATGGAAATGATCAAGCTCATTGCAGTTCCTTTTTATTCGAACCCGTGATGGTGAGGCCACGGTAAACGGCGAGTCGACCGGGGTATTGAACAAAATCACCCTCGGCGAATGATCGTGTATGCGTGTGCAGGCTTATTCCATCGGCGGCCCTAAAGTCGGCGTAACTTCTGCCTGCCTGATGCTGTCTTTTTCTGCGGTTCAAGCCGCTGAACGCTGGGAAACTTCGCCGCCTTTATCGAACGCGCTGGCAAGGAGTACGCCAAGAGCTCGCCGGCGCCTAAAGAGTACGACGCGTGTGTCGAGCAGATCAGCCATATGTGGGCCAGCCAACCGAACTGGACCGACGCGCAATTGCAGAGCATCCTGTCGGCGCGCATCACCTGCGCACCCACCGATACCCGCCCTAACAGGACACCAATGCCCAACCCGATTCCACGACGGCGCGATGCCGCCGTCACCCGCGAAGCCATCCTGTTGTCCGCGCGCAAGGCCTTTGCCCAATCGGGCTATGACGGCGCCGGGGTGCGCGAGATCGCCGCTGGCGCGGGGCTCACCGAGATGCTGGTCAACCGCTACTTCGGGTCCAAGGAAGAGCTGTTTGCCGAAGTGATCGCCGAGACCCTGGCCAGCCCGATCATCCTGACGCCAGGCAACCTCAGCTCGGAAAACCTCGGCCGTACCATCGCCACCGCACTGGTCAGCCTCACCGAAGCCGGCAATAAGCCCTTGGAAGGTTTCCTGATCATGTTGCATGCGGCGTCCAGCAAACGCGCAGCCATCATCGGTCGCGAGCAAGTGGAAAAAGGTCATCAGGCAACCATGGCCGCTGCACTCAAGGGCGCCCACCACGAAGAGCGTGCCGCGTTGGTGATAGCCCTGGTGTCGGGTTTCCAGGTCATGCGCCAGATGCTGGAGTTGTCGGCGCTGGCCAAGGCCGATCCACAAGTGCTGATCGACCTGCTGACGCCGCTGTTCCAGCAGTTGGTGGATGGCTGAAGCGCTTCAAGCCCTGAGCGAAGGCCGCGAAGAAGTGCTGACCACCGATCATGCCCTGGCGGTAAAGGCCTCGCTGTCCACGGACAGCCCGGTGCACCTCAACCGTTGATCAAGGAAAAATGCGCGCCCACGCCGGCGCGCACGCCCTCCGCCACGGCCAGCGCGACCGAACCGGCGGCGAGGGACGCATCGCCGCAGGCGAACACGCCAGGCTGGGACGTCTGGCGCATGTCATTGGTGTGCAGGTAGGGACCGGTTGGGCCGTCCGCCAGCTCACAGCCCAGTTGCGCGGCCAAAGGGCTGATTCGGGTGCGGGACATCGTGAAGATCCCATCGAGGCTGAACAGCCGCCCATCGTCCAGCTCCAGGTCGGCGCGCTCGCCACAGATGCGCCGTACCGCGCCGCATTCCACGCTGACCCCGCGTCGATCCAAGTGTGCCTGTTGCTCGGCATCCGGGATGAATACGCCGTTGGTGAATAAGGTGGTGGTGCCCCAATCCGGCAGCATCAGTGCGTGGTGCATGGCCAAGGCTGAGGTGGCCAAGACGCCTATGTGGCCTTCGTCCAGCTCGTAGCCGTGGCAGTAAGGGCAGTGGAACACGTACTTGCCCCACCGTGATTCGAGGCCTTCGATGGCGGGCAACTCGTCCACTACCCCGGTGGCGAGGATCAGGCGCTTGGCGTGAAACGTGCCGTTGCATTCAGTGCCAATGGCGAAGCCTTGCGACTCTCCACTCGCCTGAATCACGCTGTCCTGGACCCAAGTGACCGTCGGATATGCCATCAATTGGCCGCGCCCCAGCGAAGCGATGGCCTCCGGGGCCTGACCGTCCTGGCCGAGAAAACCGTGGGAGGTCGCCGCAAAGCGGTTGCGCCGTTGCCCCGCATCGATCACCAACACCTGGCGCCGTGCCCTTGCCAATTGCAGGCCCGCTGACAGGCCGGCATAACTGCCGCCCACGATAATGACGTCGTACAGCATGAAGGTGACCCCCGGTCATGTGCATCCGGTTATCCGAACGCTTTCACGACACACCATAAGTTACATAAAAATACCGCGTCAATAGTCTCGCAACTTTTTAGGTTACGAACGATACTTTCGTCCGAATCAACCTGAGGCCTATCGATGAGAAACGACACCCGACTTTCGCGCATGCTCCACGTGCTGATCCATATGGGCCGACATGAGGAGCGCGCCACCTCGGAGACCATCGCGCAGATGCTCGGCACCAACCCGGTGGTGGTGCGGCGCACCCTCGGGCTGCTGAAGGAAAAGGGCTATGTACGCTCGGAAAAAGGTCACCAGGGTGGCTGGTGCCTGGGTAAACCCTTGAATGAAATCACCTTGCTGGACATTCATAGCGCCCTGGGCACGCCGTCGATATTCGCCATCGGCCTGTCCACCGACCACCCGGAGTGCCTGGTCGAACAAGCGGTGAACGCAGCGCTGACGGATGCCTTCGATCAGGCCCAGGCGCTGTTGCTGGCACGGCTGGGCGACGTGACGCTGGCGCAGTTGGCCGAGGATTTTGACCAGCGTTACCGCATTGCCATGGCGCCTTGATCAACTACAATCCGCGATTGCGCAACCATTGCAGGAACCCCTTCTTGACCGGCACCACCGGCGCTTCCTGGGTCAAGGCCTGCGCGGCGTGCAGGCGGAAATCCAGCAGGGTCTTCATGGCCTCGCTGATGTCATGACGCGCATCCAGGCAGGGTTTCAGGTATTCCTTCTCAATGCGATACAAGGTGCAGAACGTCTTGGCCGAGAAGTCCGCCAGCGCCGCCTGGTCCGACAGGATCCCTGCCTCGCCAATCACCTCGCCCGGCCCCATCCGTCCTGCTTCGACCTTGTGCCCACCCTTGGTCAGCATCACCGAGACCACGCCGGACTCGACAATAAACAAATGGTCACTGACCTCCCCCGCCGGCAGGATCATCTCGCCGGCGCGGTAGGCGTTCAGGGTCATGTTCTGGCTGAAGGTGTCTTTCTCTTCCTGGCGCAGGGTGGAGAAAATCGACGAGCGTTCCAGCAATGCGCGCGCCGCGGACATGGCCGGCGGTGTGCTGCTTTCGGTGGCCGACAGCAATCCCACCCCGGCCGCTTGCAGGTGCCTGAAGGCCAGGTCGTAAAGCTGGTTGCGCACCTCACGTTTGAGGCTCATGGCGGGTACAAATCCGCTGATTTCATACTCGACGCCGCCACTGGCCGAGGCCTTGAACGCCACGCTCGGCGCCGGATTGCCCAGCAGCGGCCGACACCCTTGCATCGCCCGCTCCAGCGCCTCGATCACGGTTTGCGGGCGCGCATGGGGGCTGACCTGCAGGCTGACCGACAGGCCGAACATGTCCGCCGGGCGCGAGAAGTTGATGATCTTGGCCTTGGCCGCCAGGGAGTTGGGGATTACCGCCAGACTGCCCTGAGAGGTTTGCAGGCGCGTGGCGCGCCAGTCGATGTCAGTCACTCGGCCTTCGGTGCCATCGATGGAGATCCAGTCATCGATCTGATACGGCTTGGTGGTATTGAGGACAATCCCGGAAAACACGTCGCTCAACGTGCTCTGCAATGCCAGACCGACAATGATCGCCACCGCACCGGAAGTGGCGAGCACACCTTTGACCGGCAAATCGAGCACATACGCCATGGCGGCGATGATCGCGATCAGGAAGATCACAGCCCCCACCAGGTCTTGCAACAGGCGCCCGGTGTGGCCGACCCGCTGCATCATCACCGCACCCAGCAACACCGTCAGCGTGCGCGCCGCAAACAGCCACCAACCGATCTGCAAGGCAGTGGCCGAGAGGTGCAAGGCGGTGTTGTCCGCATAAGGCGCCACTTGCATGGGGTTCATGCCGTCGTTGAACAGCACGGCGCTGTACACGGCAAAAATCGCCAACCGCGCCGCCAGCTTCCAGTTGGCGAGGTTGACGGAAATAAGACGCCACACGGCGATGTCGATAAAGATCAGCGCCAGGGCGCACAGCATCGGGTGATCAGCGATAAATGAGGGCATCCAGGCGACTCCAGGGCGAATGCGCAGAAGATCGCATGAAATGGAGTTATCGGGTATAGCACAAACGAAATGTGGGAGCGGGCTTGCTCGCGAATACGGTCGGCCAGTCAATGTTTCTGTGACTGATGCACCGCATTCGCGAGCAAGCCCGCTCCCACACTGGATTACACGGGGCCGTTATATTTGCATTTGCCCAAACTTGCCCGATTGAAAATCAGCAAACGCTTGATGAATCTCCTGCTCGGTATTCATCACAAACGGTCCATGCCCGACGATGGGTTCGTCGATGGGCTCCCCGCTGAGCAGCAACACCTTGGCGTCGTCATTGGACTCCAGTGTGAGTTGACTGCCATCGCGCTCGAACAACGCCAATTGCCCTTGGCGCGCGACTTCCTCGCCATTGACCAGCACTGTTCCGCGCAGGATGACCAACGCGGTGTTGCGCCCTGCGTGCAGGTCCAGAGTGACTGGCTTGCCGGCGTTGAGGCGCAGGTCCCACACGTCGATAGGCGTAAACGTACGGGCGGGGCCCTGGGTGCCAGCAAACTCACCGGCAATCAGGCGCAGTTGCCCGGCGTCGTTGGCCAGCGGCAGTACCGGAATGTCGCCGTCGACAAGGGTCTGGTAACCGGCGTCGGCCATTTTGTCCTTGGCCGGCAGGTTGACCCACAGTTGCACCATCTCCAGCTTCCCGCCGCTGCGGGCGAAGGCGGCGGAGTGGAATTCCTCGTGGAGGATACCTTTGGCGGCGGTCATCCATTGCACGTCGCCAGGGCCGATCTTGCCGCCAGCACCGGTGGAATCGCGGTGTTCGACTTCGCCGTCGTAGACGATGGTCACGGTTTCAAAGCCGCGATGAGGATGCTGCCCGACGCCGCGTCGTTGCTCGGTCGGAGTAAAGTCGGCCGGGCCGGCGTGGTCCAGCAGCAGGAATGGGCTGATGTGCTTGCCCATGGTGTCGTAGGAAAACAGTGTGCGCACCGGGAAGCCGTCGCCCACCCAGTGGGCGCGGGGACTGGTGTAGATGCCGATGAGTTTTTTCATGGTGATCCTCCAAAGTGAGTCCACCATAAGACGTCGGGCCGTTGAGCACTAGCCGGCAGATACAACCGTAACTGTCCTATGTATAGGACAATCTTTTGGCCTGACGCTGACGCAACAGGTGAAACGCCACAAAGGCCGTCGCCGCAAAGCACGCCTGGATGACGATCATCGGCGTGGCGCTGCCATCGCGTAGCAGGCTCAACAGCACGCCGCTGCAGGTGGCGCCGAACATTTGCGCAAACCCCATCAGCCCGGCTGCCAGGCCCGCGCGGTGGGCGTTGGGCATTACCCCGCCCGTCACCGAACCTGGCAAGACCAGGCCGCCGCCGAGGGTCACCAGCGCAATCGGAATATCCAGACCCAGCGCCGACAGGCCGAACAGCGCATAAATGACCACGGCCGAGACCCCGCCAGCGGCCACCATCGCCACGCCCATTGTCACAATCCGCTGGGGGCCCAGGCGCATGATGTTGCGCCGGGTGTAGGTGGAACCAACGATCAGCATCGACACAATCAGGCCGAAATTGATGCCGTACTCAAGGCTGCTGAAGCCCAGCAAGTTGATAAACACCGCCGACGAGCCGGCGATCACCGCAAACATGGCGCCATAGGTGCACGCCAGCGCCACGGCGAACGCACGGTACTGGCGCCCCCTGAGCAGATCCAGGTATTGCCCGCCCAGGGAGCGCCAGTGGCCGGCCTTGGGGTCCAGGAAGTGATTGCTCTCGCGATAGAACAGCAGGACCACTAACAGCACCACGCTACCAATCGCCAGTGCCAGCATGATCGGCGCACGCCAGCCGAGCCATTTGATCAGCAGGCCACCGACCATCGGCGCCACCACGATGGCGTAGAGCATGCCGATCATGGTCAATGCCAGGGCCGGCCCTGCTTCTGCCTTCCATACATCGCGCACCACCGTGCGCGCCAGTACCAACGCGGCGCACGCGCCCAGGCCTTGCAGCACGCGGGCGGCGATGAAGTGCTCGATGTCATCGACCAACAGCATCGATAAGGTCGCCAGCCCATACAGCACCAGACCGCCGATCAGTACCGGCCGACGGCCGATGCGGTCCGACAGCGGGCCAAACAGCAATTGCCCGAGGCCGAATGCGGCGACAAACGCCGACAGCGCCATCAATGACGAGCCCGCTGGAGCGGCCAGTGCCTGCTCGATGGCGCCAAGGCCGGGAATGATCAATTGGGTCGACACCTCACCCAGCGCCGTCAGGGCCACCAATAAAAACAACAAGCTTCGCGATGGCGCCGGGGCGTTTGTCATGAGGAGCATCCGGGGGCTGGATTAATTTATATTTCGACCATAATATGCGTAAAAAATTATGTCCATAATTTTTTGCCCAACGGTTACCCCGGAGCCCGCCATGCACCCTCTTCCCTTGCGTCTTCTCACGCCCCTGGCCCTGTTGATCATCCTCAATGGCTGCAACAGCAAGGCCGACACCGCCGCTGAAACTCCACTGCCGCGCCCGGTCCTCGCGGCCAAAGTCGAAGCCGCCGGCACCCAGCAAAGCGCCTATACCGGCGTGGTTGCGGCACGCACCGAAAGCGACCTGGGCTTCCGGGTCAGCGGCAAGGTCATCGAGCGTAAGGTTGACCCCGGCCAGCACGTGTCCCGTGGCGACACGTTGCTGGTACTGGACATCGGCGATTTCGAACTGGCCCTGCGCTCGGCCAAGAACCGCGTGAATGCCGCCCAGGCACAACTGCGCCAGCGCCGTGACGACGAAAACCGCTACCAGCGCCTGGCCAGCACCGGCGCCGTGTCGCGGCAGATCTTCGACCAGTCGGCGACCCTCCTGCGCGTGGCCGAAGCCGAGCTGGCTTCGGCACAATCCGACGCCAGCCAGATTGAAAACCGCCGTACCTACTCCGTGCTCAAGGCTGATGGCGACGGCATCATTACCGACGTGCGAGTGGACCGTGGCCAGGTGGTCGCCGAGGGGCAGATCGTCGCACGCCTGGCCCATGACGGCGCGCGCGAAGCCATCGTCAACCTGCCGGAAAACCAGCGCGACCAGGCCGCGCAGAAAGCCCTGGCCTTCCCCTTCGGGGCCCCGGACCAGGCGGTGACTGCCACCCTGCGCGAACTGTCCGCCAGCGCCGACCCGACCACCCGCACCTACCGCGCCCGCTACGTCCTGCACGGCGCAGTCGACCGCTTTGCCCTCGGATCCACCATCACCGTACGCCTGCAAGGCAATGGCCAGGCGCAGCAAACCCGGGTGCCCATCGGTGCCCTGCTGGATTCAGGCCAAGGCACCGGCGTCTGGCTGATCGGCGCAGATGACAAGGTCAGTTTCGCGCCAGTGAAAGTCGCCAGTCTTGGCCAGGAAGACGCCCTGCTCGACAGCGGCGTAAGCCCCGGCCAAGTCATCGTTGCCCTCGGCGCACACCTGCTGCACAGCGGTGATCCCGTGCGCCTGCTGCCCGCCCAGGTGCTGGCCCTCAACCGCAAACAGGACAACTGAGCATGCGCGGTATCAACCTTTCCGAACTGGCGGTCAAGCATCGTGCGGTCACGTTGTTCCTGATCATTGCGATCCTCGCCGCCGGGATCTTTTCGTTTGGCAAACTGGGGCGCGCCGAAGACCCGTCCTTCACCGTCAAGGTAATGACCATCACCGCTGCCTGGCCTGGCGCCACCGCCCAGGAAATGCAGGAACAGGTGGCCGATCGCCTGGAAAAGCGCCTGCAAGAGCTGGACTACTACGACCGCGTCGAGACCATCGCCCAACCGGGTTTCGTATCGATGCGCATGACCTACAAGGAGTCCACACGCCCCAGCGAAATCCAGGACCTGTTCTACCAGACCCGCAAAAAGCTCAGCGACGAAGCCGCGAAGCTGCCCCAGGGCGTGATCGGGCCTTTCTTCAACGATGAATATTCCGATGTGTATTTCGCGCTGTACGCTTTGGAGGCCGAACATCTGCCCCATCGGCAACAGGTGCAGATGGCCGAAGAACTGCGCCAGGGTCTCCTCAACCTGCCGGGCGTGAAGAAGGTCAACATCCTCGGCGAACAGGCACAGCGCGTGTTTGTCGAGTTCTCCTATGAACGCCTGGCGACCCTGGACATCAAGCCGGACCAGATCTTTGCCGCCCTCGCCACACAGAATGCCGTGGCGCCATCGGGCTTCGTCGAGACCGCCGGGGCTCGCGCCTATCTCCGCATCGACGGCGCGTTCGACAGCCTGTCACTGATTGAAAACGTACCGCTGGAAGTCAACGGCCGCGTGCTGCGCATCGCCGATGTGGCAACCGTCAGCCGTGGCTATGAAGACCCGCCCAGTTACCGCATCCGCCACCAGGGCGACCCGGCGTTGATGCTGGGTGTGATCATGGAGAAACACTGGAACGGCCTGGAACTGGACAAGAGCCTCAAGGCCCAGGAAGCGAAGATTCAGGCCGACCTGCCCCTGGGCGTGAACTTCGCCAAGGTCTCCGACCAGGCAAAAAATATCCGCCTGGCGGTGAACGAATTCATGCTGAAATTTTTCGTCGCCCTGGCCGTGGTCATGGTGATCAGCCTGTTGGCCCTGGGCTTCCGCGTCGGGTTGGTGGTGGCGGCGGCTGTGCCGCTGACCTTGTCAGTGGTGTTTGTGATCATGCTGCTGACCGGGCGCGAATTCGACCGCATTACCCTCGGCGCGCTGATCATCTCCCTAGGCTTGCTGGTGGATGACGCCATCATCGCCATCGAGATGATGGTGGTGAAGCTTGAGGAAGGCTTCGACCGGATCCACGCCGCCACCTTTGCCTGGAGCTCCACAGCGGCGCCGATGCTGACCGGTACGCTGGTGACCATCATTGGTTTCCTGCCGGTGGGGTTTGCGCGTTCCGGGGCCGGGGAATATGCCGGCAATATTTTCTGGATCGTCGGCTTTGCGCTGATTTCGTCGTGGTTGGTGGCTGTGGTCTTCACGCCGTACCTGGGCGTAAAGCTGTTGCCGCAGATCAAACCGGTGCCCGGCGGCCATGATGCGATTTACGCCGGGCGTTACTACCAGAAACTGCGCAGCCTGGTGCAAGCCTGCGTGCGGCGCCGCTGGCTGGTGACGGGGCTGGTCGTCGGCGCGTTTGTGCTGTGCGTGGCGGGCATGGGCGTGGTGAAGAAGCAGTTCTTCCCCAACTCCGACCGTTCCGAGCTGATTCTGGAGGTGTACATGCCGCCCGGCAGCGCCTTCAAAAGCACCGAAGCGGTAGCCGCGCGGCTGGAAAAAGCCCTGCTGCAAGAGCCGCAAACCACCCTGGTCGACACCTATGTGGGGGGCGGTGCACCACGCTTTTTCCTGTCGTTGAACCCGGAACTGCCGGACCCGGCGTTTGCCAAGCTGATCGTGCAAACCCCCGACTCTCATGCTCGCGACGCGTTGAAACTGCGCATGCGGGAACGGATTGCCGCGGGTGAGTTTGCCTCGGCGCGGGTGCGCGTAACCCAACTGCTGTTTGGCCCGCCCGTGCCGTTCCCGGTGGTGTTCCGGGTCTCTGGACCCAATCTGGATGTGCTGCGTGGCGTGTCCGAAGACGTGCGCAAAGTCGTCGCCGCCAACACACTGACCAAGGACGCCTTCCTCGATTGGGGCGAGCGCACCAGCGGTTATCGGCTGGTGCTGGACCAAGACCGTCTGCGCCTGCTGGGCTTCACCCCCAACGAGGTGAAATCCCAGCTCAATGCCCTGCTCAGCGGCAACCCGATCACTGAAGTGCGCGAAGGCAACCGCACCGTCTCCGTGGTCGCCCGCGCCCAGGGCGGCCAGCGCGAGGACCTTGGCAACCTCAACAACATGACCCTCACCAACAGCGCCGGCACCTCTGTGCCGCTGGCCCAGGTCGGACATTTCCAGGCGGTGATGGAAGAACCGATCCTCAAGCGCCGCAATCGCGCGACCACCGTGGAAGTGCGCGCCGATATCATCGACGGCGTGCAACCGCCCGACGTGGAAATGGCCGTGTACAAAGACCTGCAGCCGCTGATCGCCAAACTGCCCGCCGGCTACCAGATCGATATTGGCGGCCCGGTTGAGGAAAGCGCCAAGGCTAACGTTGCCCTGGCCGCGCTGTTCCCGATCATGATCCTGCTGACCCTCACGGTGATCATGTTCCAGGTGCGTTCGTTCGGGGTGATGTTCATGGTCTTCGCCACTGCGCCGCTGGGCTTGATCGGTGCAGTGCCGACGTTGCTGCTGTTCAACCAGCCATTCGGCTTCAACGCGATCCTGGGCCTGATCGGGATTGGTGGGATCCTGATGCGCAACACACTGATCTTTACCGACCAGATCCGCCAGAACCAGGACCACGGCATGCCGATTCACGCGGCAATCATCGAGGCCACCGTACGGCGTGCGCGGCCGGTGATCCTGACCGCGTTGGCGGCGGCGCTGGCGTTTATTCCGCTGACGTTGTCGGTGTTCTGGTCGTCCCTGGCCTACGTACTGATCGGCGGCGTGCTGGTGGGCACGGTGTTGACGCTGTTGTTCCTGCCGGCGTTGTGCAGCCTGGTGCTGGGGCGTGAGAAGACGAGAGTTGTCGAAACTTCCCACATAACTGCCGGATAAGCTCTACTCCCCTCCTCCGGGAACCTCTGCAAAGTCCCTCGCCTGACTACACAGTGCGAGGGATTGCAGATGGATTTTCTTGTTGTTGGAGCGGTTTCTTGAACCCGGCCATTGGCAGGCTGGCCCTGACCCCAATGGATGTGAAGACGGTCGATATCGAGGGCGTCTTTCGCGACTTCCGGGATTGCCTGAACACTTTTGATGACTGGGCGGAAAGCTTCTGGAGCTTTTCCGCGCTGGATATTGAACAGGTCTTCAAGGTCGGGGATGAGGTGGCGCTGGTCGCGCCGATCAACCGCTCCCTTTTTCCGAGCAGCACCGTCGCTACTTGCCAGGCCACCGGCACGTTGACCTTGGTGCACATGTTTCAAAGCACGCGAGCTGTACCCATCGGCAACACGCCAGTGGTGCTTCAGCGCGTCGACCCCAACGGCGGCCCACTGGGCGAGCCGATCCACAAAACCATCGGCCCGAGCGGCATTCTCGAAGTCGACGAGTGTGAGCGCGACCAGCAGTACCGCGTCAGCTTCTATCCCAATGTCTCAAGAGACCACGTCAAGGCGCTGTATGCGTCTTATCAAACGGTGATTGACGCGCTGGAAGTTCGCCTGCGCGAAGCGTGGGAAAGTACCTACGAAGCGCAGTGGAAGGATTACACAGACGCTCACCCTCTTGATCAACGCAGGATGCTGGAGAAGGCGTTTCTTCAGGGAATGGGTAAGGCGCTTTACAGCCTTTGGGACAACTTCACGCAACTGTATGGCCTGCTGGCGGATATCCAGACCCACAGTGAGAAGTGGCTGCAATACGTTACCCAGACCGAACTTGATGAACTGCTGAAACTGGGCAAGGAGGCCATTGGCCGCGGACTGCTGGTGCTCAGCGATGAACCGCTGGTGTTTATCTATGTGTCGGCGATATCCAGTTGGATACGGATGTTGCCGCCGCAAGAAATGAACGAGGTGATGGGGGAAATCACCGGCGATGTATTGATCGGGCTGCTGCTCGTGAGGGTTGCAGGCGCCATGGGTGTGACCCTGCGCCTGGGCCCCCAGGTGGTGGGGCATATCAAATCCGGCCGCACGCGTAGATGGCTGGAGAGGCTGGCCGATCAGCTCGTCGGGCCTCGGTTGGACGCGCATGTCGAAGCGGCCAAGCCGTTGTTGCTGGGCAGCGCGGCGACGCCGATCAGGGTAATTCCGGATGTGCCATTGAAGGTTGGGGATCAGGTGGTTGCCAACCCGGTACCGCTGGTTCGGGACAAGGCCACGCAACGGACGGTGTTGGTGCGGCAGGAGCCTGTCGACGATGTGCCTGCTTCCGCTCGAAACCCGGCTGGGAATGCCGCTGCGTCTTCGGACAAGACAGCCACCAACGGGTGCCCGGTGTCGATGGTCACGGGCGAGGAACTGCTGACCCTCACCGATGGAACGCTGGACGGGCTCTTGCCGTTTGAGTGGACCCGCTTGTACCGCACCAGTGCGGTGGAAATGGACTGCGGGTTGGGGTTTGGCTGGAGTCACTCGCTGGCGCATCGGCTGAGTGTTTCCGGCGATGCGGTGGTGTGGACCGATCATGAAAATCGCTCGACCACCCTGCCCTTGCCCACCGTTTCTCGGCCCGCGATCACCAACAGCCTGGCCGAAGCGGCGATCTACCTGGGGGCTGTGCCCGATGAGTTAGTCCTGTCTCAAGGGTCACGTTTCTACCACTTTCGCGACGGTGTGCTGACAGCGATCAGCGATGCGTATGACAACCGGCTGCGCATTTCCCGTAACTACCTGGGGCAGATTGAGCGGTTGGATAACGGCGTCGGGCGCTCGTTGTTTTTGCGCTATGCGTCGGGCCGCATTGTGGCGGTGGACTACCAGATTGAGCGGGCTGTGGATGACGGCCCATTTGTCTGGGTGACGGAGCAGAACGTTGTTTCCTACGCCTACGACGCTGGTGGACGACTGGTTTGTGCGACCAACGCTGTAGGCGAAAGCGAGGTTTACCGGTACGACGATCAGCACGTGATTCTTGAGCGCGAATTGGCCGGTGGAGCGCGTTTCTTTTGGACGTGGGAACGGGCTGGCAAGGCCGCTCGGTGTATCCGGCACTGGGCCAGTTTCTCGCAAATGGACACGCGGTACGCCTGGGATGACAACGGGCAGGTCACGGTGTTTAACGCCGACGGCAGCCAGGAAGTCTACGTGCATGACCCGCGGGCGCGGCTGGTGCAGCGGGTGGACCCTGACGGTGCCCAACACTTTAAATCCTACGATGACAAAGGCCGACTGACGGTTGAGCAGGATCCGCTGGGAGCGATCACGGCGTATCAGTACGACGAAGCCGGGCGTTTGGTGGCGCTGTTTCCGGGGGACGATGAGCCGACGACCTACGAGCATGACAATGGATTCGTACGGGTTGTAAGGCGGGGTCAGGCGGTCTGGAAATATGAGCGTAATAACCAGGGTGACGTGACACGCAAAACCGATCCTGACGGCAACGCTACTGACTACAGCTACAACAAATATGGGCATCTGGTTGGTGTCTGGTACCCGGATCACAGCTGTCATCGGCTGGTGTGGAATGAGCGTGGGCAGTTGCTTGAGGAGCAGTTGCCGAACGGTGGCGTTAAGCGCTATCGCTATGACGACCTTGGGCGGCAAGTTGCGCGTGAAGATGAGCATGGGGCGCTGACCCAGTATCAATGGGATGCAGCAGGCCGCTTACTGAAACTGACTCAGCCCGGCGGTGCCACACGGGAATACAGCTACAACGCTTACGGAAAAATCACCTCCGAACGCGATGAACTCGGCCACCTCACCCGCTACGAATACGCCGACGGCCTGCACCTGATCAGCCGTCGCATCAACGCTGATGGCACCCAGGTCAAATACCGGTACGACAACGTTAGGTTATCGCTGACCGAGATCGAAAACGAGGTGGGCGAAACCTACCGACTCCAATACCACAGCAACGGCCTGATCCAACAGGAAACCGGCTTTGATGGCCAGCGCACGGCTTACGTCTACGACCTCAACGGCAACCTTCAGGAGAAGACCGAACACGGCGATGACGGCAGTCAGCTGGTTACCCGTTACGAGCGTGACCATGCCGGTCGACTCGTAAGAAAAACCCTACCCGACGGCAGCCTTGTCGATTACGCCTACGACCGTCAGGGGAATCTCTTAAGCGTCGAAAACGGCCACTGGGCGTTGGCCTACGAGTACGACAGCCAAAACCGTCTCACCGCCGAACACCAAGGCTGGGGCACGCTGCGCTATGGCTACGACGCCTGCGGCCAACTGCAAAACCTGCGCCTGCCGGACAACAACCGTCTCACCTTCAACCACGACAAAGGCGGCCACCTCGCGACCGTCGAACTGAACGGTGAAAGCCTTACTTCTCATCTATTCAAAGCCGGCCAGGAACTCCAACGCCAACAAGGCCAACTGATCAGCCACTACCACTATGACGACCAGCAACGCCTGCACGCCCACGCCGTTACCCAGCAACAACACACCCTTTACCAGCGCCACTACGACTACGACAAGGCCGGCAATCTCACCCGCCTCCTCGACACTCGCAAAGGCGAGCATCACTACCACTACGACCCACTAAACCGCCTCACCCGCGCCGACCACTCCCAAGGCGAGCAAGAACGCTTCGCCCACGACCCGGCTGGCAACCTGCTCATGCAAAACCGCCCCGGCCCCGACATCGTGGCGGGCAATCGCCTGATGATCCAGGGCGACCACCACTACGACTACGACGCCTTCGGCAACCTTATCCGCCAACGACGCGGCAAAGGCCACGCGCTCGTCACCGAATACCGCTACGACTGCCAGCACCGTCTGATCGGCATTAAAAAACCCAATGGCCAGACTGTCAGCTATTGCTACGACCCGTTTGGGCGGCGCATCAGCAAAACCGTTGACGGCATCACTACGGAGTTTTTCTGGCAGGGCGACACACTCATCGCCGAACACCAAGCGGATCGCCATCGCAGTTACCTCTACGAACCCGACAGCTTCAGGCCATTGGCGCTACTGGAAGGCTTTGGTCCAAACGAAACCAAACCCTATCACTACCAACTCGACCACCTCGGCACCCCACAGGAACTCACCGCCCCAGACGGCGAAATCGTCTGGTCCGCCCACTACCGCGCCTACGGCGAAATCACCCGCCTCGACATCGGAAAAGTCGACAACCCGCTGCGTTTCCAGGGCCAATACTTCGATGAAGAAAGCGGGCTGCACTACAACCGCCATCGCTACTACAATCCGGATATTGGTCGCTACCTCACGCCGGACCCGGTGAAGTTGGCGGGTGGGATCAATCCTTACCAATATGTGCCTAACCCTACGGGCTGGATAGATCCGCTGGGACTGAGTACCTGTCCTGGCGACGGGTGTGAACCTAACGGTCCTACTACCCTTCCGAAGCCTAGCGTTGATGAAGGCGCACCTGCTCTACCTCAACTGCCGCGAACTAATCGACAGTCGAGAATAGATGCACTGACAGAGGCAAATGCAAAACGAAGGGTGCTGGGGTGGGAGCAGGAATACGATATGCATACAGTTGAAAAGCATGGTCCAGAGATACCAGATAGCGCGTTGAAACAACGATCTATTGATGGAACAAATCCAACGACTGGGGAAAGAGGAAATATCAGCTCCAGTTCCCAGTTTAATTCTTGGAAAATGCAACTCCACGCTATAAACAAGGCCATGGGCAGGATGCAGGGCGCTTCGCCATCTCCCACAGGTTTTGATAGAGCAGGCAACCCAGTGGTCGTGGTCGAACTGCCTGGGGCTGGACGAGGCTACAAACCTAACCGCAGGGACGTGAACAACCCTAGATACATTGAAACCATGGAAAGAGCAGAAATCAGATTTGATCGAAACAATCCGACTCGACCATTCACCGCTTTCCCGAAGTGAGCAGACCATGCTGAAATGCCCATTCATGAACACTCCATACGCTCCTAATATCTCTCATTTATTAGGAGCCTTATCGATATACGACCTTGAGGAAACGGTTGGAAAAGAGCTATGGAAGCATGATCCTAACGATCATAAAGACAGGGAAAAAATCATAATTTCTTTTATCCTAAAAGACCTTATGTACCTTTCATACAGACATCGTTTTATATTGATTTCTGCTCTCAGGGATGCGCTCGAAAACCCCGACTTTGACTTTGCGAAAGAATTTGAAAACGACTACGACGAATACATAACTATGGCCTGGAACGAAACAGAAATAGCCGACCCCCGAGGCTTCTTCGTCGACATCTACCGACTAGCCAACGAAGTCTGGAAAGAAGACCTCCAAAAAGCCAACCTCGAAGACCAGTCAACTTGGTAACGCCACCCTCAAGGCAAAAATCCCCGGTGGCGAGCGAGCTTGCTTGCGTTGGGCCGCTGCAGCCCAACGCAGGGCAAGCCTGCCCACCACAAAAGCAAGCCAATCAGCGGAAAATCACCGCTTCGAAAGCTCCATAATCATCCGACTAAGCAAATAAACCCGCGGCACCACGCTCTCAACCTCCGCATACTCCTCCGGGGTATGAATATTCCCGCCGACAATCCCAAACCCATCCAACGTCGGCGTCCCCACCCCAGCCGATAAACTCGCGTCTGCCGCGCCACCGCTGCCTTCAATCGTCAGCTTCTTGCCCAACTCCCCATAAATCCCCTGGGCAATCGCCACCAACTTGTCCGATTCCGGCGTCTGCGGCATCGGTGGTAACCCACGCTGCAAGCTGGTCTTCACTTCGGTTTCCGGGATCAGTTTGTTCGCTGATACGCGGGCCAGGTCTTTCTCGATGCGGTCAAACTCCTCCGGCAACGCCGCGCGCACGTCCGCCTTGGCGGTGGCCTGGTCGGGAATGACGTTGGTACGGTCGCCGGCCTTGATCACGGTGAAGTTGATGGTGGTTTTCTTCTCTTCATCCCCCAGCTTGCCCAGTTGCAGAATCTGGTGCGCCGCTTCCATCGCAGCATTACGCCCGAGTTCCGGGGCGACGCCGGCGTGGGCGGCTTTGCCTTTGACTTCAACCACGGCGGTGGCGCTGCCTTTGCGCCAGACCACCAGGCCATCGGCTGGGCGGCCGGGTTCGAGGTTGAGAGTGACGTCGTGGGCCTTGGCGGTCTTGCGGATCAGATCAGAGGCGGCGTCGGAGCCGGTTTCTTCGCTCGCGTCGAGCAGGAAGGTGATCTGCGCATAGTCCTTGAAGCCCTGGTCCTTGAGGACTTTGAGCGCGTAGATGCCGGCGACGATGCCACCCTTGTCATCCATCACGCCAGGGCCATAGGCGCGACCGTCCTTGATGTGGAACGGACGCTCGGCGGCCGAGCCTTCCTTGAACACCGTGTCCATATGGGCCATCAGCAGGATCTTGGCCTTGCCGGTGCCCTTGAGGGTGGCAACCACGTGACTGTTGTTGGCCGCTTTATCCGGCACCAGCTCAATCGAGAAACCCAGCTGTTTCAGCTCGTCCACAGCAATGTCGCGCACTTGCGTCAGGCCCGGTTCATAGCCGGAACCCGAGTCGATGTTCACCAGGCGCTCCAGCAATTTCAGGGCGTCGGCCTTGTACTGCTCGGCGTGTGCCTGGATCTGTTTGTGGGGTTCGGCGCTGTAGGCCGGCACGGCGAAGGACATGGCCAGGGTGGCGGCCAGGAGGGTACGGGGGAAGTTGAAGAGCATGAACCGATCCTTGTTTTTTGTTGGAAGGTGCCGTGACACCCTACTCCACTAAACCGATCGCAACCAACCCTCCTGTACCGTGCTGACGCGGTTCCGCCCACTGCTTTTGGCGTCGTACAAGGCCTGGTCGGCGTCATTCAACCAACTGGTCGAATCTGCGTGAGTCGGTTGATACGGCGCCAGGCCGATGCTCAGGCTGACGCGCAGGGTCGGGTCCTGGGCGTAGGCCAAGGCGTTGAAGCGATCGCGCAAGGCGTCCATCACTTCTGTGGCGCGGTTGAGCGGCATGCCTGGCAGGATCACGCAGAACTCATCACCCCCGTAACGCCCGGCCAGGTCGGTGGCGCGCAGGTTCTGGCGCAGCACTTTACTGAGCTGGCGCAGGACGATATCGCCGGTGACATGGCCGTAGGTGTCATTGATGGTCTTGAAATGGTCGATGTCGATCAGCGCAATGACGGCGCCCATGGAATCGCGGCGACAGCGTTGGAATTGGATCTCAAGGTGATCCTTCCAGGCGCCGTGGTTGAGCAGCCCGGACAGACTGTCAGTGCGGCTAAGGGCCAGCAGTTCACGTTTATGTCGTGCCAGGGTCAGCGCCTGACGGTAGCAGATCCACCCTAAGGCCAGCGGATACAGCATCAGGATCGGCAGGCAGGCGTAGAGCTGCGCCTGGGTGGTCACAGCGATGAATGCGGGCGTGAAGATCAGCAACGCAGTGCCCAGACCCAACGCCTGCGCCACCCACCCCGCCAGCATGAAGCGCGGGCCGCCGATGGCCACGTTGTTCATGCTCATCATCGACAAGGTGGTCACGCTCGGCAGCGGGTTAAAGTGCATGGCGCCGACCCAGAACCCACCACAAAAGGAATCGAACAATAGATTGCGCCGTTCACTGCGCAGGGCGCTGGCGCTGCGCCGCGTCAGTTGAAAAGCCACATGCGGCCAGACAAAGGCATTGATCAACATCCAGGCCCACACCCACCAGGCCGGGTCCAGGGGATACATCCCGAACACCACGCAGACAAATCCGAGCGTCAGCCCGAGGGTACGGGATCTGTACAACCGAGAAGCGAGCGGAAGTCCGGTGCCTTCTGCAGCTGACATGGTGGGGTGAGATCCTGAATGAATGCCTGGAGTCTATCAGGGCAACGGCAGATCGCCACTATTGCTCGTTAACTCAAGACTCAGTGGGCAAAGCCCCGCGCCAGCATCATTGCCACGCCCAGCAGCAACACGGCCGTGATGCGCTGCAACAACACACGGCGCTTGGGGTTTTCCAGCACATGCTTGATGCGCTGACCGAAGTAGCAATACAGGCAGCCGCTGGCGAATTGCAGCAACAGGAACGTCAGCCCAAGGATCGCAATGTCCACCGTCGAACGGCTCGCCCCGGTACCGGCGAACTGGGGGAACACGGCACTGAACATGATGAGGGTCTTGGGATTGGAGAACCCAGTCAGCAAGCCCTTGCCAAACAGGTTACGCGCCGCTTCGACCTGGCCGATCCGTTCGATCACCACGCCGCTGCTGGTCCACTGTTTGTAGGCAAGATGCAGGATGTACGCCACGCCGACCACCTGGATAACCTGGGTGATCACCGGATAGCCCTTGATCAACTCGGAAAAGCCCACGGCAAAGATCAGGATCGAAATCAGGTACGACACACTGGCGCCGATCTGCGCCGGGATCGAACGGCGCAGACCGTCACGCACGCCCAGGCTCAACAACAGCAGAGTCATGGGGCCGGGGCTGAAGGTCATGGTGGCGCAAAACAGCAGGAAATACAGGAACGAGGAGAGGGTTAACGCACTTGTCATGGCCGGGGACCTGGAGGATGGAGCCCGCAGTCTAGGCAGTTGGCATTGCGCAAGGCAGGTAAAGTGAGGCCTAATCCGCCCGAACTTTACCGGTAAAACTTCCAGCAAAGGCAAGGACGTCGCGTGTTCGTATCAGCCATCACCTTTGTAGAAGGCACCCCCAAGGTGCTACAGATCGTAGAGGCGTTCAGCCAGGCCATCGAAAACGGCGAATGGACGCCCGGCAGCAAGTTGCCCTCGGTGCGCGAACTGACCGAGACACTGGGTGTGAGCAAGTTCACCCTCAATGAGGCCCTTGACCGCCTGCGCGGGCGCAACCTGCTCACTTCCAGTCAAGGCCGTGGCTATTTCGTCGCGACAGACCGTGCACGCCCGACAACCTCGAACTGGGTCGATCTGCTGCCACAGGACCTGCTCAGCGTGTTGCGTCGACCGCTTGCGACGGCCCACGGCGACCTGCGCCCCGGCGGCGGCCACCTGCCGGAAACCTGGCTGGACAGCGAAGCCCTGCGCCAAACCCTGCGCAGCGTGGTGCGGGCGCCGTCGCTGCGCATCGCCAGCCTGGGCACACCGGCCGGGTTGCTGCCTTTGCGCCAGGCGCTGCAACAGAAGCTGCACGGCGAGGGCCTGTCGGTGTCGGTGGAACAAATCATCACCACTCCCAACACCGTACAAGGCCTGGACATGCTGATGCGCCTGCTGGCACGTCCCGGTGACACGGTCCTGCTCGACGCACCGTGCTACTTCAACTTCCACGCCAACCTGGCCTTGCACGGGGTCAAGGTGGTGACGATCCCGCGTCGCCCCGACGGTTTTGATTTCACGGCCCTCGAACAGCTGCTGGCCGAGCATCGCCCCAGCCTGTACTTGACCACCAGCGTGTTGCACAACCCCACCGGCCACTCCTTAAGCCCCGGCCAGGCGTTCCGCCTGCTGCAACTGACCGAGCGCTACCACTGCCATATCGTCGAGGACGACCTCTACGGCGACCTGCACCCCAACCCGCCGCCGCGCCTGGCCGCCCTCGCCGGCCTGGACCAGGTCACCTACCTGTCGGGCTTCTCCAAGATCCTCAGCGCCAACGCCCGCGTCAGCTTTGTGGTGGCCGCACCGCAACTGGCAGCCAACCTCACCAACATGAAGCTGATGAGCGGCGGCGTGACCTCCGAGCTGTTCGAGCAGGTCGTGTACCGCATGCTCAGCGAAGGCAGCTACGCCAAGCACCGCAAGCGCATGGTGCAGCGCTTGATGGAGGCCGGTGGACGCGTGGAGCAATGGCTCAAGCGTTGCGGCTGCGAGCTGCCGATGGGTTACGAAGGCGGAATGTTTATCTGGGCGCGGCTGCCGCCTGGGGTCAACGGCGAGCTGCTGGCCCAGGCGGCATTGAAACAGGGCATGGTGCTGGCACCGGGCGCGCTGTTTGGCTACGACCCGGTCCAGCGTGATTCGATGCGTTTCAATGTGGCCCACAGTGATGAGCCACGGGTGCAGCAGCTGTTTGAGACGCTGTTGCGAAGCACCGGCTGAATCAACTCACGATGTCGCCCTGCTGCAATTTGCCGTGGACCACCAGGAGAAAGGCCGGCTCGTCAGGTTTGCCGCTGATTTGCAACGTACTCCTCTGAACTGCCGGGTCATAGGTCACCATCGCTTCACCGCTGGCGCCCGAAAATGCACGCACGAACGTCAGCGGCTTGTCGCCCAGCGTCGCGCGGATCCCGGACACATCCACGCGGTCTTCGCCACTGACAAAGTCCATGATCTGATCCGGCGCGTCGCGGGTCGACTCGTTGGTTTTCCCGTAGACAAAGACGTCATTGCCTTTGCCGCCCCACAAGATGTCCGCCCCGCCCGCCCCATATATGCGGTCATTGCCCTCTCCACCGTTGAGGGTGTTGGCCACGTCGTTACCCACCAGCAAATCATTGCCGAAGCCGCCCAGAGCGTTTTCGATAGTCACGCCATATGCAATCGAGACATTGCCCTTGAGGCCGCCGACATCCGAAAACGTCCCGGCCTTGAGACTGATCTGTTGGTCCTGCTGGTAGCCGGAGAAGTCCAATGTGTCGGTGCCGCCGCCATCCCAGATGGCAGCGACCATCTTGTCCTGGTCGGCCTTGACGCTGAGGAAATCCCGATCGGTATTGGAATTGAAACCGTAGGTGGTGTCGTCCTTGCGGGTTTCATGGTTGGCGCCGTATTCCTGTTGATAGGCGCTGATATCGTCAAGTTGCGGCGCCGACGCGCGGATGCCGCCGTGATTCATATAGCCGTGACGTTCGCCCAGGTAACTCATGGTGGTATGGCTTTCGGAGTCTTCCAGATACCCGGCTTTGGCAGACCCGGAACTGACGTCGTATTGGCTAGGGTGGCTCAATCCCAAGGCATGGCCTAACTCATGCACGAGGGTGAAGCGACCTGCATCACCGTGGGACGCATTCGGCACGCTCTGATCGTCTTTTGTATCGACGAACCAAGCATCGCCGCTGAATCTGTCCTTGGGGTTGGGCAAGGACGTCTGAGGATAAGCCGCAACGGACTGGCCCTTCTTATTGTACAAATCAGCGTAATTGCCGAGGGTGATGTGCCCTTCGCTGCTCGCCGTTTTCGGCCCCTCGGTAAACCTCACGTTTGCCACATCCGCAATGGATTGCAAGCTGCGCCGGGTCTGTTGCCTTTGATTTTCGAGCACGTGAGTGAACCCGGATTTATTGTGCTGTCTTTGATGCTTGTCCTCGGGAGGCTCTCGAAACGTATAGGTCACATCATAACGGCCGTCGCCGTTCTTATCCGGCCAGCCAGCACTCCCACGCCAAAGTCGTGCGGTTGCTTCTTCGGGCGTCTTGGACGGTAATCCGTTGTGCTGGATGCCGCCACCGCGATCATCTCGGTGCTGAAACTGTTCAATCGTCTGGAATGTGGTGCTCGCTCGCGAGGTAATGGCTGTCATGAATGCGCTCTCATCAGGCAATGAAGCCTGATCTTGCGACCTTGGGCACATAACCGGATGTGCGTTTAAGCCGGGAATTCGAGCGATTACGTTCAAGTGAATCCATCGTTTTATGCCCGCAGCGCGTAGGACGTCGCTCAACGCTTGCGCTCCCCTGGAGCATTGACGCCGCAATTTTGCTTCATCGTGTATCTCCTTATCGCCAGATACACTGCAATACAAAGGGCACAAGGCAAAGGCGCCGACAGTGGCTAGACTGCGCCCCAATGAGTAATTAACGAGGAAGGCACAGCATGGATCATGTCGATCACATTCTGATCGTCGATGACGACCGGGAGATCCGCGAACTGGTAGGCAACTACCTGAAGAAGAACGGCATGCGTACTACCGTGGTCGCCGACGGCCGTCAGATGCGCAGCTTCCTCGACACCACCCCGGTGGACCTGATCGTGCTGGACATCATGATGCCCGGTGATGACGGCCTACAGCTGTGCCGCGAACTGCGAGTCGGCAAACACAAGGCCACGCCGGTGCTGATGCTCACCGCGCGCAACGATGAAACCGACCGCATTATCGGCCTGGAAATGGGCGCCGACGACTACCTGGTCAAACCCTTCGCCGCCCGTGAACTGCTGGCGCGTATCAACGCCGTATTGCGCCGCACGCGGATGCTGCCGCCGAACCTTGTGGTCAGTGAAACCGGACGATTGATCCGCTTCGGTCGCTGGCGCCTGGACACCACCGCCCGCCATCTGCTCGACGACGATGACACCCTCGTGGCGCTGAGCGGTGCCGAATACCGCTTGCTGCGGGTGTTCCTCGACCACCCGCAACGCGTGCTCAACCGCGACCAGTTGCTTAACCTGACCCAGGGCCGCGACGCCGACCTGTTCGACCGTTCCATCGACCTGCTGGTGAGTCGCCTGCGTCAACGTCTGCTGGATGACGCCCGTGAACCGGCCTATATCAAGACCGTGCGCAGCGAGGGCTACGTGTTCTCCCTGCCGGTGGAAATCCTCGGGGCCGAGCAATGACCTTCAGGTTGGGATGGCCGCGCACCCTGGCATCACAACTGTCGCTGATCTTCCTGATCAGCCTGGTGTGCGCCCATGGCTTGTCCTTCAGTGCGCAATTCTACGAGCGCTACATCAGCGCGCGCACCGCCATGCTGGGCAACCTGGAAAACGATGTGTCCACCTCGGTGGCGATCCTCGACCGGCTGCCGGTCAACGAACGGGCCAGCTGGTTGCCGCGTCTCGACCGTCAGAACTATCGCTACCTGCTCAACGCGGGCGAGACCGGCGAACCGATGAGCAGCGATGATGTGCCCATGGCCGCCACCTCGATCGCGGATGCGCTGGGTGAACACTACGCGCTGACCTTCCGCGACATCCCCGGTATTCAGAAGCACTTCCAGGCGCACCTGAACCTGGCCGATGGCAGCCCGATCACCATCGACGTGCGCCCCGCCGCCCTGCCGGTCGCCTATTGGCTGCCGGTGGTACTGGTGCTGCAACTGGCTCTATTGCTGGGCTGCACCTGGATCGCCGTGCGCCTGGCCATCCGCCCGCTGACCCGCCTGGCCCGCGCCGTGGAAACCCTCGACCCCAACGCCCATCCCACACCGCTGGACGAACAGGGGCCAACCGAAGTTGCCCATGCCGCTGCCGCGTTCAATGAAATGCAAAAACGCATCGCCGAATACTTGAAGGAACGCATGCAGATCCTGGCGGCGATTTCCCATGACCTGCAAACCCCGATCACCCGCATGAAACTGCGCGCTGAGTTCATGGAAGATAGCGCCGAACGCGACAAGCTCTGGAGTGATCTGGGCGAGATGGAACACCTGGTACGCGAAGGCGTGGCCTATGCGCGCAGCGTTCACGGCGCTACCGAAACCAGCCACCGGATCAACCTCGATGCGTTCCTCGACAGCCTGGTGTTCGACTACCAGGACATGCACAAACAGGTCAGCCTCACGGGAAAAAGCGCAGTCGTGTTCGACACGCGCCCCCACGCCTTGCGCCGGGTGCTGGTGAATCTGGTGGACAACGCATTGAAGTTTGCAGGCAGTGCCGAACTGGAAGTGGGCTCGACGGCGGACGGGGAATTGTCGATCAAGGTATTGGATCGTGGCCCCGGAATTGCCGAAGACGAACTGGTTCAGGTCATGCAGCCATTCTACCGCGTCGAAAGTTCACGCAACCGCGGCACCGGTGGCACCGGACTGGGGTTGGCGATTGCACAACAACTGGCAGTGGCGATAGGCGGCTCGCTGACCTTGAGCAATCGGCCGCAAGGTGGGTTGTGTGCCGAGATACGCCTGGGGCTTTAAGCCTCAGAGACCGGTGTTGCCGGTGCGGGATACAGATGCAAATTACTGATACATCAACTCACCCATGATTCAACATTTTAATAATTAGGATAGAACCAATCGGCATTTTACAGCCCTGGCTTCGGCCCCTACTTTAGAGGCGAATAACCGACCCCCTGCCCGGTGGAGGTGTCCATCACGCACTGAACCAGGACAGACCATGAGCATCGAATTCATCGGCTACATTGGCGGCCATCACGCTTCCGAAATTCACCCACGCAGCGGCCCTACCCTGCAACCCGACTACATCGAGACCGTGGCCCGCGCTCACGAACAAGCCGGCTTCGACCGCGCGCTGGTGGCCTTTCACTCCAACAGCCCGGACAGCACGCTGATCGCCTCCCATGCCGCCAGCGTGACGCAAAAACTTCAATTCCTCATCGCCCATCGCCCCGGTTTCGCCCAGCCTACCTTGGCGGCGCGCCAATTCGCCACGCTCGACGTGTTCAACGGCGGGCGCACGGCAGTGCACATCATCACCGGTGGTGACGACCGCGAATTGCGTGCCGATGGCAGCCACATCGGCAAGGACGAACGCTACGCACGTACCGATGAATACCTGAGCGTGGTGCGTCAGGAATGGACCAGCGAACAACCTTTTGACTTCAAGGGCACCTACTATCAGGTCGAAGGTGCACATTCCACGGTGAAGTCACCGCAACAACCGCACATCCCCTTGTATTTTGGCGGTGCGTCCAAAGCCGCGATCGAAGTGGCGGGCAAACACGCCGATGTGTACGCGCTGTGGGGCGAAACCTACGAACAAGTGCGCGAGATCGTGACCCAGGTACGCGCCGAAGCGGCCAAGCATGGACGCACGATTCGTTTCAGCCTTTCGTTGCGGCCGATCCTTGCCGAGACCGAAGAACTGGCGTGGGCACGGGCCGACCGCATCTTGCAGCAGGCCACCGAGCTGGCAGAGAAAAATGGATTTGTCCGACGTGAACCGCCGAACGAAGGCTCGCGCCGGTTGCTCGCGGCGGCGGCGCAGGGATCGCGGCTGGATAAACGTTTGTGGACGGGGATTGCCGGGCTACTGGGGGCACAGGGCAACTCAACGTCACTGGTGGGCACGGCTGAGCAAGTCGCGGAGGCATTGGTGGATTACTACGACCTGGGGATTACCACGTTCCTGATTCGTGGGTTTGATCCTTTGAATGATGCCATCGACTATGGCAAGCGCTTGATTCCTCTCACCCGTCAGCTGATCGCTGAACGCGAACAGGCCCAGCAAGTGGCTTGATTCATAGGGGAGCTGGTTAGCCAGCTCCCTTAGGAAAGTTCAGTTCTTGTAGTCGGTATCACTGCGCTCCAACTGCCGAATCAACGCATTCCAATGCCGCGCCACGCCCGGTCCTTCGCCGCTGGCGTTCGCCTTGGCCTGTTGCTCGACCTTCTCCACCACGTCCACCGGCGGGAAGATCAACGCCGCATTCCCCGCTGCCTGGGCTGCGATCTGGATATTGCAGGCCCGCTCCAGTTGCTGCAGTTGCTGAAACGCATGCTCTACGCTAACGCCGGCGGTCAACAACCCATGATTACGCAGGATCATCACACTTTTGTCGCCCAAGTCCGCGACTAATCGCTCGCGCTCGTCCAGGTCGAGGGCAATGCCTTCATAGCCGTGGTACGCCACACGCCCGGAGAAACCAATGGAATGCTGGGAAATCGGCAACAGGCCGTCTTTTTGCGCCGACACCGCAATACCGTCGCGGGTGTGGGTGTGCAGCACCGCTTGCAGGTCGTGGCGTGCGCCGTGGATGGCGCTGTGGATCACATAGCCGGCGTAGTTGATGCCAAGGCCGGTAGGGTCGTCGACGATAGTGCCGTCGAGGTCGACCTTGACCAGGTTGGACGCATTGATTTCATCGAACAACAACCCAAATGCATTGATCAGGAAATGCGCGTCCGGGCCCGGCACGCGAGCGGAGAAGTGGGTGTAGATGTGATCGGTCCACTTGTACAACGCCGCCAGGCGATAGGCGGCGGCCAGTTTGACGCGCACCTCCCATTCTTCCGCAGTGACGCGCTGGCGTACAGGGTTGGAAACGTTGGAAATCGAGGTGACGCTGCTCATGGCAAAACTTCCTGGATGGCCTTAAGGACTTCCAGGCAAGCCTATGGGATGCAAAAAAATAATAAAAAGCACATTTTAATCTAAGCTAATTATTATTATTTTTCATATCAAGCTGCATGCTTGATCGGGTGCAACGAGGCAGCTACTAACTTGCCAAACGCATCCACCGGCCCTTGCAGGTTGCCCAGGAAGTGCGGATAGATCAGCCACAGATCCATCACCGGCTTGAAATCCTTGAGCGGCATCACCGCCAGTTGCTCACGGTGCACACTGCGCTCCAACAACGGGCGTGGTACCAGGCCAAGGCCCAGGCCGTCCGCCACCAACCCCAGTTGTAGCTCAGTGCCAAACGTCTCCAGGTTCACCCGCAATGCCAGCCCCTGATCGGACAAGGTCCGCTGCAACCCCGCGCGGAAACCGCAGCCATCCGGATTGAGAATCCAGCCGTTCTGGTACACATCCGCCAGTTTGCAGGGCTTCTTCGGCAGTTGCGCCTTGGCGCAGACCACCACCAGCTCCATCTTGCCGATCGACTCGCCGACGATGTTGTCCGGGAAGATCTTGCCCGCCGGGAACAGTGCCGCCGCCGCATCCAACTCGCCGCGCTCGATCTTGCCCACCAATTGGCTGCCCCAGCCCGTAGCGACCTGGGCGCGCAGGTCCGGATACTCCGTACGCAGGTGTTTGAGCGCGTCCAGCAGCACCACATCACCTATGGTCTGCGGCACACCCAGGCGCAACAGGCCGGTGGGGGGTGCGTCAGTGGCCACCAGTTCACGCAGGGCGTCCATCTCGCGCAGGATCAGCCGGCACTGCTCGTAGACCCGGGTGCCGATCAGCGTAGGCTTGAGGGGTTTGGTATTGCGGTCGAACAGCTCCACCCCCAGCGCCTGCTCGAAGTTCTGCACCCGGCGAGTGATAGCCGGCTGGGTCAGCTGCAACGACTCGGCGGCATGGCTGATGGACTGGCAACGAATCACTTCGACAAAGGCATCGATATCGTCAATTTTCATTTGGGCCGCACATAGAGAACAGTCATTAAGATGTGTGGGAAGCATAGTTGCAGGAACGAAGTCTGGATAGCCCGCGCTGTGATCGATAACGTCTTACACTATTCAGATCGGTTCTAAATTACCTTCGGCTATAAGCTAATCATTAAAAAATAGCATATTAACAATAAACATTATGCTTAGATAAACCCATCATTACCGACCACACGATGGAATTGTCATGACCCAGGCCCGACACCCCGAGAGACTTAGAGCCTTCATAGGCGCCCTGGCGGAATTGATCGACGGCAATCCACGCGAGGGCGACCTGCTGCACCGTGGCGGCAAGTTGCTGGCGCAACTGGTCAACCATGATGACTGGCTCCCCGATGAGTTCGCCCAACCCGATCCCGAGCGCTATCAACAATTCCTGCTGCATGCCGACTCGCGCCAGCGCTTCAGCATCGTCAGTTTTGTCTGGGGACCAGGACAAAGCACGCCGATCCACGACCACCGGGTATGGGGATTGATCGGCATGCTGCGCGGCTCGGAGTTCTCCCAAGGGTTCGAACGCGCCCCCGATGGCAGCCTGATTGCCGATGGCAAGCCGGTCCGGTTGGTGCCGGGCCAGGTCGAGGCTGTGTCGCCCAAGGTCGGTGACATCCACCAGGTGAGCAACGCCCACAGCGACCAGGTGTCGATCAGCATCCACGTGTACGGCGCCAATATCGGTGCGGTGCGCCGCGCGGTGTACCAGCCCGACGGCAGCGAGAAACTGTTTATCTCCGGTTATTCCAACGCCTTCCTCCCGAATATCTGGGATTTGTCCAAAGAAAAGAGCCCTGCCCTATGACCCCCGTATCGACCCGCAGCTTTGCGCAGATTCGCCAGGCCCTGTTGGACCGTGAAGAAGTCGCCCTGGTCGACGTGCGCGAAGAAGCGCCGTTCGCCGAATCCCATCCGTTGTTTGCCGCGAACATTCCGCTGTCGAAACTGGAACTGGAGGTGTATTCACGCATCCCGCGGCGCGATACCGAGGTCACCGTCTACGACAACGGCGAAGGCCTGGCTGTCCGTGCTGCCGAGCGCCTGGGCGAGTTGGGCTACACCCGGGTCAGCCTGCTGGAAGGTGGGTTGGACGGTTGGCGCAACGCCGGTGGCGAGCTGTTCATCGACGTAAACGTGCCGAGCAAGGCATTTGGCGAACTGGTGGAGAGCGAACGACACACGCCGTCACTGGCCGCCGAAGAAGTGCAGGCCCTGCTCGACAGCCAGGCCGATGTGGTGGTGCTCGACGCGCGGCGCTTTGACGAATACCAGACCATGAGCATTCCCACCGGCATCAGCGTGCCCGGTGCCGAGTTAGTGTTGCGCGCCCGCGAACTGGCGCCGGACCCGGCCACCCGCATCATCGTTAACTGCGCCGGGCGCACCCGCAGCATTATCGGCACCCAGTCGCTGATCAATGCCGGCGTGGCCAACCCCGTCTCGGCGCTGCGCAACGGCACCATCGGCTGGACACTGGCCGGGCAGACGCTCGCACACGGCCAGTCGCGCCGCTTTGCGCCGACCTCGGAAGAGCACCGCCAGCTCGCCGCTACCGATGCGCGTCGGGTTGCCGACAAGGCTCGCGTCGGCCGTGCCACTCTGGCCGATCTGCACGCCTGGCAGCAGGAGCAGAAACGCACGACTTACCTGTTCGACGTACGTACTCCGGAAGAATTTGACGCCGGGCATCTGCCGGGCGCGCGCTCCACGCCAGGCGGTCAGTTGGTGCAGGAAACCGACCACGTCGCCAGTGTGCGTGGCGCGCGGTTGGTGTTGGCGGATGACGACGGCGTGCGCGCAAACATGTCCGCCTCCTGGCTGGCCCAACTGGGTTGGGAAGTGTACGTGCTGGATAACCTGCAGCCCGCGCAATTCAGCGAGAAAGGCGCCTGGGTCGCACCAGTGCCGGCACCGTCCCAGGCCGAACTGATCAGCCCCCATACCCTCGCAGAATGGCAGGCCCATGGCGACACCGTGGTACTGGACTTCACTGCCAGCGCCAACTACGTGAAGCGCCACATCCCCGGTGCCTGGTGGGCCCTGCGCGCACAACTGCCCCAGGCCATGGCCAAGGTGCCCACCGCCCAACGCTATGTGCTGACGTGTGGCAGCAGCCAACTGGCGCGCCTGGCGGTAGCTGAAGTCGAAGCCATCACCGGCAAGCCCGTGTTCCTGCTGCAAGGCGGCACCGCCGGCTGGATCGACGCGCAACTGCCACTCGAAGAAGGTGAAACTCACCTGGCCTCACCGCGCATCGACCGCTACCGCCGTCCGTACGAAGGCACCGACAATCCCAAGGAAGCCATGCAGGCGTATCTGGATTGGGAATTCGGCCTGGTCGACCAACTGGCCCGCGACGGCACCCATGGTTTCTATGTGATCTGAAATCTCCCAAGCTGCCTGCGCCCACACGCGGCACAGGCTTTAATCCGGATGCCCGCGTTTTCGTTGACGGTTTTCGCGAGCAAGCTCGCTCCTACAGGGCGTCGCCGTGACGTCAACGCGTCCCGGTTTGCCGGGCGTAAGCGACGACTCCGCCTGCCTGCTGAACAAACGGGGCGACACCCACTATCGGGGCCTGGAGGGCAACTTGACCCTGACCCGAAGCACACCAAAAAATACGGTTAGAGAATAATATACTTACACTTAATAAAATATTTTCATAATTAACATATAACCAAAAAGAACTTCACAGACAGTTTTTATAGGCATAACGTTAACCCATGCACCGACCCCTTCTCCAGGCGGAGGTAAACGAACCTTTTCTTGATCTGCCTGGAGCCTGCATTCCATGGTCTTTACCACCCCCTTCAAGCGCCTGCTCCTGGGCACCGCACTCGCCTTCGGCCTGATCGGCAGCAGCCACGCCGCCGACCTGCAACCGCTGCGCGTAGCCAATCAGAAATCCACCATCAAGGCGCTGCTGGAAGCTTCCGGCGAATCGGAAAACGTGCCCTACGACATTCGCTGGGCGGAGTTCCCCTCCGCCTCACCCCTGGGCGAAGCCTTGAATGCCGGGGCCGTAGACATCGGCGCCCTCGGTGATGCGCCCTACGTGTTCGCCCTGGGTGCCGGTGCGTCGCTCAAGGTGGTCAGCATCATTCACGCTGAGGGGCGTAACACCACCGCCCTGGTGGTCCCCAGGAACTCACCGATCAAGACCGTCGCCGACCTCAAGGGCAAGAAGATCGTCACCGGGCGCGGCTCCATCGGCCATTACCTGGCGATCAAGGCCCTGGCCACCGCCGGCTTGACCACCCAGGATGTGCAGTTCATTTTCCTGCTACCAAGCGAATCGCGCCTGGTGCTGGATAACGGTACTGCCGACGCCTGGGCCACCTGGGACCCGTACACCACCGTGGTCACCTCGCAAAGCCAGGCCCGCGTGCTGATCAGTGGCAACAAGCTGTTGAGCAATCACCTGTACCTCGCGGCCACCCGCCAAGCCATCGCCGACAAGCGCCCGCAACTGGATGACTTTGTCGCCCGCGTCGACCGCGCTTATGCCTGGGCCAACGTGCACCCTCATGAATACGCGGCCGCTCAAGCCAAGATCACCGGCCTGCCGCTGGATGTGCATGTCGAAGTGGCCAAGGACACCCACCTGACACCGGTCGCCATCGACGATGCGGTTATCAGCGGCCTGCAAACAACCGCCGACACCTACCAAAAAGAGGGCCTGTTGCTCAAGCACATCGACGTGTCTCAGGGCTTCGACAAGAGCTTCAACGCCAAGCGTGTCCCTCTTTCCCAAGCATCGCGCTAAATAGGAGCAGAACATGAGCGAGCCACGGCATTTGAAACTGGATGCGCCGTTCCCGGAACTCGGTGACCTGGGTTCCAACAGCCAGAAAGGCGGCTCCGACCGCTACAGCGTCGCCGCCGAGGTTGAAGCGCAGCAGCAGGCGCTGGCATGAGCCAATCCTCGCACCCTGCCCTACGCTCCGTGGAAGTCGCCCACTTCGAAGCCCTGCTCGAACGTCTCACCGTCGAGCTGGCCAGCACCGCGCACCTCTACGACGAGAGCGGCGCCTTTCCCCACGCCAACTTCCAGTTGCTGCACCAACATGGCCTGGTCGCCTTCACCGTGCCCAAGGCTTTTGGCGGCGGCGGTGCCAGCCTGCTCCAGGCGCGCAAGGCCATCAGTGCGATCGCCAAGGGCGAACCGTCCACGGCACTGATCCTGGTGATGCAGTACTTGCAGCACACGCGACTGCAAGACAGCAAGACCTGGCCCGCCCACCTGCGCACGCAAGTGGCCGAAGACGCCGTGCGCAACGGCGCCTTGATCAACGCCCTGCGTGTCGAACCCGACCTTGGCACCCCGGCCCGCGGCGGTCTGCCGGCGACCACCGCGATACGCACCGCCGAGGGCTGGCGCATCAGCGGCCGCAAGGTCTACTCCACCGGCAGCCACGGCCTGAGCTGGCTCAGCGTGTGGGGCCGCAGTGATGATGCCGACCCACTGGTGGGCGCCTGGTTGGTGCCCAAAGACAGTCCCGGCGTGACCATCATCGACACGTGGGACCACCTGGGCATGCGGGCTACGTGCAGCCATGAAGTGGTGCTCGACAACGTGTTGGTGCCGCTGGACCATGCCGTCAGCGTCAGCCCGTGGAGCGCGCCGACGCCGGAGCTGGATGGCGAAGGCTTGCTGTGGATGTCGGTGTTGCTGTCCTCGGTGTACGACGCCGTGGCCCAGGCTGCGCGGGACTGGCTGGTGAACTGGTTGGAAGCGCGTACGCCGTCCAACCTCGGTGCTGCGCTGTCGAGCTTGCCGCGGTTCCAGGAAACCGTCGGCCATATCGACACCCTGCTGTTCGCCAACCGCAGCCTGCTTGACGCTGCCGCCGAAGGTCACACGCCAGCCGCCAACGCGGCGCAGTTGAAATACCTGGTGACCCACAACGCCATCCGCGCCGTGGAGCTGGCCATCGAAGCCTCGGGCAACCCCGGCCTGTCGCGCCATAGTCCGTTGCAACGGCATTACCGCGACGTGCTGTGCAGCCGCGTACACACCCCACAGAACGACGCCGTATTGCAAGGCATCGGCAAAGCCGTCTTCGTCCAACGCCAGAAGGAACGTACGTGAGCCCGGTGAGCCAGATCGCGCGGGGCGGGTTGCTGAATCACGAGGCGTTGCGGGATGGGCATCCTTTGTATACCCACCCGAGCGTGAGGTTGTCGCCGCGTACGTCGGCGATTTCCACCAACAGCCGCAATGAGATCTGGAGCGGTATGCGGCGAGCTCCGAACTGGCGAATCTCGCCAACGCCTAACGCGGTAAAAATCTAGGATTATTTGATGCGGTAGTGGAAGGTGTTGCGCACCGCCGGCACCGCTACTGCCTTGCCGTCCACCACTCTCGGTTGGTAGCGGAAGGTATTCGCCGCCGCCAGGGAAGGCCGCATGAACAGTGGGTGGCAGCCGTCCAGCACCCTGGGGTTTTCCACGCGGCCCAGGGTGTTGACGGTGTACTCCACCGAACAATCGCCTTCAATGTTCTTGTCCAGGGCACGCTCCGGATAGTCCGGCGCCTCCTTGCTCAAGGGTTGGTACTGGCGGCTGTCGAATGCCGGCGCAGCGGCCGGGGCTGCAGGGCGTGCGCGTTCAGCGGCGAGGCGCTCCTGGGCCAGACGCTGCTGCTCCAGCTCGCGGTTGCGTTGTTCAGCGGCCTGGCGTTGCTGTTGCTGTTGCTGTTGCTGTTGCTGTTGCTGTTGCTGCTCCAGCTTCCTTTCCTCAACCCGCTTGCGCGCCAACGCGGCTTTTTCCAGTTTTTGTGCCTGGACCTGTGGATCAACGACCGGTTTCGCCGGCACGGGAACCACGACAGGCTCCGGCGCAGGCGCTGCGACCGCCGCCGGCTCAGGCACTGGCACTGGCACTGGCGCTGGCGGCATTATCACCAACTGGGTATGCATCACCCTTGGCGCTTCCAGCGTGGGTGCTTCCGTCGACCAACCCAGCATCAGCGCCGCCAGCACCCCCACATGCAGCGCCACCGCGAGGCTGGCCGCCAAGCTGTTTCTCCAGAGCCCGGAAAACGCCGGGGGCGCCATCGTCAGCAGCGGACTGTGCATGATCATCGCCGTCATTGCGGGGCCTCGGTCACCAGCCCCAGGTTGCTTACACCACCCTTCTGCAACACCGCCATGGCCGCCACGACCTTGCCGTATCCGGCGTTGTCATCGGCGCGGATGTACACCTGGGTGTCGCTGCGCGCCGCCACCACCTGCGTGACTTTGGCGCCCATTTCATCCAGGGTCACGGCGCTGTCGGTCTGGTGCGTGGTGTCGAGTTCGCCGCCCAGGTTCCAGTAGTAGCCGCCGTCAGCCTTGACCGACAGCGTGAGGATCTGCTGGCGCGTGTCGCTCGCCAGTGCCTCGGCGGCGACCTTGGGCAGCTCGATTTTCACGCCCTGGGTCAACATCGGGGCGGTGACCATGAAGATCACCAGCAGCACCAGCATCACGTCGATGTAAGGCACCACGTTCATCTCCGCCTTGGGCCCGTGCTTGCGTTGTGGCCTGGTCAACATCGGTTTGCTCCTTGTTCAGGCGGCCACGGCCAGGTTGATCGGCGTACCGCGCAGGGTGCGGTGCAGACGCACTTGCAGTTCGTTACCGAAGGCGTAGTAGCGGGTCAGCAAGGTCTGCCCACGTGCCGCGAAACGGTTGTAGGCGATCACCGCCGGGATGGCCGCGAACAGGCCGATGGCAGTGGCGATCAATGCCTCGGCGATGCCCGGCGCTACCGTCGACAACGTGGCCTGTTGCACCTGGGACAAACCGATAAAGGAATTCATGATGCCCCACACCGTGCCGAACAAGCCGATGTAGGGGCTGACCGAACCCACAGTCGCGAGGAATTGCAGACCCTTTTCCAGCTCGATTTCCTGCTCGGTGATCGCCACCTGCAGCGCGCGCTCGACACCTTCCAGCACCGCCGGGTCGTGGCCCTGCAGGTGCTGATATTCCTGCACCCCCGCGATAAAGATCGGCGCAACGCCACCCTCGCCCGCCTGCACGGTTTCGCGGTACAGCGGCTGCAAGTCAGGCGCAGCCCGAAAGCGCAGCACAAAACCTTTCAACTGCCGCTCCAGGCGTCGCAGGACACTGGCGCGCTGGATGATCAGGTACCAACTGAGCAAGGACGCCAGCAGCAATGTGACCATCACTGCCTTGACCAACAGGCTGGCGTCACTGATCAAGCCCCAGATCGTCATATGTTCCATCGTCGCGTGCATGGTTAAGCTCCTATTCGATTAAAAAGTGATGACCGGGTGATGACGCCTACGGCAATTTCAACGCGCGGGTCACGTCGGCCCAGGGCACGAACTTGAAGTTCTGGGTCTGTTCGGGCATGCGCTTGCGCCCGTCCTGCACCACCAGCAGGCCTTTGCTCCAGGGGCCGCCAAGGTTGATGGCAGTGACTTCCAGGCCGTCGGTTTCGGAAGCGCCATCGATCCCTGCCGCCGCATTCAGGCCGACGCGAAAGGCACCGTGCATGGCGAACGGTGGCTCGGCATCCAGCACCAGGTAGCTGTCATTGCCCTGGCTGGAGATCACCAGGTAGTCGCGTTCATCGCTCTGGTACAACGCCAGGCCCTCGACATCCGCATGCAGCTGCGGCCCGACCTTGATCACGCTGGTGAGCGTGGCCGGTTGGTCGGCACGCGCATCCACCGCCCAGACGCCGACGTCTTCTTCACCGATGAACAAACGCTGGCGCTGGTCGTCGGCCACACAGCCCTCGGGTTGGCTGTCGACGTTGAACTGGCGCACCAACTCGCCCTGCACCCGGCCGTCCGGTGCACTCAGGCGGTATTGAAGGAAGGTGCCGTCCTTGCCGTTGGCAATCGCGTAGATCTCACCGCTGGCGGGCTGGAACAGGCAAATGCCATAGATTTCCTTGAGTGGCGTCGGCACTTCACCGGCTTCGCGCAGTTCGCCGCTGCGGCGGTCGATGCTGAACAGGCTCAGGCTGTTGTGATCACGATTGCTGGCCACGGCCAGGTCGACGGTCTGCGCCCCGAGCTTGAAGTTGGGGCGCACGTCAACGTTATTCAGGCGACCGACCGCAAGCTCCTGCAACAGCTTGCCGTCGAGGTCATAGGCCAGCAGGCCGTGTTTTTTGTTGGTACCGAGCACGCGGCTGCGGGCCGGTTGTTCGGGGTGAATCCAGATCGCGGGATCATCCGCCGCATCGCCCTGGCGACCGACCGGGTCGGTCTGGCGCAGAGCGGCGACTTCCGCCAATACCGACTCGGTGGCCACAGGCTTGGGCTGCCAGTCGAGTTGGCCTTGGTAGAGCCGACCGGTGTCGTCATCGCGCACCAGCACTTGCTGGCCGTTGACGCTCAGTTGCTCCGGTTCTTTCAGGCCCGGCAGCGTCAGGCTGCCCTGTTCCACCCAACGCTCGCCGGTGTGCTGAAACAGATGCAGTTGGGCAGTCTTCGGGTCCAGCGTCACCAGCCCACCCGGCACCAACGCCATGGCGCCAGCCTCGCGTTTGGGAGCGTCAAACAGCGCCACCGGCGTGCGTTTCACCTCCGCCTCCGGGTGCGCCGGGTAGGCCCACCAGCCGACGTTTTCTTCATTGACCAGCAACTGCTGGGTCGCATCATCCACCTGGCAAAACTGTGCCGACGGCGGCAGTGGCAAACCACGCACGCGCTGAGGCTCGCCTGACAGCGTCGAACCATTGCCCACCAGCCATTGTTCACCCTTGCCCTCGTCTCCCACCAGGAACACAAAGAGGTTGGCGGCTGCGTCGCGGAACAGGCACAGGCCATTGACCGGGTAGTCGCGAGTCGGCAGGTACAGCGGTTTGCCGAAGGTTTTAGCCGAGGCATCGAGGTTCACCAACAGCGCTTGCTGGCGGTCGTTGTCGAGGCTGGCAACCAGCACTTGGTTGCCAGCGGTGCGGGTGTCAAGGCTGCTGAAATTACCGTTGAAGCGGACCAGTTCGGCACCTTTGCCGTCGAGCAGTTGCAGGCCGTTGCGGGTACCGGCGGCCAGGCGCTCAGTGCGGCCCGGCAGGAAAGTCACCGCGTCAGCATTCAGGCTTGGCGCCCAAGGGGTGAGCGCCAGGTCGGCGGCCATGACCGGCGAGCACGCGGCCAACACCATCATCAGGTAGAGCTTGGACATTCTCATGAACAATCAAAATCCTTGTCGTGCAGGAGCGAATTCGCTCGCGCCTACAGTGGAAAAATGGCGAGTTAGAAGTGGGTGAACGTCAGGCCCAGCTTGTAGGTCGGGCCGTACTCTTCGTACTGGCCGTTGTAGCTGCGGTGGCCGGTGTAGACGAAGTACGACTCATCGGTAAGGTTCTGGGCCTCGAAGCTGACTTGCAGGTTCTTGGTCAGTGAGTAGCGCGCGCTGAAATCAACGAAGGTCTGGGCGTCGACGTGCAGGTCGTGGGCTTTGTCGTTGATTGAGGCCAGCTCGTAGAGGTAGGCCGATTTGTAGTTGGCCGACAGACGCAGGCTGAGCTTGTCGTCTTCCCAGCCAAGCATCAGGTTGCCGACGGTGTCTGACTGGTTAGGCAGGCTGATGTTGCGTTTGCGATTCGAACCGCTGGCGCTGTCGAAGCCTTCGATGTCGGCGCTGGAACGGCTGAACGTGGTATTGGCACCGATCAGCAGGCCGTTCCACGGTGCAGGCAGCCAATCGAATTTCTGTGAGTAGGCCAGTTCCAGGCCGTAGAGCTTGGCACTGTCACCGTTGGCATAGGTATGCGCCTCGGAAAAGTTGGCCCAGGCCCCGCTGCCGGCCAGGTCGGTGTTGTAGACGAAGTTCTTGATGTCCTTGTAGAACACAAACGCCGAGACGGTGCCGGCGCGGCCCATGAAGTGCTCGATGCCAAGGTCGAGGTTGCTCGATTCCAGGGGCTTGAGGTCCGGGTTGCCGAAGGTGGCCTCGTCATCGTCGATGACAAACCCCGGCGCCAATTGGCCGAAGGTCGGGCGCACCACGGCTTTGGTCCAGGCCGCGCGCACCTGGGTGTTCTTGTCGATCTGGTAGCGCGCATGCAGGCCCGGCAGCCAGTGGTGATAGCGGCGCTTGGTCTCGGTGGGCGTGAACACGCCATCGGTGGCGCCTGTGCCCTTGGCTTCGAACTCGGTACCTTCGTAACGCAGGCCGGCGATGAAGCGCCAGTCGTCGATATCGATAGTGTTCATCAGGTAACCGGCGTTGATGTCTTCACGGAGGGTGAAGTCGTTGACCCGGGATTCAGTCTCGTCATAGAAGTCTGCGGCGTTGAGGCTGCCGATCAGGTGTTTGATGCTGCTGGGGCTGATGCCTGGCCCGTAGTTGCCCAGGCGGTAGTCCACGTTGCCTTTCTGGAATTGGCTGAGGTTGAGCTGGTCGTCGGTAAAACCGAGGGTGTCGAAGTCTTTGTAAACCCAGGCTTCCAGGTCGTTGTCCTTGTTGCGACGGCTGACCTTGCCGCCGAACTTCACCTGGGACGCATAGCCGCTCAGGTCGTAGTCGCGGGCCAGGTCCAGGCGCAGGTTTTTCTCGGTGTCCTTGGTGTTCTGTTTTTCCCAGTCGACCTTGTCGAGGGTGAAGTTGCGTGCGTCATAGAAGCCGCTGCCAATGATCGGGCGTGGCGTGTCTTTGTCGTAGAAGCCACTGTTGGCAAAGTCACCGCCGTCGAACGTGGCGCCGGCGATATGCGCCGGGCTGTCTTCACTGGACTGGCTGTAGCCGGCCTGGCCACTCAGGGTCCACAGGCCGAGCATGCGCTCGCCACCGAACACATAGGACTGGATTTTCTGGGTCTCTTCGCGGTTCTTCAGCTTGCGCTTGGCCTCGGCATCGCCCAGTTCGCCGGCGGCGAGTGGGTCGGCAAATTCGATGCTGGTGGCGTTACGGGTCTCGGTGTCTTTGTAGCTGCTGTAGAGGGTGCGCAGGTAGTAGCTGCTGAGGTCATCGGGCTTGTAATCGAAGTTCAGACCGCCACCGGCACGTTCTCGACTGATGTCGTAGTCGCGCTGTTCGAATTCGTTGAGCTTGGCGCCATGGGTGAAATCCCACGCGCCGCCGGTCTCGACGTTGTCCGAGCCGAAGTCACGCTTCTGCCAACTGAGCGCGGCGGCCACGCCGAAGTTGTCGACGCCGTCGCCGAGACTGAAACGGTTGCTGGCAGCGCCGGAGAATTTCGGGCTGGTCTGGTGGGTGTTCTTGTCGTAGCTGGCTTCGGTGCTCCCGGTGTAGAACAGGCCCTTGTGGTCGAAGGCCGATAGGCTTTGCACATCGACGGTGCCGCCGAGGGAGTTGGCGTCCATGTCCGGGGTGAGGGTCTTGATCACCGACAGCGACTGCACCAGCTCCGAAGGCAGCACATCGAGGGCCACCGCGCGGCGTGCGCTTTCCGGGGCGGGCACCAGGGTGCCGTTGATGGTCACGCTGTTGAGGTCCGGGCCCAGGCCGCGCACGCTGACAAAGCGCCCTTCGCCCTGGTCGCGTTCCACGCTGATACCCGGCAGGCGCTGCGCCGCTTCGGCGACGTTTTCATCCGGCAACTGGGCCACGCCGTCGGCATGCACCACGCTTTTGATGCTGTCGGCGCTGCGTTGCTCCTTGAGCGCCTGATCCATGGCTGCCGCCTGGCCGACCACTTCGACGTGCTCGGTGTTGCTCACTTCGGCCGCCGAAAGCCGCTCGCTGGCAATTGCCAGGGCCAAGGCAGTAAGCGTGAAGCCGACGAGCCCGGTGCGCTTGTACATGCAATCCTCCCCAAGAATCCGTTGGCGCCAGGCAAGAGGCCCGGCAACTGGAAGGGCACGCTAGGGGTGGGGGATGACGGTTCTGTGACAAGGGGTGGCGTGAAGGCCCGTAAACAAGGGCTCTACGCTGGGATTCGATGTGAAATGAGCTGATATGACCTGTGAAGATCAACTGTGGGAGGGGGCTTGCCCTCGATGGCGGTAGGTCAGTCACCTGATTTTCCGCTGACACACCGCTATCGGGGGCAAGCCCCCTCCCCCATTTTTGATTTTCAATGCCTGGACGGATGAGCTGATTCGACCCCTCCCCACCGTCACGCAACCGTCACATCCATCTGCTGTGCTGGCGCCCATCGCTTATTTGCCCAAGGACTCGCGGCCATGTTTTCCGTGCTCAAGCCCCACCGCTGGAAACTCTCCCTGTTGCTGATCGCGGCCAACCTCGGGCTGATCCTGCACCTGGCCTGCGGCGAGTTGAAAAGCTTCAGCGAATGGGTGTGGCTGGATATCGTCGGCGAAGGCGGCTCCGCGCTGTTGGCGTTGGTCTGGCTGGGCCTGGTGCTGAAAAGCCGCCCCGCCGGGCGCGTCACCAACTACCTGGCGCTAGGCCTGTCATGCATCTTTTTCTCCTGGTGGATCGACAGCCTCGACGAATTCATCCGCCTGCCCGACAGCATCACCTGGGACCACTGGTTGGAATCCGGACCGATGCCGGTGGGCATGATCCTGCTGACCATCGGCATCTACCATTGGCACCGCGAGCAACTGGCGATCAGTGCGCAGATGGAAAAGCGCGAGCGGTTGTTTCGCGAGCATCGGCTGTTCGACAAACTCACCCCCTTGGCCGGTGCCGACTACTTCAAGCGCCAGCTGGCCGACAGCCTGCAGGACAGCCACACCCAGCAACAACCCCTGTCGCTGCTGGCTCTGGACCTGGACAACTTCGCCGCCATCAACCAGGCCTACGGGCATGCCGAGGGCGACGCGGTGCTGCAGGCCCTCAGCCATTTGTTGTTGCTCAACCTGCGCCGGCAGGACCTGCTGTGCCGCCTGGCCGGCGATCGGTTTGTGGCGCTGCTGCCCAATACCGGCGAGCGCCAGGCCAAGGCGCTGGCGCTGGAGTTGCAACAGGCAGTGCGCGGCCTGGCCCACAAAACCCGGCTGCACGGTGAACGTCTGCAACTGGCGGCGACCACTGCCGTGGTCATGGCCCTGAACGAGCCGCCCCACGACCTGCTCAAGCGCCTCAACCTGGCCCTGGCCAGGGCCAAGCAGCCCCTGGCGAAAAGCGCCTGAGATGGCCGTCAAAACCAGCTGGTACGAAGCCGACAGCCGCTTTATTCCCGGTCACTACCAACCGGCCACGCTGATCGATCTGGCCCTGTCCCGGGACATCGACAGCCATCGCTTGCTGCGCGGCACCGGCTTGTTCCACGAAGACATCCTGGCCGGCACTGCGCGGTTGAGCCCGCAGCAGTTCCTCGGATTGATCGGCAACAGTCGCAAGTTACTGGACGCGGATGACAGCAGTTTTCTGTTTGGCCAACGCCTGTTGCCCGGCTACTACGGCGCTGCCAGCCACGCGTTGGGTCATGCACAGAACCTGCATCAGGCTCTGGACATTCTGATCCAGCAACAGGTGTTGCTCAGCCCGTTGGTCACCCTGCAACTGGAGCTGGATGAGCACCACGCCTACCTGTACTGGCTGGACAGTTGCGGCGCCGGTGAACACTGGCGCTTCCTGCTCGAAGCCAGCATGACCTCACTGGTTGCCATGAGCCAATGGCTCAGCGGCGAGCGCCTGCCGTGGACGGCCAGCTTCAGCCATGCGGAACCGCGTTATGTCGAACAGTATTGGGTGCACCTGGGGGAAGGCACGCGTTTCGAGCGACCGCTGGACATGCTGAGCATCCCCCGCGAACACCTCACCCGCGCGTGGCCCGGCGCCTCGGCCACCGCAGGCCAAGTCGCGCGCCAACACGCCCGCGAGCAGATCGAACAGCTGGGCTTCACCAGCAGTTTTCTTGATTGTCTCTACGACTACCTGCGCGAGCAGGTGCGCCAGCCGCCAAGCCTGGAACAGGCCGCGCATGCCTTCGCCATGAGCCCGGCGACCCTCAAGCGCAAGCTGCATAAACATGCCACCGGCTTTCAGCAGCAGGTTGACCGTGTGCGCAAGCAGGTGGCGCTGCACCTGTATCAGGTCAAGGGTTACAGCAATGACGAAGTGGCGGCGTACCTGAACTTCAACGACGCGGCAAACTTTCGCCGTTCATTCAAGCGCTGGACCGGTAGCACGCCCCACCTGATCCGCCAGCTGTTCAACAGCCGCTAGCCAGGCGTCCACGCAGGAACTCCACCAGTGCCTGCACCGGCCGCGAGCCTTGCCGGTGTTGCGGGTAAACCGCTGACAGGGTCAGGGCCTCGGGGGCGAATTCGTCGAGGACGGTGACCAGGCGGCCATCCTTCAACGCGTCGCCGACGATAAAGGTCGGCAGGTAGGTCACGCCCAGGCCGGCGATGGCCGTGTCGCGCAGCAGGTCGCCGTTGTTCACACGCATGCGCCCGCTGACGTTCAGCGCCTGCACCTTGCCCTTGAAGCGCCACTGCACCTGACGACCATGGCCGTAGGGCAGGCAATCGTGTTCGGCGAGGTCGTCGGGTTTATGCGGCGTACCGCGCAGGGCCAGGTAGTCGGGGCTGGCGCAGTACACCCGGGGAATGCTGGCGATGCGACGGGCAATCAAGGTGGAGTCTTCCAGGGTGCCGATGCGCAGCACCAGGTCGTAGCCTTCGCCGATCAGGTCCACGGGGCGGTCGCTCAAGTCCACCTCCACCGCGACCTGGGGATAGCGCCGCAGGAACAGCGGCAACAGGCAACCCAGGTGGGCCATGGCAAACGACAAAGGCGCGCTCAGGCGAATGGTACCGCGGGGTTCGCTGTTCTGGCCGGCGATGCCCTGCTCCACCTGCTCGACTTCACTGAGCAGGCGCAAGGCGGACTCGTAGTAGCTCTGGCCGAGTGGCGTGACGTCCAGCCGGCGCGTGGAACGGTTGAGCAGGCGTACGCCCAGGCGGTCTTCCAGTTGGATCAGGCGGCGGCTGACGAACTGCTTGGACAGCCCCAATTGCTCGGCGGCGGCGGTGAAACTGCCGGACTCCATGACCTGGCAGAACAGGCGCATGTCTTCGAAGGGGTTCATTGTCGCTTCTCGGTGGACATTTGCGGTTTTTATAGCGGTTTAGTGGGCACGCCACAAACCAAAATAGGGAAACACGAACAAATGTGGGAGGGGGCCTGCTCCCGAATGCAGTGGGTCAGTCACAGATGCTGGGACTGACACACTGCATTCGGGAGCAAGCCCCCTCCCACAGGGAATTACCTACATCCTTGAAGGCTAGTTACTTGGCAGTGAACGCCGAGTAGCTGTTCATCAGGTTGCGGTAGTTGGGAATGCGCGGCGACAGCAGGTTGGCCAGGCCTTCCATGTCGTTGCGCCAGTCCACTTGCAGCTCGCAGGCCACGGCGAACCAGTTCACCAGTTGCGCACCGGCGGCCGTCATGCGCGCCCAGGCAGCTTGTTGCACGGTTTCGTTGAAGGTACCGGAGGCATCGGTGACCACGAACACCTCAAAGCCTTCATCGAGGGCACACAGGGTCGGGAAAGCGACGCACACATCCGTCACCACGCCGGCAATGATGATCTGCTTGCGGCCGGTCGCCTTGACCGCCTTGACGAAATCTTCGTTGTCCCAGGCGTTGATCTGGCCAGGGCGGGCGATGTACGGGGCGTCCGGGAACAGGGCTTTGAGCTCTGGAACCAGTGGACCGTTGGGACCGCTTTCAAAACTGGTGGTCAGGATGGTCGGCAGGTTGAAGAATTTGGCGACGTCAGCCAACGCCAGCACGTTGTTCTTGAATTCGTTCGGGGAGAAGTCCTGTACCAGAGAAATCAGGCCGGTCTGGTGATCGACCAACAGGACCACGGCGTCATCTTTGTTCAAGCGCGAGTAAGGCATGGGGTAACTCCTTTAGGGATGTATGGAATTCAGAAGGCAAAGCACGAGCAGCCAAACGCCCCCCAGAAACCCTGGAAGTCGCTGACCGGCACACTGGAAAGGCGCGCCTTTTCATGGCTGTGGGAATGCACGCCGCACGGGCCGCTGCATTGGTGCACCTGAGCCTGCAAGGGCGAGCTTGGGCGCCAGTGCCCTGGCACCTTGACCACCGGCGACCAATCCGGCAGCACCGGAACGCGCGGCGGTGCGTAATCTTCGAAGTCACCGGCGCCGTAGACCACCTTGCCACCGACCACGGTCAGTACCGACTCGATCCACTTGATGGCCTCTTCGTCGACGCTGAAGAAGTCCGCCGACAGTGCCGCCACGTCGGCCAACTGCCCGACCTTGATCTGGCCCTTCTTGCCCTGCTCGGACGAGAACCAGGCGCTGCCATGGGTGAACAGCTCCAACGCGGTGAGGCGCGGCAGGCCCTCGGCGTGCAGTTCCAGGCCACCGACGGTGCGGCCGCTGACCATCCAGTACAACGAAGTCCACGGGTTGTAGCTCGACACCCGCGTGGCATCAGTGCCCGCCCCGACCGGCACGCCTTCGGCGAGCATGCGCTTGATCGGCGGCGTGGCTTCGGCGGCCTTGGCGCCGTAGCGCTCGACAAAGTACTCGCCCTGGAATGCCATGCGGTCCTGGATCGCGATCCCCCCGCCGAGGGCGCGCACACGCTCGATATTTTTCGGGGTGATGGTTTCGGCGTGGTCGAAGAACCACGGCAAGCCGTTAAACGGGATGTCGCGGTTGACCTTCTCGAACACGTCGAGCATGCGCGAGATGGATTCGTCATAGGTCGCGTGCAGGCGGAACGGCCAGCGCTGCTCCACCAGGTGGCGTACCACCGGCTCCAGCTCCTGCTCCATGCTCAACGGCAAATCCGGGCGTGGCTCAAGGAAGTCTTCAAAGTCCGCCGCCGAGAACACCAGCATCTCGCCCGCGCCGTTGTGGCGCAGGTAGTCATCGCCCTGGTGCAGGGTGACGCTGCCGGTCCACTGCTTGAAGTCGCTGAGTTCTTCCTTGGGCTTCTGGGTGAACAGGTTGTAGGCGATACGCACCGTCAACTGTTCGTCCTTGGCCAGTTGCTCGATCACTGCGTAATCGTCCGGATAATTCTGGAAACCGCCGCCGGCATCAATGGCGCTGGTCAGGCCCAGGCGATTGAGTTCACGCATGAACTGGCGAGTCGAGTTGACCTGGTATTCCAGCGGCAGTTTCGGGCCTTTGGCGAGCGTCGAATACAGGATCATCGCGTTGGGACGGGCCACCAGCATGCCGGTAGGGTTGCCGTGGCTGTCACGCACGATCTCGCCACCCGGCGGGTTTGGCGTGTCCTTGGTGTAGCCGGCCACGCGCAGCGCAGCACGGTTGAGCAAGGCGCGGTCGTACAGGTGCAGCACGAACACCGGCGTATCGGGCGCTGCCTGGTTCAACTCTTCGAGGGTCGGCATGCGTTTTTCGGCGAACTGGAACTCGTTCCACCCCCCCACCACGCGCACCCACTGCGGGGTTGGCGTACGGTCGGCCTGGTCCTTGAGCATACGCAGGGCATCGGCCAGGGACGGCACGCCTTCCCAACGCAGTTCGAGGTTGTAGTTCAAGCCGCCACGGATCAGGTGCAAGTGGGAGTCATTGAGGCCGGGGATGACGGTACGGCCCTTGAGGTCGATGACCTGGGTACCACTGCCGCGCAGGGCCATGGCTTCACCGTCACTGCCCACGGCGACAAAGCGCCCCTCGCGGATCGCGACGGCAGTGGCGCGTGGGTTTTCACGGTCCACAGTGTGGAACTGGCCATTGAACAGAATCAGATCGGCGTTCATAGGGTTTCCTTTACAGAGGCTTCAAGCCAGGGAGCGAACAGGCGGGTGGCCGCCGGCATCAACAGGTAGACCACCAGCACAACGATAGTCACGGTGACCAGGAACGTGGCGACCACGTAGTTGGACAGGAACGGGTGCAGGCGCAATACCGGGCCCCACACGATGGGTACCAGCAGGGTCAGCGGCAGGATGACGCACAAGGTGACCACCGCCTGTTTCCAACGCGGCGGCTTGGCGGCGTTTTCAGATTCGGGGTTGAACCAGAATTCGTTAACCGCGCCGATTTCGGTGTTGTCGCCTTCGGCCAGCATCGGAGTGGCTTCGGCGATCAAGGTCTTGCGTTCGGGAGAGTCGAGCCAGGTTTCAAGGTCGTCGGTGGAGCGGTAGCGCAATATGCAGGTGAACAGTGCCAGTTTGCCCTGCTTGCTGCGCACTACGTCGACACCGAGGTGGCCAGGACGGTCGCCGGCGATGCGCACGATGCGGCGTAGCCAGGCTTCGTAGTCGGCTTCATGGCCTTGTTTGATCAGGTGTTTGACGACGAGGGTGACGACTTCGTCGGGGCCGGGTTTTGCTGCTGGGTCCATGGGATGTCCCTCTGCCTTGATGTTTCAGCGATGAGGGGGAGTTTGCCGGGGGTGCGGTGGGGAAAATTGGATGTACGTGCTGTTTGGTGGGGTTGCCTGAGATCACGATCAACAGCCAGATCAAGAGCAGCAAGATATCGGCTGATAGAGGCAGACCCAAATGTGGGAGCGGGCTTGCTCGCGAATGCGGTGGGTCAGTTGATATATCTGTAACTGACCCACCGCATTCGCGAGCAAGCCCGCTCCCACAGTTTTGGCCGAGTTGGACCACACAATACCGGTCGGCTATAGGACCGCCGCGCTTTGGTTTTTGATCTTCGGCGCCCCCGTAAAACACGCTGACCGAACGCAGGCTTTGGAGCGTGCGCAAGGGCGGAACCAATAGCTGTCGTTACCGCAGAAATGGATATGGACTCAAAAGATCAAACCACCCGCGCCATATGCTCCCCAATCCGCGCCCGCAACCAGCGCTCTGCCGGATCATTGTCATGCACCCCACTCCACACCATCGACAACTCCGCCGCGTCGATGGCGAACGGCGGGTCCTCCGCGCGCAAGGCGGTGCCTTCGGTCAACGCACACGCCGCATAATCGGGCACCGTCGCGATAATCTGGGTGCCCGCCAGCAGCGCCCGCAACCCGCTGAACTGCGGCACGGCCAACACCACCCGCCGCGCCCGGCCGATGCGCGCAAGGTCCAGGTCAATGTTGCCGCTCAAATCCCCGGAAAACGACACCATCGCATGGGGGCGCTCACAGTAGTCATCCAAGGTCAGCGGTGCAGCACCGTCATCCCCACGCAAGACCTTGCACGGAATGTCCCGCAGTTTCTTGCGCTTGGCATTCGCCGGCAACTCGGTGGTGTAGCTCACCCCTACCGTGATCTCCCCACTGGCCAGCAACGACGACATCAAGAGGTAATTAGCCCGGCGAACCACCACGATTATCCCTGGGGCCTCCTCGCGCAGTTGACTAAGCAGGGGTGGGAACAGGCCAAATTCAGCGTCGTCCGAGAGGCCGATGCGGAACACCGCACAACTGGTAGAAGGGTCGAAATCCTTGGCACGGCTGACGGCGCCGGAAATAGTGTCCATGGCCGGTTGCAACTCCTTGAGTATCGCCACGGCGCGTGGCGTGGGCTCCATGCCCCGCCCATTACGCAGCAGCAACGGGTCGTCGAACAGATCGCGCAGACGCCCCAAGGCCGCACTCACCGCCGGCTGCCCCATAAAGAGCTTTTCGGCGACACGGGTCAGGTTCTTCTCGAACATCAGCGCTTCGAAAATCACCAGCAGGTTCATGTCGACGCGGCGCAGGTCGTTGCGGTTCATAGGGGCATGTCCAAACGGTTGGCAAGCCTACAGATAAGCATGGGAAAAGCGCCCTGCATTGCATGCCTGTGCTGTCTTTTCCAGCTCGGCACCTGGCGAAATTAACAACGATTAACTCGTCAGCCGGATGGTCCGGCAACAAGATGGGCCCCGTCTACACTGCATCCATCCACCGGGAACGCTCCCATCGACTGCGGATATTTGTCATGGCCCGACTCGAGCAATATGCCCCTCGTCTGTCCGCCACCGGAGGCCTGTGCCCTCGGCGCGAGCGCATCGCCAAGCAACTGATCCTGGCCAACCTCGGCGAAAGCCTGGCCATTGCCGACCTGGCCCAGGCCTGCGCGTTGTCACGCAGCCATTTCTCCCGTGCGTTCAAGTGCACCATCGGGTTGTCGCCGCAGGAGTGGATCCGTCAACAGCGCATCCAACGGGCCAAGGAACTGATCACCAGTTCATCCCTGAGCCTGACGCAAATCAGCCTGGAATGCGGGTTTTGCGACCAAGCGCACTTTTGCCATATGTTCACCCGCAGCGAAGGCGTCAATCCCATGACCTGGCGAAATCGCTACTTACGCCATAAGCCTCAAGTGATCGCAGCCTAGTGGTCGGTGCTTACCTGGAATATGCTGGCCGCTCTGTCCTTTTCGAGCATGGCCTTCCATGAGTGACCTCAGCGACCAGGCTGTGCATTTCGGCCCCTATCGCATCCACCCGCGCCAGCGCCTGGTGCTGGAGGCCGGTCGCCCGTTGCGCCTGGGGCGGCGCGCAGTGGAGATCCTGCTGATCCTGCTCGAACAGGCCGGCAATGTCGTGAGCAAGCAGGAATTGATCGCCCGCGTCTGGCCCAAAAGTGTGGTGGAAGACGGCAACCTGCGGGTGCATATGGCGGCGTTGCGCAAGGCCTTGGGCGATGGCCAGGCCGGGCAGCGCTATATCGTGACCGTCGCCCAGCGCGGCTACAGTTTTGTTGCGCCACTGAGCATCGAACCGATGACGCTACCCACCGAGGGCGCCCCGCAAGGCACGTGCCACAACCTGCCGCTGCGCCGTACCCGGATGCTCGGGCGCCAGGCCCTGATCGACAGCCTGGTGCAGCAACTGCCCGAACAGCGCTTTATCACCCTCACCGGCGCCGGCGGGATCGGCAAGACCACTGTCGCGCTGCGGGTGGCGGAACTGCTGATCGGGCATTACCGCGACGGCATACGTTTTCTGGACCTGGCGCCGCTGAGTGCGCCGTCGATGATCTTGCCCAACCTCGCAGCGCTGCTCGACCTCACCCACACTGAGCATGAGCGCCTGGTCGCGTTCGCCCGCAGCCTGCAGGAACGCCAGGTGCTGCTGGTGATCGATAACTGCGAGCACCTGCTGGACGACATCGCCCTGATCAGCGAAACCCTGCTACGCCACGCGCCGAGGCTGCATATCCTGGCGACCAGCCGCGAGGCACTGCGCGCCGAAGGTGAGTACGTGCAGCGCCTGGAGCCCCTGGCCTGCCCGCCGGCCGCCGGCAACCGCGCCCAGGCGTTGGGCTATCCGGCCCTGCAATTGTTGATCGAACGGGCCATGTCCCACCAGGACAGCTTTGAACTGAGCGACGCCGAACTGCCGCTGGCGATCGATATCTGCCAGCGCCTGGACGGCATTCCCCTGGCGATCGAGTTGGTGGCGGCGCAGATCGAACGCTTTGGCTTGCCAGGTCTACTGGTGCAAATGGAGGACAACTTCCGTTTGCTGACCCGCGGTCGGCGCAGTGCCCTGCCCCGCCATCAAACCCTGCGGGCCACGCTGGACTGGAGCTTTGAACTGCTCACGGCCTGCGAGCAGATCTGCCTGCGTCGCCTGGCCGTGTTTCGCGGCGGGTTCAGCCTGGCCAGCGCGGCGGCGGTGATCGCCGGGGGACAGGTCGCACCGACCGAGGTGCTGGTCTCGATCACGCAATTGGTTGCCAAGTCGTTGCTCAATGTAGAAGCCGGTGATGACGAGATGGTCTATCGCCTGCTGGACATCACCCGCACCTACGCCCTGGAAAAGCTTAGCGTTGCCCAAGAGCTGGACGCCACCCGCGACCGCCACGTCGAGCGCTGCCTGGCGCTGATGGAACAGGCGCGCGACGATTGGGAGTCGGTCGCCACTCAAGCCTGGATCGACCGCTATGCACCGCTGCGTGAAGATATCCGCTCGGCCCTCGACTGGGGGCTCGCGCAGGAGGGCGAACACCTGCTGGCGATCCGCTTGACGGTCAGCGCAATGCCACTGTGGCAAGAGTTGTCGTTGCTCAGGGAACACCGCTTGTACGTGGACAAGGCGCTGGCGTTGATGGACCAGGCCGTCTCGCCCTGCCCCCGTTTGACGATGCAACTGCAGTTGGCGCTGGGCAGCCTGTCCTATCACGCCATGGGCGGTGCCCCGCAGACCATTGCCGCGTTTGTCAGTGCACGGCGTTTGGCCGACGCGAGCGAAGATGTCCCAGGGCAATTGCGTGCGGTTTCCGGGCATATGGCGGTGAACCTGTGTGCTGGCCAGTATCGCCAGGCGCTGGCGCACAGTCTGCAGTTCGATCGTCTCGACCCACGCACCGACCCGCAACTGGACATCAGCGCCCAGCGCTTGCGCGTACTGGCCCAGCACTACAACGGCAACCAGGCACTCGCCCGGCACAATGCCGAGCAAGTGATCCAACGCATGACGCACAGTGGCCACCTCAACCGGTTTGCCCACGGCATCGGTGTGCAATACGACCAGAGCGTCGCCTCACTCACGGTGCTGGCGCGAATCCTGTGGTTGCAAGGCTTTCCCGAGCAAGCCTGGCGCACCGCCAGCCAAGCGCTGGGGTTGGCGCAGCAGATCAATCATGGCACCTCAATCTGTTACACCCTGGCCCTGGCGGGCGTGGTCATCGCCCGCTACAACGGTGACGAAGACGCCGCCCAGACCCTGCAGGCTTTGCTGTTGGAACACGCCCACAAGCATTCGGTGCAGTTATTCAAGACCTGGGCAGGCCACTACGCGGGAATCCTCGGGCACAAGGACCTGCAAGGCCTGGGGTTGATCGAGGACATCCTTGTCACGCTGGGTTCCCACGCTGTGGACGCGCCCGGGTTCGACCGTGCCCGCGCCGGCGACGCGGGCTGGTGCACCCCGGAAATCCTGCGGGTACACGCCGAAAGCATGACCGATGCCCGCGCAGCCGAAGCACTGTTGCTGGAGGCCCTGGGCCTGGCGCACCAGCAAGGCGCGCTGGCCTGGGAATTGCGCTGTGCAACGTCACTGGCGGGTGTGTGGCTGTCCCAAGGCCGTCTAGAGGCTGCACGGGACTTGCTGGGCTCGATTTACGCGCGGTTCACTGAAGGTTTTGCCACCCCTGACCTAGTCCGCGTACGCCGCCTGCTCGACGAGTTGCAGGACAAACGGCCGGCCTGAAAACGGCCCCAGGTAATGCCCATAGCCCTGCTGCAAGCGCGCCACCTGCTCCGGGTCACGCAGCTGCGCCAGGGCATAGCTGCGCACGCAGTTGAGCAGGCGGTAGCGCGCAAGGCCCGGGCCAGGTTCAAGGCTTAGCAACGAGGTATCAACCAGGCGCCCCAGCAGGTACGACAGGTCAGCGTGTTCCAATTCAGTCCCGCTGACCAGCTTGCTCAAAGTGGGCAAGGTCACGGCCATCTTGAACAAACTCAACTGCAGGAACAGCCAGCGCTCCGGCAGGCTCAGGCGTTGGTAGGTCCAGTCCAGGGCGGCAGTCAGGGATTGATGGCGTTCCACCGCCGTACGCCGGCCGCGGGTCAGCATCTGCAAGCCTTTGCTCAGTTGCTGCTGCAAGCCGCGCACGCCGAGCGCATCGACCTGGGCGGCGGCCAGTTCAAGGGCCAGTGGGATGCCATCAAGGCGCCGGCAGATATCGCGCAGTGGCGCCAGGTCCTGGGGCCGCAGCACAAACCCCTGCTGACCGGCGCTTGCCCGCGCCGCAAACAACTGCACGGCCGGATACGCCATCGCCTGCTCAACACTGCCCAGCGCCGACGGTGCAGGCACTGCCAACCGGGGCACGCGTTGCACCCACTCGCCCGCGACATGCAGGGCTTCACGGCTGCTGACCAGCACGCTGACCTGGGGCGCTTTTTCGCGCAGCACCCGCACCAGGTGCCGGCAGGCGCCCAGCAGCAGGTCGGCGCCATCCAGCACCAGCAAGAGCTGGCGGGAGGCCAATTGATGGCCCAGCTCGGTGGCACTGGCGATGGGCTCCAGGTGCAATGCCGTGGCCAGGTGGCGCAGCATGGCCACCGGCGCCTCGACGGTGGCCAGGTCGACCCACCACACGCCATCCCGGTAGCGCGGCAATACGCGTTCGGCCAACGCCAGGGCCAGGGTGCTCTTGCCGACGCCGGCGCAGCCAGTGAGCGTCATCAACTGCAGCCCGGACAGACGCCGCACCAGTACACCCAGCAATGCCTCGCAGCCCATCACCGCGCTGAGCCGTGCGCTCAGATTGTGGCGGGGCAACGTGGCTGGCAGCCCTTCCTGCAGCTTGACTGCGAAGCAATAGCCACGCTGGGGGTCGTTGAGGATATAGCGCTGCCCATCGAGGGCACGGCGCAGTGCTGCGATGTGCACGCGCAGGTTGTTCTCCTCCACCACGCTGTTCGGCCAGACCCGCTCGATCAACGTCGCCTTGCTGATGAATTGCCCGGGTGTTTCGAGCAGCACCGTGAGGATATCCAGCGCACGTCCCCCCAAGGGCACCGGCCAGCCAGACTTGCTGACCCTCCGCTGTTGCCGGTGAAAGACATAAGCGCCGAAGCGCTGCGTGCCATTAATGTCAATCGCCTGAGGGTTATTCATGCGTGTAAAAGCGCTGAAACGCCCGGCCTTGGGCGTCTGCGCATCCTTTTCCATGGGCCTGACGCTATCTTGCCACCTGGGGATGGCAGGACAATGCTGGCACGGGGAGCGACACGGACATTCGGGTGCGCAACACGGACATTCTGTCGTTAACTGAACTGTTGTCGGTATTGGGTCGGGTTCAGGCCCAGTTTCTCGCTGAACAAAAAGCGCATATGCCGCACGCTGCCGAAGCCTGCGTGGAACGCCACGGTCTTGAGCGGCAGGTCAGTGGTTTCCAGCAACTGCCGGGCGCGGTCGATGCGCGCGCCTTGCAGGAACGCCATGGGCGTCATCTGCACCTCCTTGGCGAACAGCCGCGCAAAATGCCGCGCACTCATGCCAGCCAACGCGGCCATGGACTCGATGGTGAAGGGTTCGCACAGATGTTCGAGCACATGGTTCTGCACACGGGTAATCGCGGTTTCTTGAGGCGCAACCGCCGCCGTCATCGGGCTGAACTGGGCTTGCCCGCCCTGGCGCTTCATCACCACCAGCAGCACCTTGGCCACGTCCACCGCGACTTGCTTGCCGTGGTCCTGGGCCACCACCGACAGTGCCAGGTCGATACCGGCCGTAACGCCGCCCGAGGTGATCAAGCGACCGTCCTGCAAATAGATACGATCAGTTTCGACAATAGCCTTGGGGAACGCCTTGATCAGCCGCTCGGTGTAGTGCCAATGGGTGGTCACGCGGTGATTGTCCAGCAGTCCGGCATGCCCAAGCACAAAGGCCCCGGTGCAGATAGAACCGAAGCGCCGCGCCCGCGGGGCTGCTGCCTTGAGCCAGGGCAGCAACGCGGGGTGGCATTCGTTGTAGGCACCGGGACCACCGGGCACCAGCAACAGGTCATAGGCGTCCTGGGCCTGGTCCAGTAACAGATCAGTCTGCACCGCTACGCCATTGGAGGCACGCAGCGGGCCGGGCTCGGTGCCGAGGGTGAGGATCCGGTAGTGCTCCGCCGCCGGCAGGTAGCGATTGGCAATCGAAAATACTTCCAGCGGCCCGGCCATGTCGAGCAGGAGGAAGTCCGGAAACAGCGCCATGGCCACGGTTTTCATATCGGGGAGGATCCATCGTCAAGGAGTGCGGACGGCATTATGGCACGTCCACCACTGTCAACTCACGAGAGACAGTTATTCAGTTTTCATCTTCTTAATGAATGTTTCAGTAACCATTAACCTTCTTCTCAACGCCGGAGCCCTGCATGTCGCAGCCCGCTCCCACTTGAGGACAAAACCATGCTGACCCTTCGCAAAGCTTCCGAACGCGGCGCCGCCAATCACGGTTGGTTGAAGTCGTTCCACACCTTCTCGTTCGCCAACTACTGGAACCCGAAAGAACAAGGCTTTTCCGACCTGCTGGTGATCAACGATGACCGCGTCGCGGCCGGCAAAGGTTTCGGCCAGCACCCGCACCGCGACATGGAGATCTTCTCCTATGTGCTGGAAGGCGCGCTGGAACACAAAGACACCCTGGGCACGGGCTCGGTGATCCGCCCTGGTGATGTGCAACTGATGAGTGCCGGCAGCGGCGTGGCCCACAGCGAGTTCAACCATAGCCAGACCCGTGGTGTGCACTTCCTGCAGATCTGGATCGTGCCGAATCAAGCCGGCGCCGAACCGCGCTATCAGCAGGAGCACTTCAGCGAGGCGCAGAAACGTGGACGCCTGCAGTTGATCATCTCGCCGGACGGCAGCGATGGCTCCCTCAGCGTGCGCCAGGACGCACGGGTGTACGCCGGGCTGTTCAACGGCGACGAGGCCGCAACCCTGGACCTGGCGCCCGATCGGCATGTGTACATCCATGTGGCCCGAGGCAGCGTTGAAGTCAACGGCCAACGCTTGCAGGAAGGCGACGGTGCCCGTGTGCGGGATGAACGGCAGATCCGCCTGGGCCACGGCGAAGACGCCGAGGTGCTGGTGTTCGACCTGCGCCCGCAGGAACTGCCGCAGATGCCTTGACCGGCCCTGCGATGGCTCGGCGGAACGAGCCATCGCTGACGTCGATAGTCACCATCAGCCCAATGAAGTTCTCTTAAAAAATGCAACGCGTAACATCAACCCCATACCAGCAACAACCCAACTAAAACACTCGGAGCACACCCTCATGAAACGCCAAATCTTGCTTAGCCTCGCTTTCTCGGTACTCGCTGCAAACGCATTTGCTCACCCTGTCGTTGCTGAAGGCGGCTCGGATCGCCTGATCGAAAATCGTGTCGCAGAGGGTGGCTCGGACCGCCTGCAAGGTAACCGCGTTGCCGAAAACGGTTCGGACCGCCTGCTGGAACGTCGTATCGCCGAAGGTGGTGCTGATCGTCTGCAAGAACGTGGCCTGGCGGAAGGCGGGGCTGATCGTCTGCAGGAACGTGGCCTGGCTGAAGGCGGGGCTGATCGTCTGCAGGAACGTGGCCTGGCTGAAGGCGGGGCTGATCGTCTGCAGGAACGCGGCCTGGCTGAAGGCGGTGCTGATCGTCTGCAGGAACGTGGCCTGGCTGAAGGCGGTGCTGATCGCTTGCAAGGCAACAACGTTTAACCCCGCGCTGCTGGCGGGAACCCCAAACCGGCCTGATCAGCCGGTTTTTTTTCGCCTGTGATTAATGCAGGTCGCGGCTGCCCCCTGCACCGCCTTGCCGATCTTTTGCCGCGCTTGGATGCGCACATGTAGGGCCTACACAGTAGCGCCGTCGGCTACCAGTTTTCACCCAACCCCAGCAGGCCCAGAATCTGCCGTCGCAGGTCCACCAGGTAAGGATCGTCGCGGTGCCGGGGGTACGCGCGGTCGATCGTCAGTTGTGCCTGGATCCTGGCGGGGCGATCGCTGAAGACAATCACGCGATTGGCCAGCAGCAAGGCTTCTTCCACATCGTGAGTCACCAACAAAGCCGTATAGCCCTGGCGCTGCCACAAGTCGATCAGCTCCTTTTGCAGGGTGATACGGGTCAGGGAGTCGAGCTTGCCCAACGGCTCATCGAGGATCAGCAGGCGTGGTTGATTGACCAGTGCACGGGCCAAAGCCACTCGCTGCGCCATGCCACCCGACAACTGCCGGGGATAGGCGCGGGCGAACTGGCTGAGGCCGACTTTTTCCAGGGCTTCATCAACCTTGGCCGCATGGGTCTTAAGCAGGCCCTGGGCTTCCAGGCCAACAGCGACGTTGTCCCATACACGGCGCCACGGGTAGAGCGTCGGGTCCTGGAACACCACCACACGGCTGGGATCCGGACCGGTGATCGCCTCACCGTCGGCCAGCAAGCGGCCGGAGTCCGCGGGCTCCAGGCCGGCTACCAGGCGCAGCAAGGTTGACTTGCCGCACCCCGAAGGCCCGAGCAACGCCACGAACTCGCCCGGCGCCACGTCCAACGAAACCCGCTCCAGCACCGGCAGATGCTGGCCGTCCAGGGCAAAACCATGGCTGAGGTTTTCTATCCGCAGCGCCAGACTTTCCGACGCCGATACTGCGTGTGCCAGGGCTACCATTTCATCGATCCTTTCTGCCAGGCCAACAACCGGTCACGCACCAGGAACAACCCGGTGATCAACCCCGAACAAGCGAGCGCCATGATCAGCAAGGCGGCGTACATATTGGCGTAGGCGGCCCAGCCCTGGGCCCATTGCAGGTACCAGCCGATGCCGGATTTGACGCCCATCATTTCTGCCACCACCAGGGTCGAAAACGACGCCCCCAGGCCCATGAACAGGCCGACGAATACATGTGGCAACGCTGCGGGAATCGCCACCTTGAAAATCAGAAAACCCTGCTTGGCACCGAGGGTACGGGCTACGTCGTAGTAGGCTTTGTCCACACTCGCCACACCAGACCAGGTGAGCACCGTGACCGGAAACCAGGTGGCCAGGGCGATCAGAAATACACTGGCACTCCAACTGCTGGGAAACAGAAAAAAGCACAGCGGCAACAGCGCCGTGGACGGCACCGGCCCGAGGATGCGCAACACCGGGTGCAGCCAGTAACCGATGCGCGTCGACCACCCGATCGCCACCCCGGCGATAAACCCGGTGATCGTCCCCAGCGCCACGCCCGAGCCTAGCAGCAATGCCGAGTGCAACAGGCTGTCGGCCAGGCGCGCGTAGTCTTCGATATACACCGCCAGCAACGCCTGGGGCGGCGCAAAAAACGGCACCGGCAACAGCGCCAGTTTGGCGGTCAACAGCTCCCAGCCTCCGAGCAGCACCGGTAAGGCGATCAGCCAAGGGCCGGCATTGCGCAAGCGCTGGCCAAGCTTGGATACCGTGCGCCCCAACAGGCTCAACACGACGTACAGCCCCGCAATACCCACACACAGATTGGCCAGGCCTTGGGTCATCGGCCAATTACGCGTCGCGTTGGGCCAGAAGCTGATCAGCAGCGCGACGGCCAGCCAGGCCCCAACCACCGCCACGCCTTGCCACCGGACTTTGAACGCCAGGGACGGGTTCAGGGTTGTCGCATCAGCTGAAGACATCGGCGGTGATCTCCTTGGCAAACTCCACCGGGTCAGTGCTCTTGCTGATCACTTCGACGGTTTTCAAGTCGGTGACGTAGGTGAGGATTTCCCTGGTCAATGCCGCGCCCACCGCGTGGTGACCGTGGGTGTGGTCGTGGAGGATCGCCTGCACTTCCTCTATCGACGTATTCAATGCATGGGCCTGGAAGCCTTTGGCAACTTCTTCCGGGTGCTGCACGGAATAGTCGTGGGCTTCGAGGATCGCCTGGGTCAAGGCCGCGACCACGCGCTTGTCTTCACGCACCAGTTTGCCGGTGACGCCGACCACGCAGCAGCTGAGGTTGGCGTATTCCTCTACCAGATTGGTAGACAGTTCACGCGCCACGCCAGACTTGATCAGGCGGTACATGAACGGGTCACTGCCGCTCACTGCCTGCACTTCGCCACGCTCCAGCGCAGTGCCCAGCAAGTCGGCGGGATACAGGCGCCACTCCACATCGCGCACCGGGTCCACACCGTGTTTTTTCAGCAGGATCGAGAAGAAATTGCGATCCGGGCTGGCCATGTCGGTCACACCGATGGCCTTGCCCTTGAGGTCCTCCAGCTTGGCCACAGCGCCGTTCACGGCACTGAGCAAACGCAGGCAGCCGCCGTGGGTGCCGGCGGTGAGCTTCACATCGAAACCCTGCTCCAGCGCCTTGAGCCAACGCAATGCCATGCCCACGCCCGCGTCGGCTTTACCGGTGGCGATGGCCTCCAGCAGCACTTCGGTGGAGTTGCCGAAGTTGACCAGCTCTACGTCCAGATTGTGCTTTGTGAAAAACCCCTGGCCATGGGCGATCACCACTGGCGCCAGGCACACGGCGTTGAGGTTGACCGCCAGTTTCAGCTTGCGCGGTGCGTCGAGGCGGATGAACTCACCGGTGCCTGCGGGCTCCTGGGCAGTGTTGTGACCGGCATGTTCGTCGGCGGCAACGCCCAAGCGTGGCAGCGACAGGCTGGCCACAGTGATGCCGGCCAGGCCGAGCAGGCGGCGGCGGGTCAAATGATCGAATATAGCCACAGAAGAATCCCTTTATGTGCGGTAGTGCGGTGTGTAGGAGCGAGCTTTTCGTTTCAGCCAGTAAGCTCGGAGAGACCCAGGTGCTCACGCAACGTCGACCCTTCGTAAGCGGTGCGGAACAGCCCCTTGCGCTGCAAATGCGGGATCACGCTCTCGACAAACTCGGTGAACGAACCCGGCAAATACCCCGGAGAGATCACAAACCCGTCGCAACCGCCCTGTTCGAACAGCTCGGCCAACTGCTCGGCCACTTGCGCGCCCGTGCCTACTAATTGCGGTACGCGCACGCTGCTGGCGAAGATGCGCCCGAGCTGTTCGAGGGTGGTTTCCGGCCCTTGCATCAACAGCTTTTCAGCGGCGGCCGGGTGGATCAGCGGCGACTGGGCGATCTCGGCCAGCGTCGCGCAAAGCGGGAATGGCGACAGGTCTACATTCAGCTGCGACGCCAGGGTCACCAGCCCCAGCTCCGGCCGTGCCAGCGCGTTGTGTTGATCGCGCTTGGCGCGGGCTTGCGCTTCGCTGCCACCAATGAACGGCATCACCGCCGTCAGCACCTTGCAACTGTCAGCCTCACGGCCTTGCTGCACCACCTGCGCACGCACGTCATCGCGAAACGCACGCATGGCCGCCAAGTGCGGATGAATCGTGAAAATCGCCTCGGCCCAACGCGCGCCAAAGCGCCGGCCACGCCCGGAAGAACCGGCCTGGATCAGCACCGGCCGACCCTGGGGCGTGCGCGGAATATTCAACGGGCCTTCAACCCTGAACCACTCGCCCTGATGCTGCACCGAACGGATCAACTCCGGGTCCGCCAGCACGCCGCTTTTGCGATCCAGTTTCAGCGCGCCATTGCCCCAGCTGTTCCAGAGCTTCAGTGCGACTTCGACAAACTCATCGGCGCGGTCATACCGCAGGTCGTGTTCAAGGTGCTTGTCCTTGCCGAACAGACGCCCTTCGCTGTCGTTCATCGAGGTGACGATATTCCACGCCGCCCGCCCCTTGGACAGGTGGTCGAGGGTGGCGAATTCACGGGCGATGTGCGCCGGTTCGTAATAGGTGGTGGAACGCGTCGCGCCCAGGCCCAGCTTACTGGTCTTGCCGACCAGGTAAGAGAGGATCGGCAACGGGTCCAGGCGCGTGGCGTCCTGGGCGCCGTAGCGCAAGGCGAACTCGCGGGAGCCGCCCATCTGATCACCCACGGCCAGGCGATCGGCGAAGAACAGGAAGTCGAACAGCCCCTCCTCCACCACCTTGGCGACCCGCGCGTAGTACTCGGGATCGAGGTAATTGCCAACGGTTTCAGGGTGGCGCCACACCGCATGGCTGTGCACCACCGGCCCACTCAACAAAAACGCGGATAAATGGATTTGGCGGCTCATGGCTTGGGTGTCCACACGGTGATGGCGCTGACCTTCAACGGCTTGGGAATCAACTTGGCGGCGTAGTAGGTGTCGGCGATGCGCTGTTGCTCGGCGAGGTTTTCCACCTTCACCGGGATGATGTCGTAGCTGCGGCGGCTATTGGCGCGCTCCACTGTGGCCGGGGCGATATTGCCCCACAGCGGGCCGAGGATCTCGGCAGCTTCCTTGGGATGGGCCTTCACCCATTGGCCGGTCTCGCGCAGGGTATCGAAGGTCACCTGCAACACGTCCGGGTGGGCCTTGGCGAATCGCGTGGTCGCCAAGTAGAAACGGTTGTAGTCGGCCAGGCCGTCCTTGCCGTCGGCGATGACACGCACGTGGTGATCCAGCTGTTGGGTGGCGAGGAACGGGTCCCAGATCACCCAGGCATCCACGCTGCCATTGGCGAAGGCAGCGCCGCCGTCCGGGGCTTCCAGGTAGCGCGGGGTGATATCGGCCAGGGTCAAGCCAGCTTTTCTCAGCGCGGATATCAGCAGGTAATGGCTGCCAGAGCCCTTGGACACGGCGACGGTCTTGCCCTTGAGGTCGGCGATGCTGTGGATCGGCGATTGAGCCTGGACGATGATCGCCTGGGCACTCGACGATGAGTTTTCCTGGGCGTAGTAGGTCAACGGTGCATCGGCAGCCTGGGTGAACAGCGCAAAGGCGTCGGCCACGTCGGCGTGCAGGTCGACGCTGCCGGCGTTCAGCGAGCTGAGCAAGCCAGTGCTGAACTCGTGCCAGTTCACCGTGAAACCCAGGGGCTTGAGGCGCTGCTCCAAGTGGCCATTTTGCTTGAGCAGGATCCACAGGGTGGATGAGCACTGATAGCTGATGTCCAGGGTTTGCTCGGCATGGGCCGCGGTCGCGGCGAACAGCAGGCTGGCGGCGACGATTAGTTTTTTGAACGTCATGGGAGGCCTTGGCGAGGAAGAAATGAAGAGAACTGCATATGCCAAAAAACCGCTTAAGGCCTGGCAGCAAAGTTGATTCGATTATATTAATGATTGGAAATGATGAAAGAATCTTATAATTCTATGGTTATGCTCAATTCATAGGCAGGTGGAAAAAGCGTCCTAAGTTCAGATCGAAAAAGTATTTAACGAATAGTTTTTAGAACTTTAAGCTCAATACTGTTTCGTCAAAAATCGAGCGTGCCATGTCCATACGTCGTCCCCTCGCTGCGGTAGTAGGGTTGCTGGCCTTCTCCGTTGCGGTCAGCGCCGAGGCCCAGGAAACTGTGCGCATCGGTTACCAGAAATCCTCGACCCTGATCACCCTGCTGAAAACCCAGGGCACCCTGGAAAAAGCCCTCAAGGCCGACAACATCGACGTGAGCTGGCATGAGTTCCCCAGTGGCCTGCCCCTGCTCGAAGCGTTGAACGTGGGCAACGTCGACATCAGTGCCGACGTGGCCGACACCGTGCCGATCTTCGCCCAGGCTGCGCAGGCCAAGCTCACCTACTTCGCCCAGGAAGCCCCCTCGCCTTCAGCCCAGGCCATCGTGGTGCGCAAGGACTCGCCGATCCAGCAACTGGCGGACCTCAAAGGCAAGAAAATCGCCGTGACCAAGGCGGCGGGCACCCACTACTTGTTGATTGCCGCGTTGGCCCAGACGGGCCTGGAATTTTCGGATATCACACCGGCCTACCTGTCCCCCGCCGACGGTCGCGCAGCGTTCGAGAACGACAAGGTGGACGCGTGGGTCACCTGGGAACCCTTCCTCACCAGCGTGCAGCGCCAACTGCCAACACGTACCCTGGCGGACGGCGCAGGGCTGGCCAGCTACAAGCGCTACTACCTCACCGGCACGCCGTACGCCAAGGCCCACCCGGACGTGTTGAAAGTGGTGTACGCACAACTGGAAAAGACCGGCCAGTGGGTGAAAACCCACCCGCAAGACGCGGCCAAAGTACTTGGCCCGCTGTGGGGCAACCTGGATGTAGCGACGGTTGAAGCAGCCAATGCGCACCGCAGCTATCAAGTGCAGCCAGTGACGATCGATCAACTGGGCGAACAGCAGAAAATCGCCGATGCCTTCTTCAAGGCGGGCTTATTGCCCAAGGCCGTGGACGCCAAGGATGTACAGACCTGGAAACCTTGAGGGCGGAGCAAGGATAGATCCGGTGGCGATAGCGGTGGGTCAGCCGCTTTGCCCATTGCTGATCTACCGCTATCGCAGGCAAGCCAGCTCCCACAGGTGAACCGCGGCGCAACAGTTGGAGAGTGGTTGGCTGTCGCGCACCCCCAACGCCCTTCCCGCCAGATGCGCCGCGCCCAGCGCCGAGACCTCCGGTGACAGGCTGCGCACCACCGGGCGTTGCAGCAGGTTGGCCAAAAACGGCATCAGCCAACGGTTGCGCGTCGCGCCGATGACCTACAGCCAGCCCAAATACGTGACCTGCCTCGACCTCGGCGCCTGAGGCGCCGTGTTCACCGAAGGTTGGGACCGCCAGATGAAGCTGGTTGGCCAGGAAGCCAAGGACCTCAAGCGTCAGATCAACACGGTGTGGATCTGCCCACCCGCCGCTGATCGCACGGTGGCGCTGGCTGAGGCGGACCCGCTGATTTGTCGCGCTCACCCAACGAACGCGCCGCCAACGCTCCCATCACCCCGCCGACCATCGGCGCCAGCCAGAACAGCCAAAGCTGCGCAAGGTACTCGCCCCCGGCAAACAACGCCGGCCCGGTGCTGCGTGCAGGGTTCACCGAAGTATTGGTCACCGGGATCAGCACCAGGTGAATCAAGGTCAGCGCCAGGCCAATCGCAATGGGTGCAAAGCCAGGCACAGCGCCCGACGAGGTCACGCGCATGATGATGAACAAGAAAAAGAACGTGGCGATGCATTCCGCAAGCAGCGCGGCCTTCATGTCAAAGAGGCCAGGGCTCAATGGGCCATAACCGTTGGCGGCAAAGCCACCTATTGCGAAATCCGGCTGCCCGTTGGCAATCAGGTACAACGCCGCAGAAGCGCCAATGGCACCGGCAACCTGCGCCGCGATGTACGGCAGCACTTCACCGGCCGCTACACGGCGCCCCGCCCACAAGCCAAGAGTGACGGCCGGGTTGAAATGCGCGCCGGATATTCCACCTACCGCATAGGCCATGGTCAGCACCGTGAGCCCGAACGCCAGCGAAACGCCGACAAACCCAATGCCCAGTTCCGGGAAAGCCGCCGCCAGGATGGCGCTGCCACAGCCGCCGAACGTCAGCCAGAAAGTACCGATAAACTCGGCGGTCAAACGTTTTTGCACAATCAACTCCATTGCTGTTCAAGTGCCGTCACCACAGGCCGTGGGCGGTCTTGGGCGACGGTAGCAATGGGTATCAAATTGCTGTGTAAGACTTGTCTGGATTACTGCTTTTGAACGTTTAACGTCTGGAGGGGACCGACAGGGCCGGCCAAAGCGCTGTTGAGGGCCATTCACAATGACCCGATGCATGCGTTGAATGCATTGACGGTGGCGCGGGAGTTTGACTCAGGCTCGCGCCACACCCTGCCCAAACCGGCGGATCGCCAGGCAATACCCAATCAACGCCAGCGCCGCCAGCAACCCGCCCGCCGCGCCGATCCAGGCGAAGCCGAACTGGCTGCCGACCCAACTGCCCACCAGGGCGCCGCCGCCGATGCCGATGTTGTAGATGCCGGAGAACATCGCCATGGCCACGTCGGTGGCATCCGGGGCCAGCACCAGCACTTTGGATTGCATCGCCAGGCCGAAGCCCATGATCGCCATGCCCCAGAACACACTCAGCACCACCAGGTAGGATTCTGCACCGCTCAACGGCAGCAGCAGCGCCAGGCACGCGGCGAGAATGAATACCGCGCCGACCACGAACACATGCGGGTTGAAGCGGTGCACCAGGCTGAACAACAGCGAGCCGATGATGCCGGCGCCGCCGAACACCAGCAGGATCAGGGTCACCGCGCTGCCGCTCATGCCGGCGACGCCTTCGACGAAGGGCTCGATGTAGCTGTAGGCGGTGAATTGCGCGGTCACGGTCATGGCGGTGAGCACGTACAACGCCACCAGCGCCGGGCGCTTGAACAACAGCGGCAGGCTGCGCAAGGAGCCGGAGTTCTGGCTCGGCAGCAGCGGCAAGGTGCGCGCCAGCCAGAACACCAGGGCAGCGGCGAAGGCGCCAATCACCAGGAACGTCGTGCGCCAGCCCATGGCTTCGCCGAGCAGGCGGCCCAGCGGAATACCCAGCACCATCGCCAGGGAAGTACCGGTAGCCAGCAGGCCGAGGGCTTGCACCTGCTTGCCTTCCGGTGCCAGGCGAACGGCCAGCGATGCGGTGATCGACCAGAACAAGGCATGGGACAAGGCGATGCCGATGCGACTGAGCATCAGGATGCCAAAGCTGGTAGCGACGCTGGAAAGGATGTGACTGACGATAAACATGCAAAAAAGCACGATCAGCAGTTTGCGCCGTTCAACGTTACGGGTCAGCAGCATGACCGGCAGCGAGGTCAGCGACACGATCCAGGCGTAGATGGTGAGCATCAACCCGACGCTGGACACAGGCATGTCGAAGCTGGCGCCGATGGCGCTGAGCAGCCCGACGGGCACGAATTCGGTGGTGTTGAACACAAAGGCGGCCAACGCGAGGGCGATGACCGGTTGCCAATTGGCTTGGGGCGTTGCGGCTGAAAGGCTCATTGAACGGCGCGGTACTCTGACGGTGATCAAGCGGCCACCCAGGACAAGCGCCGCCGCCGAGCATTCTATAGGTTTCTGGCGCGGCTGTTGACGCCGATCCAGCTCAAAACAACCTCGGTGGCGTCACGGCGCGGTCAGGGTGACCACGTAGGCCCCCGATTGAACGGGTTTGCCGAGGGCATCCACCAGTACATACCGCTGGTCGTAATAGCGCCCATCATTGCTGTCGGCCACTAACTTGACGTCAGCCTGCGCGTTGCCCAGTGCCTTCACCGTGCGCACCGGCCGCACCTCGAAATGGCTGCTACGCAGGGCCTGCGGGCAGCCCTTGAGTTCCAGCGTCGACCCACCCGGCGACGCCGCATGACAACTGGGCTCGACAACACTGCCGTGAAACTGAATGACGCCAGAGGATCCCGCCATGCAAGCCCCCGCCCATACCGCAAGAACGCCGGTCATCAGTGAAAAACGCTTAACGTTCATGTCGACGCTCCTTCTTGGGTGGTTAAGAAGGTAGTCGTCGGGCCCGCCGCTTACTTGAGTTTATTCGGCAAACGCTGTGACGTAGTTCAAGGATCCACCTGCCCCATCATTTCCGGAATGCTTTCCGCACGTTTGGCATAACGCTGTGCCAGCGCCGCGCAGACCATCAGCTGGATCTGGTGGAACAGCATAAGCGGCAGGATCAGCACGCCCATGGTCGCTCCGGCGAACAACACTTGGGCCATTGGCACGCCCGTCGCCAGGCTCTTCTTCGAACCGCAGAACAGAATGGTGATGCGGTCTTCCTGGTTGAAGCCGAAGGCCTTGCCCAGCACGGTCGAGGCCACCAGCACCAAGGCCAGCAACACGCAGCACGCCACCACCAGTCCGCCCAGTTCCCATAGCGGGATCTGATGCCAGATGCCTTCGTTGACCGCTTCGCTGAAGGCACCGTACACCACCAGCAGGATCGAGCCCTGGTCGACGAACTTCAGCCAGGATTTATTGCGGCCAACCCATTCGCCGATCCAACGACGGGCGATCTGCCCGGCGATGAACGGCAACAGCAATTGCACGCTGATTTTCAGGATCGCGTCGACGGTAGACCCACCCTCGCCGTGTACGTTGAGCAGCAGCGTCACCAGCAACGGCGTAAGGAAGATCCCGAACAGGCTGGACGCCGCCGCACTGCAAATCGCCGCCGGGATATTGCCCCGCGCCAGGGAGGTGAAGGCAATCGCCGATTGCACCGTGGCCGGCAAAGCACAGAGGTAAAGCATGCCCATGTACAGGTCTTTACCAATCAGCGGCGACAGCAGTGGCTTGAGCGCCAGGCCCAGCAGTGGAAACAGCACAAAGGTCAGGCTGAACACCAGCAGATGCAGGCGCCAGTGGCCGGCACCGGCGACGATGGCCTGGCGCGACAGCTTGGCGCCGTGCAGGAAGAACAGCAACGCAATCGCCAGGTTGGTGACCCAGCCGAAGGCCACGGCAGTCTGGCCGCTGGCGGGCAGCAGGGAAGCGAGGATCACCGTGGCGATCAGGGTCAGGGTGAAGTTGTCAGGCAGAAAACGGGGGCGAGTCATAAGCAGGATCTTCCGGGGGTTGCCAAGAGCGTCGTCGCGACTCTAACGTAACGCCTTGTTACCGACTAACGCCAATGAGCCACTAAATGCCGCCTAAAGGACATGACAAGACCGTCCGCCGCAGTGTGCCTGGGCTTTCCAGCCTGCCGCGGCCGGTGTACGGGCGCACCGAATCCTTGCCCAATCGTGCGCTGACCCGCCGGCACAGCCACCCGTGGGTGCAATTGTCCTACGCGATTTCCGGGGTGCTGGAGATCCAGACCAGCGTCGGCCGCTTCGTCGCACCGCCTCAGCGTGCGGTGTGGATCCCGGCAGGTGTGCCGCACCGCGTGTTCAGTTCGCCCCACACGGAAATGCGCAGCTTGTACCTGGATTGCAGCGTCACCGCCTGGGCGGTCGAACGCTGTCATGTGCTGGAGGTGAGCAGTTTGCTGCGGGAATTGATCCGCAGCTTCAGCGAACTGCCGGTGGAGTATGCCGAGGATGGGCCGGATGGGCGCTTGGCCCAGGTGGTGCTGGACCAACTGGCGGCGGCGCCTCAGGTGGATCTGATGCTACCGCTGCCCCTGGACCCGCGTTTGCGCCACATCTACCGCAGCTTGAACCTGCGCCCGGAACAGCAAACCACATTGAGTCAGTGGAGCCAGAAGCTGGGCGTGAGTGAGAAGACCCTCAGCCGGTTGTTTCTGAGTGATACCGGGCTGACCTTTCGGGCGTGGCGCCAGCGTTTGCGATTGCTGACTGCCCTGCCCGCCCTGGAGCAGGGCGAGCGCGTGACGGATGTGGCGCTGGCCTGTGGGTATGAATCCACCTCGGCGTTTATCAATGCGTTTCGCCAGCAGTTCGAGGCGACGCCAGGGGAGTTCTTCCGCTAGGCAGGCCTTCGCCACAATTGCCTGGCGCCACAGCTATTCGCCATGCCCGCCGTGGCACGCCCTTCGCGGATATCAACTGCCATCGCCACCATGGGCTTCTTCGAAGAAGTAGTCTTTCCAACTGGCAGCCTTGTTTTTCAGCACCCCCAGCGCTTGCAATTTCTCGGCATAGAGGTAGGTGCGCTGCGGCACGATGGTGAAATCGATTTCCGGGTCCTGGACGATCTGCTCCACCAGGTCCAACGGCAGTTTCGACTGTTCTACGCGGATGTATGCCTTGGCCGCTGCCGGTTTATCGGCCTTTATGATCTTCTCGGCCTCGGCCAGCGCGTCATAGAACGCCTTGTAAGTCTTGGGGTTTTCGTCATGAAATTTCTGCGTGGTGTAGAGCACGTTGAACGTCGCCGGACCGCCCAGGATGTCGTAGGAACTGAGCACCTTGTGCACATTCGGATTGAGCAATTCCTGATACTGGAACGGCGGGCTGGAGAAGTGTGAGTTGATCTCCGAACCACCGGCAATCAACGCGGCGGTCGCGTCGGGGTGCGCCAGGCTGATGGAGATGTCGTCGAATTTCTTGTAGTGGGCATCGCCGAACTGCTTGGCGGTCTCGATCTGCAGCGTGCGCGACTGGAAACCCACGCCGGCGGCTGGCACGGCAATGCGGTCGTTTTCGGTGAAATCCTTGAGGGTCTTCACGGTGGGGTTGTTGGTCAGCAGGTAGTTGGGCATCGAGCCGAGGGAGGCGATGGCCTTGACGTTCTGCTTGCCCTTGGTGCGATCCCACAGGGTTAGCATCGGCGGCACACCGGCAGAGACCACATCCAGCGCACCGGCCAGCAGCGACTCGTTCATCGCGGTGGCGCCGGAAATGCTGTTCCACTCCACCTTGATGTCCAGGCCCTGTTCCTTGCCGTGCTTTTCGATCAGGTTCTGGTCGCGCACCACGTCGAGGATCAGGTAGCCGATGCCGAATTGCTGGGCGATGCTGATCTTGCCTTCGGCCTGGGCGCCGATACTGATCAACGCTGTCGCAACCGCCAGCAGGGCCAGGGAAGAACGCTTGAAAGTCATAGGAGTCTGCCGCGTTTTTAAGAAGGTGATGGAGCCTAGCGGCGATTTTTAAGACAGGAAAAGAATATCGGGATCTATTGTTATGCAAATCACCCACAAACACTCGCTCGGCTGGTATTGTGCCGCGCTTTGAAAAACTGCCGAACCTGCGAGGAAATGGACGTTGAACACTGACGAAAAAATGACCGGGGACCTGTTCGAGGTGGATAAGCGCCTGTCACTCAAACCCGTGGTGGACTTCAACGCCTACCTGCGCAGCGCCTTCGGCGACGGCCCGTGCAGCTGCATCCGCTGCACGGCCAGCCAAGGTGATGAAACCGGCTATGAGTTCCAGCACACCTTCACCTTCGACGGCAAACCCACCCAACGCCGCTTCGCATCCACGGCGGGCAGCGATGTGCTGCAGGCGCTGAAGAAAGCCTGGTTGTCGTACACCAAGGCCGAGTTGCCGTTGAGCAGTGTACTGGCGCTGGACACCGTGAAGGAGTTTGTTGAACCGCAACTGCATAAACGCCTGGCACCGCTGTTTTTGGCCAGTGGGTTGGTCAAGGAGGTAGAGGGCGCGTTGCAGGTTCAGCCGCAGGCGGCGTAAGCATTTTCCACCTCGGTGGTATGAATACGCAGCACTTTAGCCACAACTTGCTGCACGGTCTTGGACCTGCTAATAAAATGCAGCCCAACCACCGAACACAAAAAACGGCACGCAAGCGTGCCGTTCTTCTTTCCCACTCGACGTAATTACTTACGCGCCGCCTCCCACTGCTTGAGCAGGTCGTTATAGTTCACGGTCTCGCCTTTCGGCTTCTCATTGGCCAGTTTCGGCTTCGGCGCGCCCGGCTGGTCGAACCAGTATTGCGCGTCACGCTCGGGGTTCATTTTCGGGCCGCACACCGGTTGCACCTTGGAGCGTTCCAGACGCGTCATGATGGCGTCCTGTTCCTTGGCCAGGTTGTCCAACGCCTGTTGCGGGGTTTTCTCGCCGCTGGCGGCGGCGGCGATGTTGCTCCACCACAGTTGTGCCAGGCGTGGGTAGTCCGGCACGTTGGTGCCGGTCGGCGACCATTCGGTTCGGGCCGGGCTGCGATAGAACTCCACCAGGCCACCCAGTTTCGGTGCCATGTCGGTCATGGCCTGGGAGTTGATGTCGGACTCACGAATCGGTGTCAGGCCAACGATGGTTTTCTTCAGCGACACGGTTTTCGAGGTCACGAACTGCGCGTAAAGCCAGGCCGCAAGCTTCTGTTTCTCAGGCGTCGACTTGAGGAACGTCCAGGAGCCCACGTCCTGATAGCCCTTCTTCATACCCTTTTCCCAGTACGGTCCGACGGGCGATGGCGCCATGCGCCATTTCGGCGTGCCGTCGGCATTCACCACAGGCAAGCCTGGCTTGACCATGTCGGCGGTAAACGCGGTGTACCAGAAGATCTGCTGGGCGATGTTGCCTTGGGACGGCACCGGGCCGGATTCGGAGAAGGTCATGCCCGCCGCTTCCGGTGGCGCATAGGCTTTCATCCAGTCCACATATTTCTGGGTGGCATACACGGCGGCCGGGCCGTTGGTGTCGCCGCCACGGGTGACGCTGGACCCGACCGGGTGGCAGTCCTCCACGCGAATGCCCCACTCGTCCACCGGCAAGCCGTTGGGCAGGCCCTTGTCGCCGCCACCGGCCATGGAGAACCAGGCATCGGTGAAGCGCCAGCCGAGGGACGGGTCTTTCTTGCCGTAGTCCATGTGCCCATACACGCGCTTGCCGTCGATCTCCTTGACGTCTTCGCTGAAGAACTTGGCGATGTCTTCATAGGCCGACCAGTTCACTGGTACGCCGAGGTCATAGCCGTATTTTTCCTTGAATTTGGCTTTCAGCTCCGGACGCTCGAACCAGTCGGCGCGGAACCAGTACAGGTTGGCGAATTGTTGGTCGGGCAATTGGTAGATCTTGCCGTCGGGCGCGGTGGTGAAGGAGATGCCGATAAAGTCCTTGATATCCAGGGTCGGCGAGGTGAAGTCCTTGCCTTCGTTGGCCATCAGGTCAGTGATGGATTCGGTCTTGCCGTAGCGAAAGTGTGAATCC
>Ga0308165_1000162_pt1 | contig 164286 bp, 150 predicted proteins | sample PhyWR2_FD_201032 | JGI IMG/M metagenome (GOLD analysis project Ga0308165, IMG submission 201032) | Phyllosphere microbial communities from UC Gill Tract Community Farm, Albany, California, United States - DLSLW.R2 | ecosystem: Host-associated > Plants > Phyllosphere > Unclassified | place...
GCAGCGTGGCGCGCATTTCATTGGGCGCCATCCAGTTGTTGGTCGGGCCGGCGTCGGCCTGGTCCTGGCTGCAGATGTAGGTGCGGTCTTCGACGCGCGCCACGTCCGACGGGTCGGACCAGGCGAGATAGCTGCCTGGACGCTTGCTGGGGTTGAGCGGCTTGAAGGTGCCGGCGTCGACCAGTTGCTGGCACAGCGCGTCGTACTCCTGCTGCGAGCCGTCGCACCAGTGGATGTTGGCCGGCTTGCACAGCGCGGCCATTTCAGCGACCCAGGCAATCAGCCGGGCATTCTTGACATAGGAGGGGGCCTGAATGGTCAGGCCCTGCAGTGCAGGTGCGTTCATCACGGGAGCTTTCTAATTGAAAAAACGTTTTTTCAAAGACAGCGCTGCAGCGCGCAAGCAGCTAGGCAGCCTTTGAGAAAACAGGTTTTTTCACCGTCGTAGGCAACGCCACCGGGGGGCTGACCCGATGCTCAAATGAAAGAGGAAGCCGCCATTCTAGGTAGCTACCGCATTTTTGTGTCAGACAAAAGTCCAAAAAACTATGCAATATAAGTATCAAAATATGCAGAGGATGAAATTTGGTTGCACAAAAAAAAGGCAAAAAAAAGCCCCGTCACCGGGGCTTTGTGAAGCAATGAGAGGGGTTTCAGGCCAGGTACACGGCAATGAAGGCCAGCAGGAACATCAGCACCGCGCCGACCAGCGGCAGCACGACAGGGATATAGCGGACAACCGCTTCGGTCGCGTCTTCAGGATGCGCATCGGCCGTGGCCGGAGCGTGGGGATGGGTCATGAGACTGGGGCTCCCGTCGGTTGATGAAAAAGAGGCACTTGCCGTTATTTTAAGCAGACCCGGGCCGCGCCCGGCCTGGGGTAAGCCATGAGACGCGCAGGGCTCAGGCGCGCTGGGCTTCCATGCCCTGGGCACGCAGCGCATCGAGTACCTGTTCGACATGCGGCTGGTTGCGCGTTTGCAGCACGCATTCGATCTCTACGTTCTGCGCGGCCAGCAGCGTGAAGGCGCGCTGGTGGTGGACTTCCTCGATGTTGGCGCCGGCGTCGGCCACGGTGGCGGTGATGCGCGCCAGCACGCCGGGCACGTCGCGCGCGCTCACGCGTATGCGCGCCAGCCGGCCCGAGCGCACCATGCCGCGTTCGATGATGGCCGCCAGCAGCAGCGGGTCGATATTGCCACCCGACAGCACCAACCCGACCTTCTTGCCGGCAAAACGCTCGCGGTGGCGCAGCATGGCGGCCAGACCCGCGGCGCCCGCGCCTTCGACCAGGGTCTTCTCGATTTCCAGCAGCATCAGCACCGCCTGCTCGATATCGCCTTCATCGACCAGCAGCAGTTCGTCGACCAGGTTGCGCACCACATTCCGGGTCATCTGACCGGGCGTGGCGACGGCAATGCCTTCGGCAATCGTCGACTGGCCCATGGGCAGGTCGCTGCCTTCGATGGCATTGATCATGGATGGAAAGCGCTGGGTCTGCACGCCGATGATGCTGATGTCGGGCTTGATGGCCTTGGCGGCCGTGGCCACGCCGGCAATCAGGCCGCCGCCGCCTATGGCCACGACCAGAATCTCGAGATCGGGCTGGGTCTTGAGCATTTCCAGCGCCAGCGTGCCCTGGCCCGCGGCCACGGCGGCGTCGTCATAGGGGTGGACAAACACCAGGCCCTGCGAGTCGGCAAGCGCTCGTGCATGGGCGCGCGCCTCGTCCAGCGTGTCGCCGTGCAGCACCACCTCGGCGCCGAAGCCGCGCGTGCGCTCGACTTTCACGTCGGGCGTGAAGCGCGGCATGACGATCACCGCGCGCAGGCCCAGCCGCTGGGCATGGTAGGCCACGCCCTGGGCATGGTTGCCGGCGCTCATGGCAATCACGCCGCGCGCGCTTTCCTCGGGCGTGAGCTGGGCCAGCTTGTTGCAGGCGCCGCGCTCCTTGAAAGAGGCGGTGAATTGCAGGTTCTCGAACTTGAGAAACACCTGCGCGCCGACGATCTGGGACAGCGTGCGCGATTCCACGCACGGTGTTTCGAGAATATGGCCGCGCAGGCGCTGGGCCGCAAGTTCGATGTCTTGAAGGCTGATCATGGGCCATTGTCTCCACAGATGGCGCGCAATGCGAGCCCACGGGGAAAAACGCGGCTGGCCATGCAGGTTCTGCGGCAAGCTGGATCAGCCTGGCAAGGCGCGCTGCAGCAGATGCCGCCAGTCCATCTGCCGGGTGTCGAGCGCGCCCAGCACGCGGCCCGCGCCGCTGTGGCCCAGGCGCGTGGTGATGAAGGCCTGGGCGACGGCCGGCGGCGCATCGCGGTGCAGCAGGCAGGCCTGGGCGGTCAGCACCAGGCGCTGCACCAGCATGCGCGCCATGGCCTGCTGCTCCGCGGGAGGCTGGGCCAGCATGGCGCGCAGCGCATGCAGCTGGGCCAGGATGCGCGCGTCGCCGCCGGCAATCTCTTCCATGGCCTCGAACAGCACGCGGGCCGCGGGTTTTTGCCGGTCCAGCGCGTTGAGCACCTGCAGGCACAGCGCATTGCCCATGCCTTCGCCGCGGCCCTGCGCGGGCGCGGTCAGGAACAGCCTGGCCAGGGTCCGGCCCTGGGGGCTGTCGAGCGCGCCCTGGGCGCCGGCCCATTCCATGGTCTCGGCGGTGATTTCCATGGCGCGGCGCCCCACCCAGAACTGGGCCGCGGGCGCCATCACATGCTTCCAGGCGCGGTCCAGCGGCGGCATGCTGTCGGCCGCGGCGTCATCGCAGCGCTCGAATGCCTGGGCCAGGCGCATGGCCAGCAGCAGCGCGGCCTCGCTTTCCAGCGCCATGTCGACCAGCACGCTGCCCAGCAGCGGCTCGCTGCCGAGGTCGTCCAGGCTGCGCGCCTGCGTCAGCGACTGCATCAGGGCCTGGCGCAGCAGCGCGCAGCTGGCCAGGGTGCGGCCCAGGCGCAGCACGCTCACCGCCGAACGGAAGGTGACAGGCCCCTGGCCTTCCTCGCCCAGCAGATAGCCGCTGGCCGCATGCAGTTGAAGCTCGGCCACCGACTGCGGGCCGAACGCGCCATGCAGCGGGCGCACGACCAGGCTGTTGCGCTCGCCGTCCTCGCGCCAGCGCGGCACGAAAAAGCAGCTGGGCCCCTGGGGCGTCTGAGCGCTGAGCAGATGGGCGTCACTGTCGGGCGCCGCCAGCCCCGGGCTGCTGCCGCTGAGAAGATATTGCCGCCCCCAGAGGCCCATGCCCACGGGCGTGGCCTGCAGCAAGGTGGGCGTGGCATACAGCGGCTGGTTGGACTGGACCGCATTGGCGCCCAGGCCCATCCACAGCGCGGTCTTGTCGACAATCGGCAGATCGCGTGCGTCATCGCCCGGGTTGCGCAGGAGCGGCCCCAGCCGTGCCCAGAGCACGGGCTCCTTGCGCAGCACGGCCAGCGAGGCGCAAGTCAGCAGCAGCGGGTCCAGGCTGTCGGGCGCGAACTGACCGTGCAGGTACAGGCCCGCGGCCCAGATGCTCCAGCGTCCCGGCGTGTCCTCGGTCAAGGCCTGGGCCACCAGCCCCTGGCGCCGCCCCAGCGCGCGCTGGGCCTGCCAGGCGGGGTTGTCCTGCTGGGCGTCGGGCACCTGCTGCGCTTCGCTCAGCTGTTGCGCATAGGCATGCAGCCCGGCCTGCGCAGAACCCGCGTTGGCGCGTTGCAGCGCTTCTTCCAGGGGGGCGTCGTGGGAAATCGACGGCGATGCCGGATGCGGGACGGTGGACATGCAGGTCTCCTGGGCGCGATGTTGCGCGGGCATTGCGCAAACGCCTGCCCGCATGCCCGCAGTATCGGCAACTCGCGCCGAGCGCGCTGTCGGAGAGGTTCGCCAAGCCTATTGCGCCATCTGGCACACGCGCAGCACTTCGGCGCCATAGGCATCGAATTTTTTGGCGCCCATGCCGGGAATACCGTTGAGGTCGTCGAGGCTGGCGGGGTCGCGCTCGGCAATGGCGGCCAGCGTCGCGTCGTGGAAGATCACATAGGCCGGCAGGTTGTGCTCGCGTGCGACCTCGGCGCGCCAGGCCTTGAGGTTGATGAAGCGCACCTGGGCATCGGGCCCGAGGTTGAGCGCCGCAACGTTGGCCTGCGGCGCCTTGCGCGTGCGCTTGGCGGCGCTGGCCGTGGCTTCGCGCAGCATCACCTGGGCGTCGCCGCGCAGCACGGCGCGCGAGCCCGGCGTCAGCGCCAGCGTGTCGAAGCTGTGGCCGCTGTCGCTCGTGACCTTGTGCAGGCCCAGGGCGCCCGTGGCCAGCAGCTGGCGCAGCACGCCGCGCAGCTGGGCTTCGGAGTACTGCGCGCCCAGGCCGAAGGTCGACAGGCTCTGGTGGCCGTACTGGCGCACTTTCTCGGTGTCCTTGCCGCGCAGCACGTCCATGATGTGGCCCGTGCCGAAGGTCAGCTGGCAGGCCTCGTGCACGCGGTAGATGGTCGACAGCAGCTTGCGCGCGGCGTCGGTGCCGTCCCAGACCGCGGGCGGGTGCAGGCAGTTGTCGCAGTTGCCGCAGGGCGTGGAGTCCTCGCCGAAATAGCCCAGCAGCCGCTGGCGCCGGCAGTCGGTGGCTTCGGCCAGCGCCAGCAGCGCGTCGAGCTTGCCGCGCATCACCTGCTTGAAGCTTTCCTCGGCCGGGCTTTCGTCAATCATGCGTCGCTGGTTGACGACGTCGTTCAGGCCATAGGCCATCCAGGCGTGGGCCGGCAGGCCGTCGCGGCCCGCGCGGCCGGTTTCCTGGTAGTAGCCTTCGATGTTCTTGGGCATGTCGACATGGGCGACAAAGCGCACGTCGGGCTTGTCTATGCCCATGCCGAAGGCAATGGTCGCGCACATCACGATGCCTTCCTCGCGCAGAAAGCGGTCCTGGTGGCGCTGGCGCATTTCAGCCGGCAGGCCGGCGTGGTAGGGCAGGGCCGAGAGGCCGGCGTTCTGCAGCGTCTGCGCCAATTCTTCCACGCGCTTGCGCGACTGGCAGTAGACCACGCCCGCGTCGCCCTGGTGCTCGGTCTGGATGAAGCGCTGCAGCTGCGCCGTCGCGTCCTTCTTCTCGACAATGGTGTAGCGGATGTTGGGGCGGTCGAAGCTGCTGACGAACTGGCCGGCCTGCTCGAGCTGCAGGCGCTCGACGATGTCGGCGCGCGTGAGCGCATCGGCCGTGGCCGTCAGCGCGATGCGCGGCACGCCGGCATAGCGTTCGTGCAGCACCGTGAGCGCGCGGTATTCGGGGCGGAAATCGTGGCCCCACTGGCTCACGCAATGCGCTTCGTCAATGGCGAACAGCGACAGCTGGCCGGCTTCATAAAGGCTGTCGAGCAGGCCCAGGAAGCGCGGCGTGTTGAGCCGCTCGGGCGCGGCGTAAAGCAGCGTGATGTCTCCGGTCTGCAGCCGCAGCTCGACTTCCTGTGTCTGCTCGTAGGACAGCGTGGAGTTGAGGAATGCGGCATCCACGCCGGCTTCGTGCAGCGCGCCCACCTGGTCGTGCATCAGCGCGATCAGCGGCGACACCACGATGGTCACGCCCTGTCCCTGCTGCTGGCGCACGATGGCCGGCACCTGGTAGCACAGGCTCTTGCCCCCGCCCGTGGGCATCAGCACCAGCGCGTCGCCGCCGGCAATCACATGGCTGACGATCGCCGCCTGCGGGCCACGGAACTGGTCGTAGCCAAAAACTTCTTGCAATACGGACTGCGCGGTGGACAAGCGGATTCTCTCGAAAAAAGCGGGAAATGACGAACCCTGCCAGGGCCCGGACAAACGCATATTGTGCGCCCGGGGCGCAATTCCGTGGTCTTGGAGCGGCACTGGCCCCGGGCGTGCAAGGGCCAGCCCGGCCTTTCTACAATGCAGCCAACGCCTTGTTTCTGTTGCAAATCCCATGCCCCGTACTTCGCATTCCGGCTCGATGGCGCTGGCCGACAGCGCGCGCCTTTTCGGGCCGGCCGACGACGCGCCGATAGCGCTGGACGCCGGCGCCTGGCTGCTTCCCGGCTGGGCCGCAGGCCAGGCGCAGTGCTGGGTGGAGTGCGTGCGGCAGGTGCTGGCGCAGGCGCCTTGGCGCACGATGCGCACGCCCGGTGGCCTGCCGATGTCGGTGGCTATGAGCCATTGCGGCAGCTGGGGCTGGGTGTCGGATGCCGGCGGCTATGCCTACAGCGCCACCGATCCGCGCAGCGGCCAGCCCTGGCCCGCCATGCCCGAATGGCTGTGGCAGCAGGCGCGTGCCGCGGCAACGGTGGCCGGCTACCCGCATTTCGCGCCCGACTCCTGCCTGATCAACCGCTATGTCGCGGGCGCCAAGATGTCGCTGCACCGCGATGCCGACGAAAGCGACATGCGCGCGCCGATTGTCTCGATCTCGCTGGGCCTGCCGGCAACGTTTCTCTGGGGCGGCCTGGAGCGCGCCGACCGCGTGCGCCGCATGCAGCTCGAGCATGGCGATGTGCTGGTCTGGGGCGGGGCGACGCGCCTGGCATACCACGGGATACAGCCGCTCAAGGAGGGCGTGCACGCGCTGCTGGGCAGCGAGCGCTGGAACCTGACCTTCCGCATGGCCAAAGCAATGATGCCCCCACGCTTGCTCGGCTGACGCCGTAGCCGCTGCCCCCCGGGGGGGCCGTCCGCCGGCTTGGGGCGGCCCGGCGCCGGCGGGCAAGCCCCCACGCTCAGCTCGGCTGACGCCGTAGCCGCTGCCCCCGGGGGGGCCGTCCGCCGGCTTGGGGCGGCCCGGCGTCGGCGGGCAAGCCCCCACGCTCAGCTCGGCTGACGCCGTAGCCGCTGCCCCCCGGGGGGGCCGTCCGCCGGCTTGGGGCGGCCCGGCGCCGGCGGAGGAGATGGCTGACCGGGCACGGGGTAACGCCCAACTTCCTACAATCGGGGGATGAGCCTGCCCCAATACACCCGCGCCAAAGAACTGCCCGCCACCCTTGCCCGCCGCATTGCCATCCTCGATGGCGCGATGGGCACCATGATCCAGCGCTTCAAGCTGGGCGAGGCGCAGTACCGCGGCGCAGGCTATACCGGCGCCGATGCCGTGGGCGACCGTTTCGCCGACCTGCCGCGCGACGTCAAGGGCAACAACGAGCTGCTGAGCCTCACGCGGCCCGACGTGATCCGCGACATCCATGAGCGCTACCTGGCCGCGGGCGCCGACCTGATAGAGACCAACACCTTTGGCGCGACCACGGTGGCCCAGGACGATTACCTGCTGGGCCATCTGGCGCGTGAAATGAACCTGCGATCGGCCCAGCTGGCGCGCGCGGCCTGCGACAAGTACAGCACGCCCGATCACCCGCGCTATGTGGCCGGCGCGCTCGGCCCCACGCCCAAGACCGCGAGCATCAGCCCCGACGTCAACGACCCGGGCGCGCGCAACGTCGACTTCGAGACGCTGCGCCAGGCTTATCTCGAACAGACGCTGGCGCTGATCGAAGGCGGCTCGGACGTGATTCTGGTCGAGACCATCTTCGACACGCTCAACGCCAAGGCCGCGCTGTTTGCCGTCGACGAGGCCTTCGAGCAGACCGGAGAATGCCTGCCCATCCTGATCAGCGGCACCGTGACCGATGCTTCGGGCCGCATCCTGAGCGGCCAGACCGTGACCGCCTTCTGGCACAGCGTGCGCCATGCGAATCCGCTGGCCATAGGCCTGAACTGCGCGTTGGGCGCGGCGCTGATGCGCCCCTATGTGCAGGAGCTGCACAAGGCGGCGCCCGACACCTTCATCAGCTGCTACCCGAATGCCGGACTGCCCAACCCGATGAGCGATACCGGCTTTGACGAGACGCCAGAAGTCACCAGCCGGCTGGTGCACGAGTTCGCGGCCGAAGGCCTGGTCAATATCGTCGGCGGCTGCTGCGGCACGACACCCGAGCACATCGGCGCGATCGCCCAGGCGGTGCGCGCCACGCCCACGCGGGCGCTGTTCTACCCGGCCCAGGCCTGATCGCCGCGCACGGTTGCTGCGATGAACCTGCCGCTGCCGCCCGCCACCGGGCCGTCCACGCCGACTGCCGTGGCGCCCGTGGCCGCGGTATCCGCGGTCACCGCCGTTACCGGCACGGCGCCGGTGGCCCCGGCCACGCCGACCGCGCCAGCCGTGCCCGCGCTAAGCCTTTCGGCCCAGGCGCAGCAGGCGCTGCGGCTGCAGGTTTTCCAGACGCTGGTGGCCCAGCTCGTGACCCAGGTCCAGTCAAGCGCACAGCCGAGCTGGCCTGCGGCCGGCACCTCACCGGCAATGCATGAATTGCTGACGGCCTTGGTTGCCCAGGCGACGGCAGGCCTGCCTCAGCCCCAGCAGCTGGTCGCGGCCCAGCCCTGGCCCCAGGCCTGGCTCAATACGCTGCTTGCGCCCGCAGCGCCCGCAGCGCCCGCAGCGCCCGCAGCGCCGGGCGTCGATGCGCCTCCCACGCCCGCGCCCAACCCGTCCGCTCCAGGCAACCCTGCCCCAGCCACGGCATCGGCAAGCGCCGGCCCTGCTGCGCCGGCGCTTGCCAGCGCAACGACCTTGGCGGCCTCCGCTGCACCCGGGCTTGCATCGCTTGCGGCCCCTGCTGTGCCTGTCGCGCCCCTGGCCATGCCCGCCCCAACGCTTGCAGCTGCGGCTGCGCCCGACGCGGCCCCGCGCCTGCCACCCATGCTGACCTGGCTGGTACAGCAAGGCGTGGTGCAGACGCCGCAAGGCGAACGCGGTTTTGCACTGAGCTTGCAGGTGCCCCAGGCCTGGGCACAGATGCAGACCGGCGCAGCGCCGCCCGCGGGCACAGCGCCGGCGGGCGCGGCTTTGCTGACGGGGGGCGGCGCGGCGCCACTGAAGCTGCCATTTGCGGCGCCCGCGCAGCAGCTTGAGTCGGGTGCCTTGGCCCTGGTATTGCAGGGCCCGGGGCCTGCAGGGGAGAGGCTGCGCACCAGCGCGCTGCTGTGGCTGGATTTTCAACCGCTGCCGGCCGCGGCCCAAGGTGCGCAGAGCGCGCAGTCGGCTGCGGCGGCGCTTGCGGGCCTGCTGCCGTCCACGCAGGCCGCCCAGCAGGCCATGGTGGCGCTGCAGGCCAGGAACGATCCCTGGCTGCAGATGGCCGCGTTGCAGGCCAGCGGCCAGCAGCCACGCGACGACCAGCGCCTGCAGGAGCGCCGCACGGGCCTGTGCACCGAGCTGGGCTGCCCCTACCGCGGCAAGGCCAGCTGCGCCCAGCCGTTTTGCGCCGAAATGAACCGCGTCTGGGCTGCTGCGCGCGTGGGGCCGACGGCGACGTGACGGCCCGCCAGCGCAGGCGCTGCTCAGACTTCTTCTGCCGCGGTAAGTGCGATCGCGTCCACCGACTGGGCATCGGAATCGGAAGAGTCATCGAAGTTGATGGCATCAACTGCATTGGCGGTATTCAGCATAAATAGCTCGATCTCGATCTCTGCATCAAGCGAGTTCGTCGTGCGCGCTTTGGTTTCTGGCGGCAATGGGTAGACGGCCGTCAGGGCTTGCGTCGCCAATGTTGACTCCTGCATGGTTCCGGGCGTCGCATCCTGAAGAACGCCAGGCGATGCGACCGTTGTCGTATCGATGTCCGCCATCTGTTGCTGCGCGGCTGGCGCATGGGCCTCGACGGTGGTTGGCGCAGCATTCTCGGCTTCGAGTTGGGCCTTCGCCTGCTGTTTTTCGTTGTACCTGTGGACTATCCGGGCTTCTTCGGCGTCGATCTTTCGTTGGAAAAAAACCTTTTGCTCCTGGTAGCCCTTCGTTTGCGTGACCTTGTTGATGAATCTTCTCATGGTTCTCAGAAATGAATGATGGATGAAATGGCGTTATAGCCATAAGCTATGTATCATTTAAATCTAATAGGTTCCGTATTTTCCAAGGAATCCTTGGAAATTGTGTGACTGAATGTTTTCTGCGGTCCCGGCCCAGGTGCCGGTTCACGTCAGCCAAAAAAAGGCCCGTGGTTCGGAGTGAACCACGGGCCCGTGAGCGCCGAACCCCTGCAGCGCCGTGCAAGGGATGCAGGCCGCTTTTTATGGATACAAGCCGCGCATTTCGCGCGCATGCAGGATGCGCTGGCAGGCAATGATGAAGGTCGCGGTGCGCAGGCTGACCTTGTGGTCCTGGGCCACCTGCCAGACGCCCGCAAAGGCGTCCTGCATGATGCGCACCAGGCGGGCGTTGATTTCATCCTCGCTCCAGAAGAAGCTGGAGAAATCCTGCACCCATTCGAAATAGCTCACGGTGACGCCGCCGGCATTGGCAATGACGTCGGGCAGCACCAGCACGCCCTTGTCGTGCAGGATGTCGTCAGCCTCGGGCGTGGTCGGGCCGTTGGCGCCCTCGATCACCAGCTTGGCCTTGATCTGGCTTGCGTTGGCCAGGTGGATCTGGCCTTCAAGCGCGGCCGGAATCAGGATGTCGCAATCGACGCCCCAGAATTCTTCCTTGGCCAGCACATCGGCGCCGGCAAAGCCGCCCACGCCGCCGCTGAGTTGCACATGGCGCAGCAGGGCGGGCACGTCCAGCCCCAGGTCGTTGTAGAGGCTGCCGCTGTGGTCCTGCACCGCAACCAGCTTGGCGCCGGCTTCGACAAACAGCTTGGCAGCGGTGCCGCCGACATTGCCGAAGCCCTGCACGGCGACGCGCGCGCCTTCGATGCGCATGCCGGTGTGGCGCATGGCCTCGACGCCCACGGTGAACACGCCGCGGCCCGTGGCCTCGCGTCGGCCCAGCGAACCGCCGAGGTCGACGGGCTTGCCGGTGACCACGCCAGTGGCCGTGGAGCCGGTGTTCATCGAGTAGGTGTCCATCATCCACGCCATGATTTGCTCATTGGTGTTGACGTCGGGCGCGGGGATGTCCTTGTTCGGGCCGATGATGATGCCGATCTCGCTGGTGTAGCGGCGCGTGAGGCGCTCGAGCTCACCCTTGGACAGCTTCTTGGGATCGACGCGGATGCCGCCCTTGGCACCGCCGTAGGGCACGTTGACCGCGGCGTTCTTGATCGACATCCAGGCCGACAGGGCCATCACCTCGGACAGCGTCACGTCCTCGTGGAAACGCACGCCCCCCTTGCCCGGACCGCGGCTGGTGTTGTGCTGCACGCGATACCCCTCGAAGTGGGCAATGGTGCCGTTGTCGAGTTCTATGGGTACGTCGACGATCAGCGCGCGCTTGGGGCGCTTGAGTGTTTCGACCCAACGTGCCAGATGGCCCAGATAGGGCGTGACGCGGTCGATCTGCTGCAGGTAGATACCCCAGGGGCCGAGCTTGTCGGCTTGCAGGTAGGAGGGCAGAGGATGGGTCGGCAGCGTGCTGGTCGACGGGGAGGCAGGGGTGTTTTGCATGGAATATTCCAAAGCGTTTGAAGCGGCGGCCACAAAATGAATGACCTGTTTTTCAGCTTATTCCTGTGCCTGCGGCTTGTCCAACGCCGCTTGTTTTGGTTGTTATGCATTTTGTGCATAACCACGCAATCTTCCTCTGAAACAAGCACCCGAAAGCCGGTTTTTTCCTGAAGAATGCAGGCTGTGCCGGGGCGTGTTTTCGACCCTTTTTCTATCACTGTCTTTGTCCTGGAGTCCCATGTCCGTTGAAGCCGTTACCCAGACCTTGCTGCAGGCGCGCGCGCGTGCAGCGCTGGCCGATGCCCTGCCCCTGGCAAGCAGCCTGGCCGGCCCCGAAGATGCCTATGCGGTGCAGCAGGCCGTGGCCCGGGAGCTGGGCTGGTTTGCCCGGGGCGCGCCGCGCGCCTGGAAGTCGGGCGGGCCGGCACGCGGCGCGGCGCTGACGCACGCGCCGTTGCCGCCGGCCGGCGTCTGGACCAGCGCGGCCCAGGCCGGAGGCTGGCCTTTGCACACGCGCGGCATCGAAGCCGAAATCGCGCTGCGCCTGGGGCGCGATGTGTCGGTCGCGCAAGCCTGGCAACTGTCAGCGGGTGAATGCGCGGGACTGATCGATGCCATGGCCGTGGGCATTGAAGTGGTTGAATCGCGCTGGCAGCAGCAGTTTGCCGCGCCGCCGCTGCTGCTCATGGCAGACCAGCTGTGCCATGGCGCCCTGGTGCTCGGTGACTGGCAGCCTTGTGACCTGGCGGGCGCCGCGCCCGACTGGTCGCGCCAGGTCTGCCGGTTGCGCATCGGCACGGGAGAAACCAGCGCCCACACCGGCAGCCATTCGCTTGGAGACCCGGCCTGGCTGCTGGCCGACTGGCTGCGCCATGCGACCCTGGCCTACGGCACGCTCAGCGCGGGCACGGTGGTCACCACGGGCAGCTGGGTCGGGCTGGCGCGGGCCCAGGCCGGAGACAGCGTGCATGTGCAGTTTGATGGCGTGGGCGAGGCCTGGCTGCAGCTGTAGACTTTTTTTCTGCTTCAGCGCCTGCTGCGGCTTGTTTTTTCGAGGCCGGGTCTCGGCCCGGCGGCCGAGATACTTTTCTTTGATTCGCCAAAGAAAAGTACCAAAAGAAAGGCGAGCGGGGGCGCCTAGCTCCTGCTGTCTGCGGCCCTGCGCTTCGCTACGGGCAAGCTGGCCAGCCCGGGCCTTGTGCGCGGCAGGCGTAGCCAGAAGGGCTGGGAGCAGCCATGCCAGTGCTCTGACGAAGCGGGCTGATCGTTTGTCTTGAGGTCCGACGCTCACCCTGAGATTGTCGAAGAGGCTCAATCCGCAGCCATCTGCTTGCCCATCTCCTGCACAAACAGCCGCGCTCCCAGCCCCATGGGTCGCTGCTTGGACCAGACTACGTCGACCCATAGGCGAACGCCGTTGCTCAGATTGGAAAACGGCATTTCCACCAGTCGCCCAGCTTCAATGCGCGGCGCGACCAGCGAGCGCGGCTGCCAGCCCCAGCCCAGGCCGGCTTCGATCAGGCCGAGCGCGGCAAGGTGGTTGTCGGTGCGCCAGATATGGCGTGCATACACGAAGCGCGCATCGGTCTGGCCCAGGTCGCGGCTGGCAACCACGATCTGGCGCGTGGTTTTCAGGTGCTCTTCGCTTAAGGACGGCGCAGGCAAGGCCTGGCCCGCGGGCTGGCGCGCTGCGGCTTCGGCGCGCGCGGCTTCAAGTACCGGGTGGTCGGGCGCCATGACGGCAATCAAGGTATCGCTGCCCACTTCCTGAAAACCCTCGCGCCCGTCAAGGCTGGGGCGTTCAAAGACCAGCGCCAGCTGCGCGCGGCCGGTGTGCAGCATCGCCAGCGCGTCTTCCTGCGGCGCGGCCAGCACCTCGACTTCCAGCAAGGGGTGGGCCCGGGCAAGTGCGGCCAGGGCCGCCGTCCAGCGCGAGGCCAGCAGCTCGGGCGCAATGGCGATGCTCAGCCGCTGCTCCAGGCCCTGGGTCAGCGCCAGCGCCTGGCCGTTGAGCTGCTGCAGCTGCGCGGCCAGCAGTCTCGCCTGGGGTTCGAGCGCGCGTGCGCTGGCCGTGGGCCGGGGTTCGCGGCCGCTGCGCTCGAACAGGTTGAGTTGCAGCTCGGCTTCAAGATGGGCAATGGCCATGCTCACGGCCGAAGGCACGCGCGAGAGCGCGCGCGCCGCCGCCGAAAAGGAGCCGTGGTCAAGCACGGCGAGAAACACCAAGACGTTATCGGAAGAGAAGGCCATGGAGGCAATCTATCAGTAAAACTGAAAGATCCTGACTTTTGTTATCAGTGAAAACCCTATAAATTCAGCCCATGTCTTTGAATCTCTCTTTTTCGAAACGCCAGCTGCAGGGCCCCTGGCGGCGTGTCGTGTATGTCACCCTGTTTGAGTTGTTTGCCATTGCCGCAACGTCCTACGGCCTTGCCGCCCTGACCGGCGAGAGCGCGGCCCATTCAAGCATTGTTGCCGTCATCACCTCGGCCATTGCCGTGGCGTGGAACGTGGTCTGGAACGGCCTGTTCGAGCGCTGGGAAGCGCGCCAGGCGCAGCGCGGCCGGGGCTTTGCACGCCGCGCCGCGCATGCCCTGGGAATGGAAGGCGGCCTGGTGGTGATGCTGGTGCCGCTGTTTGCCTGGTGGTTCGGCGTGAGCCTGTGGCAGGCCTTTTTGATGGACCTGGGCCTGCTGTTGTTCTTCCTGGTCTATACCTTTGCCTTCAACTGGGCGTTTGACCGCGTGTTTGGCCTGCCGGCCTCGGCACAGGCCCAGCCCCTGTCGGCCTGATAAGGCTTTTGCTTTGAGCGCCAGTTCATGGAAACTGGCGCGCCCCAGCATGGGGGCAGCGAGGAAGGGCCGCCCCGCACCGAGGCTGCAGTCCCCCTCCACCGCAGGATGAGAGGGGGAAGCGACGGAGTCGCTTAGGGGGTGCCTTTATCCTCGTAAGCCAGTTCCAGCCGGTAAGCCAAACCCAGAAACAATGACTGCGCCAGTGCCAGCGTGCTGGTGAGCGAACGGAAACCAAAGGTCGCGCCGTCCTGGGCGATCAGCACCACGCTGGCCTGGGCGGCCAACGGGCTGAGCTGGCTGTCGGTGATGGCGATCAGCTGCGCACCGCGCGCCACGGCCGCCTGGGCCATCTCCAGCGTCTCCTGCGCATAGGGCGCAAACGACACCGCGAGCATCACGTCGCCGGGACGCAGCGCGCGCAATTCCAGCTGCTGCATCGCGCCCAGGCCATTGAGCCAGTGCACGGCCTTGCCCGTATGCTGCAGCGCATAGGCCAGATAGGCGCCCACCGGGAACGCGCGCCGGGACGCCGCAAGCCAGATTGCCGGCGCCTGCACCATCAGATCAACGCCGGCCTCGAAGCGATCATCGGGCAGCTGGCGCTGCAGGGCCTGCAGGCTGTCGACGCTGCGCTCTATGACTTCGCGCGCCAGCTGGCCCACGGCCAGCGTCTGCGCACCGGGAACGATCAGCCCGCGAATGCGCTCCTGGTAACCGCGGTTGGGCGCGAGCTGGCGCTCGGCGTCGGCGCGGAACAGTGCCTGCAATTCCGAATACCCGCTGAAGCCGAAGTGCTTGGCAAAGCGCACCACCGCCGACGGCTGCACGCCGCAGGCTTCGGCCGTGGCCTGCACGCCGTCCAGCGCCAGGCGGTCGCGGTGCATCTCCACATGGCGCGCAATTGCCTTGAGCTGGCGGCTCAGGCTGTCGAACTGCGCCTGCACCACCGACAGGAAAGCCTGGGTATCCGCAAACGCCGCAGGGGATTGGGATGGGGACGGCGTTTCCTGGGAGGTTGTTCTATTTTTCATAAATTTAGAAAATATTTTCTATATCGGATTATCATCCGCTGGCGAAGATTATCCGGCGGGGCCTGCGCGCTGCCGATGTGACCAACAAGGAACCCATGAGCACGCTGCCTTTTCCCGCCGACCGCCCCTTTGACGTCGCCTGCCTCGGGCGTCTGGCCGTTGATCTCTATGCCCAGCAGATCGGCTGCAGCCTCGAGGCGGCAAGCAGCTTTGCCAAATACCTCGGCGGCTCGTCCGCGAACATTGCCTTTGGCACGGCGCGCCTGGGCCTGCGCTCGGCAATGATCTCGCGCGTCGGCAACGAGCAGAATGGGCGCTTTCTGTGCAGCACATTGCAGCGCGAAGGCTGCGACACGAGCCAGGTGAAAGTCGATGCCGAACGCCTCACCGGCATGGTGCTGCTGGGCATCAAGGACCAGGATACGTTCCCGCTGCTGTTTGCGCGCGAGAACTGCGCCGACATGGCGCTGTGCGCCGACGATATCAATGAGGAATTCCTCGCACGCTGTCGCAGCCTGGTGATCACCGGCACCCACCTGAGCACGCCCGGCGTGCTCGCCGCGAGCCGCAAGGCGCTGGAGATCGGCGGGCGCCACGGCCTGGTGCGCGTGCTCGACATCGACTACCGGCCGGTGCTGTGGGGCCTCACCGGCAAGGGCGATGGCGAGACCCGCTACATAGGCAACGACCAGGTCAGCGCGCATCTGCAGCAGCAGCTGGGCCGGTTCGAGCTGATCATAGGCACCGAGGAGGAATGGATGATTGCCGGCGGCGCCGAAGGCGACCTGATGGCCAGCCTGCGGCGGGCGCGCGAATGCACGGCCGCGGTGTTTGTCGTCAAGCGCGGTCCGCTGGGCTGCTCCATCATCGACGGCGCGATTCCCGCGGCCATCGACGACGCGCTGACGGTGCTCGGCGAGCGCATCGAAGTGCTCAACGTGCTGGGCGCGGGCGACGCCTTTGCCTCGGGCCTGCTTGCCGGCCTGCTGCGCGGCAAGTCGTTTGCCGAATCCGCGGCCATGGCCAACGCCTGCGGCGCGATCGTGGTGTCGCGCCATGGCTGCGCGCCCGCCATGCCCACGCCGGCCGAGCTTGCGCACTGGTTCTCGGGCCGGCGCGAAGTGCGCCCCGACCAGGACCCGCAGCTGGCCCATCTGCACCGCGTCACCGCCGCGCGCCCGGCCTGGCCCGAGCTGTGCGTGCTGGCCTATGACCACCGCTCGCAGTTCGAGGAACTGGCCGATCAGGCCGGCGCCGAGCGTGCGCGCCTGCCGCAGCTCAAGCGCCTGATCAACCGCGTGGTCGAGGATGTCGAGAGCGACCCGGGCTGCAAGGGCCGCATGGGCGTGCTGATCGACGGCCGCATAGGCGAGGCCGCGCTGCATGACGCCACCGGCCGCGGCTGGTGGGTAGGCCGGCCCATAGAGCGCCCGGGCTCGCGACCGCTGCGTTTCGACGGCACGCATTCGCTGGCTTCGCAGCTGCAGCACTGGCCGCGCGAGCAGACCGTCAAATGCCTGGTGTTCTACCACCCGCAGGACGCGGCCGCGCTGCGCGCCGAGCAGGAAGAGTGGCTGCAGCAGGTCTGGGAAGCGACGCGCGCCAGCGGCCATGAACTGCTGCTGGAAGTGATTCCGCCCAAGGAGCAGATTGCTGCCGGCGACAGCGGCGAATGCGTGGTGCAGACCATAGAACGTTTCTACGACCTGGGCTTCAAGCCCGAGTGGTGGAAGGTCGGCGCGATGTCGCGTCCCCAGTGGCTGGCGCTCGAAGCGCTGGTGCAGGCCCGCGACCCCTATTGCCGCGGCGCGGTGATCCTGGGGCTGTCGCAGCCCGTGGAGCAGCTGATCGCGGCCTTTGCCCAGGCCCCGGCCTCGCTGGTCAAGGGCTTCATGATAGGCCGCAGCGTCTGGTCGGCGCCGGCGCTGGCCTGGCTGCGCGGCGAGATCGACGACGCGGCGCTGCAGGCGCAGGTCGCGGCCAAATTCCGCCAGCTGATCGCCGGCTGGCGCGCGAGCCGCGCACCTGCCGGCCTGGAACAACACAGCGCACTGCGCGCAGGAGCCAACGCATGAGTCTTCTCGTCAAGGCCCAGCCGGGCCGCATCGTCACCGACATCACGCCGGCATCGGCGGGCTGGCGCCATATCAGTTTCAAGGTACTGCGCCTGCAGGCGGGCGAGGAAGAAGCGCTGCAGACCGGCGCTCTCGAGCTGTGCCTCACGGTGCTCGCGGGCAGCGTCGATGTGCGCGTGGGCGGCGTGCTGTACAGCGCACTGGGCAACCGCGCCTCGGTGTTCGAGGAGCGCGCGCCCGCGGCGCTCTATGTGCCGCCGGGCCGCGGCGTGCATATCAGCGCCTCGGCCGAGGCCGAAGTCGCATTGAGCCTCGCGCCCGCCAAGGGCCTGCTGCCCGAGCGCGTGATCGCGCCCGAACAGATGAAGCGCAGCGTGCGCGGCAAGGGCAGCAACACGCGCTTTGTCTGCGACATCCTGCCCGAGTCCGAGCCCGCCGAAAGCCTGCTGGTGGTCGAAGTGATCACGCCCGCGGGCAACTCGTCGAGCTACCCGCCGCACAAGCACGACAGCAGCGATCCGGCCCAGCCTACGGCCGAGACCGTGCTGGAGGAGACCTATTACCACCAGATCAATCCACAGCAGGGTTTCGCCTTCCAGCGCGTCTACACCGACGACCGCTCGCTCGACGAAACCATGGCCGTGGAGCACCGCGACACGGTGATGGTGCCGCGCGGCTACCACCCCTGCGTCGCGCCGCATGGCTACGACCTGTACTACCTCAACACCATGGCCGGACCGGAGCGCCGCTGGGCTTTCCGCAACGATCCAGCGCATGAATGGATGCTGGAAATGTGAAGCACCCCCTGAGCCGCTGCGCGGCTTCCCCCTCTCATCCTTCGGTGGAGGGGGACGGCAGCATCGCTGCGGGGCGGCCCTTGCTCGCGGCCCCATGCTGGGGCATGCCAATTCGATCGACAGCTAGCTGGACCAACCCGCAGGGGCGGGAGAAAAAATCATAAACCAAGGAGACAAGACATGAAGAAGCGGCAATTCATCGCAGCCATGGGCGCGGCCCTGATGACCACGGGCATGGTGCAGGCACAGACGGCTTTTCCGACGCAGCAGGCCGTCAAATGGGTCGTGCCCTATGCCCCGGGCGGCACCACGGACGTGATCGCGCGCAACCTTGCGATCGGCATGTCCAAGGAGCTGGGCCAGACCGTGGTGGTCGAGAACAAGCCCGGCGCGGCAACCATCATTGGCGCCACGCAGATCGTGCGTTCGCCCGCCGACGGCTACACCGTGGGCACGGCCGATTCGGGCACGCTGGCGTTCAACCCGGCGATGTACCGCAGCCTGAGCTACGACGCGCAAAAGGACTTCAGCTTCATTGGCGGCCTGGGCCGCATGCCGCTGGTGCTGGCCGTGCACCCTGATTTCCCGGCAAAGAACATGCGCGAGTTCCTGGCCCATGTGCGCAGCCATCCGGGTGAAGTGACTTCGGGCTCGTCGGGCCCGGGCTCGCCGCTGCATGTGGCGCTGGAGCTGTTCAAGCAGCGCACCGGCAGCAAGCTGCTGCATGTGCCCTACAAGGGCTCGGCGCCCGCGCTGCAGGACCTGATGGCCGGCCAGGTGCAGACCATGTTTGTCGATCTGCCGCCCAGTCTGTCGATGATCAAGGGCGGCAAGCTGCGCGTGCTGGCCGTGGCCACGCCCGAGCGCATGGCCATCCTGCCCGATGTGCCGACCATGGCCGAGGCCGGTGTTCCCGGCTTCGAGGCCTATGCCTGGCAAGGCTTTGTCGGGCCGGCCAAGCTGCCCGCGCCCGTGGTCCAGCGGCTCAACAAGGATTTGAACGCGGCCCTGGCCCAGCCCGCGCTGCGCGCCAAGTTCGAGGAGATCGGCATCCAGCCCATGGCGATGACGCCGCGCGAGTTCGGCGACTTCGTGCGCAGCGAGCAAAAGCTCTGGAGCGAAGTGATCCGCTCGGCAAAGATCCAGCTGGACTGAAGCGCGCGCTGAAGAAAGAAGAGGAGACAGACATGAATGCATCCCTGAATCGCCGGGGCTTCGGCCGGGGCCTGGCCGCCATCGCGGCCGCGGCAAGCCTGCCCGCCTGGGCACAGACCGGCGCCTCGCCGGTCAGCGCCTCGCCGGCCAGCGCCTCCTACCCACAGCGTCCGGTCGAGCTGATCGTGCCGTTTGCCGCGGGCGGCGGCACCGACGTGCTGGCGCGCGCCATGGCCGAGACCATGCGCCGGCATTTCCCGCAGAGCGTGATCGTCATGAATCGCGCGGGCGCCAGCGGCGCCGTGGGCTGGTCCGAACTCGCGGCCGCCAAGCCCGACGGCTACAAGCTGGCGATCATCACCGTGGAGATGACGATGATTCCGCACATGGGCCTGACCAAGATCACGTCGGACGACGTGGTGCCGATCGCGCGCCTGAACGCCGACCCGGCGACGATTGCGGTGCGCGCCGACTCGCCGTTCAAGACGCTCGAGGACTTTCTGGCCGCGGCGAAGAAGGACGCGGGCGGCGTGCGCATAGGCAATGCGGGCCCGGGCTCGCTGGGCCATCTGGCCGCGGCAGCGCTTGAAGACAAGGTGGGCGTGCAGTTCAACCACCTGCCTTACCGCGGCGCGAACCCGGCCGTGCTTGACCTGCTGGGCGGCCATATCGAGGCCGTGGCGGTGACTCCGGTCGAAGTCGCGACCTATGTGGCCGCGGGCAAGGTCCGGGCGCTGGCCATCATGGGCGACAAGCGCATCCAGGCCGGCTGGGAACAGGTGCCCACGCTCAAGGAGCGCGGCATCGATCTGCTGATAGGCGGCTGGCGCGGCCTGGCGGCGCCGAAGCACACGCCGCCGGAAATCATCCAGAAGCTGCGCACGGTGATGGCGCGCACGCTGCAGGAAGCCGATCTGCGCGCCACCATGGCCAGGCAGAACATGGGCGAAGGCTATCTCGACCAGCCGGCATTTCTCGAAGTGATTGCGCGCGACAACGCGACGTTCAAGCAGTTGGTGAACAAGCTCGGCATCAAAGCCTGATCACGGCCTGAGTCCTGCCCAGCCCGGTGTCCGCGAGGATGGCGGGCTGTTTTTTTGAAGGCAGGTCGCTCATGGTTCGACGGGGGTGCCCGGACAGGCTCACCACGACCGGTTGTTGTGGGCGCCGTGACGAAATCCGTTCGGGCTGAGCTTGTCGAAGCCCCGGTATCCCGAAACCGCTGTCACTTGCCAGCGCCCTCTCTGCGCCTGGTTCACCCCCGCCCCGCGGGTGCAAACCCCGGCGCGAACTCCGCGCGCACCCAGTCGACAAACACCGCCACCGCGCGCGGCACATGGGCCGAGTAGGGGCGCATCGCGTAAATCGTGTCGCTGAACGCGCCCATGGGCCGCCACTGCGGCAGCACCTGCACCAGCTGGCCTGCGGCCAGCGCGGCCTGGGCGCTGAAGTCGGGCACCAGCGCAATGCCCAGGCCGGCAATTGCCGCGTCGCGCAGCGCCTCGCTGTTGTTGGCGACCAGCGGGCCGCTCACCGGCACGGTGGCGCGTGCGCCGCCGCCGCGGCCCTGGCGCTGCAGCGTCCAGGCCGCGGCTTCGTGGCCGCGCGGATAGTGCAGGCAGCGGTGCTGGCGCAGGTCGTCGGGCGCCGCGGGCACCGGCCCCTGGCGGTCAAGATAGGTCTGGCTGGCGACCAGCACCGAATGCGTGCTGCACAGCGCCCAGGCCACGTGGTTGTCGGGCGGCGTGCCGGTGTGGCGAATCGCCAGGTCCAGGCCCTGCTGCGACAGCGGGCGCAATTGATCCGACAGGTCGAGCTCCAGCTGGATATCGGGATAGCGGTCGAGAAATTCCGGCAGCCGCGGCACCAGGTGCTGGCGCGCCAGCGCCACCGGCGCCGTCACGCGCAGACTGCCGCGCGGCGCGTCGGCCAGATCGCGCACCTGGGCAAAGCTGCCCGCGATGCGCGCAAAGGCTTCGCGCGTGTCCTGCACCAGGTGCCGGCCGGCGTCGGTCAGCAGCATGGAGCGCGTGGTGCGCCGCACCAACGGCACGCCGGCCGCGCGCTCCAGGCCCGCGATGTGCTGGCTCACCGCGGCCTTGCTCACGCCCAGGCGCGCGGCGGCGGCCGTGAAGCTGCCCTGCTGCTCCAGCACCACCAGCCACCAGAGGTGCGACCAGAGCTGTTCGGTTTTCAGTGCATCGTTGGAATTCATGCCTCCATTGTTCACCAAACTAAACAATCAATTCACGCCACGGGACTGGGCAGAGCGCCAGTGCCTGCCTACACTTTGGCCATCGCTCATCGCCGACCCAAGGACTTTTCCATGAACGCAGCCCATCCCGCAGTGACCACGGCTTCCATCGCCCACTACATTCACGGCCAGCGCGTCGCCGGCAACAGCCTGCGCACCCAGCCCGTGACCAACCCGGCAACGGGCGCCGTGACCGGCGCCGTGGCGCTGGCCAACCGCGCCGATGTGGATGCCGCCGTGGCCTCGGCCGCTGCCGCCTTCCCCGCCTGGGCCGACACGCCGCCGATCCGCCGCGCTCGCGTGATGTTCAAGTTCCTCGAGCTGGTCAACCAGCACAAGGACGAACTCGCGCATGCGATCACCGCCGAGCACGGCAAGGTGTTTACCGATGCCCAGGGCGAAGTCGCGCGCGGCATCGACATCATTGAATTTGCCTGCGGCATTCCGCAGCTGCTCAAGGGCGACTTCACCGAACAGGTGTCGACCGGCATGGACAACTGGACGCTGCGCCAGCCGCTGGGCGTGGTTGCCGGCATCACGCCGTTCAACTTTCCGGTGATGGTGCCGATGTGGATGTTCCCGGTGGCGATTGCCGCGGGCAACAGCTTCGTGCTCAAGCCCAGCCCCACCGACCCCACGGCGTCGCTGATGATGGCCGAGCTGCTGAAGAAAGCCGGCCTGCCCGACGGCGTGTTCAACGTGGTCCAGGGCGACAAGGAAGCCGTCGACGCGCTGATCGAGCACCCCGACGTCAAGGCCGTGAGCTTTGTCGGCTCGACGCCGATCGCCAACACCATCTATGAAACCGGTGCGCGCCTGGGCAAGCGCGTGCAGGCGCTGGGCGGTGCCAAGAACCACATGGTGGTGATGCCCGATGCCGACATCGACCAGGTGGTCGATGCGCTGATCGGCGCGGGCTACGGCTCGGCCGGCGAGCGCTGCATGGCGATCAGCGTCGCGGTGCTGGTCGGTGATGTCGCCGACAAGGTCGTCGAAAAGCTGGTCGAGCGCACGCAGACGCTCAAGGTGCTTGACGGCGAGAACCTGGCCGCCGAAATGGGCCCGATCGTGACCCAGGCCGCGCGCGCGCGCATCGAAGGCTATATCGCGCTGGGCGAGCAGGAAGGCGCGCGGCTGCTGGTCGACGGCCGCGGTTTCGACGGCGCGCAGGCTGGCGCGGGCTGCGACAAGGGTTTTTGGCTCGGCGGCACGCTGTTCGATCATGTGACGCCCGAGATGCGCATCTACAAGGAAGAGATCTTCGGCCCGGTGCTGGCCTGCGTGCGCGTGGCCGACTTCGCCCAGGCGGTCGATCTGGTCAACGCCCATGAGTTCGGCAACGGCGTGGCCTGCTTCACGCGCGACGGCAACGTGGCGCGCGAGTTCGGTCGCCGCATCCAGGTGGGCATGGTCGGCATCAACGTGCCGATTCCCGTGCCCATGGCCTGGCAGGGTTTCGGCGGCTGGAAGAAGAGCCTGTTCGGCGACATGCATGCCTACGGCGAGGAAGGCGTGCGCTTCTACACCAAGCAAAAGAGCATCATGCAGCGCTGGCCCGAGAGCATCGGCAAGGGCGCGGAATTCGTGATGCCAACGGCGAAGTAAGCGTAGATTTTTTTCATCGTTCAGCGGTTTTTCTGCCCTTCGACAGGCTCAGGGCAAACGGTTTTTCCGGTTCGTGGTGAGCCTGTCGAGCCATGAACGCCCCGTCCTCCAGCCCCCAGCGGCTGCGAGCCATGCGCATCCCCGCTAAAATCCGGGCTAACCCCCAAGGAGCGTTGCAGCGGCGGGTCCGATCCATCATCGGACCCACTGTCAGGCTTGGGGTTCCGTATTTCCGCAACGACGCTCACCTGTTGGCCCTTGTTTTGTGCAGGTGAGTTGTATGCCGTCTGAAGTTTCCATTCCTCCGATGCGTCTGTCGGGCCTCGAGCCCGTGTTTGTGGGCGAGGACACGCTGTTCGTCAACATTGGCGAGCGCACCAATGTCACGGGCTCCAAGGCGTTTGCGCGCCTGATCCTCAACGGCCAGTTCGAGGATGCACTGGGCGTCGCGCGCCAGCAGGTTGAAAACGGCGCCCAGGTGATCGACGTCAACATGGACGAAGCCATGCTCGACAGCCAGGCGGCGATGGTGCGTTTCCTGAACCTGATTGCCTCCGAACCCGACATCTCGCGCGTGCCCATCATGGTCGACTCCTCGAAGTGGGCGGTGATCGAGGCCGGGCTGCGCTGCATCCAGGGCAAGGGCATCGTCAACTCGATCTCGATGAAGGAAGGTGTCGAGCAGTTCAAGCACCAGGCCAAGCTGGTCAAGCGCTATGGCGCGGCGGCCGTGGTGATGGCGTTCGACGAAAAGGGCCAGGCCGATACCTTCGCGCGCAAGATCGAGATCTGCGAGCGCGCCTACCGCATCCTGGTTGACGAAGTCGGTTTCCCGCCCGAGGACATCATCTTCGATCCCAACATCTTCGCGGTCGCGACCGGCATCGAGGAGCACAACAACTACGCCGTCGACTTCATCGAGGCGGTGCGCTGGATCAAGCAGAACCTGCCCGGCGCCAAGGTGTCTGGCGGCGTGTCGAACGTATCGTTCTCGTTTCGCGGCAACGACCCGGTGCGCGAGGCCATCCACACCGTGTTCCTGTACCACGCCATCCAGGCGGGCATGGACATGGGCATCGTCAACGCCGGCATGGTCGGCGTCTATGACGACATCGAGCCCGTCCTGCGCGAGCGCGTCGAGGACGTGGTGCTTAACCGCCGGCCCGATGCCGGCGAACGCCTGGTCGAGATTGCCGAGACCGCGCGCAGCGGCGCCAAGGACGAGAGCAAGCGCCTTGAATGGCGCGGCACGCCGGACAAGCCCGTGACCGTGGCCCAGCGCCTGGCGCATGCGCTGGTGCATGGCATCACCGACTTCATCACCGAGGACACCGAAGAGGCCTACCAGGAAGTGCTGGCGCGCGGCGGCCGTCCGCTGCATGTGATCGAAGGCCCGCTGATGGCCGGCATGAATGTCGTTGGCGACCTGTTCGGCGCGGGCAAGATGTTCCTGCCCCAGGTGGTCAAGTCGGCGCGCGTGATGAAGCAGGCCGTGGCCCATCTCGTGCCCTACATCGAGGAAGAAAAGCGCCAGCAGCAGGCCGCGGGCCAGGACGTGCGCTCCAAGGGCAAGATCGTCATTGCCACGGTCAAGGGCGACGTGCACGACATCGGCAAGAACATCGTCACCGTGGTCCTGCAGTGCAACAACTTCGAAGTGGTCAACATGGGCGTGATGGTGCCCTGCCACGAGATCCTGGCCAAGGCCAAGGAAGAGGGCGCGGACATCATTGGCCTGTCGGGCCTGATCACGCCCAGCCTCGAAGAGATGCAGTACGTGGCCGGCGAAATGCAAAAGGACGCGTACTTCCGCGACCGCCAGATGCCGCTGCTGATCGGCGGCGCCACCTGCTCGCGCGTGCACACGGCCGTGAAGATCGCCCCCAAGTACGACGGCCCGGTGATCTATGTGCCCGACGCCTCGCGCAGCGTGGGCGTGGCGCAAAGCCTGCTGGGCGAAGGCCTGCAAGAGTATCTGCAGACGCTGGCAGCCGACTACGACAAGGTGCGCCTGCAGCATGCAAATCGCAAGCAGGTGCCGATGTGGCCGCTGGCCAAGGTGCGCGCCAACGCCACGCCCGTCGACTTCACGCGCGTTGCGCCGGTGCCGCGCGCGCTGGGCCGGCGCGTGTTCAAGAACTTCGATCTGAACGAGATCGCGCGCTTCATCGACTGGGGCCCGTTCTTCCAGACCTGGGACCTGGCCGGCCCCTATCCCGCGATTCTCGACGACGAGATCGTCGGCGAGGAAGCGCGCAAGGTCATGGCCGACGGCCAGGCGATGCTGCAGAAGATCATCAGCGGCCGCTGGCTGTCGGCCAATGGCGTGATCGGCCTGTACCCGGCCAACAGCGTGGGCGACGACATCGAGTTCTACACCGACGACAGCCGCAGCGAAGTGCTGCTGACCTGGTACGGCATGCGCCAGCAGACCGAGAAGCAGGCCGTGGACGGGGTCATGCGCCCCAGCCGCTGCCTTGCCGACTTCGTCGCGCCCAAGGACAGCGGCATCAAGGATTACGCCGGCCTGTTTGCCGTCACCGCGGGTCTGGGCATGGAGAAGAAGGAGCAGGAGTTCATGGCCCAGCTTGACGACTATTCGGGCATCCTGTTCAAGTCGCTGGCCGACCGCCTGGCCGAAGCCTTTGCCGAATGCCTGCACCAGCGCGTGCGCACCGATCTGTGGGGCTATGCGCCCGGCGAGCAGCTCAGCAATGCCGAGCTGATCAAGGAAAAGTACCAGGGCATTCGCCCCGCGCCCGGCTACCCCGCCTGCCCCGACCACAGCGCCAAGATCGCGCTGTTCGAGACGCTGCAATGTCCCGACATCGGCATGACGCTGACCGAAAGCCTGGCAATGATGCCCGCGTCCAGCGTCAGTGGCTTCTACCTGGGCCACCCCGATGCGGTCTACTTCAACGTGGGCCAGATCGGTGACGACCAGCTGATCGACATGGCCAAGCGCCGGGGCATGGACGAGGCGCAATTGCGCAGCCTGCTGGCGCCGAATCTGGCCTGAGAACAGAGCGCTCATCCTTCGACAAGCTCAGGACGAACGGGGGTTGAGGCCCACTGTTTCTTTTTAACGCCTTGCGAGACCTCGGCTCGCTTACCCTGCTCAGGACGAACGGGGAGATGGAACGCTCAGAGCGCAGCCGACCAGGGCACTTCCGCCTTGGGACGTCCCGTCGCAAAGAAATGGTGCAGGTTCTCCAGCACCAGATCGGCCATGGCGCGGCGCGTCTCGTGCGTGCCGCTGGCCATGTGCGGCGCCAGCACCACGTTGTCGAGTGCCAGCAGCGCGGGCAGCGGCCGTGGTTCGTCCTCGAACACATCGAGGCCCGCGCCCGCGATGCGGCCTTGTTGCAGGGCCTGCACCAGCGCGGCTTCGTCAACCACGCTGCCGCGCGCCACGTTGACCAGAAAGCCCTGCGGGCCGAGCGCGTCCAGCACTTGCGCGTTGACCAGATGGCGGGTTGCGGCGCCGCCCGCGGCAACCACCACGAGGTAGTCGGCCCACTCGGCCAGGGCCAGCAGCGAGTCCTTGTAGGCATGGGGCGAGCCTTCGACGGGGCGGCGGTTGTGGTAGCCGACTTCCATGTCGAAGCCCGAGGCGCGGCGCGCAATGGTCGAGCCTATGCGGCCCATGCCGAAGATGCCCAGGCGCTTGCCCGAGGCCCGGGTCTGCAGCGGAAAGCGGCCCTGGGTCCATTCGCCGCGGCGCACGAAGCGGTCGGCCGCGCTGACACCGCGCGAGACATCGAGCAGCAGCGCGAAAGCCAGATCGGCAACGCAATCATTGAGCACATCGGGCGTGTAGCCGACACGCACCTTCTGCGCGACCAGCGCGGCTTCGTCGAGCGCGTCATAGCCCACGCCAAAGCTGCTCACGACCTGCAGATTGGGCAGGGCGCGCACCAGCTCGGCCTTGGCGCCCGTGGCGGCGCCGGTGACCAGACCGACAAACTCGGCGCCATGCGCGGCAAGAAAGCCCGCGCGGTCGGCTTCCTGGTCGAGGCGGTGGATGTCGAACTGCTCGGCGAGATCGCGGTCAAGAGAGGCCAGCGGCATGGCGCCGTTTTGCAGGAGACGGGGAGGTTGGGACATGGGAAGACTTTCGATGCGCCGCAGCGCCGGGGCAGATACCTGTCGTTGAAAGAAAAGCAGACACGGCTATTTTCATCGCGTTTGCCGGCAAGAAAATGCCGCCGCGCCTAGGCCTGCTCGTCCTGGGCATAGGCCAGCAGGCTCAGGCTGTTGCGCAACGCCTGGAGCTGCTCGGCGCCCAGCAGTGCCTCGTATTCCTGCTCTATGGATTTGATTGCCGCATGGATCTGCAGCAGGTAGTTCACGCCGTCTTCCGTGAAGCGCACCAGCTGCGCGCGGCCGTCGGTCCGGTCTTCGGCGCGCGTCACCAGACCGGCTTCCTCGAGCTCCTTGAGCACCTTGGCCACGGCCTGCTTGGAGATGCCGGCGCGCTTGGCCAGCTCGGTGCTGCGCGTGCCTTCAAGGTCGATGAATGGCAGCAGCGAGCCTCCGGGGATGCGCCCGTCGGGATGCTTTCCCGCCATTTTCTGCGCCAGCCGATGCGAGAAATCGCGGCGTGCGAGGAGAAACAGCCGGCCTATGCCAAAGGGGCGCGTGTCGCGCAGCTGGGCCAGCTTTTTGGAACTGATCATGTGAAACTCACCTTAATGGTAAACCTTGTTGACTAAATCGCCGGAGGAAGTGATCATTGTCTTCGCGCCAGGAAAAAAGCAATGAAGCGCGCGAGCGGAACAATCAAAGGAGACAACTGATGATGATTTTGCATGCGATAGCCGCGGCGACCGCGCTGGTCCTGTCGGCAAGTGCGTCCGCGGCGGACTACCCGCAAAAGCCCATACGCATGGTTGTCTCCTATCCGGCCGGAGGCAGCACCGACATGATTGCCCGCCTGTACGCGGAGAAGCTGGGGCAGGAGCTCAAGCAGTCGGTGGTCGTCGACAACCGCCCCGGCGCCGCGACCAACATCGGCTCGGACGCGGTGGCCAAGGCCAGGCCCGACGGCTACACCGTGCTGTTTGGCGGCGGCACGCCCAGCATCAATTCGATCTTCGGCCCGCAGCCGCCCTTCGATCCCGTCAAGTCGTTCGAGCCGGTCAGCATGATTGCCCGCGTGCCGTTCGTGATCGCGGCCCACGCCAAGGCGCCCTTCTCGAACGTGCAGGAAATGCTGGCCAAGTCCAAGCAGTCGCCGGGCAAATACACGGTGTCGAGCGCGCAGCTGCACCTGTACGTGGAGATGCTCAAGAGCCGGGCCGCGGCGCCGTTCATGCATGTGCCCTACAAGGGCGGCGCCCAGGCCACGACCGACGCCATCGGCGGCCAGGTGGACGCGGTGTTCGCGCTGGTGCCGGTGCTGCTGCCCCATATCCAGTCGGGACACCTCAAGGCGCTGGGCATTTCCTCCAGGCAGCGCGTTGCCGCCCTGCCGGCCGTGCCGACCTTCGAGGAAAGCGGGGTGCGCTATGACATTGGCATCTGGTTCGGCCTGCTTGCTCCCGCGGCAACGCCAGAGCCCATCGTGCGCCAGCTTGCCGAAGCGACGCAGCGCATCGTCGCGCAGGAAGATTTCTCGCGAAAGCTCGAGCAGATCGGTGCCCAGGCCGCGGCCACCACGCCGGCCGCGCTGCGCACTTTCATGGAAGAGGAAGTGCAGACCTGGAAAGGCCTGGCCAAGTCCATGCCCGAGTTGCAAAAAGCAGTGGAACTGCGTTAACCACCATAGGTAGCCATGATGTTCGAAGCCGCAATCAACCAACACGAAGAACGCCTGCACAAGGCCCTGGCCATGGGGGGCGCCGAGAAGCTGAGGGAACGCGCGCAGCAAGGCGTGCTCAATGCGCGCGAGCGCATAGACCGCCTGGTGGACGCGCAGAGCTTTCATGAGATGGGGCTGTTTGCCACCAGCATCCGTCCCGAGATGCGCGAGCGCTCGCCAGGCGACGGCAAGCTCGCGGGCTTTGGCCGCATCGGCGGGCGCGACGTGGCCGTGGTCTCCAACGATTTCACCGTGATGGGCGCGTCCAGCAGCACGGTGAACTCGGCCAAGATCGGCCATGTGAAGCGCATTGCCACGCAGCGCGGCCTGCCCATGGTGTTTCTGGGCGAGTCGACGGGAGCGCGCATGCCCGACGTCATGGGCGCGGCCGGCGTGGGCAGCGGCGACCGCCCGACGCAGTACCGGCGCATGCGCGAGACGCCCTGGGTGTCGGCGGTGCTTGGGCATTGCTACGGCTCCTCGTCGTGGTATGCGGCGCTGGCCGATTTCGTGGTGATGCGCAAGGGCGCGATCACCGCCGTGTCCAGCGTGAAGCTGACTTCGCGCGCCATCAATGAAGCCGTGGACCCCGAAGCCCTGGGCGGCTGGAAGCTGCACACCGAAGTCACCGGCATGGTGGATCTGGCGGTCGACACCGACGAGCAGGCGCTCGAGGCGGTGCAGAAGTTTCTTTCCTATCTGCCCAGCCACCACAACGAAGCGCCGCCCGTGCATCCCGTGCCCGAAGGCTCGGGCGAGCAGGGCCAGCGCATTCTCGACATCCTGCCGCAGTCGCGCACCCAGGTCTACGACGTGCGCAAGATCCTGGCGCTGATCTACGACCGGGACTCGGTGTTCGAGCTCAAGCCGCGCTTCGGCCGCTCCATCGTGACGGCGCTGGCGCGGCTCAACGGCCGCTCCGTGGGCATTGTCGCCAGCAACCCGATCTACAAGGGCGGAGCCATCGATCCGCAGTCGTGCGAGAAGGTGGTGAGCTTTCTGGTGCTGTGCGACTCGTTCAACATTCCGCTGGTGTTCATGGCCGACCAGCCCGGCTTCCTGATCGGCGTCGAAGGCGAGCGGCGCGGCGCGATCGGGCGGGTGATGAACTGGATGAACGCGATGTCGCTGGTCAGCGTGCCGAAGATCTCGGTGGTGATGCGCAAGACCTACGGACAGGCGGTGCTCAACATGGGCGGCGGCGGCAATGCCGACGAAGTCATCAACTGGTTCACGGCCGAAGTGAACTTCATGGACCCGCGCTCGGCGGTCTCCATCGTGCATGGCGTCGAGCCGCAGGACGACCCCGAGCGCTACGAGCAGCTGCTGGGCGAGATGACCAAGGGCACGAGCGCCTATGACGCCGCGGCCGTCTATGCCGCGCACTCCGTGATCCACCCGGCGCAGACGCGCGCCCACCTGATACGCAGCCTTGAAGTCCACCAGCTGCGGCTGTCGGGCGGCGTGGGCGAGCACCTGATGCGGACCTGGCCCACGAGCTACTGAGTTTCCAGAAACCGTCGCAGCGCGCTGCGCCTTGCCAGGCGAAGCAGTCCCTATGCGCCTTGCCAGGCGAAGCAGTCCTATGCGCCTTGCCAGGCGCAGGGGGCGGGCTGCGCCCTGAATTCCTCAAAGGGGAGAGAAGAATGTTCCACAAGGTATTGGTCGCCAACCGCGCGGCGATTGCGGCACGCGTGCTGCGCGCGCTGCGCTCCATGGGCATACGTTCGGTCGCGGTGTATTCCGAAGCCGATGCGCAGCTGCCGTATCTGGCGCAGGCCGATGAAAGCCATTGCATAGGCCCGGCCGAGCCCGGCATGAGCTATCTCAACCAGGATGCCATCTTGCAGGTGCTGCGCGACAGCGGCGCCGACGCGCTGCACCCGGGCTACGGCTTTCTGTCGGAAAACGCCGAATTCGCACGCCGCGTGCAGGCCCAGGGCGCGGTGTTCATAGGCCCGAGCCCGGAATGGATAGACGCCATGGGGCACAAGACGCGGGCGCGCGAACTGATGCGCGCGCACGGGCTGCAAATGGCGCCGAGCTCGGGCCTGCTCAGCGGCGACGCCGAGCAGGACAGGCGCATGGCGCACGAGATCGGCTACCCGGTGCTGGTCAAGCCCGCGACCGGCGGCGGGGGCATAGGCATGATTGCGGCACACAACGATGCGCAGCTGGCCAAGGCCGTGGAGCAGGCCGGCTCGCTGTCACGGCGCAGTTTCGGCAGCGCCGAGCTCTACCTCGAGCCCCTGCTGGAAAAGCCGCGGCATATCGAGTTCCAGATCCTTGCCGACCGCGCCGGCAATGTCTGCCACCTGTTCGAGCGCGACTGCTCGGTCCAGCGGCGCCACCAGAAAGTGATAGAGGAGTCGCCCGCGCCGCTGCTGCCGCGCGAGGTGGTGGTGGCGGCCGGCGACGAGATTGTCGGTGTGCTGGCCAAGATGCGCTATGACGTGATCGGCACCGTGGAGACCCTGCATGCGCCGGGCGGCGGCTTTCAGTTTCTGGAGACCAACACGCGGCTGCAGGTGGAGCATGCGGTGACCGAGGAAATCACCGGCGTGGATCTGGTGGTGGCGCAGATCCGCCTGGCCGCGGGCGAGCCCTTGGCTGCCGTCATTCCCCAGCCCGTGACCGTGCGCGGCCATGCGATTGAAGCGCGCATCTATGCCGAGGACCCGGTGCGCTTCTTTCCCTCGCCGGGCACGCTCAAGGTGCTGGAGTTTCCCGCCGGCCCGGGAATTCGCGTCGAGACCGGCTATGCCCAGGGCTGCACCGTCACCCCCCATTACGACCCGATGCTCGCCAAGCTGATCGTGCATGCCGAGACCCGCGTGCTGGCGATAGAACGCCTGCAGCAGGCGCTGGCGGCAACCCGCATCGAAGGCGTCAAGCACAACATTCCCTTTATCCAGCGCGTGCTGCAAAGCGACGCGTTTCGCAGCGGCAACGTGCACACCGGCCTGGCGGCCGACGTGCTTGCCGCCTGATCCCCCCACCCATTTCACACCCTGGAGAAATCACCATGTCCACAGTTGCCCTGATGTCCGAAGTCACCGGAAAAGTCTGGAAAGTCCTGGTCGAGGTCGGCGGCGTCGTCTCGCCCGACGAGCCGGTGCTGATCGTCGAGTCCATGAAGATGGAAATCCCCGTGATGAGCGCCGAGGCCGGCCGGCTGCTGGAGCTGCATGTGAAGGAAGGCGATTCGGTCGAGGACGGCCAGATTGTCGGCCAGGTCGGCTGACCGGCTCCAGGCCGCTGCCCGGGCGCCTGTGCCCGGCAGCACTCGCTTTTCGCTCTGAAGGAGAGACAGCATGCAGCGCAGACATTTTCCCGCGGCCCTGGCCGCGCTGGCCGGCTGGCAGGGCGCGGCGGCGGCGTCCTGGAAGCCGAACAATCGCGTGGAATACGTGATTCCCGCCGCGGCCGGCGGGGCCGTCGACATCTACGGCCGGGTGATGAAGAAGATCCTCGACGCCAGCGGCGCGCTGGGCGGCCAGAGCTTCGTGGTCAGCAACCGCCCCGGTGGCAGCGGCATGATTGCCGCGGCGCCGCTGCTGCAGCGGCCCGGCGACGCCCACATCTTCACCATGCTGTCCACGGGCTTCATGCTCGGCCAGGTGCTGGGCCAGTTCAAGCACGACCTGCTGCGCGACTTCACCGTCGGACCGATCTTCTTCGAGGAGGCGCTGGCCGTGGCGGTGCGTGCCGACTCGCCGTTCAAGTCCGGCTCCGAGCTGATTGCCCAGCTGCGGCGCGATCCCGCCAGCGTGCGCATTGCCGTTGCGCCCAACCTGCTCAACCATATCCATATCGGCCTGCTCAAGCCGCTGGCCGCGGCCGGCGTCGACATGGGCGGCCTGACGGTGGCCGCGTTCCGCGCTTCCAGCGAGTCGGTGGTGGCGCTGATGGGCGGGCATGTGGACCTGGTCTCGTCAAGCGCCGCCAACGTGGTCGAAGGCGTGCGCAACGGCAGCCTGCGCGCGCTTGCCGTGTCGTCCGAGCAGCGCCTCAAGGGCACGCTGGCTCAGGTGCCCACCTGGAAGGAGCAGGGCGTCAACGCGGTATTCACGTCGGTGCAGGGCGTTTATTTCCCCAAGGACCTGGGCGCCGCGCAGATCGCCTTCTGGGACACGCAATTCCAGGCCATGGCGGCCTCGCCCGAATGGCTGCACACGCTGGCCCAGTACGAGGTCACTCCGCGCTTCATGAACCATGCGCAGGCAAATGCCTATGTCCGCAACGAGATCAGCAGCGCCACGGCCTTGCTGCGCGAACTGAAATTGCTCAAATGAACCCCAACACTTCCCCCCATCCGACAAGCGACCAGGGGCCGCTGAGCGGCATCCGCGTGGTCGAGATCTGCACCACGATTGCCGGCCCGGCCTGCGGCCGACTGCTGGCCGACTTCGGCGCCGATGTGATCAAGATCGAGCCGCCCGACGGCGACCCGGTGCGCCAGATGGGCAACCATGTGGGCACGGTCTCGCTCTACAGCGCATCCATACTGCGCGGCAAGCGCTCCATCGTCATCGACCTGAAGACCGACGCCGGCCGCGCGCTGGCGCAGTCGCTGATGGAGCGCGCCGACGTGGTGCTGGAGAACAACCGCCCCGGCGTGCTCGAGCGCCTGGGCCTGGGCTACGAGACGCTGGCCCAGGCCAAGCCCGACATCATCTACGCGCGCATCAGCGGCTACGGCCAGGACGGGCCCAGCGCCCATCTGCCGGGTTATGGCGCGATCTGCGAGGCCTTTGGCGGCGTGCGCCACATGACCGGCGACCCGGATCGCCCGCCTTCGCGCGTGGCGCTGGCGACCACCGATTACCTTACCTCGGTGTACACCGCCTTCGGCATCCTGGCGGCGCTGCGCCACCGCGACCGGACCGGCGAAGGCCAGGTGGTGGATGTGGCGCTGTACGAGGCCGCGTTCTCGCAGATGGAGTCGGTCGTGCCCACATTCGACAAGCTCGGGCAGGTGCCCATGCGCCAGGGCCCCAATCTGCCCTCGATGGCGCCCAACAGCCTCTACCCCACGGCCGAAGGCGGCTATGTGCTGATTGCCGCCAACAGCAACGCGACGTTCGAGCGCCTGGCCCGGGCCATGCAGCAGCCGGAACTGCTGACCGATCCGCGCTTTTCCACCATTCGCTCGCGCGGCCAGCCGGGCAACATGCAGGCGGTCGACGCGCGGGTGGCCGACTGGACGCGCGCGCGCCAGGGCGTGGAGATCGAAGCCCTGCTGCAGCAGGCGGGTGTGCCGGTATCGCGCGTGCTGACCGTCGAGGACATCTTTGCCGACCCGCATTACCGCGCGCGCGACATGATCGCCACCGTGGACCACCCCCAATTGGGCAGAACCCGCCAGGTGGGCGTGGTGCCCAAGCTGTCGCGCTCGCCGGGGCGCATACGCCATACAGGGCCCGAGCTCGGCGGCGACAGTGCAAGCGTGCTGGCCAGCGAGCTGGGCCTGGATCCTCAGGCCATCGAGGCACTGCTCCACTCGGGCGTGGTGCGCGGCGCAACACCACAGGAGCACTGAATGCAAAGCAAGCAATGGGGCAGCTCGCTGGACGAGCTTGCGCGGCGCCAGGCGTTTGCCTTGGCCATGGGCGGCGAGGCCGGCGTGGCCAAGGCCAGGGCCGCGGGCAAGCTCACGGCGCGCGAGCGCATCGCGGCGCTGGTCGATGCGGATTCGTTCCGCGAACTGGGCATGCTGGCCGGCAAGGGCGCGTATTCCGCCCAAGGAGAACTCGAGAAAGTCACGCCCTCGACCCAGGTCATGGGCCTGGCGCGCATCGACGGGCGGCGCACGGTGGTGGTGTCCGACGACGCCACGATACGCGGCGGCTCGTCCGAAGCCGCGGTTGCGGAAAAGTGGATCTACGCCGACCGCTACGCCTACGAGTACCGGCTGCCGCTGGTGCGCATGGTCGACACCGCGGGTGGCAGCGTCAAGCTGCTCAAGCAGATGGGCCACACCAAGATCCCGGGCTACTCGTTCATGCCCGGCGCGCAACTGCTGGGCCTGGTGCCGGTCGTGGGCATTGCGCTGGGCGCCTGCGCCGGCCTGGGCGCGATACGCGCTGCGTCGGCGCATTTCTCCATCATGATCAAGGGCCGCAGCCAGGTGTTTGCGGGCGGCCCGCCAGTGGTCAAGCAGGCGCTGGGCTACGACATCGACAAGGAAGCCCTGGGCGGCCACCAGGTGCACAGGCTCAGCGGCGTGGTGCACAACGCCGTCGACACCGAGGAGGAGGCGTTTGCGCTGGCGCGCCGCTTCCTGTCGTACCTGCCGGCCAATGTCTGGCAGGCGCCGCCCAGAGCCCCTTGCGAGGATGCGCCGGGACGCGCCGACGCCTGGCTTGACGATGCCATCCCGGCCGATCGCCGCAAGGTGTTTGCACCGCGCAAGATCCTGGCGGCGATCTTCGACCAGGGCTCGGTGTTCGAGATGGCGCCGCAGTTCGGCGCCTCGCTGCTGAGCTGTTTTGCCCGGCTTGACGGCTACCCGGTGGGCGTGATGATCAACAACCCCATGGTCATGGGCGGCGCGCTCACGCGCGCGGCCTCGGTGAAGATGGAGCGCTTTGTCGACCTGTGCGACACCTTCCACCTGCCCATCGTCAATCTCGTGGACCAGCCCGGCACCATGACCGGCCTCGAAGCCGAGCGCGACGGCACCATGTATGCCACCTTGCGCGCCGGCGCGGCCATAGAGCAGTCTAGCGTGCCCTGGTGCGCCATCGTCATGCGCCGATGCTTTGGCCTGGCCGGCGCCATGCTGAGCCCCAAGTTCGGCGTGAGCGGCACCTCGATTCCCCATCGCTTTGCCTGGCCTTCGGCGACCTGGGGGTCCATTCCCATCGAAGGCGGCGTCGCGGCCGCCTATCGCCAGGAGCTGGCACAGGCCGAGGACCCCGAGGCGCTGCGCCTGCAGCTGGAGTCCGAATACCACCAGATCGGCTCGCCGTTTCGCACGGCCGAGAAGTTCGGCGTGGTCGACATCATCGCGCCCAGCACGACCCGGGCCTTGCTGTGCGACTGGGTCGAGGATGCCTACCAGCGCTGCGCGCTGAGCTTGGGCCCCAAGGGGCGCAGCATGCGCTGACAGCCGCCACCCGGGCCGGCATGCGTGTCAGGTTTTTTCGCAGCTTGGGGCTGAAGGCCATGTGAAAGCGCATTTTTGATAGCGCGATGGTGCTTCATGGGTCAAGATAAGCGCATGCCACCTTTGCTTGATTCCCTTTTGCGCCGCGGGCGCGTGCTGATACGCCCGATTCAACCCCTGATCGATGCATTCCAGCTGTGGCTGGCGGCCGATGGACTGCGCATGAGCGCGGCCATGTCGTTTTACGGCATCCTGAGCCTGGCGCCGCTGCTGCTGCTGCTCGTCGGCCTGCTGGGCTGGTGGGTGGACCGCTCCTACGTGGAGACCAATCTGCTTGGCCAGGTGCAGGCCGTGATCGGCGAACGCGGCGCCCAGGTGGTCAAGGCCGCGCTGGAAAGCGCGCAAAAGCCGTCCGAGGGCAGCCTGGCCTCGCTGATCGGCTTCGTGCTGCTGCTGTCGGGTGCCACCGGCGTCTTTGTCGAGCTGCAGGCGGCGCTGGAAAAGCTCTGGCAGATGGGCATGAAGGAGCTGCCCGCGCAGCGCGCCGCCTGGTGGCGCATGGCCACGCTGCGCCTGCGTGGCCTGGCCTATGTGCTGGCCCTGGGCTTCTTGCTGCTGGTGTCCATGGTGCTGTCGACTGCGGTGCACATGCTCACGACCTGGGCCGGCAGCCGCCTGCCCATCGTGCCGCTGGCGCCGCTGGTCGGCGTGATCAACGAAGGCGTGGCCTTTGCCGTGGCGGTGGCGCTGTTTGTCGGCCTGATGCGCATAGGCACGGGGCCCAAGCCCGCGCTGCGCTTCCTGCTGTTCGGCGCCGTGGTCGGCGCAACGCTGTTCACGCTGGGCAAGCAGGGACTGGCGTTCTATCTGTCGACGGCCGCCGTGGTGTCGGCCTATGGCGCGGCCGGCTCCATTGTCGTGCTGCTGATGTGGATTTACTTTTCCTCGGCCATCTTGCTGTTTGCGGCGGCGACGGCCAAGGCCGTCTGCGATGCGCGCGCCAAGGAGGCCGGCCGGCTGGGCCGGGTCGCGCAGCACCCGGACAGCCGGCTGCCGGCGCATGCCGGCGAAAACATCTGAGCGCGCCGCGCCCGGATAGCGCCGCTTACTTCTCGACGAACGCGCGCTCGACGACGAAGTCGCCGGGCGTGGTCGTGTTGCCTTCCTTGAAGCCGCGCTCCTCGAGCATGTGCTTGAGGTCGGCAAGCATTGCCGGGCTGCCGCACAGCATGATGCGGTCGGTCTCGGGGTTGAGCGCGGGCAGGCCGATGTCGGCCGCGAACTTGCCGCTCTGGATCAGGTCGGTGATGCGTCCCTGGTTGCGGAACGGCTCGCGCGTGACCGTGGGGTAGTAGATCAGCTTGTCGCGCACGATCTCGCCGAGGAACTCGTGTTCGTGCAGGTCTTTCTCGAACAGCTGCTGGTAGGCCAGCTCCTCGACCTGGCGCACGCCGTGCACCACGACGGCCTTCTCGAACTTCTCATAGGTCTCGGGATCGCGCGCCACCGACAGCCAGGGCGCGAGGCCCGTGCCGGTGCCTATCATGTAGAGGTTCTTGCCGGGCAGCAGATAGTCGATCAGCAGCGTGCCCGTGGGCTTCTTGCCCACAATGATGGTGTCGCCGACCTGGATGTGCTGCAGCTTGGAGGTCAGCGGGCCGTTGTCGACCTTGATCGACAGGAATTCGAGGTGTTCCTCGTAATTCGGGCTGGCAATCGAATAGGCGCGCAGCAGGTTCTTGCCGTCCACCTTCAGGCCGATCATCGTGAAGTGGCCGTTGGAGAACCGCAGCGATGTGTCGCGCGTGGTGGTGAAGGAAAAAAGGCGGTCGGTCCAGTGGTGGACGGACAGCACGCGTTCTTCGTTAAAGGCACTCATGGCGTCAAATGGGTGAAGTCGTAAAGCAGGAACCCGACGGGAGACAGGGCGCAAGCTGGCGGGAGCTGGCTGGCGAAGCGCGGCGCACGGCGGCGGGGCGTTCGCGGGGCGGGCATCTGTCAAGCGGGCAAACCTGGGCATTGTCGGGCATAAGGGGATGTAAGGGTACATTTCATTCCCAGTCCGTATTCAAACCTAAGGAAATCGCATGACAAGACAAGCGTGGACGGTGGCTGCGGTGCTGGCGCTGGCAGTGGGCCAGGCAGGCGCGCAGGGCGTGATCAAGATTGGTGAAATCAACAGCTACAAGGCCATGCCGGCCTTTCTCGAGCCCTACAAGAAGGGCATGGAGCTGGCCGTCGAGCAGATCAATGCCGGCGGCGGCATCGCCGGCAAGAAGCTCGAGCTCGTGACCCGTGACGACAACGGCAATCCGGGCGACGCGGTGCGCGCGGCCGAGGAGCTGTATGCGCGCGAGAAGATCGACGTGCTCACCGGCAGCTTCCTGTCGCATGTGGGGCTGGCACTGACCGATTACGCGCAGCAAAAGAAGCGTTTCTTTCTCGCGTCGGAAACCCTTACCGACAAGGTGGTCTGGGCCCAGGGCAACCGCTACACCTACCGCCTGCGTGGCTCGACCTACATGCAGGTCGCGATGCTGGTGCCCGAAGCGGCCAAGCTGAAGAAAAAGCGCTGGGCCATTGTCTATCCCAACTACGAATACGGCCAGTCGGCGGTGGCGACGTTCAAGAAGCTGCTCAAGCAAGCCCAGCCCGATGTCGAGTTTGTCGCCGAGCAGGCGCCGGCGCTGGGCAAGATCGATGCCGGCAGCGTGGTGCAGGCACTGGCCGATGCCAAGCCCGACGCCATCTTCAACGTGCTGTTCTCCGCCGACCTGGGCAAGTTCGTGCGCGAAGGCAATACGCGCGGCCTGTTCAAGGGCCGCGAAGTCGTCGGCCTGCTGACCGGCGAGCCCGAATATCTGGAGCCTTTGAAGAAGGAAGCGCCGCTAGGCTGGATCGTCACCGGCTACCCCTGGTATGCGATCAAGACGCCCGAGCACCAGGCGTTCCTCAAGGCCTACCAGGACAAGTACAAGGAGCATCCGCGCCTGGGCACCATCGTCGGCTACGGCGCGATCAAGTCGCTGGAAGCGGGCCTGCGCAAGACCGGCGGCAGCGCCGACACCGAGAAGCTGATTGCCGCGTTCAAGGGCCTGGAAGTCGACATTCCGTTTGGCCGCATCACCTACCGCCCCGAGGACAACCAGTCGACCATGGGCGCCTATGTGGGCAAGACGGCCTACGACGAGCGCCTGCAGCATGGCGTGATGGTCGACTTCCACTATGCCGACGGCAAGGACTACCAGCCCTCCAACGAAGCCGTGCGCGCAATGCGCCCGGCCTCGGCCAACTGACCCAGGGCGGGAAGCGCAATGAGCCTGTCCGGACTGCTGGTGCAACTGCTCAATGGCCTGGCCAGCGCGTCGTCGCTGTTCCTGGTCTCGGTCGGGCTGTCGCTGATCTTTGGCGTCACGCGCACCATCAACTTCGCGCATGGCTCGTTTTACATGCTGGGCCTGTATGTCGCCTATTCGCTGGTCGGCCTGCTGGGCCAGCACATCGGCTTCTGGCCCGCGCTGCTGCTGGCGCCGCTGGTCACGGCGGCGCTGGGCGCGCTGGTCGAGATCGTGCTGCTGCGCCGCATCTACAAGGCGCCCGAACTGTTCCAGCTGCTGGCCACGTTTGCGCTGGTGCTGGTGATCAAGGACGCGGCGCTGTGGCTCTGGGGGCCCGAGGAGCTGTTTGGCCCGCGCGCGCCGGGGCTGGAAGGCGCGATCGATATTCTGGGCCGGCAGTTCCCGGTCTATGACCTGCTGCTGATTGCCGTCGGCCCGCTGGTGCTGGGGCTGCTCACGCTGCTGCTCACGCGCACGCGCTGGGGCACGCTGGTGCGCGCCGCCACGCAGGACCGCGAAATGGTCGGCGCCCTGGGCGTCAACCAGGCCTGGCTGTTCACCGCGGTGTTCGCGCTGGGCACGCTGCTTGCGGGCCTGGGCGGAGCGCTGCAGCTGCCGCGCGAGCCCGCGCATCTGGACATGGACCTGCTGACCATAGGCGCGGCGTTTGTCGTGGTCGTGGTCGGCGGCATGGGCTCGATTCCGGGCGCGTTTGTCGCCGCGCTGCTCATCGCCGAACTCAAGGCGCTGTGCATCTGGCTGGGCCTGGTGGAAATCGGCGGCGTGGAAATCTCGTTTTCCAAGCTGACGCTGGTGGTTGAGTTCCTCGTCATGGCCGTGGTGCTGGTCTGGCGGCCCTGGGGGCTGATGGGCCGGCCGCAGGCGACGGCGCGCGCGCTGGGCGAGGCCGAGGCGCCGCTGACTCCTGCGGGCGCGCGCGGCCGGGTCGCGACCTGGGCCGGGCTGGCGCTGCTGGCCGCACTGCCGCTGCTGGCCGGCGACAGCAGCTATGCGCTGGTGCTGCTGACCGACATCTTCATCATGGCGCTGTTTGCCGCAAGCCTGCATGCGCTGCTCGGGCCCGGCGGCATGCATTCCTTCGGCCATGCGGCCTACTTCGGCCTGGGTGCCTATGCCGCGGCGCTGCTGGTGCGTTCCAGCGGCCTGCCAATGGAAGCCGCGCTGCTGCTTGCCCCTTTGTGCGCGGCCTGCGGAGCTTTGGTCTTCGGCTGGTTCTGCGTGCGGCTGTCGGGCGTCTACCTGACCATGCTGACCCTGGCCTTCGCGCAGATCACCTGGGCCATCTGCTTTCAGTGGGACGCGGTCACCGGCGGCAGCAACGGTCTGACGGGCGTCTGGCCCAGCGAATGGGCAGCGCAGGGCGCGGCCTACTACTGGCTCACGCTGGCCGTGGTCGCCGTTGCTGTCTGGCTGCTGCGGCGCATGCTGTTCGCGCCGCTGGGCTATGCCTTGCGCGCGACGCGCGACTCGGCGCTGCGCGCCCAGGCCATTGGCATTGATGTGCGCCGCGTGCAGTGGGCGGGCTTTGTGATGGCCGGCCTCTGGGCCGGGCTCGCGGGCGCGCTGTTTGTGTTTTCCAAGGGCAGCATCTCGCCCGACAGCCTGTCGGTCAGCAAATCGGTTGACGGCCTGGTGATGGTGCTGCTGGGCGGCGTGCAGACGCTGGCCGGGCCGCTGGTGGGCGCGGGAGTGTTCACCTGGCTGCACGACACCATCGCGCGCCAGACCGATTACTGGCGCGCGCTGCTGGGCGCCATCATGCTGCTGCTGGTGCTGATCTTTCCCCAGGGCATTGCGGGCTTTGCGCGCCAGCTGCAAGGGCGTTTCGCAGGCCGGGAGGGCCGCGCATGAGCCTGCTGGAAGTACATGGCCTGGGCAAGGCGTTTGGCGGCGTCAAGGCCGTCGACGGGGTCGGCTTCTCGCTGGAAAAAGGCGAGCTGCTGGCGCTGATAGGGCCCAACGGCGCGGGCAAGTCGACCACCTTCAATCTGGTGGGCGGCCAGCTCGCGCCCGACAGCGGCTCGGTGCGGCTGGCGGGCCGCGACATTGCGGGCCTGTCGCCGCGCGCGGTCTGGCGCCAAGGCGTGGGGCGTACCTTTCAGATTGCCGCGACCTTTGCCTCGCTGAGCGTGGTCGAGAACGTGCAGATGGCGCTGCTGTCGGCCGACCGCAAGGTGTTTGCATTCTGGCGCCGCGCGGCCGACCACCGGCGTGACCATGCCCTGGCCCTGCTCGAGCGCGTGGGCATGGCAGCGCAGGCCGATCGGCCCTGCAGCGCGCTGGCCTATGGCGACGTCAAGCGCGTGGAGCTGGCGATGGCGCTGGCGCACGCGCCGCAGCTGTTGCTGATGGACGAACCCACGGCCGGCATGGCGCCGGCCGAGCGGCTGGCGCTGATGGCGCTGACGCGCGCGCTGGCCAAGGAGCGGCAGATGGGCGTGCTGTTCACCGAGCACAGCATGGACGTGGTGTTTGGCCAGGCCGACCGCGTGCTGGTGCTGGTGCGCGGCAAGCTGCTGGCCGAAGGCCGGCCCGAAGCGATACAGCGCGATCCGCGCGTGCAGCAGGCCTACCTGGGCCATGGACAGATACTGGGAAAGCGCAAAACATGAAGGCTTTGCAATCATCGCCGGCGCCATTGCTGGAAGTCCAGGGTTTGAATGGCTGGTACGGCGCGGCGCAGATCCTGCGCGATATCGCGCTCGACGTCGGGCCGGGCGAAGTCGTGGCGCTGATGGGCCGCAACGGCGCGGGCAAGTCGACCACGCTCAAGGCCATTGCCGGCCTGCTGGCGCGCAGCAGCGGCGAAGTCCGCTGCATGGGCCAGCACATCATGGGCTGGCCCGCCTACCGCATTGCGCGCCTGGGCCTGGGCTATGTGCCCGAGGACAGGCGCATCTTCACCGATCTCACGGTGCGCGAGAACCTGGAAGTGGGGCGCCAGGCGGCGCGCCGCTGGCCCGACGGCCGCGCCGCGCCGCACTGGACGCCCGAGCGGCTGTACACGCTGTTTCCGAATCTGGGCGAAATGCCCGAGCGCCTGGGCGGGCGCATGAGCGGCGGCGAGCAGCAGATGCTGTCGGTGGCGCGCACGCTGATGGGCCAGCCGCTGCTGGTGCTGCTCGACGAGCCGTCCGAGGGCGTGGCGCCGCTGATCGTCGAGCAGATGGCGCAGACCATCCTGGCGCTCAAGCACCAGGGCATGGGCATTCTGCTGTCCGAGCAGAATCTGCCGTTCTGCGAAGCCGTTGCCGACCGCGCCTATGTGCTGGAAAAAGGCCAGATCCGCTATGCCAGCAGCATGAACGAGCTGCAGGACAACCTGGCCGTGCGCCAGGCCTATCTGGGAATCTAACGCGTACGGCTGGCCCAGGCCAGCAGCGTGCCCAGTGCCAGCAGGCCCGCAGCCAGCGCGAACAGCGGCTGGTACAGATGCGACTGCGCGTAAAGCCAGGCCATTGACGTGCCCGACAGCGCCTGGGCCGTGGCAAATACCGCCGTCGCATAGCCCCACACGCGCTTGTGCGCCAGCGGCCCGACCAGTTGCAGCAGCCGCCCCGATGTCAGCGCCGCAATGCCCGGCGACAGCGCCCCGACAATGAATGAAGACAGCCCATAGGCCAGGAACTGCAGCACGGGCGCGGGCCCGGACTGCAGCAGCCAGGGCAGGGCCACGGGAATGCACACCGCCGCGGTCTTGAGCGCCATGCCGCCGACCACGGCGCGGTGCCAGTCCCAGCGCGCGGCGCAGGCCGCGGTGACGATGGGCCCGAGCAGCGCGCCCAGGCCGAACAAGCCCCATTGCAGCGCGCCAAACGCCGTGCCGAGTTCACGCTCACGCGCGAGGTAGTCGACCCAGAACACCGTGTGCGGCACAAACCCCGCGGCATCGCAGGCATAGGCGGCCATGAGCCACAGCACGGGCAGCAACCACAGCCGGCCGCTGGTGTCGGGGGACGCAGAGGAGGGCGCAGAGGAGGGCAGTTGCCTGGCGAGCTGGGCCGCGGCTTCGGGAATCTGCCGGCTGGCGCGCCAGCCCCAGAAGCCGCACAGCGCCGAGACCAGCGCCAGCGCGGCCCAGGTCCAGGGAAGGTCCAGCCGCACCAGCGCCGGGATCAGCGTGGCCGACAGCAGCGCGCCCACGCCCACGCCGGCAAACAGCACCGGGCCGAGCACCGCGCGCCGCGCCGCGGGCATGGCCGCCATCGCGGCGGACGGGCCGACGACCATCAGCACCGCGGCGGCCATGCCGCCCAGGAAGCGCCAGGCAAAGAACGAGACAAACGGCTGGGGCAGGGCCGACAGCGCAAAGCTCAGCGTCACCGCAATGAAGCTGGCCAGCAGCACGCCCGGCACGCTCCAGCGCTCGGTGAGGCGGTGGGCGCCAAGCGCACCAACCAGATAGCCCAGCAGCGTTGCCGCGCCCAGATAGGCGGCCTGGTCGGCGCTGAACCAGTGGGCCTGCACCAGCGCCGGCATCAGCGCGGTAAAGGCCATGCGGCTCAGGCCTACGCCGCACAGCGTGCTCAGCACGCCCGTGAGCAGCAGCGGAATTTCGTTGCGGTGTATCAAGACAGGCCCGGAAGAATGCGCGGCACGGCGCCGCCGGCAGGAGCTTGCGCGCTGGCGGCCCGTCTGGCAAGCCGTGGCTGTCGCCTGCGTGCGACGTTGCGGCTCTCATCTCCGGGGCGGCGCCGCCCGCGGCATCTGTCGGCGCACGAGATCGAGACGCAATGCCAGTCCCGGCAGCACGCGCGTGCGCAGCGCCGTGAACGGCTGCTGCCAGCGCGCGGCTTCGACCCCGGGCTTCAGGAGTCGGCGGTGAAGCCTATCTTCTTGATGATCGGCCCCCAGTGCGCGTATTCGGCCTTCTGCCAGCGCTCCATTTCAGCCTGGGTCGTGCCGTGCGGAATCAGGCCCATGATGGCCAGGCTGTCGGTCACGCTCTTTTCCTTGAGCGCGGCATTGATCGCGGCATTGGCCTGGGCCTGCACCTTGGCCGGGGTCTTGGCGGGCGCGTAGAAGCCGAACCATTCCTCGGTCGTGAGTTCGGGAAAGCCGGCTTCGGCAAAGGTCGGCACATCGGGCAGCGAAGGAAAGCGCTGCGGGCCCGAGGTGGCGAGAATGCGCAGCTTGCCGGCCTTGTAGTTCGCGAGGTAGTCGCCGCAGGGCGACATCACCGAAGCGATCTGGCCGGCCACGGTATCGGTCACGGCCGGCACCACGCCGCGGTAAGGCACATGCTTGAGTTCGACGCCGCTGTTGATGCCCAGCAGCGCGCCCAGGAAGTGCGGCGTCGAGCCCGCGCCGGGCGAGCCGTAGTTGGCGAGATCGGGATGGGCCTTGGCCCAGGCAAGGTAGTCCTTGACGGTCTTGACGCTGGCCGGAACCATGGGCCCGACGGCCAGGCCGTGGTGCATGATGGCGCCTATCGATATCGGCGCGAAGTCCTGCGCCGTGTAGTTCAGCTTGCTGTAGATGTGCGGGTAGTTGGCAAGCGCCGAGACCTGGGCCAGCGCCAGCACCGAGCCGTCGGCGGGAGCGGTCTTGAGCGTTTCCAGCGCGATGCGTCCGCCCGCGCCGGGCTTGTTCTCGACGATGCCCGAGAGGCGCGAATACGCCGAGCCGGCAAGCTTTTCACCGACGCGGCGCGCGACGTTGTCGCCGGCGCTGCCCGCGGGAAAGCCATAGTAGATCTTGACCTGCTCTACGGTGGGGGCCGCGGTCTGGGCCTGCGCCGCAAGCGGGTGCAGCGCGGTCAGCGCCGCGCCGGCGCTCAAGGTGTGGATGAAGTCGCGTCGTGTCGTCATTTTGTCTCCATTGTGGTTATCGTTGACGGGCGGGAACGGGGCAGGGTCAGCGCGGCGCCATGCGCAGCGCGCCGTCCAGGCGTATGACTTCGCCGTTGAGGTGGCCGTTGGTCACCACCTGGCTGGCAAGCTGGGCAAACTCCTCGGGCTTGCCCAGGCGCGGCGGAAACGGGATGCTCGCGGCCAGCGACTGCTGCACGGCTTCGGGCAGCTCCTGCATCAGCGGCGTGGCAAACAGTCCGGGGGCAATGGTGCACACGCGTATGCCGTGCTGCGCGAGATCGCGCGCCATCGGCAGCGTCATGCCCACGAGACCGCCCTTGGACGCGCTGTAGGCCTGCTGGCCCACCTGGCCGTCGAAGGCCGCGACCGAGGCCGTGAACAGCATCACGCCGCGCTCGCCGCCGTCCAGCGGCGCGAGCCTGGCGCAGGCCGCGGCAAACAGCCGGCTGACGTTGTACGCCCCTATCAGGTTGACCTGGACCACGCGCGTGAAGTCCTCGAGCGGCGCGGCGCTGCCGTCGCGCTGCACGATGCGCTTGGCGCTGCCTATGCCGGCGACATTCATCAGGATGCGGGCCTCGCCCAGGCCGGCGCTGGCCTGCTCCAGCGCGGCGGTGACGCTGGCGGTGTCGGTGATATCGCAGGCACAGGCCAGCGCGCGGCCCGCGCCATGCTCGGCGTTGATCGCCGCGGCCACGCGTTCGGCCTGCTCCAGATTGCGGTCGAGAATCGCGACCTTGGCGCCCAGGCGCGCGAGTTCGCGCGCCGTGGCCTCACCCAGGCCCGAAGCGGCGCCGGTGACGAGTGCGGTATGTCCTTGGATCTGCATGCTGTGTGGTCTCAGACGGAGGGATAAAGAATGCCGGGCGCGCTGCCGTCATGCAGCGCATCGACCAGCGCCGCGCGGTGGCTCAGCACCGCGCGCTGGTTGACCGAGCCCTTGTCGGTGATCTCGCCGCGGTCCAGCGATGGCGGCTCGGCCAGCAGCAGCGCGCGCGCCACGCGGCTGGCGCTGCCCGTGGCCTGGCTGGCGAGTTGCGCCAGCAGGGCCTCGATCTGCGCGCGCACGCCGGCGCTGGCCAGCACGTCGGCCCAGGGAGCATCGGCGCTCAGTCCGCTGATCTCGCGGCAGCGCGGCGAGGCGAACATCAGCAGGCCGACCTCCCTGTGGTTCAGGCCGGTCACGACCACATCCTGCAGATAGGGGGCGGCCGCGGCCAGCACCTTGGCGCGCAGCGGGCCCACGCTCACGAAGGTGCCCGTGGCGAGCTTGAAGTCCTCGGCGATGCGGCCGTCAAAGCGCAGGCCGCGGTGCAGGTTGTCGGGGTCTATCCAGCGCACGGCGTCGCCGGTGCACAGGAAGCCCTCCTCGTCAAACGCTTCGCGCGTGGCTTCGGCATTGCGCCAGTAGCCGGGCGTGATGTTCGGGCCGCGGTAGCGGACTTCGGTCTTGCCATCGACCTCGACCAGCTTGACGGTGGTTCCGGGCACGGGACTGCCGATGTCTCCGGCCGTGACGTCGGGGCTGTTGACAAACAGCGCCGAGGGCGCGGACTCGGTCATTCCCAGGCCCGTGGCCATGATGATGCGCTGGCCCAGCGCCGCTTCCTGCGTCGCGTGCAGACTGTCCCAGACGGGCTGCGACAGGCCCGCGCCCGAGTAGAAGAAGAAGCGCACGCGCGACAGCAGCGTTTCGCGCAGCCGGGCATCGGTCTGCATTGCCTGGGCAATCATCTCGAAGCCGGTGGGCACGTTGAAGTACACCGTGGGCGCAATCTCGCGCAGGTTGCGCAGGGTCTCGCCGATCAGCGCCGGCGTGGGCTTGCCGTCGTCGATGTAGAGCGTGCCGCCATGCTGCAGCGTGATGCCCACGTTGTGGTTGCCGCCAAAGGTGTGGTTCCAGGGCAGCCAGTCGACCAGCACCGGCGGCGCTTCGGCAAGCGCCGGCAGCGACAGCGTGATCTGCTGCAGGTTGGCGCACCACATGCGCTGGGTGTTGATCACCGGCTTGGGCAGCTTGGTCGAGCCCGAAGTGAACAGGAACTTGACGATGGTGTCGGGCCCGGTCGCATGCATTGCCGCATCGATTGCCGGCGTGGCTTCAGTGGCCAGCAGCTGCGCGAAATCGGTGCTTGCGCGTCCGGCCAGCTGACCTTCGACCAGCACCACTTCGACGTCGTGCGGCACGGTCGCGGCAATGGCCGGGCCGAAGCGCGTGCCATCCGCCGCAAGCACCAGTCCCGGCGTCAGCGTCTCGACCACATGGCGCAGCTTGGCGTAGTCCTGGCTGACGGTGGCATAGGCCGTCGACACCGGGCAATAAGGCACGCCCGCATACATGCAGCCCAGCGCCATCAGCGCGTGCTCCAGGCTGTTTTCGGTGAGCAGTAGCACCGGGCGCTCGGCGTTCAGGCCGCGTGCAAGCAGCGCCTGGCCTATGCGGCGCGCGGCGTCCAGCGCCTGGCCGTAGCGCAGGTGCTGCCAGTCGCCGGAGCTGCCGTCGGGCAGGCGCGCGCGGCGCGCGAGAAAGCTGTTCTCCGGCGTGGCTTCGGCCCAGTGCAGCAGGTAGTCGGTGACGCGGCGCGCATAGGCGCCCAGCGGCAGGTCGGCATCGAGGTAGTGCACGCCCGTGCTGCCTGCGCGCACGCTGACGCGGGTCACGCCGAAATGCATGGGGCGGTAGGGCGCGGCAGGCGCGGCGCCGACGGGAGACAGGGCAACAGCGGACATGGTGGGTGCTCCTTATTGCTTGCTGACCTTGGCCGCGCGGCCTTCAAGAAAGTCGGCCAGCCGCTGCTTGGCCTCGGGCGCGCTCTGGGCAATCGCGGCCATCATGGCTTCGGTGAAGTAGCCCTGGTCGGCGGGCTGCTCGGCAATGCGCGGCAGCGCATGGATCAGCGCGTAGTTGGTCAGCGGCGCGTTCTGCGCGACGCGCAGCGCCAGCGCGCAGGCCTTGTCGAAGGCCTGGCCTTCGGGCACCAGGTACTGCGCCAGGCCTATGCGCTCGCCTTCCTGCGCGTCGTAGACGCGGCCGGTGAGCATCATGTCGGCCATGCGCGCCGCGCCAATCAGCTTGGGAATGCGCACCGAGCCGCCACCGCCGACAAAGATGCCGCGCGAGCCTTCGGGCAGCGCATAGAAAGTCGAGGCGTCGGCAACGCGGATATGGCAGGCGCTGGCCAGCTCCAGCCCGCCGCCGACCACGGCGCCATGCAGCGCGGCGATCACCGGCACCGGGCCGAACTGCACGCGTTCGAGCGCCGCATGCCACATGCGCGAATGGTGCAGGCCCTGGCCGGCGTCGCGCTCCTTGAGCTCGCTCAGGTCCAGGCCGGCGCAGAAATGCGGGCCTTCGCCGTCGACCACCGCGGCGCGCACGCTCTTGGGCAGGGTCTCGAAGATATCGCGCAGGGCAAGAATCAGGCTGTCGCTGAGCGCATTGCGCTTGGCGCTGCGCGCCAGGCGGACGACGGCAACTTCCTGTTGGTCGCCGCGCAGTTCGAAATGGATGTCGGGGTGGGTCATGGTGCTCTCCGTATGGTCTGATTTTGGTTATTATTTATAACCATATCAAGACGCAAAAGCAGCTTTGGACCTGGGACTTACCCGCGGGATTTCAGTCGTAGACTTTTTGCAGCAGCCGGATCAGCGTCTTGCGCTCGGCCGCCGTGAGGCGCTCGGTGGCATCGAGTTCCAGCGCGGTGACGGTCTGCTCGGCCTGGGCGTTGAGCGCCTGGCCGGCGTCGGTCAGGTACAGGCCCACGGCGCGACCGTCAAGCGGATGCGGACGTCGCACGATCAGCCCGCGCTTGTCGAGACTGCCGACCAGGCTCACCAGATTGGGCGGAAGAATGTTGAGGCTGGCGCAGACCTGGCGCGAGGTGATGCCGGGGTTGTGCGCTATCAGGTTGAGAAGCGAGAAATCGACCACCTTGAGCTCGTACTGCGCCATGCGCTCGACAAACACGCCGATCACCGACAGCGCGGCGCGGCGCGCGTTGTAGCCGACCAGCGTGCGCAGAAAGTCGGTGTTGACGGTGTCGACCATGTCGACCGTCGCGGGAGAAGAAAGGGATTTGGCGCGGGGCATGGGGCAATTGTGCCGCGCTTGAAGCTCGTGCGGACCACCTGACCGAACGTTGGCGCCCGCGCGCGCGGGCCATCAGGCCATTTCGGCCGGCTCGGCCAAGGCGCCGCTGCCCAGCGGCAGCAGGCCGCAGCCAATGGCCTGGTGTCGCGCATTGTCAAACGCCGCACCACTATCGGCTGAGCCGACGCAGGGCTAGTGCGGGCCCAGCAGCGCGCGCCGATACTGCACGGCTTCGGCCACATGCGCGGTCTCGATGTGCGGGCTGTGCGCCAGATCGGCAATGGTGCGCGCGATCTTCAGCACGCGGTGCAGGCTGCGCCCCGACCAGCCCAGGCGCACGGCCGCCGACTGCACGAAGCTTCTGGCCGCGGGCGCGAGCTGGAGATGCCGGTCCATTGCCGGCCCCTGCAGTGCCTGGTTGGTCATACCCTGGCGCTCCAGCGCCAGCGCATGGGCGCGCACCACGCGTTCGCGGATCTGCGCCGTGGTTTCGGCCGGCGCGGCCTGCAGCAGCTGCGCCGCGGGCAGGGCCGGCACTTCCACATGCAGGTCGATGCGGTCCAGCAGCGGCCCGCTGAGCTTGCCCTGGTAGCGCGCCACCTGGTCGGGCGTGCAGCGGCAGCGCCGCAGCGCCGAGCCCCAGTAGCCGCAGGGGCAGGGGTTCATGGCCGCGATCAGCTGGAAGCGCGCGGGAAACTCGGCGCGCTGCGCGGCGCGCGCAATCGTGATGCAGCCGGTCTCCATGGGCTCGCGCAACGCTTCGAGCGCGGCGCGGCTGAACTCGGGAAACTCGTCGAGAAACAGCACGCCGTGGTGGGCCAGAGAAATCTCGCCCGGGCGCGGCGGCGAGCCGCCGCCGACCAGGGCCACGGCGCTGGCCGTGTGGTGCGGGCTCACCGTCGGCCGCCGGGCCCAGCGCTGGGCGCAAAAGCGCCCGCTCAGGCTGGCCAGCGCCGCGGTCTGCAAGGCTTCGTCGACCGACATCGGCGGCAGCAGGTCGGCAAAGCGCTGGGCCAGCATGGACTTGCCCGCGCCCGGCGGCCCTATGAGCAGCAGGCTGTGGCCGCCCGCGGCGGCGATTTCCAGCGCGCGCTTGGCCTGGGCCTGGCCCTTGACATCGGCCATCTCCGTGCCGCTGGCGCACTCGGGCAGGGGCGCCGCTTCGACCCGCTGCCAGCCCGGCGTGGACGCGGGCTCGGCCGCGCCTTCGGCGCGGTGCAAGAAGGCCTGCACGACATCCAGCAGATGCCGCGCGCGGAACACGCGCGATTGCGGTACCCAGGCGGCTTCCTCGGCGCTGCCCGGCGGCAGCACCTGCTGCAGGCTCTCGCGTTGCTGCTGCAGCGCCAGGCTGGTGGCCAGCGCGCCGCGCACCGGGCGCAGCTCGCCCGACAGCGACAGTTCGCCGGCAAACGTCCAGCCATCGAGCCGGCGCGCGTCGATCTGGCCGCTGGCGGCAAGAATGCCCAGCGCAATGGGTAGATCGAAGCGGCCTGAATCCTTGGGCAGGTCGGCCGGCGCGAGGTTGACCGTGATGCGCTTGTTGCTGGGAAATTCCAGCCCCGCATTGACCAGCGCGCTGCGCACGCGCTCGCGCGCTTCCTTGACTTCCACGTCGGCCAGGCCGACCAGCGAAAAGCTGGGCAGGCCATTGGCCAGGTGCACCTCCACCGTGACTTCGGCGGCATGCAGCCCGAGCAGGGCGCGGCTTTGAACAAGGGCAAGGCTCATGGTGATGGCGCAGGAAAGAGGGCAGGCCCATCCAGGCGCGCCATAGTTTGCCACGCGGGCAAACGCCCACCAAGGCCGGCATGACCTTGATGCAGGCAGGGCCGAGGATGCGAATAACTCTCAGTACAATCGCGCCTGGTTGTGTCCTTCGATTTCCGTACGCCACCTGCGGCCGGATCGCTGGCGACCCCTACGCTCCATGTCCCTTTCCAGCCCCCTGGCTGCTTTTGTGCGCGCACGCCTGTCCGCATGCCTTGCCCGGTGCGCGCGAAGGCGCGCGCCTTGACCACGCGCCCGCCCGGCGACGCCGGCGAAGACGACTCGGTGCGCGCGCTGCTGGCGCGCGCTTATACCCGTTGGCGCCAGCCGCTGCAGCGCCTGCTGGGCCGGCGCATGCCGCGCAGGGAAGATGCCGAAGATGCGGTGCAGGATGTCTTTGCGCGCTATGCCGCGGCCGGCAAGGCGCTGCCCGTCGAACAACAGGAAGCCTACCTGCGCGTCGTCACGCGCAATGTCGCCAACGATGCCTGGCAGAAATCGTCGCGCCGCGAAAGCGTGGAAGCGGTATCGCTTGATGAACATGCGCAGTTGGCCGAGCAGGTGGCGGCCGACGAGGGCGCCGATCCGGCCCGGCGCCTCGCGCAGCGCCAGCGCCTGGCGCGCCTGGAAGAAGCGCTGGCCGAGTTGCCCGAGCGCCGGCGCGAGGCCTTTGTGCTGCACAGCATAGACGGCCTGACGCAGACCGAAGTCGCGCAGACCATGGGCATCTCGCGGCGCATGGTCCACAATCACGTGACCCTGGCCCTGGCGTACTGCCAGTTGCGCGTGCAGTACCGCAGCCCCGAGGAAATGAAGATCGCCCAGGCGCTGATGGCGCAGTCCGCGCTGCCCGATGGCGGCGCATCCAGCGAAGCGGCAGGCCCCCCATGACACTCACCCCTGAACTGGCGCTGCGCCACCAGCGGGCCGCGGACTTCTTCATGCGACGCCGCGAACCCGACTGGACCGGTGCCGACGAGCGCGAACTCGACGGCTGGTTGGCCGACGCCACCAATCGCGCGATCTATGCAAGCCTGGCAGTGACCGCGCTGGATCTGCAGCAGATCGGACGCCCGCCATTGGCATCCGATGCCGCGGCGCGCACGCCTGAAGCGGCAGGCAGGCGCGCGGCCGCTGCGCCCCGGCGCTCGTGGCTGCCCCGGCACAAGGCCTGGGCGCCGGCCCTGCTCAGCGCGCTGCTGCTCGCGGGCGGCGGCTGGTACTGGTGGGACCACCATCCCGGCTATGTGCTTGACATCGCCACGGGCCCGGGAGAAACGCGCGAAGTCGCGCTGCCCGACGGCACGCGCGTCACGCTGAACTTCGACAGCCGCCTGAAGGTGCGCTACTACCCGCGCCGGCGCAATGCCGAGCTCGCGGCCGGCGAAGCCTTCTTCCAGGTCGCGCCCGATGCGCAGCAGCCGTTCAGCGTCGACAGCGGCACAAGCCAGGTGCGCGTGGTGGGCACGGCATTCAACCTGCGGTACGGGCCGCCGCAATTCGTCGTCAAGGTGCTTGAAGGCCGGGTCGAGGTGCGCCCCGATCGCCGCCGCGCCGACGCGCCCGTGCTGCAGCTGGGCGCGGGGGCAGGCGTGAGCGTCGATGCCGCCACCGGCAACCACCGGTCCGTGCCGGCCAGCGCCGATTCGGTGGGCGACTGGCGCCATGGCCAGCTGGTGTTCGCGCAGACGCCGCTGGCCGAAGTCGCCGCGGAACTGGCACGCTATCTGGGCAGGCCGGTACAGCTTGACGGCGCCCGGCTCGCGGCCCTGCCGGTCTCGGGCATGGTCGTGACCAGCGCGCCCGCGGGTTTTCTGCGCTCGTTGCCGCTGCTGCTGCCGGTGCGCGTGCAGGACCTGGGCGCAGACGGCTGGCGCATCAGCGGGCGTTGACGCGGCAGGCCGCGAAAAAAAATTCGCGGCCCACGTTCCCACTTTGCTTGCGACCGCCGTTTATCTCTGCAAGGGCCTGAATTCCTCGCGCCCTCACGGTTGCCAGCCAGTACCTGCCTGCGTGCAGATCAGCCACAGCCTGAAAAACCAACGCAGATCCGCAGGACAGCAAATGAAAACAAGACAGTTGAGGGGCGCCTTTGCGGGCGCGGCATTGCAGCGCAACATCCGGGCCTGGCAGCCCGCGGGCACGGCGCTCGTCGTTGCCGCCGCGCTGGCACAGATGGCGGCACCCGCGCAGGCGCAGCAGGCGCTGGCATTCGACATTCCCGCCCAGTCGCTGGCGGGCGCATTGCGCGCATTCTCGCAGCAGGCCAGGCACCAGGTGCTGTTTGACCAGCAGGTCGTGGCCGGGCGTTCGGCGCCTGCCGTGCAGGGCCGCCAGACGCCGCGCCAGGCGCTCGATCGCCTGCTTGCGGGAACCGACGTGCAGGTCATCGACTCCGAGCCCGGCGCGTTCACGCTCAGGGCCGTTCCCAAGGAGCCGTCGGCGTCGGCCGAACATGCGCTGGCCGTGGTGTCGGTCTCGGGCAAGGCCCCGGGTTCGACCACCGAGGGCACCGGCTCGTACACCACCTTCTCGACCAGCAGTTCGACGCGGCTGAACCTGACGCCGCAGGAGACGCCGCAGTCCGTCACCGTGATCACGCGCCAGCGCATGGACGACCAGCGGTTGTACAGCTTGAGCGATGTGTTGGACTCCGCTGTCGGCATCACGATGAAGCCCTTCAGCCTGGGCTCGGACAGCCCGCAGATGTGGGCGCGCGGCTCGAGCATCACCAACTTCCAGGTCGATGGAGTGCCCACCTCGGCCTCAATGAGCAATTATCTGCAGAGCACGGCGATCTACGACCGCGTGGAAATCGTCAAGGGCGCCACCGGCATCATGAGCGGCGTGGGCACGCCCGCGGCGACGATCAACTTGATACGCAAGCGGCCGACCGGGCAGGCGCAGACCAGCGTCAGCGCCGATGCCGGTTCCTGGTCGCGCCGCGGCGCCGGCCTGGATATCTCCCGTCCGCTCAATGAGGATGGCTCGGTGCGCGCGCGGCTGGTGGCCGACTACAAGCGCGATGGCGCCTGGGTGAACAACTACCGGCAAGACTACGGCACGCTGTACGGCATTGCCGAAATCGATCTGGGCCCGCGCACGCTGCTGACCGCGGGCTTCAGCCACATCACGCGCAACACCAACGCGCCCATCCGCGCGTTCTGGGAGGTCTACACCAATGGCCAGCCCACGGGCGCGTCGCTGGCCAACGGCGCGTCGCCGGACTGGGCCTTTTACGATCACCAGGTCGACAACGTCTTTGGCTCCATCGAGCACCGCTTCGACTCGGGCTGGAGCGCCAAGGCCGAGCTGACCCATGGCCGCTATAGCTACGAATCGTTTATGGCTTCGCCCGTCAATGCGGTGAACCAGGCGACCGGCCTGGGCGGTGCTGCGCAGATGATCCACTGGGCCAGCGCCGTCGAGCAGACCAGCCTGGATACCTATGCCACCGGCCCGTTCACGCTGTTCGGGCGGCGCCATGAGCTGATCGGGGGCGTCACGCTGTCGCGCCTCGAGCAGGAAAGTCCGGGCTATGCCTCGCCGCGTCAGGCCATCAACAACATCTTCAACTGGACCAACGAAGTCGCCAAGCCCACGTCCGCCTCGACCGGTCGCTCCACGTCGCAGGAGCACCAGTACAGCGCCTACCTGAACGCGCGCCTGCAGCTGAGCGATGCGACCAGCCTGCTGCTGGGCAGCCGCTTCACCCACTGGAAGCAGGACCGGGATTCGCTGAGCTACGCCAGCGGCAATGTGACTTCGGCGCGCCTGCGGGAGAACGGTATTTTCGTTCCCTACGTCGGCCTGGTGCACGCGCTCAACGACACCTATTCACTCTACTCCAGCTACACCAAGATCTTCAATCCCCAGCCCGACCATGTGATCGACATCAACGGCGACCGGCTGGCACCGGAAGAAGGCATCAGCTACGAAGTCGGCATCAAGGGCAGCTTCTACGAGGGCGCGCTGAACTCCAGCCTGTCACTGTTCCGCACCCAGCAGGACACTTTCCCGGTATGGGATGCGGCAACGCGCACCTATACCGCGATCGACGACACCATCACCCAGGGCGTCGAAGTCGAGCTGGCCGGTGAACTCGCACGCGGCTGGCAGATCGGCACCGGCTATACCTTCAGCAAGACGCGCGACAAGGACGGTCAGCGGCTGATGACGCGCATTCCGCTGCACACCTTCAAGCTGTCCACGACCTACCGCCTGCCGGGCGACTGGAGCCGGCTGACGCTGGGCGGTGGCGTGCATTGGGAAAGCAAGACCGGCGACCCGCTGGAAACCTACACCCAGCAGAGCTACGCGCTGCTCAATCTGATGGCCCGCTATGAGGTCAGCAAGCAGCTGTCGGTGGCGGCGCATCTGAACAACGCCTTTGACAAGCGCTATCTCTCGGGCGTGTCGGATACGCGCGGGCTTTATGGCCCGCCGCGCAACTTCATGGTGTCGATGAAATACCGCTTCTGAGCGGCCCGGTCGAAGGGCGTTTCAGGGCGCGGTGGTCAGGACGAAACCGCTCTAGCCGATCGGGGGGCGAATGACCGGCGCATGCCGGTCCATCAGCGCCGCGACCCAATCCATGAAGGCGCGCAGCTTGGCGCTCACATGGCGCTGCGGCGCAAACGCCAGATAAAGCGGCATGGGCGCCATCTGCCAGTCCTCGAACAGCGGCACGAGTTCGCCGCTGTGCGCATGGGCCCTGGCCATGTATTCGGGCAGCCACAGCACGCCCATGCCGGCCACGCCCGCGGCGAGATAGGCATTGCCGTCGTCCACCGACAAGGCGTGGCGCCCGCGCACTTCGAGGCGTTCCTCGCCGCGCTGCATCGCATAGGGCGCGGCCCTGCCGTGGCGCGCCCAGTGAAAGCCGACGATGCGCTGGTGCGTGCCTTCGAGTTCGCGCGGGTGGGCGGGCATGCCGGCCAGCGCCAGATAGCGCGGCGCGGCGTAAACGCCCAGCGGCAGGTCGGCGACATGGCGCTGCATCAGTGACTGGTCGGTCAGCTGGCCGCCGCGCAGCACGCAGTCGACGTTCTCGCCAATGATGTCCACCATGCGGTCGCTGACGCCCAGGTCAAGCTGGATCTCGGGATGGCGCGCATGGAAGTCGGGCAGTGCCGGCACCAGGATCAACCGCGCCAGCGGGCTGGGCACATCGACGCGCAGCCGGCCCCGGGGCGATTGCGCCCCGCCCGACAGGCTGGTCTCCGCATCGTCGACATCGGCCAGCACGCGCAGCACGCGTTCGTAATACGCCGCGCCGTCGGCCGTGACGTTGACCTTGCGCGTGGTGCGGTGCAGCAGCTTCACGCGCAGCCGGGCTTCGAGCTGCTGCACCAGCTGCGTGACGCTGGTGCGGCTGATGTGCAGCGTCATCGCGGTCTGGGTGAAGCTGCCGGTTTCCACGACGCGCGCAAAGGCCTGCATGGCGTCAAAGCGGTCCATTCATATTCCCATCCCTGTTGGCTATTGTTTGGATTCTACAAACAGTGATGCACAGGCTTGCTGGTTTATCCCGGGCATCGCACGGCCTAAAGTGGGCCTACCTCCTTCGAAGAAAGACTCCCATGACACAACGCGATGTGGTGTTTCCCCCGGGCCGCCAGGCGCTCTATGAACGCAACCGCTATTCGCCCGCGGTGCGCGCCAACGGCCTGCTGTTTGTCTCGGGACAGGTCGGCAGCCGCGAGGACGGCTCGCCCGAGCCCGGACTCGAGGCCCAGGTGCGGCGCGCGTTTGCCAATCTCAACGCGGTGCTGGGCGCGGCCGGCTGCACGTTTGACGATGTGGTCGATGTCACGGTGTTCATTGTCGACCCCGAAGCGCACTTCGAGACCATCTGGAAGATCATTCCCGAGTTCTGGGGCCAGGCGCCTTATCCCACGCTCACCGGCGTGGGCGTGACCTGGCTATACGGCTTTCAGTTCGAGATCAAGGTGATTGCAAAACTGCCCCAGACCGCAGCTGTCTAGTCCGCGCGGCCCTTGTGCAGCGCCAGCCCCGGCGTCGCCAGCGTGGCGCGCAGGATCTGGCCATGCGTGGAATCGGTGACATAAAGCGTGCGCCGGTCCGCGCCGCCGAACGCCAGATTGGTGGTTGAACTGCCGGCCGCGCCTGAGCCGGCCGCACCTGAGCCGGCCGCGCCGCGCAGCACTTCGACCGGCTCGGCGCGGTGATTGAGCACCCAGACATAGCCCAGCCCCGGGTTGGCGATCAGCAGCTTGCCTGCTTCATCGACCGCCAGGCCGTCCGGGCCGCTGGGGCCGTACGAGGTGAAGAACTGGCTGACCTTGGCGACGCTGCCGTCGGGCAGCAGCGGCACGCGCCACACGCAGTTGCCGCGCGTGACCGCGAGATACAGCACACGGCCGTCGGGCGACAGCGCGACGCCGTTGGGGCTGGGAACGTTGCTCAGCAGCAGATCGAGCTGGCCGTTGGGCCGCAGCCGGTAGAGCCGGCCGCTGGGGTCGTGCAGGCCGCTTTGGCCCTGGTCGGTGAAATACAGATTGCCGTCGGCGTCGAAGACCAGGTCGTTGACGCCCTTGAAGCGCTCGCTGTTGCGACGTTCGAGAAAGGGCGTGACCTGGCCGCTGGCGACATCCAGGCGCATCAGGCCGTTCTTGTAGTCGGTGATCAGCAGCGTATCGGCATCGAGAAACTTCATGCCGTTGGGCTCGCCGTCGTACTCGGCCACCAGGCTCCATGCGCCTTGCGCGTCAATGCGGAAAATCCGGCCCCAGGGAATATCGCTCACATAGAGCGTGCCCGCGGCATCGAACACCGGGCCTTCGAGAAACGAATCGGTGACCGCGCCGCCGCGGTTGGCATCGGCCCAGGCGCTGCGCTCGCGCCGCCGGAAGGCCTGCGGCATCGACGTGAACGGCTCCAGTTCGCGGACTTGGGGGGATTGCAGCAGGAACATGGGAAGCACTTTCTTTCAATCAGGCCTGTGGCTCAGGCTGCGGTGTCGAAGCCATAGAGCCGCGCGGGGTTGTCCACCAGGATACGGTCCATGGCGGCATCGGAGCCGGTCCAGCGCTGCAGCAGGTCGACGAGATCTGCGTCGTTGACCGTGCCCGCAACTTCGGTGGTGTGCGGCCAGTCGCTGCCCCAGACCAGGCGTTCGGGCGCGGCCTGGACCAGCGCGCGGCCCAGCGGCAGCGTATCGGCATAGCTGGGGGCCTGCACGCTCGAGCGCATGTACGCGCCCGAGAGCTTGACCCAGGCATTGCCGCCGTCAAGCAGGCCGCGCAGCACGCGATAGGCCGGGGCCAAGGGCCCCTCGGCGGGATCGATGCGGCCCATGTGATCGATCACCAGCGGCACGGGCAAGGCCTTGAGCACGGGCGCGAGCGCGATGATCTGGTCGGGGTGCGCGAACAGCTGGAGATGCCAGGCCGATCCCGCGAGCTTGTGCGCCAGCGTGACCAGCATCTGCTGCGTGGTCGTTCCCCAGGACTGGGGCGAGACGAAGTTCACGCGCAGGCCGCGCACGCCCTGGCCGTCGAGCCAGGTGAGCTCCGCGTCGCTCACGTCATGGTCCACCACGGCCACGCCGCGCGCGCTGTCGCCGAGCTGGCGCAGCGCGTCCAGCGTGCAGGCGTTGTCGGTGCCGTAGGTCGACGGCGTGACCACCACCGTGCGCGCCGTTCCCAGCCGCTGCTGCAGCTGGCGGTAGTCGCCCACGCGCGCCTGCGGCGGCTTGCGCTGCCAATGCGGCGACGGTGCGAATTCCGGCGCAAAGATATGCATGTGGGAATCGCAGGCCAGCGGCGGCAATTCGCGCACCGGGCGGTTGCGGCCCACCGAGTGCGGCACGGGCATGGAGAGCGGGGGCGGTGCCATGTCAGTCCTGCTTGATGTTGCCCTGGCGCACGACTTCGCCCCACTTGGCGTCTTCCTTGCCGAGGAAGGTGGCGAACTCCGCGGGCGTCGATCCCACGGCCTTGGCGCCCAGGTCTTCCAGGCGCTGCTTCACCACGTCTTCCTTGAGCACTTCGACCAGCGTCTGCTGCAGCTTGCCGGCAATGGCGGGCGGCGTGCCCGCGGGCAGGAACATGCCGTTCCATTCGTAGACTTCATAGCCGGGAATCACCGTCTCGGCCACCGTGGGCACATCGGGCAGGCGCTTGGCGCGCTCGGGCGACGAGATGGCGAGCGCGCGCAGCTTGCCGCCCGAGACCAGCGGATACGACGCCGCCATGGTGCTGAACATGAAGTCCACCTGGCCGCCTATCACGTCGGCAATTGCCGGGCCGCCGCTCTTGTAGGGCACATGCACCATGTCGAGCTTGAGCTGCTGGCGCAGCAGTTCGGCCGCGAGGCGCTGCACCGTGCCGCTGCCGCCCGACGCGAAGTTGAGCTTGCCCGGCTGCACCTTGGCCTTGGCGATCAGGTCGTTGATGTTCTTGAACGGCGAGCTGGCCGGCACGATCACCATGTTGGGTGCGAGCAGTACCAGCGACAGCGGCTGCAGCGCGTTCGCGGCATACGGCATCTTGGGAAACAGATGCGGGTTGATCGAGTAGGGCGTGGCGTCATAAAGCATGGTGTAGCCGTCGGCCGGCAGCTTGGCGACATAGCTCGCGCCAATCGTGCCGCTCGCGCCCGCGCGGTTCTCGACAATCACGCTGGTGCCCAGCTTGGTGCCGATATGCTGGGCCAGCAGCCGCGCGACCGCGTCGGCCGAGCCGCCGGGCGCGTAGGGCACGACCATGGTGATAGGGCGGTCGGGAAAGGCCGCGTGCACGGTGGCGGCGGCAAGGGCGCAGACGGCAATCAGGGTCTTGGCGAAGGCAATCATTTTTTGTCTCCTGGATATGGGGCAAACAGCGAGCGGCCGGGGCCGGACGTCAGTGGGTCTGCAGGTTCAGATCCTTGGCGATCTGCGAATAGGTCGTGACTTCACGGCTGATCTGCACGGCAAACGTGCTGCCGCAGGTCGATGCGGCGTCCAGTCCGAGATTGCGCAACTTGTGCACCGCGGCTTCGCTTTGGGCGAACTCGGCGGCCACGCGTTCGAGTGCCTGGGCGACGGGCGCGGGAATGCCCGTAGGGGCCAGCACGCCATACCAGGCATCGGCCGAGTAGTTGCCGCCGCCGGCTTCGGCAAAGGTCGGCACATCGGGCAGCAGCGTGGAGCGCCGGGGCGAGGCCACGGCCAGCGCCGACAGCTTGTCGCTGCGGATCTGCGGCAGCACCGAGCCCAGCGTCGCGAACGAGCTGTCGATCTGCCCGCCCATCAAATCGGTGATCACCGGCGCCGCGCCCTTGTACGGCACATGGTTCAGGTCTATGCGCTGGGCGCGCGCGAAGATCTCGGTGGCGAAATGTCCCGAGCTGCCCGCGCCCGCGGTACCGGCGGTGAGGCGGCCCGGCTCCTTCCTGGCCTGGTCGATGTACTGGCCCAGGGTCTTGATGGGCAGCGACTTGCCCACGACCAGCACCGTGGGGCTGGTGGCGACGGTGCAGATGGGGCGAAACGAACGCACGGCGTCGAACTTCACCTGGCTGCTGTAGAGCGCGGGAATCATCGAATGGTTGGTCGCGGCAAACAGCAGCGTATAACCGTCGGCGGGGGCGCTGGCGACGGCCTGTCCCGCGAGAATGGTGTTGGCGCCGGGCTTGTTTTCCACCAGGAAAGGCTGGCCCAGCGCGCGGCTGGCGTGGTCGGCAAAGGCGCGCGCAATGACGTCCGTGGGGCCGCCGGCCGCAAAGCCCACGACCAGCTTGACGGGCTTGGCGGGAAAGGCCGGCGCCTGCGCGGCCGCGGGCAGGCCAACAGCCGCCAGCGCTGCCGTGGCAAGCGCCCGGACGGCATGAAACTTGGTTTGCTTGAACATTTTTGTCTCCAGGATGGAATCGGCTGCGCCCCGGGCCAGGCCCGGGACGATGTGCAGACTTCAGTGCGCCGCTGCGCCCGCGCGCGCCAGCACCTGCAGTAGGTTTCTTGCCGCGCCCAGGCCCATGTTGACGTAGGCATCGCCGGTCACGCCGCCAATGTGCGGGCTCAGCACGAAGCGCGGCTCGCGCTGGAACGGGTGGCCGGCGGTCATGGGCTCCACCGCAAAGCTGTCCAGGCCCGCGGCCATCACCTGGCCCGAGCGCACCGCGGCCAGCAACGCGGCTTCGTCGATCAGGCCGCCGCGCGCGGTGTTGACGACGATCACGCCGCGCTTGCACTGGGCCAGCGTGGCGGCGTTGAGCAGCGCCTGGTTGTCGGCCGTGAGCGGGCAGTGCAGCGAGACCGCGTCGGACTCGCGCCAGATTGTTTCAAGGTCCACGCTCTGGATGTAATCGGGCAGCTTGCGCGCAAACGGATCGAAGCCGATCACGCGCATTCCCAGCGCATCGGCCATGCGCGCAAAGCGCAGGCCGATCGCGCCCAGGCCGACCAGGCCCATGGTGCGCCCGCCGAGTTCCAGGCTCTTGTGCGTGGCCTTGTCCCAGTGGCCGTCATGCATGCGCGCGTTGAGCTCTACCACCGACTTGGCGCAGGCCAGCAGCAGCGCCAGCGCCTGCTCGGCGACGGCCGCGGCATTGGCGCCCACGGCGGCGACGACTTCGATGCCGCGCGCCTGGGCCGCCGCCTTGTCTATGGTGTCCGTGCCGCTGCCGTGCTTGGAGATCACCTTGAGCGAAGGCGCGGCGTCCATCACGGCGGCGCCGATCTTGCCGTAACGCACGATGATGGCCACCGGGTCATGCGCGCGGCACAGCGCGACCAGGCTGTCCTCGGTGGGTGTCTTGCCCGCGTAGACAATGTCGTGGCCGGCCAGCAGTTCCAGCGCCTGCGCTGCCAGATCGGCTCCGGTGATGAGGATGGTGCTCACAGCGATTCTCCTTCCTTGAGCACGCCGGCTGCGCGCAGCGCGGCGGGCAGCCACTTGGAAGCGGTGTCGCCACGCGCGATGGCCTCGATGCGCGCGGCTTCGTCGGCCACCTTCTTGTCGGCCAGGGCCATCATGGCCGTGGCCTTGGCGCGCTCGATCACGACCACGCCGTCGGCGTCGCCCACGACCAGGTCACCGGGGTTGACGCTGGCGCCGCCAGCGCTGATGGGGTGGTTGATGCGGCCGGGAACGTACTTGGTCGGGCCTGCGGGATTGAAGCCCGCGCTGAACACCGGGAAGTCCAGGTCCAGGATTTCCAGCTTGTCGCGGATCGCGGCGTCGACGATGACTCCGGCCAGGCCCAGCTTCTTGCAGGCGCTGAGCATCAGCGTGCCCATCAGCGCCGCGCTCTGGTCGCCCTTGCCGTCGATCACCAGCACGTCGCCGGGCCGCGCCAGTGCGATGGCGGCATGGATCATCAGGTTGTCGCCGGGGCGCACTTCGACGGTGAACGCCGGGCCCGCGACTTTCATGTCCTGGTGCACGGGCGCGACGCGGCCATGCATGGTGCCGCGGCGGCCGGCGACATCGGCCAGGATCGCGGCCTGGAAGGTCGCGGCTTTTTGCACGACGTCGGCGCCCACGCGTTCGATGTCACGGATGATTTCTGGAAGTTGGTTCATGCTGCGGTCCGTTTGAAATGAATGGGGCGTGAAAAAAGGCGTAGTCGGTCGTGTGGACAGGATTCGCGGGCGTGGCTGTCCCTTGGGCGGGCCTGCCGTGTGGCAGGCGTCGCCGGGGTCGGTGGTCAATCAGTAAGAGGGGCGGGAAACGGCGCCCTGGCCGCGCCCGCCTGCAGGCCCTGTGCAGGGCGCTGCGTGTCAGTCCAGGCCGGCGCCCGAGTCCTTGACGATCTTGGCCCAGCGCGGAATTTCCGCCTTGAGCAGCTGCTGGAACGATTCCACCGAGCCGCCCAGCACATCGCCGCCGTCGAAGCGCAGGCGCTCGGCGGTATCCGCCTGCTGCAATGCCTGGTTGATGGCCTGGTTGAGCTGCTGCACGATGGCCGGCGGCGTTCCCGCGGGCGCCATCACGCCAAACCAGGTGATGGCCTCGAAGTCCTTGTAGCCCGACTCCGCGAGCGTGGGCGTCTGGGTCAGCTGCGTCGAGCGCTTCTTGGACGTCACCGTGACGGCGTGCATCTTGCCGTTGCGCACCTGGCCGATCAGCGTGGGAATGGACGACATATAGAGATCGATGTTGCCGCTGACCACATCGGTCAGCGCCTGGGCCGCGCCCTTGTAGGGCACATGGCGCAGCTTGATGCCCGTGGCGTCCTGGGCCAGTTCGCCCGCGAGGTGGGCCACGGTGCCGTTGCCCGAGTAGCCCAGCGTGATGCCATCGGGCTTGGCCTTGGCCGCGGCAACCACATCGGCAATTGTCTTGTAGGGCGAGGTGGCGGCCGTGACCATCACGATGGGCGAGGACGAGACCAGCGCCACCGGCGTCAGGTCCTTGAGCGGGTTGTAGGGCAGCTTGGCGTACAGCGCGGGGTTGATCGCCAGGTTGCTGGTCTGGCCCATGACCAGCGTATAGCCGTCGGGCTGGGCCTTGGCCGCGGCGTCGACGCCCAGGTTGCCGCCGGCGCCGGGGCGGTTGTCGATGACCACCGTCCACTTGTTCATGTCGGTGAGCTTTTGCGCGACGGTGCGCGCAATCATGTCCGTGCCGCCGCCCGGAGGAAACGGCACGATCAGGCGGATGGGCTTGCTCGGATAGGCGGCCTGGGCCTGGGCGCTGGCAAAGGGCATGGCGGCGGCGGCCAGGCCGACCGCGGCAGCGCAAAGGGGGGCGCAAAGCGGGAGGCAAAGGCGCGCGAACAGCGGGTGAAGGCGGGGTGTCGATGGCATGTCTTGTCTCCGTTGATTTATTTATCCGGCTACCGCAGCGGCATCGCGGTAGTTGGACGCAGTTTAAAAAAACGTTTCAAGGCATACAATGGTGTTTCGTACAATGAAACGCATTGCACCATGAAGCCTGACCATCCCCCCCGGAAAACGGCGCCCGCCGTGCGTGATTCCGCGCCCGCGCAGCTGCCGCAAAGCGCTGCTGCCAGCGAGGATCCCGCAGCCTCGAACGGCTTTGTCACCGCGGTGTCGCGCGCGCTGCAACTGCTCGAGGCCTATGCGCTGGGCGAGTCCAACCTGTCGCTGGCCGAGCTCAGCCGCCGCTGCAATCTGCACAAGACCACGGTGCTGCGCCTGGCGCGCACCCTGGCCCACCATGGCTACATGGTGCAGCGCGAAGACGGCGACTGGCGCCTGGGGCCGGCCGCGGGCTGGCTGGGCGCGCGCTACAAGGCCGGCTTTGACGTGCAGAACGTGCTGGAGCCCGCGCTGCGCGCGCTGACCCTGGCCTGCGGCGAAAGCACGGCGTTCTATGTGCGCGAAGGCAATGCGCGCATCTGCATCATGCGGGTCGAAGGCCCGCATGCGCTGCGCCACCATGTGCGCATGGGCGAGGAGCTGCCGCTGGACAAGGGTTCGCCCGGACGCGTGATCCTGGCGTTCTCGGGCGAGCCCGGTCAGCCCTACGAACAGATCCGCGAGCGCGGCTTCCACCACTCGATTGGCGAGCGCGAGCAGGGCGTGGCCACCGTCTCGGCGCCGGTGTTCGGCATGCACTGGCGGCTTTTTGGTTCGGTCTGCATCTCCGGGCCCGCATCGCGTCTGCCCGAATCCAAGCTCGAAGCCATGGCGCAGATGCTGCTCAAGACCGCCAACCAGCTGTCGTATGCGCTGGCGGGAACCACAGGCACCTCGGCGGTGCGTACTTCGCACTGGCATCCCTAGGGAAATCACCGCATCGGACGGCTTGAGGTGCCGAGTGCGGCGGCGCAGTCCATTTTGGTGCGTCACCATGCGAGACAAGCAAGGCAGGCTTGCACCAACAAGGTGCATGCCTGCCTTTTTGCATGGACGCCTGGCAAGCCGTGCACCGGGGCGGCCATACCAGGCGAGGTTGGCACAGTTCATGCTTTTCACCGTTTGTCGAAAATTTTTACAACTGGAGAGCCTCATGTCCCGTGCTTGGATGAAGACCGTCGGTGTTGCTTTTGTCGCCGCTCTGCCCATGCTGGCCAGCGCGCAGCTGACGGCCAATGTCAGCTTGACCAGCAACTACAAGTTCCGCGGGCAGGACCAGGATGCCAGCCGCAGCAAAGCGGTCAAGCCTGCGCTGCAAGGCGGTTTTGACTACAGCTTTGGCGAGTCCGGCTGGTACGTGGGCAACTGGAACTCCAGCGTCGACTGGGTGCCGGGCAACTCGCTGGAAAGCGATTTCTACGGCGGCTACAAGTTCGCGGCCGGCGGCGTCAACTGGGATCTGGGCGCCTTGACCTATGTCTATCCGGGCGGCAGCGTTGCCAACACGACCGAGCTGTACGCCGGCGCCGGCTTCGGCCCGTTGACCGCCAAGTATTCGCACACCGTGTCGAAGAAATACTTCGGCTTCGTGGGCGGCCGCAACACCGGCTACTTCAATGTGGCGTTTGCCCAGGAAGTCGCTCCCAAGGTGACTTTCAAGGCCGCCGTGGGCTATACGCGCTTTTCCAGCGACATTGACGGCGTGCCGAACTATGTTGACTACAGCGTGGGCGGTGCCTATGACTTCGGCGACGGCCTGTCGCTGGGTGCGGCCCTGGTCGGTGCCAACAAGAAAGCCTTCTTTGGCGATGTGAACAAGAACCGCTTTGTTGTCACGCTGACCAAGGCCCTGTAACCGAGAGGGCGCCCGGCGCGCCCTCGTCCCGGAGGAATGAATCATGAAAATGGTGACCGCCATCATCAAACCCTTCAAGCTCGATGAAGTGCGCGAAGCGCTTTCCGACATCGGCGTGCAGGGCATCACCGTGACCGAAGTCAAAGGCTTTGGTCGGCAAAAAGGCCATACCGAGCTGTACCGCGGTGCGGAATACGTGGTTGATTTTCTGCCCAAGCTGAAGATCGAGGCCGCGATTGCCGACGACATGGTCGACCGCGCGCTCGAAGCCATCGAAGCCGCGGCCCGCACCGGCAAGATCGGCGACGGCAAGATCTTTGTCTCCCACCTCGAGCAGGTGGTGCGCATCCGCACCGGCGAGACCGGTCAGGAAGCCCTTTAAGGCCTGCGTTCGTACCGATCAGAAAGATTGCCATGAAAAAAATGCTTGCTTCCCTGTGCCTGGGCCTGAGCCTGCTGTCGGGCGGTATCGCCCTGGCGCAGACTCCGGCTGCCGAGGCACCTGTGACCGCTGTGGCCGAGCCCGCGGCGGCGCCCGCCCCCGAAGCCGCTGCTGCTCCGGCTGCCGCTCCTGCTCCTGAAGCCGCCGCCGTGGCCGCTGCCGAAGCCGCCCCGGCCGCCGCCGAGGAAGCTCCCGTGCTCAACTCCGGCGATACCGCCTGGATGCTGACTTCGACCGTGCTCGTGATCCTGATGATCATTCCCGGCCTGGCGCTGTTCTACGGCGGCCTGGGTCGCTCCAAGAACATGCTGTCGGTGCTGATGCAGGTCTTCGTGATCTTCTCGCTGATCACCGTGCTGTGGGTCATCTACGGCTACACGCTGGCATTCGGCGGCGAAGGCAAGTTCTTCGGCGGCTTCGACAAGCTGTTTCTCAAGGGCATCACGCCCGACACGCTGTCGAGCGCCCTGAAGACCATTCCCGAGTATGTGTTCGTGTCCTTCCAGGCGACATTCGCGGCCATCACCGTGGCGCTGATCGTCGGCTCGTTTGCCGAGCGCATCAAGTTCGCTGGCGTGCTGATCTTCGCCGTGCTGTGGTTCACCTTCAGCTACATCCCCATGGCCCACATGGTCTGGGGCGGTGGTCTGCTGGCTGCCGATGGCGCGCTGGACTTCGCTGGCGGCACCGTGGTGCACATCAACGCCGGTATCGCCGGTCTGGTCGGTGCCTACGTCCTGGGCAAGCGCCTGGGCTTCGGCAAGGAATCGATGGCCCCGCACAGCCTGACGCTGAGCATGGTCGGCGCCGCCTTGCTGTGGGTGGGCTGGTTTGGCTTCAACGCCGGCTCCGCCGGTGCCGCCAACGGCATTGCCGGCCTGGCCTTCGTCAACACCATTGTCGCCACCGGCGCCGCCACCCTGTCGTGGCTGGCTGCCGAAGCACTGCACAAGGGCAAGGCATCGATGCTGGGTGCGATCTCGGGCGCTGTCGCCGGCCTGGTGGCCATCACTCCCGCCGCCGGCTTCGTCGGTCCCATGGGCGCCATCGTGATGGGCCTGATCGTCGGCCCTCTGTGCGTCTGGGGTGTCGGTGGTCTCAAGCGCATGCTGGGTGCCGACGACGCGTTTGACGTCTTCGGCGTGCACGGTGTCGGCGGCATCGTCGGCGCCATCCTGACCGGTGTGTTCTGCGCTGCCAGCCTCGGCGGCATCGAGCCAGCGAACTACTCCATGGGCCACCAGGTCTGGGTGCAGGTCAAGAGCGTGCTCGTGACCCTGGTCTGGTCCGGTGTCGTGGCCTTCGTGTCCTACAAGGTGGCGGATCTTCTGGTGGGCCTGCGGGTCAGCGAAGAAGAAGAGCGTCAAGGTCTGGACATCAGCTCGCACGGCGAAACCGCCTACGTGCGCTAAAGCCCGGGCTGCGGCCCGGCCAGACGGCCATGTCTGGTGGCATGGCCGTCCCCCTCCCCCGATTGCGAATGCCAGGTTCTCCTCGGACGCTGGAATTGAGCCCACCCCCTGGTGGGCTTTTTTTTGCCCGCACGCCGGCCGACGGCCAAGGTTCACAAAGGGCGTGCAAAAAATTCACGTGCCGGCGCCGGTCGCTGAACGGGCCCTGCCGCTACGATGGCGGCATGGATTCAGCCCTCAGCCAGATCATCGAGCGCGTGCGCGCCGCCGTTGCCCACCAGACCCCGCTGCGCTTGCGCGGCGGCGGCAGCAAGGACTTTCATGCGCGCGCGCTGACCGGGGAGATCGTCGACACCCGGGAGCTGCAGGGCGTGGTCAGCTACGAACCCAGCGAACTGGTCGTGACTGCGCGTGCGGGCACTTCGCTGGCCGAACTGCAGCTGCTGCTTGCCGACCACGGTCAATGCCTGGCGTTCGATCCGCCGCATTTTGCCCCGGGCGCGACCGTTGGCGGCATGGTTGCCGCGGGTCTGAGCGGCCCGGCGCGGGCCAGCGTGGGCGCGGTGCGCGACTATGTGCTGGGCGTGGAAATACTCAACGGCCGCGCCGAGCTGCTGCGCTTTGGCGGCCAGGTGATGAAGAACGTTGCCGGCTATGACGTCTCGCGGCTGATGGCCGGCTCCTGGGGCACGCTGGGCCTGATCACCGAGGTCAGCCTGAAGGTGCTGCCGCAGGCGCCGGGCGAGGCCACGCTGCGCTTCGAGTGCAGCCAGGCGCAGGCGCTGCAGTGGCTCAATACCTGGGGCGGCCAGCCGCTGCCGCTCAATGCCAGCTGCTGGCTCGAGGATGCGGGCCAAGGCAGCTTGTTCCTGCGGCTGCGCGGCGCCCAGGCCGCGGTGCAGTCGGCCTGCGCCCTTCTGGGCGGCGAACGCCAGGACAATGCCCGGGTGGCGGGCGACTGGGATGCCTGCCGCGACCACCAGCTGCCCTGGTTCAACGAGCGGCTGGCCCGGCCCGATCTCGCCTTGTGGCGCCTGTCGGTGCCGGCCCAGGCGCCCGTGCTGGCGCTGCCCGAAGGCGCGACCGGCCCGCTGGTCGAATGGCATGGCGCGCTGCGCTGGGTGCAGGCGCCACGCAGCATGGGCCCCGCGCTGCAGGCGCTTGCGGCCCAGGTCGGCGGCACGGCGCAGATGTTCCACGCCCAAGCCTCTCCCGGCACCGCGGCGCTGGCCGCGCCCGCGCCCATGCAGCCCGCGCTCGCGGCGCTGCAGGCGCGCCTGCAGCAGGCCTTTGACCCGGCCGGCATTTTCAACCCCGGGCGGCTGCTGCCGCTCGCCTGAGCCAGGTCTTCAAAAGACATTAGCCATGCAAACCCAACTTGCTCCCGCATACCGCGACACGCCCGACGGCGCCGAGGCCGAAGCCATTCTGCGCAAATGCGTGCATTGCGGCTTCTGCACCGCCACCTGCCCGACCTACCAGCTGCTGGGTGACGAACTTGACGGCCCGCGCGGGCGCATCTACCTGATCAAGCAGGTGCTTGAAGGCCAGACGCCGACGCGCGCCACGCAGCTGCACCTGGACCGCTGCCTGACCTGCCGCAACTGCGAAACCACCTGCCCCAGCGGCGTGCAGTACGGCCACCTGGTCGACATCGGCCGCAAGGTGGTCGACGCCCAGGTCGAGCGTCCCATGGGCGAGCGCCTTGCGCGCTGGGCGTTGAAAGAAGGTCTGTCGTCGCCGCTGTTCGCGCCCGCAATGAAGCTGGGCCAGGCCGTGCGCCCGCTGCTGCCCAAGGCGCTGCAGACCAAGGTCACGGCGCCGCGCGCCGCCGGCGCCTGGCCGACGCGCGAGCATGCGCGCAAGGTGCTGCTGCTGGCCGGCTGCGTTCAGCCGGCCATGCTGCCGCGCATCAACTTCGCCACGGCGCGGGTGCTTGACGCGGCTGGCATCCAGACCGTCATTGCCCCCCAGGCCGGCTGCTGCGGCGCGGTGAAGTTCCACCTCAACGACCAGGACGGCGCAAAGCTGCAGATGCGCGCCAACATCGACGCCTGGTGGCCCCAGGTCGAAAGCGGCGCGGTCGAAGCCATCGTGATGAATGCTTCGGGCTGCGGCGCAACCGTCAAGGACTACGGCCATGTGCTGCGGGATGACCCGGCCTATGGCGAGAAGGCCGCGCGCATCAGCGCGCTCACGCGCGACCTGAGCGAGCTGCTGCCCGAACTGCTGCCCGAGCTCGCGCAGCGCCTGCAGGGCCGGATCGCGCCGCCCGCAGGCGTGATGGCGTATCACCCGCCCTGCACCCTGCAGCACGGCCAGAAGCTGCGCGGCGGCGTGGAAACCTACCTCGGGCAGCTGGGCTTCCAGCTGCGCGTGGCGCGCACCGAGTCGCATCTGTGCTGCGGCTCGGCCGGCACCTACTCGGTGCTGCAGCCTGAAATCTCGGGCCAGCTGCGCGAACGCAAGCTGGTCGCGCTGGGCGAAGCCTGCGGCGAAGTGGCGCCGGTGGCCATCCTGTCGGCCAACATCGGCTGCATCACCCATTTGCAAAGCGGCACCGAAGTGCCGGTGCGCCATTGGGTCGAAGTGCTCGACGAAGCACTCCCCGCGCATTGATTGTGTGGCCTGTGGGCCGCATTGCGGCCGCTGCAGAGACAACGCCACTGTGCGGCGATTGCCAATGCTGGCATGATGCGAGGTTGTCTTTTATTTCACTGAGCTGCGCTACGCCATGACTGATCCCGTGTCTGAACCACAAGAACAGAATGCTGCGACCCCGGCCACCGGGGACGCCCCCGTTGCAACCGCCTCGCAGGCTGACACCGGCGCTGATGCGTCAGCAGCGGCCGGCGGCCCGGCGGCCGGCGCTCCGGCGGCCGGCGCCCCGGCGGCTGATTCCTCCCGTCCCCCTCGCAGCCGTGGCGGTCGCAGCCGCGGCGGTCGCGGTCGCGGCGGCAACGCCGGCGCCCAGGCGCCCGCTGCCGATCGTGCGGCCCAGCGCCCTGCGCAGCGTCCCGCTCAGGAAGAGCGCGCGCCGCGCAGCCAGCATCCGCTGCTGCTGAAACTGGCCACGCTCTATCCCCAGCTGTTTGGCGAAACGCCCCAGCCCATGAAGCGCGGCATTTTCCAGGACCTGCTGGAAGCCCAGCCCGAAGCTTTCGACCGCGATGGTCTGAAGGTCGCGCTGTCCATCCATACGCGTTCGTCGCGCTACCTGACGGCCGTGGCCGCGGGCCAGCCGCGCCATGATCTGCAAGGCCAGGCCGTCGAGGCGATGGCGCCCGAGCATGTGCACCACGCGCTGCTGGAAGTGTTCCGCCGCCGCCAGCAGCGTTCCAACGAGGACCTGCGCCCCAAGCTGGTCAACCGCATCATCCAGGCGTTCGAGGCGTCGGGCCTGAGCCGCGAGGCCTATGCCGAGCGCGTGCAGACCCGCGACGACGCAACCAATGCCCTGGTCGACGAAGCGCTGGCGCAGGCCGCCGAGCGCGCCGCCAAGGACGAAGCCCTGCTGCGCGCCTTCGAGGCCAGCGGCCAGGACATCGCGGCCTTTGCCGACATGTACGGCATGGTCGCGCGCACGGTTGCCCAGACCGTCGAGCGCGCCCGCCGCCGCAAGCTGCTGATGGCGCAGACCGCCGCCGCTGCCGATGCTGCGGCAGCCGATGCTGCGGCAGCCGATGCTGCGGCAGCCGAAGCCGCGGTTGCTGCCGAGCCTTCGGCCGATCCCGTCTGAACGACGCGCGGCCGCCAGGCCGCCCGCCATACGATCAAGCCCTGTGCGCCCCAGCGTCCGGGGCTTTTTTCATGCGGCCTGGGTGGTGGCCAGCGCCGCTTCAATGTCCTTTGACAGCTTGGCCGGCGCATCCTGGGGCGCGTAGCGGCGCATCACCTGGCCGTCGCGGCCGACCAGGAACTTGGTGAAATTCCATTTGATGGCCTTGCTGCCCAGCAGCCCCGGCGCCTGCGCCGTGAGCCAGCGATACAGCGGATGGGCGCCGTCGCCATTGACCTCGATCTTGTCCATCAAGGGAAACTGCACGCCGAAATTGCGTTTGCAGAAGGTCGCAATCTCGTCGGCGCTGCCTTTTTCCTGCCGACCGAACTGGTTGCAGGGAAAGCCCAGCACCGTCAGGCCTTGGGTCGCGTACTGCGCGTGCAGCGCCTGCAGTCCCGCATATTGCGGCGTGAAGCCGCAGGCGCTGGCGGTGTTGACGATCAGCAGCACCTGGCCCCGGTAGCGTGACAGCGGCGCCTCCTGGCCGTGGATGTCGGTGGCAGTGAAGTCATATATCGAGTTGGCGTCGGCGTCGGCCATGGGGCGTCCTTTGCAATGCAGCAGGGTCCGCCAGCTTAACCCTGGTGCTCGACCTGCGCCTGTGCGCCAATGCGCTGGCCGCTTGCGCGCGGGCGTGCTGTGGCGGCCAGCAAGGCGGCAAGCAAGATCAGCGCGCCGCCGGCCAGGGTGCGCGCGGGCAGCTCGGCCGACGCCAGCCAGACCGCGGAGACGCTGGCAAACAGCACTTCCGACAGCATCACCACCGAGGTCACGCTGGCCGGCAGCCGTGTCGCGCCATATTGCAGCGCCCAGTTGCTCAGCAGCATCAGCAGCGCCATGGCCGCGGCAACCAACAGCCACGGCGCGGCCGGGGCCGGCAGTCCCGCAGCCAGACCCAGCGTCCAGGCCAGGGCCGCGCCCGCCATGCCCATGAGCGTGCAGCCGGCAAACATCGCCAACATCCGCGCCTGCCCGGGCAGGGCATGCATGCGGCGCAGGTTGACGTTGGTCAGCGCGAACATGAAGCCGCCCAGCACGGCCAGGCCATCGGCCAGCGACAAGCCGGTGAACAGCCCGTGGCCCGCGCCTTCGGCCGGCAGCAGCACCAGCACCACGCCGGAAAAGGCCAGCACCAGCCGCACCAGCGCCATGGGCGTGGGCCGTTCGCCCAGCAGCTTCCAGGCCAGCAGCACGGCCCAGGCGGGCATCAGATAGAACAGCAGGATCACGCGCACCACGTCGCCCACGGTCACGGCCCAGTTGAAGGCCACGTTGGTCAGCCCCGAGCTCAGCGCCAGCAGCAGCAGCACCGGATGGGCCAGGGCGCTGCGCCAGCTGCCCGGGCGCAGCAGCAGCAGGCACGCGAGCGCCGCGCCGTACATCAGCGCCGTGGCCCACAGCGGATGCAGGCCGGCGGCGTGCAGCTGGCGCAGCGGCCACCAGGACAGGCCCCAGATCAGGGCGTTGAGCAGCAGGGCCAGGACGGGCAGGGGAGAGCGCATGGGAAGGAAAGCAAGCGTGGAAACGGCCAGCGCCCGCCGAAAGGGCGGGCGCTGGCCGGCAGGGAAAGGTCAGTGGCTGTCGTCCTGGCGGGCGATCTTGCGCAGGCGCACGACTTCGCGTGGGTAGCGGCGGCAGTTGTAGGCATGCCAGCGGCCAATGCACCACATGATGCCGGCGACGGCCACGCCAAACAGCGTGATCGCGCCAAAGGCCGACAGTCCGAGCTTGGTTGACAGGCTGTAGAACGCGCCCAGCAGCAGGATGCAGGCCTGTTCGTTGAAATTCTGCACGGCAATCGAGCGGCCTGCACCCATCAGGTTGTGGCCGCGGTGCTGCAGCAGCGCGTTCATGGGCACGACCAGAAAGCCGCCCAGCCCGCCCAGCAGGATCAGAAAGGGCACGGCAATCCAGATGCTGTCGATGAAGTTCATGCAGATCACCAGCACGCCCATGGCGATGCCCAGCGGAATCACGCGCGTGGCGGTCTCGAGCTTCATGTAGGTGGACGCGGCAACCGCGCCCACGGCCGTGCCTATGGCCACCACGCCGACCAGCGAGGACGCCTGGGTCGTGCTGTAGCCCAGCGCCGCGGCGCTCCAGGCCAGCACGATGTAGCGCAGATTGCCCGAGACGCCCCAGAACAGCGTGGTGGTCGACAGCGAGATCTGGCCCAGCTTGTCGGTCCACAGGCGCTGGCTGCACGACCAGAAATCGGGCAGCAGCGCCAGCGTGTTGCTCAGCAGGCTTTTTTCCGGGTCCTGGCGCAGCGGGCGCATGGCCACGCCGGTGTGCGGAATGCGGGTGTTGATCCAGGCAGCAAGCACGTAGATCAGCACCAGCGCGGCAATCGAGGCTTCGGCCGCATTCTGCACGCCGGGCAGGTTCAGGCTCAGCAGATAGCCCGACAGCACCGGGCCGACCAGCTGGCCGCCAAGCAGCACGCCCAGAATGATGGAGGTGATGGTCAGGCCTTCGATCCAGCCATTGGCCTTGACCAGCTGCGACGCGGGCAGCAGTTCGGTCAGGATGCCGTACTTGGCGGGTGAATAGGCGGCCGCGCCCAGGCCGACAACCGCGTAGGCCATCAGCGGGTGGTGGCCGAACAGCATCATCAGACAGCCCACGACCTTGATCGCGTTGCTGAAGAACATGACGCGGCCCTTGGGCAGGGCGTCGGCAAACGCACCGACAAACGGCGCCAGGATCACGTAGAACAACGCGAACATCGGCACCAGCGCGGCACGCTGCCACTCGGGTGCACCGCCGGTGCGCAGCAGCTCCACGGCGGCGACAAACAAGGCATTGTCGGCCAGCGAGCTGAAAAACTGCGCCGACATGATGGTGTAAAAACCGCGCTTCATTGAATGGCTGGAAAGGACATCAGCAAAGCCTTTGCCGGGATATGGTTGGACTCAAACGCAGTAACGGTTGGTTATAACACGCAGCTTTCGCTCAGCAGTGCCAGAATTCCCTCTCCCTGATTGCTTCTGAACCATGCCGCGTCCCATCCTTGCCACCATCCATTCCGGCGCCTTGCGCCACAACCTCGAACGTGTGCGCCAGGCCGTGCCGGATGCCAAATTGTGGGCGGTGATCAAAGCCAACGCCTACGGACATGGTATCGAGCGCGCTTTTGACGCGCTGCGCGGCGCCGACGGCTTCGCGCTGCTCGACCTGACCGAGGCCGAGCGCGTGCGCCAGCTGGGCTGGCGCGGGCCCATCTTGCTGATCGAAGGCGTGTTCGAGCCGCGCGACCTTGAGCTGTGCTCGCGCCTGGGGCTGTGGCATGTGGTGCATTGCGACGAGCAGATCGACTGGCTGGCCGCGCACAAGACCCAGGTCGGTCACCGGGTGTTCCTCAAGATGAACTCGGGCATGAACCGCCTGGGCTTTGCGCCGGGTCGCTACCGCTCGGCCTGGGCGCGGCTCAACGCCCTGCCCCAGGTCGATGAAATTTCCTTCATCAGCCATTTCAGCGACGCCGACGGACCGCGCGGCATAGGCCATCAGCTGAGCGTCTTCCACGAGGCCACGCGCGACCTTCCCGGCGAGCGCAGCCTGTGCAACAGCGCCGCGACGCTGGCGCTGGCCGGCGACGCGCAGGTGCGCTGCGACTGGGTGCGCCCGGGCATCGTGCTTTATGGCAGCGCGCCCGACTATCCGCTGCACACCGACCTGGACTGGGCGCTAGAGCCCGCGATGACGCTCTCTACGCGCGTCATCGGCGTGCAGCATCTGCAGGCCGGCGACACCCTGGGTTACGGCTCGACCTTTACCGCCGAAGGCCCGATGACCGTGGGCGTGGTGGCCTGCGGCTATGCCGACGGCTACCCGCGCTCCTGCGGCACGGGCACGCCGGTGCTGGTCAACGGCCAGCGCACGCGCGTGCTCGGCCGCGTCAGCATGGACATGCTCAGCGTCGACCTGACACCGGTCGAAGGCGCGGGCATGGGCAGCGAAGTCACGCTGTGGGGCCAGGCGTCGACCGGCCAGCGGCTGTCGATCGACGAAGTCGCGCGCGCCGGCGGCACGCTGGGCTATGAACTGATGTGCGCGCTCGCGCCCAGGGTGCCGGTGATCGCTGATTGAGGGTGGGGGGGCGCCGGGCCGGGCTCACCATGAAAGGTTCCACCCGTTCGCCCTGCCTCAGCCCGCCTTGTCGAGGTTTTCCAGCATCCGCGCCAGCAAGCCCTGCAGCACCTGCTGCTCGTCGGGCGAAAAACCGTCCAGCATCTGCGTGGTGATGCCGCGGCGGCGCTCGCCCATGCCTTCGAACACCGCCTGGCCCGCAGGGCTGAGCGTGAGGCAGCGGCTGCGCGCGTCCTGGGCATGGGGCACGCGTTCCAGCCAGCCTTTTTCCTCCAGCATATTGAGCAGGCGCGCAATCTGCGCCTTGTCGGTGCCGCTGTGCTCGACCAGGTCCTTTTGCGTGCGCATCGGATGGCGGCCGACAAACAGCAGCGCGCGCATCTCATTGGGCGTGAGCTCGGTCTGCATTGCGGCGCGCATGCGATGGCGGTAGGCGTGCATCAGGTCATGCATGGCGTCAAACACATCGGCAGGGTTTTTGGCAGTCATCGCATTGGGATTTTATAGTTGACAAAATCAACGAGATGGCGGATATTTCGTTGACTAAATCAACATTTTACGCCAAAGGCCTGCATGACCACCACTGCTTCCAACACCCCGGTTACCGAAACGCTGCGCATCGAGCGCCAGCGCCATCCCTTTGCTGCGCGCCACCTGCAATTGCTGGCGCGCGAAGTCGTCAGCCCCGGCTTCGTGCGCGTGACGCTGGGCGGCCCCGAGCTGGCCGGCTTTGTCAGCACCGGCTTTGACGACCACCTCAAATTCATCCTGCCCCAGGACGGCCTGGAACGCCCCAACCTGCCGGCCATTGTCGACGGCCGCCCCAGCTTCGAAGGCGAGCGCCCGACAACGCGCGACTACACGCCCGTCAGCTGGGACGCGCAGCGCAACGAGCTGGTGCTTGAATTCGCGCTGCACAACACCGGCCCGGCGGCCGACTGGGCGGTCAATGCGCCCCTGGGCCAGTGGGTCGGCGTGGCCGGCCCGCGCGGCAGCCTGCTGATTCCCAAGGAATTCAAATGGCACTGGCTGCTGGGTGACGAAAGCGCGCTGCCGGCCATCGAGCGCCGCCTGGCCGAGCTGCCGGCCACGGCCCAGGTCACGGCGCGCATCTGCGTGGCCGATGCGCGCGACCAGCGGCCACTGGCCAGCAACGCCCGCATTGACCTGCAGTGGGTGGACTCGCTCACGAGCGCCGCCGAGCAACTGGCGCTGCCCGCGGGCGAGGGCTTCATCTGGGCCGCGGGCGAGCACAACGACATGGCGGCGCTGCGCCGCATCGTGCTGGCCAAGCCGGGTGTCGATGCCAAGCGCATGCGAATTGCCGCCTACTGGAAGCGCGGCGAGATCGCCCACCACGCAGAATTGGATGGCACCCCCTGAGCCGCTGACGCGTCTTCCCCCTCTCATCCTTCGGTGGAGGGGGGCGCCCGGCTGGGGGACGGCACCATCGCTGCGGGGCGGCCCTTGCTCGCTGCCCCATGCGGTAGCACGCCAGTTTCACAGGCCGTGGCTATGGCAAGCGCTGTGAATCACTGAGGGGAACCATGGAGGGCGATATGCTTGCCCCATGGCCAAAGAGAAAACCCAATATGTCTGCAATGCCTGCGGCGCGACCAGCCCGCGCTGGCTGGGCAAGTGCCCGTCCTGCGGGGCCTGGAATTCACTGATCGAGTCGGTGTCCGAGTCGGCCAGCGGCGGCAAGAACCGCCTGAGCGCGCCGCAGGGCTATGCGGGCCTGGCCAATGCCCAGCCGGTCACGCCGCTGTCGGCCATCGAGGCCACCGATGTCGCGCGCACGCCCAGCGGCATTGACGAGCTCGACCGCGTGCTTGGCGGCGGCATTGTCGAGGGCGGCGTGGTGCTGATTGGCGGCGACCCGGGCATAGGCAAGTCAACGCTGCTGCTGCAGGCGCTTGATGCCTTGCACCGCAAGGGCCTGCCCACGCTGTATGTCACCGGCGAGGAAAGCGGCGCGCAGATCGCGCTGCGCTCGCGCCGCCTGGGCCTGGACAACAGCCAGGTGCAGGTGCTGGCCGAGATCCAGCTCGAGAAGATTCTCGCCACGCTTGAAGCCAACCAGCCCGCGGTGGTGGTGATCGACTCCATCCAGACCGTCTATTCCGACCAGCTGTCTTCGGCGCCGGGCTCGGTGGCCCAGGTGCGCGAGTGCGCGGCGCATCTGACGCGCGCCGCCAAGACCACGGGCATCTGCGTGGTGCTGATCGGCCATGTGACCAAGGAAGGCGCGCTGGCCGGCCCGCGCGTGCTCGAGCACATGGTTGACACCGTGCTGTACTTCGAGGGCGACACGCACAGCAACTTCCGCCTAGTGCGCGCGATCAAGAACCGCTTTGGCGCGGTCAACGAGATCGGCGTGTTTGCCATGACCGAGAAGGGCCTCAAGGGCGTGACCAACCCGAGTGCGATCTTCCTGAGCCAGCATTCCGAGCCCGTGCCCGGCAGCTGCGTGCTGGTCACGCTCGAAGGCACGCGGCCCATGCTGGTCGAGATCCAGGCCCTGGTCGACCAGGGCGGGCCCAGCCCGCGCCGGCTCTCGGTGGGCCTGGACAAGGACCGCATGGCGATGCTGCTGGCGGTGCTCAACCGCCATGCGGGCGTGGCCTGTGCCGACCAGGATGTGTTTGTCAACGCCGTGGGCGGCGTGCGCATCAACGAGCCGGCCGCCGACTTGGCGGTGATGTTGGCAATCACTTCCAGTTTGCGCGGCAAGGCGCTGCCGCGCGGCTTCTTTGCGTTTGGCGAAGTCGGGCTGGCCGGCGAGGTGCGACCCGCGCCGCGCGGCCAGGAGCGGCTCAAGGAAGCCGCGAAGCTGGGCTTCACCATGGCGGTCGTGCCCAAGGCCAACGCGCCGAAAAAACCCATTGCGGGCCTGACCATTCACGCCGTGGAGCGCGTCGACGAGGCCATGAATATCGTGCGTGGTATCAGCTGACCCCCCCCGGAGCCGCTGACGCGGTTTCCCCCCCAGGGGACGGCACCGTCGCTGCGGGGAGCCGCCCAGGCGCGGGCCTTGATCGGTGCCCCTGAGCTGCGTTATGCCGATGTCATGGAGCACGCGCAATGGCAAAGTTCTGCCGAAGTCCGGGTCCCGAAGGGGCATACGCACTCCCCACAAGCTCAAGGGTGAGGGTTCATAAGACAATTGCAGCCATGAATTTTCGCAAGATCTGGGTCCCGGTGGGACTGGCAGTGCTGTTGTACGCTGCCTATACAAGCTATGGCTGGCTGGGTGTGGCCGGCGTCGGCGGCGGTATCGTCATGTGGCTGCTGCTGCATTTCAACCGGCTGATGGCCGTGGTGCGCAAGGCCTCGAACATGCCCATAGGCTATGTCGCCAGCGCCGTCATGCTCAATGCCAAGCTGCGTGTCGGCGTCAACATGATGCATGTCGTGGCCATGACGCGTTCGCTGGGCAAGCAGCAGAGCCCGCAGGGCGAGCAGCCCGAAATCTTCCGCTGGACCGACGGCTCGAACTCCCATGTGGATTGCACGTTCCAACACGGCCGCCTCGTGTCCTGGGAGATGTACCGTCCATCGCAGGACGATGGCCCCGCAGCCGCGATAGAACACACGCCCACGCCGTAGAATCTGCTTTTTGCGATCTTGCACAAAGGATTTCCATGAGCTCCGCAGTTCCCTCGATGGCCGACCGTGACGGCAAAATCTGGATGGACGGCCAACTGGTCGAATGGCGTGACGCCAAGGTCCATGTGCTGACGCATACGCTGCATTACGGTTGCGGCGCCTTCGAGGGCGTGCGCGCCTACGAGACGGACAAGGGCACGGCGATCTTCCGCCTCGAGGACCACACCAAGCGGCTGTTCAACAGCGCCAAGATCCTGCGCATGAACATCCCGTTCACCCAGGAGCAGGTCAACCAGGCGCAGGTCGAGGTGGTGCGCGCCAACCAGCTGGCCTCGTGCTATCTGCGTCCGCTGACCTGGATTGGCGACAAGAAGCTGGGCGTCTCGCCCAAGGGCAACGACATCCACCTGATGGTCGCGGCCTGGGCCTGGGGCGCCTACCTCGGCGAGGAAGGCATGGCGCGCGGCATCCGTGTCAAGACCAGCAGCTACACGCGCCACCATGTGAACATCACCATGAGCCAGGCCAAGGCGGTGAGCAACTACACCAACTCCATCCTGGCCAACACCGAGGCGCTGGACGACGGCTACGATGAAGCGCTGCTGCTGGACGCCGCGGGCTTCGTGTCCGAGGGCTCGGGCGAGAACATCTTCATCGTCAAGGACGGCGTGGTCGTCACGCCCGACCTGTCGGCCGGCGCGCTCAACGGCATCACGCGCAACACCGTGTTTGCGATCTGCAAGGACCTGGGCCTTGAGGTGCAGCAGCGCCGCATCACGCGCGACGAGGTCTACATCAGCGACGAAGCCTTCTTCACCGGCACCGCCGCCGAAGTCACGCCCATACGCGAACTCGACCGCATCGCGATCGGCGCCGGCAGCCGCGGCCCGATCACCCAGCAGATCCAGTCGGCCTTCTTTGACATCGTCAACGGCCGCAACCCCAAGTACGCGCACTGGCTGACGCTGGTGTAAGCGGTTTTTTTCCAGCCCCCCGAGACAAGAGACTCCCCATGACCCAAGCCGTCGTAGAACTGGCCGCCAACGAACTCAACAGTTATGGCGGCGTGTACTGCCCCAGCCCGCGCGCTGACATGAAGCTGTGGAACAGCCATCCCAAGGTCTACCTGGACATCGCCCACACCGGCGAAGCCAAGTGCCCATACTGCGGCACGGTGTACCGTCTGAAGGCGGGTGAAGTCGTGGGCCATGGCCACTGACTGTCTGCGTTGACCGGTAGCGAAAAGGGGCCTTGGGCCCCTTTTTGTCACCTGTGCGTCCGAACCCGAGATTTTTTGAAGGACACGCCGTGCGCGTACTGCATTTTGTGACCGGTGGATTTTCCGGCGCCACCCAGGTCGCGGTCGACCTGTGCCTGGCCGCGCAGCGCAGTCAGAGCATGCCGGTGGTGCTGGTGCTGCGCGCCAAGCGCAACACCGATGCAGCGCGCGTGCAGGCGCTGCGCGACCAGGGCCTGGACGTGCGCGTCGTGCCCGGCTGGTCGCATGCGGCAACCATCTGGGCGCTGCGCCGGATTGCCCGCGACTGCAAGCCCGACATCCTGGTGGCCCATGGTTTCAGCGACCACCTCTGGGGCCGCTACGCCGGCCTGCTGGCCGGCGTGCCCGCGCTGGTGCATGTGGAGCACAACTCGCGCGAGCGCTACACCTGGTGGCGCCTCAAGCAGGCGCTGTGGCTGGACCGGCGCAGCGCGGCCAGCGTGGGCGTGTCGCGTGGCGTGCGTGACCGGCTGCTCGAACTGGGCTTTGCGCGCGAACGCTGCGTCGCCATTCCCAACGGCATCGACCTGGCGCGCTTTCCCGTGAACCAGCTCCAGCCCTGGGCGCAGCGCGCGCCGGCCATCGTCATGGCCTCGCGCTTTGCCCGCCAGAAGGACCATGCGACGCTGATCGAGGCGCTGGCGCTGCTGGGCGAGCAGGGCCTGCGCCCGCGGCTGTACCTGGCCGGCGGCGGCAAGGCGCGGCTGCGCGACCAGACCCAGGCGCTGGTCGAGAAATGGGGGCTGGGTGCCCAGGTCGAGTTCATGGGACAGGTCGCGCAGCTGCCGCAGTTCCTGATGCAGCAGCAGCTGTTCGTGCTGGCCACGCACTACGAAGGCATGCCACTGGCGCTGACCGAAGCCATGGCCGCGGGCTGTGCCTGCATAGGCAGCGATGTGGTGGGCGTGCGCGAGGTGATTGCCGCGGGCCGCACCGGGCTGCTGGTGCCCGAAAGCGACGCCGCAGCGCTGGCGCAGGCGCTCAGGACACTGCTCGAGCAGCCCGACTACGCCCAGGCGCTGGCCCAGGCCGCACGCGCCGAGGCCGAAGTCGCATTTGACGTGTCGGTGATGCAGGCCGGCTATGAAGCGCTGCTGCGGCGCGTGCATGCGGGGCAGGCAGTGCTGCCGCCCGCGCACTGATTTACAGCGGCGGCTGCGCGCGCCGATGGCGCGCATTGCCCAGGCTCAGGCCGAGTTTCATCGCGAACTTGCGCAGTTTCTGGCGCAGCGCCACGCGCGGCTTCTCGGCCCAGATCGTGCTGACGAAGCTGGTTTCGTCGAGGATCAGCAGCGAGGGCACGGTGCCCAGGATGCGCAGATCGTTTTCCCACCAGAAGCGCAGGTCGACGTCGATGGGCCGGCCAAACGGCAGGCGCGTGGCCAGCAGCTTGGCTGCGCCCGCGCGGCTGATCACATAGCCGGCCGTCATGCTGGGCACGCGTTGGTACTCGACCAGCGCCACATCGGGCAGCAGCGGGCGCTGGCTGCGCACTTTCTCGTGCACCCGGCCCAGCAGCTTGACCATGTCCCAGGGAATGTCGAGCGCGGCAATGGCGGCGATGCCGGCGGCCAGCCGGTCGTCCAGGCGCACGTCGTCCTCGAGCACCACCATGGCCGGCGCATCGCTGGCCAGCAGCTGGCGCCAGGCCTGGATATGGCTTGCATAGCAGCCCTTCTCGCCGTTGACCAGCGGCTTGTAGTACTGGTCGCGGTTGAGCTGGGGGCTGTAAAGCGCGTCCTGCTCGGCGGCCGGCAGGTCGGCCCACCAGACCGCGTGCAGGCGCTGGCCTTGCAGGTTCAGGCGCGCCAGCTCGGCCTCCAGCCGCTGGCGTCGCTCGGCATCGCGCTCGAGGTTGACAAACACCAGCGGCAGCGAGCAAGCATCGCGGTCCATGGGCATCACTTCCACAGGCGCTTCCACCACGGGCGCCGGCGCGGCGGCTGGCCGCTTTCGGCGGCCTGCAGCTGCTCGACGATCTCGAGGTAATGGCGGAAATTCAGCGGCCGGTCTGCAAGCACGTCGTCAGCGACTGCGTGGAAAATCGCTTCGTACGCAGGCTTGCGCGATTCAAACAGGTGGAAGAAATCAAGCTGACCATAGAAAGTGCCGATGCCGAACACGCCTTCGTTGCCCAGAGACCATTTGGGCAGCAGGCAGGCGCTGACGGCCGGCATGACCACGGGAATGCCGGCTTCGCGCGCCAGCACCGACATCACTTCGGCCGCGTCGTGCAGCTTGCTCGAGCGCATGGTCGGCGACCCCAGTTGCATCCACATACTCTTGCGGAATGCCATGAACATCGGCCCCGCATACACTTGCGTGCCTTGCTTGTGGTTGGAGAACTGTGCAAGCCCGAAAAGCGCACCGTTTTCAGCGTGCTGGACTGCCGCGATGAAGGCCGCTTGCTTCAGCGCGAACGCGTCGATGTCGCAGAACACCACGATGTCCTCGGGTGCGAGCCGCTCCATGACTTGGTTCATCCACAGACCATGGGGCTGCTGGTCGGCACGCTCCTGCTGCAGCGGTATGTCCAGGTGCGCGAAGACCTGGCGCTGCTTGGACAGGATGCTGGCGGGAATGTTGTCCCAGTACATGGCATGGACGGTAGGAATTTTCATAGTCAAATTGTTACTCAATACAGCCGTGCGCGCAGCCCGGTGCATGGCGGCTTGGGACTTTCCTGAGCCAGCAGGGCCGGCGGCAATGCCGCCATTAAAAACCGTTTTCTATTCCCCCCGGTATTTTCTCTATGACCTTTGACACCCGCCGCATGCAGGCGCTTTCCGAATCTGCCGCCCTGGTCTGCCTGGTAGTGGTCTTCCTGTCGTTTCCCGTGGCGATGGCGCTGGCATATATCGCGATGGCACTGGCACTGTTGTTCGGGCTGCTCAGCGGCCGGATCTGGCAGCGCTGGCCCACGGTGCGCCGCGCCCCCGTGGTCTGGGCGGCGCTGGGGCTGTACGCGCTGATGCTGGTGGGCATCCTGTACACGCCCGCGAGCCACGACGACATCGTGCTGCACCTGTCCAAGTACAGCAAGCTGCTGCTGGTGCCGGTGTGCATCGCGCTGCTGGCCGAGAGCGTCTGGCGCCGGCGCTGCGTCGATGCCTTCGTGCTGGCCATGCTGTTCATCCTGGCCTCGGTCTACGCCAATATCTTCTGGGACCTGCCCTGGTCGCGCACCCACAACCTCGGCTGGGGCCAGGACCATACGGTGATTGGCGACTACATCACGCAGAACGTGATGATGACGTTTCTCGTCGTGCTGGCGCTGGACCGGGGCCTGCGCGCCGGCGCGGCCTGGTGGCGGCGCGGCGGCTGGTGGCTCGTGGCCTTGCTGGGCGCGCTGAGCATCACGCATCTGTCGAGCGGCCGCACGGGTTATCTGCTGCTGGTGGTGGCGCTGTTTGCTTTCCTGCTGCTGGCCGCTCAGGGCTGGAAGCGCTGGCTGGCGCTGGGCATCCTGGCCCTGGGCCTGCTGACCGTGGTCGCGACTTCCACGGAAGTGCAGGAGCGCGTGAAGCTCGGCATCACCGAAGCGCGCAACAGCAAGAGCATGGAAATCACCAGCATTGGCGGGCGCATCAACTTCTGGAAGAACACCTTGTCGCTGGTCGAGCAGAAGCCGCTGACGGGCTGGGGCACGGGCAGCTACCACGACACCTGGTGCGAGCAGGTCACGGCCGAAGGCTGGTGCGTGTTTGGCCGCTGGCATCCGCACAACCAGTACCTGTTCCTGTGGATGGAAAACGGCATTCTGGGTCTGCTGGCGTTTCTGGCGCTGATCGGCGCGCCGGTCTGGGCCGCGCGCCGGGCCCAGCCCCATCAGCGCCGCCTGCTGCTGAGCTTCGCGGTGATGCTGGCCGTCAACAGCCTGATCAATGCCTCGCTGTGGAGCTCGCGTGAAAGCCATTTCTTCGTGATGCTGCTGATCGTGCTGTGCGCCGATGCCTTGTACGGCGGCGCGCAGCGGAGCGCGCCGCAGCGCCGCGCCGCGCACTGAATTCAGTTCAGCGGCAGGCGCAGCACAAAGCGCGCGCCACCGCCTGCGCGCGCTTCGCAGCGCACGCTGCCGCCGTGGCGCTCGGCAATGGAGCGCACCAGGGCCAGGCCCAGGCCCACGCCGCCCGAGCGTTCGCTGGCGCCGGGCAGGCGGTAGAACTTCTCGAAAATGCGCTCGCGCTGGTCGGCCGGAACGCCCGGGCCGCGGTCGTCAACGCGGATTTCGGCCTGGCCGTCGATGCACGCCAGCTCCAGCGTGATGTCGCCGTGGCTGTAGCGTCGTGCGTTCTCCAGCAGGTTGCGCACTGCGCGGCGCAGCAGCTTGGCGACGCCCGGCACTTCCAGCGCCGCCAGATCCCGCAGCTGCAGTTCGGCGTCGACGCGCGCGCATTCCTCGGCGCACAGGCCTATCAGGTCGACCGATTCCTCGGTGCCCACGTCGACCTCGCGCGAGTCGAGGCGGCTGGCAAGCAAAATCTCATCGACCAGCTGGTCGAGTTCGTTGACGTTGCGCAGGATTTCGGCGCGCGACGCCGGCGACGGCTGGTCGCCCGACATCAGCTCCATGCCCATGCGGATGCGCGTCAGCGGCGAGCGCAACTCGTGCGAGGCATTTGCCAGCAGCGATTTCTGCGAAGCCATCAGCGCCTCGATGCGCTCGGCCGAAGCGTTGAACTGGCGCGACAGGTCGGCCAGCTCGTCGTTGCCCTGCACCGGCACGCGCGTTGCCAGATCGCCTTCGCCAAAGCGCTGCACGCTGCGCTGCAGGTTCTCCAGGCGCTTGAGCAGCCGGCGGATGATGGGGAAAACGCCCAGCGCCACGGCAATGCCGACCAGGGCCAGCATCCACAGGAAGCCAAACGGCCGCAGCCAGAAGGCGGCCGCGCCATGCGGCGGCGGGCGCTCGCCGCGCTGGGTGCGCGGTGCCATCTGCAGGCTGAAGTTCTGGCCGTCGGCGCCGGCGATATCGAAGCGCAGGCCCTCGGACGGGTCGCCCGGCCGGCGTATGCCCAGGCCCTGGGCCAGCACCTGACCGTCGCCGTCGCGCAGCACGATCTCGCGTGCCGGCGCGGCGCTGGCGCTGTTTTGCTGTGCGTTGAATTCGGTCGCGGTCTGCCAGGCCCACGCCACCAGCAAGGTCAGCACCGCCACGCCACCGACCACGGCCAGCCAGATGCGCAGATACAGGCGGCGAGAGAAAAGGCGCAGCAGCGACATGGCCTCAGTCCTGCTGCTTGGCAAACACATAGCCCACCCCGCGCACCGTCAGAATGCGTTTCGGGGCCTTGGGGTCGACTTCGATGGCCGCGCGTATGCGGCCCATGTGCACGTCGATCGAGCGGTCAAAGGCCTCGAGTTCGCGGCCACGCACGGCTTCCATGATCTGCTCGCGCGAGAGCACGCGGCCGGCGCGCTCGGCCAGCGCGACCAGCAGGTCGAACTGGTAGGAAGTCAGCTCGCAGGCCTGGCCGCCGACGGTCACGGTGCGTGCGTCGCGGTCGATCTCCAGCGTGCCGAAGCGCAGCGCCTGGCTCGCAGCTTCCACCGCGCCATGGCCCTGGCGGCGCAGGATGGCGCGGATGCGCGCCAGCAGCTCGCGCGGCTCGAAGGGCTTGGGCAGGTAGTCGTCGGCGCCGATTTCCAGGCCGATCACGCGGTCCATGGGATCGCCCTTGGCCGTGAGCATCAGCACCGGCGTCTGCGCCGCGGGCCCGGGCAGGGCGCGGATACGGCGGCAGACTTCGAGACCGTCGATATCGGGCAGCATCAGGTCCAGAATCACCAGATCAGGCAGCGCCTGCGGGTCGGTGACCTGCAGCGCCGCCAGGCCGCTCAAGCCATCGCCGCAGTGGTCGAGCCTGAGGCCGTTTTGGCCCAGGTACTCGCCGACCATCTGTGCGAGCCGGGCGTCGTCTTCAATCATCAGCAGGTGGTGAACGCTCATGGGATCCGTCGAAGTGGGGGAGTGGATAGGCAGGGCCATGCCTGCAATGGTGGCGCCAGGCTGTCACAGCGGCTTGTCGCCCGCGTAAAGATGGGGTAAATCTGGCGTTTGCCACGGCTGGCGTCAAGCCTGCTTTTGCAGCGGCACGCGCGCCGCGGCCCAGACCAGCAGCAGCACGGGCAGGCCCAGCAGCGCCGTCGCGGTGAAGAACGTCGCGTAGCCATGGGCATCGACGAACACGCCGGAAAAGCCCGCGATCCACTTGGGCGCAAGCAGCATCATCGAGCTGAACAGCGCGTACTGGGTGGCCGAGTACTGCACGTTGGTCAGCGCCGAAAGATAGGCAATGAAGGCCGCCGAGGCAATGCCGCCGGCAAGGTTGTCGGCCGAGACCACCAGCACCAGGCCCGTGAGGTCATGGCCGCGCGTGGCCAGCAGCGCGAACAGCAAGTTGGTGACGGCCGACAGCAGGGCGCCAAGCATCAGCACGCGCATCACGCCCCAGCGCATGGCCATGGCGCCGCCGAGAAACGCGCCGGCCAGCGTCATGATCACGCCAAAGACCTTGGTCACGGCCGCGACCTCGTCCTTGCTGAAGCCCATGTCGACATAGAAGGGGTTGGCCATGATGCCCATCACCACATCGCTGATGCGGTAGACCGCGATCAGCGCCAGGATCAGCGCGGCCTGCCAGCGGTAGCGGCGGATGAAATCGGCAAACGGCTCGACCAGCGCGCCGCGCAGCCACTCGGCCGCATTGCGCGCGCGCGGCAGCGCGCGCGGCACGGGCTCGCGCGACAGCAGCACCGTGACCACGCCCAGCAGCATGCTTGCGGCCATCGCGCAGTAGGCGACCTGCCAGGCGTTGTGCATATAGCCTGCGGCATCGCCCTGGGTGCGCGCCGCGATCCACAGCACGCCCGCGCCGGCCCAGATCATCGCCAGCCGGTAGCCGGTCTGGTAGGTAGCCGCCAGCGCCGCCTGGCGGTCGGTATCGGCCGATTCAATGCGAAAGGCGTCCAGCGCGATGTCCTGCGTCGCCGAGCCAAAGGCCACGGCCAGCGCGCACCAGACCACGGGCTGCAGGCTGCTCAGCGGATCGTTGAACGCCATGCCCACCAGGCCAGCCATGACCATCAGCTGCGACAGCAGCAGCCAGCTGCGCCGGCGCCCGAGCCGGCGCGTGAGCAGTGGCAGCGGCAGGTGGTCGACCAGCGGCGACCAGAGCCACTTGAACGCATAGACCAGGCCCACCCAGCTCAGATAGCCTATGGTCGCGCGGTCGATGCCGGCTTCGCGCAGCCAGAAAGACAGCGTGCCCAGCACCAGCAGCAGCGGCAGCCCCGCCGAAAAGCCCAGCGCCAGCATGCGCCAGCTCGCGGGCTCGCGGTAGACACGCCAGGTGTCGCGCCAGCTGCGCGGGGGAAGGGGAGCGGGAGACGGCGTGGCGTGGGAAGGGGATTGGGTCATGGCGATAAGAGCAGGCTGCGGGCCCATTATCGGCATGCTTTGCTGCGCCGCCGGGATCGCCGGCCCGGGTTGCGCTCTTGTCCGACGACCCGAGCCTGCAGAACCGCTAGACTTTTAGCTATGCAGCACCACGACCTCCTCTCTCTTCCCCACGAAAGCGCCGCCTCTTGCCTGCGCTGTCGCGTTCCGGGCGCAAGCCTCTGGCAGGCGCGGCGCGCTTTCCTGCGTCTGGGCGGCGCGGCCGTGCTGGCCGGCGCGGGCGGCTCGGCGCTGGCCCAGGTCGACGTGGGCAGCGGTTCACGCCTGCGCCAGCTCGTGCCCGCGCAGACGCTGGAAGAGGCGGCAACCGAGCAGTACCAGCAGCTGCTGGCCCAGGCCAAGGCCCAGGGGGCGCTGGCGCCTGCGGGCAACCCCCAGCTTCAGCGCCTGCACGTGATTGCCCAGCGCCTGATTCCCTATGCCCAGTCGTGGAACGAGCGCGCGCGTGCGTGGCGCTGGGAAGTGAACCTCATAGGCAGCAAGGAAATCAACGCGTTCTGCATGCCCGGCGGCAAGATCGCGTTCTACACCGGCATTCTCGACAAGCTTGCGCTGACCGACGACGAGACCGCGATGATCATGGGCCATGAAATGGCGCATGCGCTGCGCGAGCATTCGCGCGAGCAACTGGCCAAGAGCCAGGCCACCAACATCGGTCTGTCGCTGGGCGCCCAGCTGCTGGGTCTGGGCGATCTGGGCAATGCCGCCGCCAAGGTAGGCGCGCAGCTGCTGAGCCTGCAGTTCAGCCGCTCCGACGAAAGCGACGCCGACCTCGTGGGCCTGGAGATGGCCGCGCGCGCGGGCTACAACCCGCGCGCTGCCGTCACGCTGTGGGAAAAGATGGGCAAGGCCACGGGCAGCAGCGGCGGCGGCCTGGCCTTTTTATCGACCCACCCCAGCGGCCCGGACCGCATCCGCGAGCTGCAGCGCAATGTGCCCAAGGTCGATGGCTTGTACAAGCAGGCCGCTCGAAGATAGAGCCGTCCCCCGTCACAGAAGGAGGCAGTGTCAGGCCGCCAGGGGAATTTTCAACGCTGGCCACGCGCGCTGCCGATGAAACGGGCGCGCTCCAGCAAGGGGGCAGCGAGCCCTTCGACAAGCTCAGGACGCCGCCCCGCACCGAGGCTGCCGTCCCTGAGCCGGGCGCCCCCCTCCACCGCAGGTTGACAGGGGGAAGACGCGTCAGCGGCTCAGGGGGGCTTTGTTTCAGGTCCCGCCGACATAAGGATTGCTCAGCCGCTCGCGTCCCAGCGTGCTTTCGGGTCCATGCCCCGGGATGAACACCGTGGCCCCGCCCATGGGCCAGAGCCTCTCGGTGATGCTTGCCACCAGCTGCTCGTGGTTGCCCTGGGGAAAATCGGTGCGGCCTATGCTGCCCGCGAAGATCACATCGCCGACAAACACGCGCTCGATCTGCGGCGCGTGAAACACCACATGGCCTGGAGTGTGGCCGGGGCAGTGGCGCACGGCCAGCGTTTCCCGGCCGATCTGCACGCTGTCGCCGTCATGCAGCCAGCGCGTGGGCGTGAAGCTTTGCGCGGGCGGAAAGCCGAACATCGCGCTTTGCTGCGGCAGGCCGTCGATCCAGAACTGATCGCCCTCGTGCGGGCCGATGATGGGCAGGGCATGCGACTGCGCGAGTTCGCCCGCGCCGCCCGCATGGTCGATATGCGCATGCGTGAGCCAGATCGCGCGCAGCGTCAGGCCCAGGCGCTCGACTTCGGCCAGGATGACGGGCAGGTCGCCGCCCGGGTCGATGACGGCCGCGTCGCGGCTTTCACTGCACCAGACCAGCGAGCAGTTCTGCTGGAAGGCGGTGACGGGTATGGTGAGGTATTCAAGCATGGGGTGTGAAAGCGCAAAGCATGTTCTTGCAGGCCATTGTCCGCGAAGTGCCGCCGCGCGCGCATCCTGCAGCGCGCCGCACTGGCCTGACGCTAGATCGCGCTGCCCACGCGCAGCGCCAGGGCACGCATCCACTGCAGCGCGGGGTCGGCGTCGCGGTGGCGGTGCCATTGCAGGGTCTGCACCAGCGTGGGCACTTCCAGCGGCGGCTGCCACAGCCGTATGGGCAGCACTTTTTCCGCCTGCAGCGCCAGCCGCCTGTGCACCGTGGCAATGCGGTCGGTGCCGACCACCATCTGCGCCAGGGCGGCCATGCTGGGTGCCGACACTTCGACCTGGCGCTTGATGCCGAAGCGGTCGAGAAACCAGCTGTCGAAGGCTGCGCGCTGCTGGCCCGTGGCGTAGTTGGCCACCACATGGCCGCATTCGAGATAGTCGTTGAACGTCAGTGCATGCTGGATGCGGCTGTGGCCGGCCCAGGTCACGCACAGGTATTGCTCCTCGAACAGCGGCGCCGACGGGTGGTCGGGGGCGGCAAACTGGCTGGGAATGATCAGCAGGTCGGCATCGCCTTGCTCGAGCTGCTCGGCCGGCTTGTCGTTGAGCGTGCGCAACTCTATGCGGATGCCCCGCGCCTGCGCGTAGAGGGCTTCCAGCAAAGGTGGAATGAACACCGCCGTGGTGAAGTCCGACAGCAGCAGCAAAAAGGTGCGCTTGGACTGCGCGGGGTCGAACAGCGGCGGGGTGGTGATCGTGCTGTCAATGCGCATCAGCACATCGCGCACCGGCTCTATCAGCCCCAGCGCGCGCGGCGTCAGCACCATCTGCCGGCCCTGTGCGGCCAGCAGTTCATCGCCGAAGAAATGGCGCAAACGCGCCAGCGCATTGCTCATTGCCGGCTGGCTCAGATGCAGGCGCTCGCCCGCGCGGCTGATGTTGCGTTCGGCCAGCAGCGCGTCCAGCGCCACCAGCAGGTTCAGATCGAGTTTGTTGAAGCGCATGGCTGTGGCTCTCTGGGGGACCGGCGGGGTTGCTGGGAAAGGAGCGCATTTTCCGGCTCCGGGTTTGTATTGATATTCATCACATGGATTCCTGGAATCTAAAGAATCCATTTCAGGAATACAAGCCAAAACTCCAAAATCCTGTTCCATCGCCGCGCTCGCGCGCCGGGCGAAAGAAAAAACAACATCCACGGAGACAAGAATGCCAAACAGTGCCGACCTGCACGGTCCGAACACGCCCCTGCGCTGCCGCCGCCGCGCGCCCAGCGCGCCTGCCCTGGCCGCCATGCTGGCCGCCACGCTGACCGCAGCCACCTTTTCCCAGGCCCAGGCCCAAGGCGTGAGCGGCACCAGCCTGCAGCTCTATGGACTGGTCGATGCCTCCGTGGGGCGCTTCGAAGGCGCGGCGGCGGGCGTGAATGCGCGCGACCGCGCAAGCACCAAGCTGGAAAGCGGCAGCATGTCCACCAGCCACTGGGGCGTGCGCGGCAGCGAGGACCTGGGCGGCGGGCTGTCCGCTTCCTTTGATCTGTCCGCTTTCGTGCGCAACGATATCGGTGCGTTCGGGCGCAACGATGCGATTGGCGCGCCGGTCAATGTGGCTGCCGATCCGATGTTCTCGCGCGCCGCCTGGATGGGCATCGCGCATCCCGCATGGGGGCGCGTTCGCCTGGGCAACGTGACTTCGCTGCTGTTCGTCAACAGCGTCACCTCGAATGCGTTTGGCGATTCCACGGTGCTCAGTCCGCTTAACCTGACAACGCTGATCGGCAGCCCGATGACGGGCGGCACGGCCTGGGCGAATTCCGTGGTCTACGACAGCCCGGTGTGGAACGGCGTCAGTTTCGCGGCGGCGCACGCCATCTCGGAAAAGCAGGGCGGGGGCAACCATGCGCTGCGCGCGGCATACGCCCGGGGCCCGATGGCGGCGTCGCTGGCGGTGCAGAGCGTCAAGCGCAATCCGCTGACGTTTGCCGACGGCACATCGCCCAACGACACGCGCACCTGGCAGCTCGCGGCCTCCTACGACTTCAGCGCCGTGAAGCTGTTTGCCCACCTTGGCGGCATACGCAATCGCGGCACGGCGGCGCAGCCGCTTGATGTTTCCTACCGGCTGTGGGAGCTGAGCGCTGCCGTGCCCATGGGCTCGGGCCGGTTGCTGGCGGGGTTTGCCTCGCGCCGCACGGGCGATGCCGTGCTGCCCGTGCCGGCCACCGCAGCCGGAGGCAATCTGGCGCGCAAGGTGCTGACCGTGGGTTACGACCATCTGCTGTCCAAGCGCACCGACGTCTATCTGATGCTCATGCGCGACCAGACGCGTACCCACACGGTGGGCGCGCAGGAGCTGGCGGCGCAGGGCACGGGCATCGCATTGGGCATGCGCCACCGGTTCTGATGCGGGCACAAAAATACCAGGAAGACATGAAATGAATACAAAAGAACCCCTCCCCACGGCAATCAACCGGCGCTCGCTCTTGGCGGCGCTGGCGGCGGGCGCGGCCGGGCCGCTGGCCCTGGCGCAGACCGGGCGCCATGTGACGATCATCGTGCCCCAGCCGGCCGGCAATCCCAGCGATGTGTTTGCGCGCAAGCTCCAGGTCTTGATGCAGCGCGCGCTGGGCCAGACCTTGATTGTGGAAAACCAGCCCGGCGCGGGCGGCGCGATCGGCGTTCAGCGCATGCTCAATTTGCCCGCGGATGGGCTCACGGCGGTGATGGTTTCGCAGACCGAGCCGATTCTCACTCCGGCAACGCTGGCCAGCGTGCGCTACAAGCCCGCACAGATGCGGCCCGTGGGTCTGCTGGGCCGCACCAGCTATGTGCTGGCCGGCCGGCCCGATCTGCCGGCCCAGAACCATGGGGAGCTGCTGGCGCTGGCGCGCCAGGCCGACAAGGCCGGCAAGCCGCTGAGCTTCGGCCATATCGGCCAGGGCTCGATGATCCATCTGATGGGCGCGCAGTGGGCGCAGATGTGCGGCGTGCAGCTGTCCCACATTCCCTACCGCGGCGTGCCACCCGCGGTGCAGGACCTCGCGGGCCGGCAGATCGACCTGTCGTTCGTGCCGCTGGGCGGGCTGGCGCTCGATCTGATCCAGACCGGCAAGCTGCGTGCCTTCGGCAGCACGGCCGACCAGTCGCCGGCCCTGCTGCCCCATGTCGCGCCGCTCAAGAACCTCGAGCCCGCGCTGCGCACTTTCGTGCACACCGCCTGGGGCGCGCTGCTGGTGCCGCGCGGCGCGCCCGAGGCCGCGACCCAGCGCCTGCACGCGGCCTTCGAGGCCGCGATGCGCGACGCCGACGTGCAGGCCTTCCTGCGCAGCCAGGGCACCGATCCGCAAAGCCCGCTGAGCCTGGCCGCGCTTGACAGCTTCTACCAGACCGAAATCCAGACCCACCAGGCCCTGACGCGCGCCGTTGGCGTGGTCGCCGAATAAAGGCATTGCCATGAAGAAACCCGGCCACCGCTTTGTCGACCTGTCGATCTATCTGGAAAACGACGTGCTGTCGGACCCGCCGCCGCTCGCGCCCAGGATCACCTACCAAAAGCATGCAGACACGCTGCCCGAGTTCATGGCGATGATTCCGGGCACCACGCCCGAGGACTATCCCGATGGCGAGGCGGCTGCGGCCGAATGGGTCACGCTCACAACGCACAACGGCACGCATCTGGACGCGCCCTGGCACTTCCACTCGACCCAGGATGCCAAGCTGGGCGGCGCGCGGCCGTCAATCACGATTGACGAAGTGCCGCTTGAATGGTGCTTCCAGCCGGGCGTCAAGCTGGACTTTCGCCACTTTCCCGACGGTTATGTCGCCACGGCCGCCGATGTCGAGGCGGAGCTGCAGCGCATAGGCTATGCGTTGCAGCCGCTGGACATCGTGGTCGTCAACACGCGCGCCGGCAGCCGCTATGGTCATGCCGACTATCTGGGCGCGGGCTGCGGCATGGGCTACGAAGCAACGATGTATCTGCTCGAGCGCGGCGTGCGCCTGACGGGCACCGACGCCTGGAGCTGGGACGCGCCGTTCTCGTATACCGCGGCCAAGGTGGCCGCCACCGGCAACAAGGCGCTGATCTGGGAAGGCCACAAGGCGGGTCGCGACATCGGCTACTGCCATCTGGAAAAGCTGCACAACCTCGAAGCCATACCCGCGACGGGCTTCACCATCAGCTGCTTTCCACACAAGATCCGCGGCGCCTCGGCCGGCTGGACGCGCGCCGTGGCGATCTTCGACGAGGACCCGTCATGAGCCTGCCAGCCATCCAGCGCGTGGTCACCGGCCATAACGCGCGCGGCCAGTCGGTGGTCACCAGCAGCGGCCCCCTGCCCACGGTGATTGAAGTCGCGGCGATTCCCGGCACGGTGTTTCACGAGGTCTGGAGCACGGGGGAAAGCCCGGCGCGCATTTCCAATGCGACCGACCCCACGCTGGGGCCGCTGGCGCTGCCCCCGCCCGCGGGTGGCACACGCATCCGCTTTGTCGACATCCCGCCCGACACCGCCGACTTCCTCGCCCATGGCGCGCAGCGCATGCAGGCCGCTTTTGCGCAGATCGGCGATGCCCAGGCCTCGACGGTGGAGGCGAACTCGCCGCATCCGCTGATGCACCGCACCCTATCCGTCGACTACGGCGTGGTGATCGACGGCGAGCTGACGCTGGTGCTGGATGAAGGCGAAGTGCAGTTGCAGGCCGGCAGCGTGGTCGTGCAGCGCGGCACCAACCATGCCTGGGCCAACCGATCGGGGCGCAGCTGCCGCATGCTGTTTGTGCTGATTGACGCTCAGTATGAGCAGGGCCTGCCCGGACGGGATTAGGCGCGGCATTGCAGGCGCATGGCAGGATAATCCGGCGCGGTTTTGCCGCGGGCATTTCCCCGGGCGCTGCCGCCACATAATCTCTGCACGCCGTTTCTTTGCGCCGCCAGAGCGCGGCCATAATCGCTGCCGCAGGCCATGGTTTCAGGCGCCATGGATTATCGACTAGCACGCCATTCGTCTTGAATGGGTCGAGCGGATTGAAACCAAGGTCGGCAATGGGGTCGTGTTCCGCTACTAGGCGGTGCAAGCCTATAGAGCGACACGCAGCCGCCCAGCCACCAGTTCGCGGAAATCAGCCATGCTTTGCTTATATGGCTGAGTAGTAACGCTGGCAACAAGTCCTTTCTGCGGGAATATGATGGCGACCTCGACGGTATACGGAAAATTTCTCGGCCAGGCATAGCCATGGGCGAGAAGATTTCGCTGCATCAACGTCGCTATTCAATTCAACCATGCAAAAAAACCATATTCCAATCATGGCATCATCCATTCTCTACCTACAGAAGAAGGGCGCGCCATGCATGCATTAACCATTCTGCTTCTGGCCTTGCTGGGCCTGCCGCTGACCATTGGCGGTGGCTGGCTGCTGTCGCTGGGCGGCAGCCCCTTCTATCTGTTCAGCGGCCTGGTCGTTCTGGTCGTGGCCGTGGGCCTGCTGGCGCGCAAGCGCTGGGCGACGCCGCTGTATGCGGTCTGGCTGCTGGTGCTGCTGGCCTGGTCGCTGTGGGAAGCCGGCCTTTACTGGTGGCCGCTGGCAACCCGCCTGGGCCTGCCGGTGATCATCGGTGTGCTGATGGCCGTTCCGGCCGCACGTCGGCGCGCACCAGGCGAAGGCCCTTCCAGCGCCGGGTGGCCGGTGCTTGCGGCCTCGCTGCTGACGGCCGTGGTGGCGCTGGTGGGCATTCCCCGCCATCTGCACGAAATCGAAGGCACGCTGCCCATGGATGTCGTCAATGCCAGCCCCAAGCTGGGCGACAGTCCGCTGGCCGAAGGCGACTGGATGGCCTACGGCCGCACCCAGCATGGCCAGCGCTTCACGCCGCTCAAGCAGATCACGCCCGACAACGTGGCCAACCTCGATGTGGCCTGGCAGATCCGCACCGGTGATATGCGCGGACCGGGCGACGTGGGCGAAACCACCTACCAGGCCACGCCGCTGAAGATCAACGACACGCTGTACCTGTGCACACCGCACAGCTTGGCCATCGCGCTTGATGCCGACACCGGCAAGGAGCGTTGGCGCTTCGACCCGAAGTCCGGCCTGGAATCGCAACGCCAGCACCAGACCTGCCGCGGTGTCTCGTACCACAGCACGGCTGCCGTGGCCGCTGCCGGCGCAGACGCGGACCTGCAGGCCACAGACAAGCCTGCCTCCAGCCCGGCACTGTGCGCCAACCGCATCTTCCTGCCCACCTCCGATGCCAAGCTCTACGCCCTGGATGCCGCCACCGGCAAGCCCTGCGCCGACTTCGGCAAGGACGGCGCGCTGGACCTGACGCACAACATGCCGTTCAAGCAGTCGGGCTTCTATTATTCGACCTCGCCGCCAGCCGTTGCAGGCGACCGCGTGATCGTGGCCGGCGCGGTCAACGATAACTACGCCGTGAATTCGCCCTCGGGGGTGATACGCGCGTATGACGTGCATACCGGCAAGCTGCTGTGGAACTGGGACTCGGGCAATCCGGCCAAGACTGCGGCGTTCGATCCGAACGATCCGAGCCAGACCTATACCGCGTCCTCTCCCAACAGCTGGTCGGTGGCCAGCGTCGACATGGAACTGGGCATGGTCTACTTCCCCATGGGCAACCGCACGCCGGACCAGTTGGGCATCTACCGCAATGCCGACGAGGAAAAGTACGCGACTTCGGTGGTGGCGCTCGACCTCGCGACCGGCCAGGTGCGCTGGGTGCAGCAGTTCGTGCACCACGACCTGTGGGACATGGATTCGCCGGCCCAGCCCGTGCTGCTGGATCTCGATCTGGCCAAGGGCCGCACCCCGGCCATCGTGGTGCCGACCAAGCAGGGCGATGTCTATGTGCTGGACCGCCGCGACGGCAGCCCGGTGCATGCCATCACCGAACGCGCCGCGCCGCAGGGCACGGAGATTGCGGGCCAGACCGTGGCCGCGACGCAGCCGACATCGGCCCTGAGCTTCGAGCCGCCGCAGCTGCGCGAATCGGACATGTGGGGCGCCAGCCTGATCGATCAGATGATGTGCCGCATCGCGTTCAAGAAGCTGCGCTATGAAGGTCGCTACACGCCGCCGTCGCTGCAGGGCTCGCTGGTCTATCCGGGCAACTTCGGTGTCTTCAACTGGGGCAGCGTGGCGGTCGATCCGCAGCGCCAGGTGATGTTCGGCATGCCGACCTATCTGGCCTTTGTCTCGACGCTGGTGCCGCAGGAGCAGGTGCGAGGTCAGCAGATCAATGCCGGCGAGCAGGGTTTGAACGCCAATGTAGGCGCCGACTATGGCGTCAGGATGCATCCCTTCCTCTCGCCAATTGGCGTGCCTTGCCAGGTGCCGCCATGGGGCACGGTGGCCGGCGCCGACCTGCGCACCGGCAAGATCGCCTACCAGTATCGCAACGGCACGATACGCGACCTGTCGCCCGTGCCGCTGCCGGTGCGCATCGGCGTGCCCGGCATCGGCGGCCCGCTGCTGACCGCCAGCGGCGTGGCCTTCCTGGGCGCTGCCGTCGACAACAACTTCCGCGCCTATGACGTGGCCAGCGGCAAGATCCTCTGGGATGTGCGCATTCCGGCCGGCGGCCAGGCCACGCCCATGAGCTACCTCAACAGCCAGGGTGAGCAGATGGTGGTGCTGGTGGCCGGGGGCCACGGCTCGATCGGCACCAAGGCCGGCGACTACGTCGTCGCCTACAAGCTCAAGAAGTAAGCGCCGCAGGCACGGGATCGGGCCTGCTCTCTTCAGAACGCCATGGGCACCGTACAGGTCTCATGGCGTTTTTTCATGGGCTCAGCCCAGCTTGCGGCTGGCGTCGGTGACCAGCCGGATCGCGGGCAGCAGCTTGGCGGCCTGCTCGGGGCGGTCCAGCGCGTACTCGAGGTTGCGGCAGGCAATTTCGACATGCTCCTCGCCCAGCGCCTGGGCACGCGTGCCCTGGCCGCGCTCTATGGCCTGCACCAGGCTGTGGTGCTGCTGGTGGGCCAGCTGCATCCAGTAGGTACCTTCGGCAATCGACGACTGCATGGGCAGCATCGCGCTGGGCGCGGCGAACGGCAGCGAGTTGAGCCGCTCCATGAGCCGACCTATCGAGGCGTTGCCGCAGCCTTCGAGAATCAGCGTGTGCAGTCTTGCGTTCATATCGGCATAGGCCGCGTAGTCGTCGAGCTCCATCTGCGGCTTGCGCACGGCCTTGTCGCCTTCATCAAGGCAGTCCTGCAGCGCGCGCAGCAGCGAGCGTGACGCGCCCTGTTCGGCGAGCGTGCGCGCGGCAAATCCTTCGAGCACGCCGCGCGAGCGGATGGCATCGACCACATCCTTGGCGGTATAGCCGCGCATCTGGTAGCCGCCCGAGACGCAGGGCTCGATCAGGCCTTCGTATTCCAGCGTGCCCAGCGCCAGGCGTACGGGCGTGCGTGAAGTCTGCAGGCGCTCGGCCAGCGGGATCTCGGCGAGGCGTTCTCCGGGGCCGAACACGCCCTTGAGGATCAGGTCCCGCAACTGGAGCAGCACGCGAGCTTGCTGGGATTCGATCGGACTTTGCATGGCGTTCTCCTTGGGTGCCGCAGTGTGCCATAGCGAAACACAGGCCTCTTGCGGGTCGTGTTTTTAATTGCATGCAATCAAGTGCAGTTTTTCTGGTTAACCCTGTTGAATGCCTTGTTCCAGTGCCTTAAATTCCGTCCGGTGCCACAAAAAGTGGCATTAAAGCCCCATTTTGGTGAATCTTGAGATGCGGCAACAGACGTTTTCAGATGGTGTGCATGCAGTACAGAGAAGTGTCGATGATATGGCACGTCAATTGCATGCAGTCGGATGCATACAGGCAGAAAGGTGAATCCCCATGATCAGTGCAGAACAAAACGATTTCATGACCCGCGTCGGAACCCAGGCGCCCGCAGGCCAGCTGCTGCGCCGCTATTGGCAGCCCGTGGCGCTGGTCGATGAACTGGCGGGCGAGCGGCCGGTGCGCGCCGTGCGCCTGATGGGCCAGGACTTCGTGCTGTTCCGCGACGAGCAGGGCCAGTTGGGCATGCTTGACCGCGACTGCCCGCACCGCGGCGCCGACCTGGCCTATGGCCGGCTTGAAAACGGCGGGCTGCGCTGCCCTTTCCATGGCTGGCTGTTCGATGCCAAGGGTCAGTGCCTTGAAACCCCGGCCGAGCCCGTGACCAGCAAGCTGTGCTCGCGCATTCGCCAGAGCGCCTACTCTGTGGTCGAGCGCAGCGGCATCATCTTTGCCTATATCGGCAGCGGCGAGCCACCTGCCTTTCCCGAGTTCGACTGCTTTGTCGCGCCGGGCACGCACACCTTTGCGTTCAAGGGCCTGTTTGAATGCAATTGGCTGCAGGCGCTTGAGGTCGGCATAGACCCCGCGCATGCTTCCTATCTGCACCGCTTCTTTGAGGACGAGGACACGTCCGAAAGCTATGGCAAGCAGTTCCGTGGTGCCTCGGCCGACTCGAAGATGCCGATCACCAAGGTGCTGCGCGAATACGACCGCCCGACCATCGAAGTGCAGCCCGTCGATTTCGGCCTGCGCCTGACGACGCTGCGCGAACTCGACGCCGCCCAGACGCATGTGCGCGTGACCAATGTAGTGTTCCCCCAGGCCTTCGTGATTCCGATGAGCGCCGAGATGACCATCTCGCAGTGGCATGTGCCCGTCGATGACGAGAACTGCTATTGGTATGCGATCTTCACGAGCTTCACCGGCCCCGTCGACAAGCAGCAGATGCGCGACCAGCGGCTCGAGCTCTACGAATTGCCCGACTACACCTCGCGCAAGAACAAGCGCAACAACTACGGCTACAGCGTCGCCGAGCAGCATTCGCAGACCTATACCGGCATGGGCATGGACATCAACGTGCACGACCAGTGGGCGATCGAGTCGCAGGGCCCTATCCAGGACCGCACGCGCGAACACCTGGGTACGACCGACAAGGGCATCGTTGCCTTTCGCCGCATGCTGGTGAAGGCGATTGAGAGCACCCAGGCCGGCACGGGCGAGATTCCGCTGCAGATCACCGCCGAACAGGCCAGCGCCTTCAGCGGCCCGCCGTCGATCGACGGCATCAGCGCCACCAGCGACGCCGGCAGCTACTGCGAAGACGCCGACCTCAAGCGCCGGCAGGGTTCTGACTGGGCCAGCGCACGTTTGCAGACCAACTAGGACACCGCGCCATGGCGAGTTTTGTCAACCGATTCGGCCTGTTCACGGCCGAGCAGGAGCTTCGCGCACGCGAAGTGGCCAAGCGCATTGTCAGCGAGCAACTGGAGCTGGTGCGGTTTGCGTTTGCCGACCAGCACGGCGTGCTGCGCGGCAAGACCCTCGTGGCCAGCGAGGCCATTGCGGCGCTGCATTCGGGCGTCAATATGACCAGCACGCTGCTGGCCAAGGACACCTCGCACAAGACGGTGTTCCCGGTGTTCAGCGCGGGTGGCGGTTTCGACTTCGCGGGCATGCAGGGCGGGGCCGACTTCACCATGGTGGCCGACCCGGAAACCTTCCGCGTGCTGCCCTGGGCGCGCAAGACCGGCTGGCTGCTGTGCGACACCTATATGGCCGACGGCACGCCGTCGCCGCTGGGCACGCGCCAGATCCTGCAGCGCGCGGTGGGCGAACTTGCGGCACTCGGCTATGACTTCGTCGCCGGCCTCGAAGTCGAATTCCATGTGTTCCGCGTCGAAGAGCAGAACATGGCGCTCGCGCAGTCGGGCCAGCCCGGCCAGCCGCCGGGCGTGAGCCTGCTGTCGCATGGCTACCAGTACCTGACCGAACACCGCTACGACAGCCTCGACAGCACCATGGAGCTGCTGCGCTCCACGCTGGTGGCACTGGGCCTGCCGCTGCGCTCGCTCGAAGTCGAGATGGGCCCCAGCCAGCTCGAGCTGACGTTCGGCCCCACGGTGGGCGTGATGCCGGCCGACCTGATGATGCTGCTGCGCAGCGCCGTCAAGCAGGTCTGCGCGCGCAACGGCCTGCATGCGACCTTCATGTGCCGCCCGCGCATTCCCAATGTGTGTTCCAGCGGCTGGCATCTGCACCAGTCGCTACAGACGCGCGGCTCGGGGCGCAATGCGTTCATGCCCGAGGAGGCCGGCCAGGTGCTGAGCCCGCTGGGCATGCATTACCTCGGCGGCCTGCTGGAACACGGCGCGGCGTCGACGCTGCTCGCGAGCCCGACGATCAACGGCTACCGGCGCTTTCGCGCCCACTCGCTGGCGCCGGACCGCGCGGCCTGGGGGCGCGACAACCGCGGCGCGATGCTGCGCGTGCTCGGCGGTGTGGGCGACAAGGGCAGCCGCATCGAGAACCGTGTGGGCGAGCCCACGGCCAATCCGTATCTCTACCTGGCGTCGCAGGTGTTCTCGGGCATAGACGGCATTTGCCGCCAGCTCGACCCCGGTGCCTCGGCCGACGTGCCTTACGAGACCGCGGCCGAACGCCTGCCGCGCTCGCTGTCCGACGCGATGGCGCGGCTCAAGAGCGATGCCTATCTGTGCGAACGCATGGGCGAGCGCTTCGTGAACTACTACTGCCATATCAAGCAAGCCGAAATCGATCGCTTCAACCTCGAAGTCAGCGAGTGGGAGCACCGCGAGTACTTCGATCTTTTCTGAGTTCCATCCATGCCAGCCATTCACTACCTTCTGCAAGACGGCAGCACCCGCACCATAGACGCGCCCATAGGGCGCAGCGTGATGGAGGTTGCTATTCTCAACAACGTGCGCGGCATAGACGCCGAATGCGGCGGCTGCTGCTCCTGCGCCACCTGCCATGTCTATGTCGACGAGGCCTTCCTCGCCCGCCTGCCCGCGCCCGACGAGATGGAGGAGGAGTTGCTCGACGGCGTGGCCAGCGAGCGCCGCAGCGGCAGCCGCCTGAGCTGCCAGATCGTCATTGACGCCGCACTGGACGGGCTGACCGTGCAGGTGCCGGCAAGCCAGTCCTGAGCACGCCATGACTGCCGGCTTGCTCATCATCGGCGCCTCCTACGCGGGCATGCAGGTCGCGGATGCGGCGCGCGCCAAAGGCTATGCGGGGCCGATCACGCTGCTGGGCGACGAAGCCGCCGCCCCCTACCAGCGCCCGCCGCTGTCCAAGGGCCTGCTCCTGGGCAAGCAGACGCCCGAAGGCCTGACAATCCGCGCGCCAGCCTACTTCGACGAGCAGCGCATCACGCTGCGCCTGCAGGTGCGCGCTGAATCCATTGACCGCGCCGCGCGCCGCATCACGCTCCACAACGGCGAGGTGCTTGCCTATGAATGGCTGGTGCTCGCCACCGGTGCGCGCAGCCGCCCGCTCGCGGTGCCGGGCGCCGATCTGCCGGGCGTGTACGGCCTGCGCAGCCTCGACGACGCGCTGGCCATCGATGCGATGGCGCGCAGCGCGCGCCGGGTGTGCGTGATCGGCGGCGGATTCATCGGCCTCGAGACCGCGAGCGCGCTGCGCACGCGCGGCCTGGAAGTCGAGGTGATTGAGGCCGGGCCGCGGCTGCTGGGCCGTGTCGTTCCGCCGGAAATCTCGGACTATTTCGCGCGCCTGCATGCGGAGCAGGGCGTGCAGCTGCATTGCGGCGTCGGTGTCGAAGCACTGCAGGCCGGGGCCGATGGCCGCGTGGCTGCGGTCGTGCTTGCCGGCGGCCTGACCCTGGCCTGCGATGCCGTGGTGGTGGGCATTGGCGTGCTGGCCAACGACGAACTTGCCCAGGCCGCGGGCCTGCCCTGCGACCAGGGCGTGCTGGTTGATGCCTGCGGGCGCACGCCCGATTCCCGGGTGCTGGCCGCGGGCGACTGCGCGCGCTTTCCCAACCCCCATGGCGCCGATCCCGCGCAGCCGCTGCGCCTCGAATCGATACAGGCGGCAAACGATCTGGCGCGCGCCGCAGCCAGCGTGATCGCGGGCCGGCCCGAGCCCTGCAAGGCCGTCCCCTGGTTCTGGAGCGACCAGTGCGCGAGCAAGCTGCAGATTGCGGGCCTGGGCCTGCCCGGCGACCTGCGCGTGCTGCGCGGCAGCCCCGATGAAGGGCGTTTCAGCCTCTTCCTGCTGCGCTCCGGCCGCGTGGTATGCGTGCACAGCGTCAACCGCCCGGCCGAGCATCTGCTGGCACGGAAGTTGATTGAGTCCCGGGTGCAGGCGAGTGCGGCGGCGCTTGCCGACCCGGATTTCGCGCTCAAGACCCTGCTTGATCAGCCCGGCGCCGTCGGGCCGGCCTGACGGCCCTGCTTTCTCCCTTGCCTTCACGACCATAGAAAGAAAGACCCATGAAAGTCCCTCGTTTCATCGCAGCGCTGTCGCTGCTCGGCATGGCCTGCGCGGCCTCGGCGCAGACCAGCGACACCGTGCGCGTCGGAATGATCGCCACCTACTCGGGCCCCTATGCGGATTACGGGCGGCAGTTCGACGCCGGCGTGGCGCTGTACCTCAAGGAAAGCGGTGGTCTGCTGGGCGGCAAGAAGGCGGAGATCATCAAGAAGGACACGGCTGGCCCCGCGCCCGATGCGAGCAAGCGCATCGCGCAGGAGCTGATCGTGCGCGACAAGGTGCAGTTCATCACGGGCCTGGACTTCAGCCCCAACGCCTATGCGATTGCGCCGCTCGTGACCCAGGCGAAGATTCCCACGCTGGTGATGAACGCCTCGTCGTCGGCAATCACCAGCAGCTCGCCGTACATCGCGCGCGTGTCGTTCACGGTGCAGCAGGTGTCGGACCCGATGGCGCGCTGGATGCTGCGCAACAACGTCAACGAGGCCTATACCGTGGTCGCCGACTACGCTTCGGGCACCGACGCCTACACCGCGTTCGAGAAGGCGTTTGTCGCCGGCGGCGGCAAGATCGTGGGCAGCGTGCGCACGCCGATGAACAACCCCGATTTCTCGGCCTATGTGCAGCGCATCAAGGACGCCAAGCCCAAGGCGGTGTTCTTCTTCTTTCCCTCGGGCGTGATGCCTCCGGCCTTTCTCAAGGTCTGGAAGGAGCGCGGCATGGCCGAAGCCGGCGTCCAGCTGTTCGCCACGGGCGAAGCCACCGATGACAGCTACATGGACGTGACCGGCGACGTCGCCAAGGACCTGATCACCAGCCACCACTATTCCTACGACCATCCGTCGGCCAAGAACCGCAAGTTCGTCGCCGATTTCGAGAAGGAATTTGGCACCAAGATGCGCCCCAGCTACTTCGCCGTGGCGGCCTACGACGCGATGTCGGCAATGGACCAGGCGCTGAAGAAGACCGGCGGCAACGTGGGCGGCGACGCGGTGATGGCCGCGCTCAAGGGCCTGCAGCTCGAGAGCCCGCGCGGCCCCATCGAGATCGACGCGCAGACGCGCGACATCGTGCAGACCGTCTACATCCGCAAGGCCGAACTCAAGAACGGCAAGTGGGTCAATGTCGAGTTCGACAAGGTCGAGCGCGTCAAGGATCCGGCCAAGGAAGCCAAGTAATCCACGGCGCGTGAACGCCTGCTGCGCGTGCGCCCAGAAGGGGCACGGTGGCGGCGTGCGCCTGGCGGTTCAGAGGGGCGAAAGCCACCCAGCAAATCGCAGATTTGCGGTTGAGACCAGGCGCGGTGCCGCAGACAGTGCGAACAGCACGGCAAGGCAGCACAACGACGTGCTCGTCCCTCACAATCAAAGGAGGCCCCATGGGCATCGTGATATTTGACGGCGTGGCCTACGGCATGCTGTTGTTCCTCATCGCCGTGGGTCTGTCGATCACCATGGGCCTGATGAATTTCGTCAACCTCGCCCATGGCGCGTTTGCCATGGCGGGCGGCTATGCGGCGGCCGTGGCGATGAACAGCTATGGCTGGGGCTTCTTTCCCGCGCTGGCGCTGAGCTTCGTCGCGGCGGCGCTGGTCGGCGGTCTGCTCGAGGTGCTGCTCTACCGGCGGCTGTACCGCTCCCATCCGCTGGACCAGGTGCTGCTGTCGATTGGCCTGGTGTTCGTGTCGATCGCCTCGTTCACCTACTTCTTCGGTCCGTCCATGCAGCCGTTCACGCTGCCTGCGCTGCTGACCGGCCAGGTCGCGCTGGCGGGCATGGAAGTCGGCCGCTACCGGCTGTTCCTGATCGTCTGCGGCGTGCTGGTGCTGGGCGCGCTGCTGCTGCTGCTCAACAAGACGCGATTCGGCGCAATGGTGCGAGCGTCCGTCGACAACCAGCGCGTGGCGCGCGGCACGGGTATTCCGGTGCAGCGGCTGTTCTTCGCGACCTTCGTGCTCGGCTGCGGCCTCGCGGGGCTGGGGGGCGCTCTGAGTCTGGGCATGCTGGGTCTCGAGCCTACGTTTCCGCTCAAGTACCTGGTGCTGTTCCTGATTGTGGTCTGCGTAGGCGGCGCGGGCACCGTGATCGGGCCGTTCGTCGCGGCCCTGGTGGTGGGCGTGGTCGACATGGCAGGCAAGTACTATCTGCCCGAAGCCGGCGCCTTCCTGATCTATGTCTTCATGGTCGTGACGCTGCTGCTGCGCCCGCATGGCCTGATCCCGCGCAAAGGTCTCTGACATGTTTCCCATTTCCCTTTCCGCACGCCGGCTGCCCTGGGCCGAGACGGCATTCTGGCTGCTGCTGGCCAGCGGCTTCTTCCTGCTGCCCGAGCATCTGACGCTGCTGAGCCAGATCCTCATCATGGGCTTGTTCGCGGTGTCTCTCGACATGGCGCTGGGCTACGCGGGCATTCTCACGGTGGGCCATGCGGCGTTCTTCGGTGTGGGCGCCTACGCGGCCGGCCTCTGGGCCAAGCATGCCTGGGCCGAGCCGTTCTCGGGCCTACTGCTGGCGCTGCTGGTCTGCGCGACGCTGGGCTATCTGCTGAGCTATCTGGTGGTGCGCGGCGCCGACCTGACACGGCTGATGATCACCATCGGCGTGTGCATGTTGCTCGGCGAACTTGCCAACCGGCTGGTGAGCATCACGGGCGGCACCGACGGCCTGCAGGGCATCACCATGGCGCCCGTGCTGGGTCTGTTCGAGTTCGATCTCTACGGCCGCACCGGCTTTGTCTACACCTTCGTGATGGTGCTGCTGGTGTTCTGCGTGGCGCGGCGCATCCTGCGCTCGCCGTTCGGGTTGGCGCTGCGCGGCATCCACGACAGCAGCAAGCGCATGCAGGCCATAGGCTCGCCCGTAGCCGCGCGTCTGCGCATGGCCTACTGCTTCTCAGCGGCGATTGCCGGCCTGGCAGGCGCGCTGATGGCGCAGTCTACGCAGTTCGTCGGCATCGAATCGCTGGGCATCAACCGTTCGGCGGAAATCCTCATCATTCTGGTGCTGGGCGGCGCGGGCCGGCTCTATGGCGGGCTGCTGGGAGCCATCGTCTACATGGTGGTGCATGACTGGTTTGCCGACATGAATCCCGAGTACTGGATGTTCTGGATAGGCTGCTTCCTGATTGCCGTGGTGATGCTGGGCGGCGGCGGCCTGATGGGCATGCTCGCACGCATTTTCAAAGTGGAGAAGGCACGATGAGCAGACCCCATTCCTCCACACTGACGACCGAAGGCCTGGGCATTCGCTTTGGTGCATTCCAGGCGGTCGGCGATGTTTCGCTGACGCTGGAGCCCGGCGCGCGCCAGGCGCTGATAGGCCCGAACGGTGCGGGCAAGACCACGCTGATCAATTTGTTGACCGGCGTCTACCAGCCGACCAGCGGCCGCATCTACCTCGACGGCCAGGACATCACCGACCTGCGCTGCGATCAGCGCGCGCGACTGGGACTGGTGCGCACCTTCCAGATCAACACGCTGTTTCCCAGCCTCACGCCGCTTGAATCCGTGGTGCTCGCTATCTGCGAGCGCGAAGGCCTGGGCGCCTGCTGGTGGAAGCCGGTCAAGCGCCTGACGCAGGTGCATGACGAAGCGCATGCCATCCTGCAGCGCCTGCGCCTCGATGCGCTGGCCGACGTGCGGGTGGACACGCTGGCCTATGGCAAGCAGCGGCTGCTGGAGATCGCGCTGGCCATGGCCGCCAAGCCGCGCATTTTGCTGCTCGACGAACCCGCGGCCGGCGTCCCCCAGGGCGAGAGCTGCGAGCTGTTCGAAGTTGTCGCCGAGCTGCCGGCCGACATCGGCGTGCTGTTCATCGAACACGACATGAACCTGGTGTTTCGTTTTGCGCGCCGCATCTCGGTGCTGGTCGCGGGGCAGATCCTGATGGAAGGCTCGGCCGCCGAAGTCGGCGCCGATGCGCGGGTGCGCGAGGTCTACCTGGGCAACAGCACCCGCATTGGAGGACAGCATGGCTGAATTTCTCGCATTCGAAGGCGTGAGCGCGGGCTACGGCGAAGCCGTGGTGCTCGATCGCCTGGGCTTTTCTCTGGCCGAAGGCACAAGTCTGGCCATCCTTGGACGCAACGGCGTGGGCAAGTCGACGCTGATCGAGACGCTGATGGGCAATACCTGCGTCATGGCGGGTCGGGTTCTGTGGAAGGGTCGCGACATTACACGCATGCCCTCGCACCAGCGCGTGCACGCGGGCCTGGGATGGGTGCCGCAGGAGCGCGAAGTATTTCCCTCGTTGACCGTCGAGGAGAACCTCACTGTGGTGGCGCGCAAGGGCGCGTGGAATTTGCAGCGCGTGTACGCGCTGTTTCCACGGCTCAAGGAGCGTCGCGGTAACTACGGTAATCAGCTGTCGGGCGGCGAGCAGCAGATGCTGGCTGTGGGCCGGGCGCTGATGACCAATCCGCAACTGCTGCTGCTCGACGAGCCCATGGAGGGCCTGGCGCCGATCATCGTCGAGGAGCTGGCTGCAGCCATTCGTCAGATGTGCGCGCAGGAAGGGCTGGCATCGGTGGTCGTCGAGCAGCACCCGGTGCTGACGCTGGCGATGACCGAAGAAGTCATCGTGCTCGAGCGCGGCGTGGTCGTGCACCAGGGCGCGAGCCGGGCGCTGGCCGCAGACCCCGCGCTACTCGATTGTCTGCTGGGGGTGACGCTGGCCGAAAGCAATGCCGTCGCGGCCTGAGCCGCTCCCCGAATTCATCCACACGCGCTGCGCGCAAGGAATCCTTCATGAAACATTTCAACCGCCGCCTGGCAATCGCCACAGTCTGCGCTTTCGGCGCCTTGCAAGCCGTGCCTGCCTTGGCACAGGAAACCGTCAAGGTCGGCCTGGTGGCCGAGATGTCGGGCCCGTTTGCCGACTTTGGCCGGCAGATGGAGGCCGGCATCAAGCTCTACCAAAAGCAGCACGGCGACACCGTTGCCGGCAAGAAGGTGGTGGTGATCACCAAGGACGTGGGCGGGCCCAACCCCGAGCTGGCCAAGCGCCTCGCGACCGAACTGATCGTGCGCGAAAAGGTGCAGCTGCTGGCCGGCTTCGGCTTCACGCCCAACGCACTGTCGGTCGCGCCGCTGGCCACCCAGGCCAAGGTGCCGATGCTGGTGATGAACGCTGCGTCCTCGGGGCTCACGGCCAAGTCGCCCTACATGCTGCGCACGTCATTCGGCTACGACCAGATCGTGCCGCCGATCGCGCAGTGGGCGCGCAAGGAAGGCGTGCGCAAGGCCTATGTGCTGGTCGCCGACTACGCGCCGGGCCATGACGCCGAAGCCGCTTTCATCCAGGCCTTCAAGGCCGCGGGCGGAGAGATCGTCGGCACGGTACGCACGCCGGTGATGACTGTGGATTTCGCGCCCTACATCCAGCGCATCAAGGACACCCAGCCCGATGCGCTGTTCACTTTCGTCAACGCGGGCGACGTGGCGCCGGCGCTGATGAAGGAGTTCCGCGACAAAGGTCTGCACGACGCGGGCATACGCCTGATCGGCACGGGCGACATCGTGTTCGAGTCGGCGCTGGACGCGATAGGCGACAAGGCGCTGGGTGTGGTCACTTCCTATCCCTATTCGATGCGCCATGCGTCGGCGCTGAACGCCCAGTTCGTCGCCGGTTTCCAGCAGCAGGCACCGGCGACAAGCAGCCGCCCGACCATCATGGCGGTATCAGCCTATGACGGCATGGCCGCTCTCTACGAGGCGCTGAGGAAGACCGGCGGAAAGGCAGACGGTGCCACGCTGATGGCGGCATTCAAGGACCTGGCCTGGGAAAGCCCGCGCGGCCCGGTGCGGCTTGATGCGCAGACGCGCGACATTGTGCAGACCAACTACATCCGCCGCTACGAGAAAGTCGGCGCCGAGTTTGGCAACACGGAAATCAGCAAGGTCGGGCCGTGAGCGCTGCGCATACGCCAGCGGGCCTCGCGGCGCTGTCGGCGCGCGCCATGGTCGCGGGCTACCGCGATGGCGCGTTCACGCCGCTGCAGGTGCTGGCGGCGGTGCGCGCGGCGGTAGGCGCCGACGCGTTCAACGCATTCACGTTCATTGACGACGCCGGCGCGCTGCGCGCTGCGCAGGCCGCGACCGAACGCTGGCAGCGCGGCCAGCCCCTGGGCCCGCTTGACGGCGTGCCGGTGACGATCAAGGACCTGGTCACGGTTGCGGGCTGGCCCATACGACGCGGCAGCGTGCTGTTTCCTCCGGCCCCTTCGGCCGAGGATGCGCCCGTGGTCGGGCATCTGCGCCGGGGCGGCGTCGTGCTGCTGGGCAAGACCACGACCACCGAGATGGGCAGTGCCATTCATGGCGACAGCCCGGTCCATGGCCGCACTCTGCATCCGCTGGCTCCGGAGCGCTGCATAGGCGGGTCGAGCTGCGGCGCGGCGGCCCAGCTCGCGGCCGGCTGGGCACCGCTGGCGCTGGGCAGCGATGCGGGCGGCTCGGTGCGCATTCCGGCATCTTATGCCGGCCTGGTGGCGTTCAAGCCCAGCTTCGGCAATATTCCCATGGGACCGGCCAGCGCCTTCGCGGAGTTCGCCCACCTGGGCCCGATGGCGCGCAACGTGGGCGATGTCGCGCTGGCGATGCAGGTCATGGGCCAGCCCGACGCGGGTGACCCTGCCTCGCTTTATGCGCGCGGCGCGGACCTGCCCGCGCTGTCCGCGCAATCGGGCGTGCTGCGTCTGGGCCACTGTCTGCAGATCGGAGCCGATGCAGGACTCGACCCGGCAATTGCGCCCGCAATGCAGGCGTTGGTTGCACAGCTTGGCGGCCGCATCTGGCAGGGCCGGCGGCTGGAACTCGTGGCCGTCGATCTCGCCCATCTGCAACTCGCTGATGCGCTCTGGCAGGTGTGGTGCGCGCGCGTGGTCGAGGCCTGCCTGCATCTGACGCCTGAGCAGGTGCGGCAACTGGGACCCGACATGCAGAGCCAGCGCGCGCAGGGCCTGACGCAGACCGGCGTGCAGCAGGCCCAGGCGCGGCGCACGCTGCGCGAAGGCGCGCAGCGCCTGCACACGCTGTTTGCCGATCTGGATCTGCTGCTCACGCCGGCAACGCCCGGCGTTGCACCCCGGGCTGGGGACTTCCTGCACGACGCCCACCCCGACGCCGCGGCGCTGCGCGCCAGCGGCAACTGGCTTGCGGCGACGCCGTTCTCGCACCCGTTCAATCTGACCCAGCAACCCGCGCTTGGTCTGCCCTGGACTCACAATGCACAGGGCCTGCCGTTCGGGCTTCAGGTCGTGGGCCGGCGCCATGCCGATGCGCTGGTGCTTGACTTTGGCGCTGCGCTCGAACAGTGGCTGCAGGAGGCAGAATCATGAAACCCGTGGGAATATTTCAGCACACCGAAGTCGGCGCGCCCGGCAATATTCCCGAGCTGCTAGCCGAGCTGGGCATCGCCACGCGCGTGCTGCGCATCCTCGACGGCGAGCCCGTGCCGCAGGACCCACAGGTCTTTTCGGGCCTGGTGTTCATGGGCGGCTACATGAGCGTGCACGACGACCTGCCGTGGATTGCGCAGGAACTCGCGCTGATACGCCGCGCGGTCGCGCTGGGCATCCCGGTGATCGGCCACTGCCTGGGCAGCCAGCTGCTGGCGACCGCCCTGGGCGCCGAGGTCACACGCGCCGAACGCAGTGAAATCGGCTGGTCCCAAATCCGGCTCGAACCCACGGCGCTGGCGCAGGAGTGGTTTGGCCAGCCCGCGGGGCAGGCGCTGCTGACGTTCCAATGGCATGGCGATACCTTCGGCATTCCACCCGGCGCCGAGCGTATCGCGCGCAGTGCCCATTGCAGCAACCAGGCGTTTGTCGCCGACGGCCGGCATCTGGCCATTCAGTCGCACCTGGAGATGACACCGCACCTCGTGGCCTTGAGCGTGGAGCGCAATGGCGCGCAAATGGAGCGCCAGGAAGCCGCAGGCAATCCCGCCTGCAGCCCGCGCGCCGAAGTGCTCTATGACCTGGCGGCGCGCACTGACGAGATGCGCGCCAGCCTCAAGGGCCTGTACCAGCGCTGGATCCAGGGCCTGCAGGTCTGAGCGCGCTCAGCGCGGGCTGTGCGGTGGAATCCAGCGCGCCATCATGGCCGCGGCCGTGAAGGCAAACATGCCGGTGGCCGCCACGCCCACGGACAGCGACACCGCGGCGGCCAGCAGCGCGACCAGGGCCGGACCGGCCGTGGAGCCGACATCGGCCATGAAGCGCCAGGCGCCAAGGAAGTAGGCGCGGCCGTGGGGCGGCGCATGGTCGGCGCCCAGCGTCATGATCAGGCCCGAGCCAATGCCGTTGGCAAAGCCTATGGCCATGGCGGCAATCAGCAGGCTCACAAAACCGGTGGTGAACGGCACCAGCATCAGCGCCAGTCCCATGATGATCATCGAAGGCATGGCGACCCAGCGCCGGCCCTTGAGGTCCATGACCTTGCCCGCGGGGTAGAACAGCAGCATCTCTATGCCGCCGGCCAGGCCGTAGATCAGCGATGCCGCGGCGGGGGCCAGCAGCAGGTGGTCGGCCCACAGCGGCAGCACCGCCTGGCGCGAGGCGCGCACCGCGCTGACCAGCAGGATGGCAAAACCCAGCGTCAGGAACACGCGGCGGTGGCCCTTGAGAATCGACAGCCAGCTGGTGCTGCCGCCCGCCTGCCCGGCGGGCAGCGCGGGCTCGGGCAGATCGGGAACGCGCATGCCGATCAGCGAGGCGCAGCTCACGCCCGCGATGCCTATCCAGAACGCCGCAGCCATGCCATAGGCATGGACCACGGTCGCGGCCAGGAAAGGCCCGACAAACAGGCCTATGCGCATCACGCCGCCCAGCGTCGACAGCGCGCGCGCGCGATAACCCGCGGGCACGGCGGCGGTGAGATAGCTCTGGCGCGCAATGTTGTAGACCGACTGCGACATGCCGACCATGAAGCAGCCCAGCGCAAACAGTTCGAGCCTGTGGGTCTGCAGGCACAGCAGCATGCCGGCCGCGCTCCAGAAGCCGGCGGCAATGATGGCCCCGCGCTCGCCCCAGCGCATGGTGATGACCGAGGCGGGAATGTTGTTGAGCAGCGAGCCCAGGCCCAGCAGCGTGACCATCAGCGCGGCCATGGGAATGCTGGCGCCGAGTTCGCGCGCCATCAGCGGAATCATGGGCAGGATCGCGCCTTCGCCTATGCCGAACATCAGCGAGGGGCCAAAGGCGGGCAGCGCAATCTTGCGCAGCGAGAAGGGATCGGCGGAACCAGGAAGATCGTCGGTGGGCGGCATGCGGCAGAGCAAAGGAAGTGGCGGGCCGGGCACCTGCCTGAGCCTTGGATACTACCTTTTAGCGCTGCCGGCTGCATGGGTCCAGACATGAAAAAACCTCCCGCTGCTTGCGCAGGGGAGGTTTCGTGGCAGCGGTGGACAAGCCACCACTTCCGAGTCAGCCGAGACTGATCAGGCGCCCAGCTTGAGCGAACCCTTCATGATGCCGGCGTGGCCGGGGAACGAGCAAAAGAAGCTGTAGTCGGTGCCGGCCTTGATCTTGGCAACGGGCAATTCAATGGTGGTGCTTTCGCCGCCGCCGATGACCTTGGTGTGGGCGATCACGCGGGCGTCGTCCTTCTTGACGAAGTCGGATGCAGCGCCAGCCTTCATGCCGTCGGCATTGACTGCCGTGAGGTCGGCGGCCGTGGTCACGACCAGGTTGTGGCCCATGGCGGTCTTGGGCATCTTGCCCGTGTGCTTCAGGGTCAGGGCAAAGTTCTTGCATTCCTTGGGCACGGTGATGCTCTTGGTGTTGAATTGCATCATGTCGTTGGCTTCAACGGTGAGAGCACAGTCAGCAGCAAAAGCGGGAGCAGCAGCGCAAGCGCTCAGAGCCAGGGCAGCGAGAATTTTCTTCATGATCAGATTCCTAAGTGTGTATGGACGTCCAAGTACCGAACCACGGTGCGGATGGGGCCTAACCAGACATGGTGACCGCAAGCCGCCCTTTGGGTTTAGGTAATAACCCTAGTGTAGACAGAAGCGTCCGACTGCCTGCTGATTTACCGCAAAAAGCCTGCCGACCATGACGGTTTTGGCGGGCAATCCAAAGCCACGTTGCGCGCCTTGCAACTTTGCAGTCCCGCGCCGATCATTCCAGTCACTGCGTTTTTGCATGACATGGAGTGCACCCAATGACTTTCAATGCCTTGTGGGCCAGCCGGGAAGACGGCGCGATCAGCGTGGAACTGCGCCAGATCGACGACGCCCAGCTGATGGACGGCGACGTGACTGTGGACGTCGAATACTCGACGGTCAATTACAAGGACGGGCTGGCGATCACGGGCGCATCACCCGTGATCCGCACCTTCCCCATGATTCCAGGCATTGACTTCGCGGGCGTCGTGGCCGCGTCGCGCCACCCCGATTTCGCCCCCGGCGAGCGCGTGCTGCTCAACGGCTGGGAATTGAGCCAGACCCATTTTGGCGGCTATGCCCAGCGCGCACGCGTGCGCGGCGAATGGCTGGTCAAGGTGCCGGCGGCGTTCTCCACGCGCGATGCAATGGCGATTGGCACGGCGGGCTATACGGCAATGCTCAGCGTGCTGGCGCTTGAAAAGGGCGGGCTCACGCCCGAGCGCGGCGCCATCCTGGTCACGGGCGCGAGCGGCGGCGTGGGCTCGGTGGCCGTGGCACTGCTGTCGCAACTGGGCTATCGCGTGATTGCCTCGACGGGCCGGCCCGAGGAAACCTCCTATCTGCAGCGTCTGGGCGCCAGCGAAGTGATCGATAGGCGCACGCTGTCGGAGCCAGGCAAGCCCGTTGCCGCGCCGAAATGGGCCGGCGCCGTGGATTCGGTCGGCGGCCATACGCTGGTCAACGTGCTGGCGCAGACCGATTACCGCGGCGTGGTCACGAGCTGCGGCCTGGCGCAAAGCACCGACCTGCCGGGCTCGGTCCTGCCGTTCATCCTGCGCCATATCACGCTGGCCGGCATTGACTCGGTCAATGCGCCGCAATGGGCGCGCACCGAAGCCTGGCAGCGGCTGGCGCGCGACCTCGACCTGGCCAAGCTGGGCCAGGCCGAAACGCTGATCGGCCTGGCCGATGTGCCCGAGATCGCGCGCCGCATCCTGCACGGTCAGGTGCGCGGACGCACGGTGGTCGACGTCAACCGCTGAGTGCCCGGCGCCGCGCCAGCGCCCGGGCGATGCCGGCAAACAGTGCGCCCGCGACCAGCGCCGCCAGGTCGAACCCGGCCATGGCGGTGTCGTGCCCGGCCAGCGCCCGGCCCAGATGGTGGGCGCTGGTCAGCGCATTGAGCAGCGGCAGACCCGCGCACAGCGCCGCGGCCAGCAGCGCCTGCTCCTGCCACGCGCGCCGCGCAGGGCGCAGTGCGGCCCAGACAAACATCAGCAGCCAGGCCAGGAACAGCGTGTGCACTTCCCAGTCCGCGCGGCGGCCCAGGTCCAGGGGCAGCAGCCGGTTGGCCCAGAAATAGGCGGCAATGGCCACGGGCAGGCCGAGGATGATGGCGACGTTGAGCCGCTCCACCAGGCCCAGCCCCGCGTGGCGCTCACCGCGCTGGCGGCGCTTGACCGTCCACAGCACCATGCCGGTGGCAATCATGGCCGCGCCCAGCAGGCCCGACAGCGCATACAGCGCGCGCAGCACGGGCGGTGCGAACAGGCCTTCGTGCAGCCCCAGCAGCAGATCGCGAAACGCCTTGGGCGCGGATTGCCAGGCCGGGCGCTGCGCCAGGCGGGCGCCGCTCACGCCGTCGTAGACCAGGATGGGGGCCGCGCGCAGCGGGCCCGCGGCAAAGTCGCCGACGACCTGGACGCGCGCCTGGCCATCTTGCGGGGCCTGGATGTCGATGCTGGCAACGGAGGCCGCGCCCCATTGGGCGCGCACGTCCTGCAGCAGCTGCTCCAGCGGCACCAGCGCCGCCGGCCGGCCCGCAGCCTGGGCGGGCGCCAGCGGCGGGAACACCGCGTCGAGAAAGGCTTGCTGACCGCTCTTGCCCGCGCCATACCATGCGGCGGGAATCAGCGGCATCAGCGTGAACATCACGAAGATCAGGCCGGAGTAGGTGATCATCAGCTGGAACGGCAGCGACACGACGCTGGCCAGGTTGTGCGCGTCCAGCCAGGAGCGCTGGCCCCTGGATGGTCGGAAGGTGAAGAAGTCGGCAAAGATCTTGCGATGCACGATCATGCCCGTGACCAGCGCGATCAGCAGCACCAGGGTGGCCAGGCCGACAATCCATTCGCTGGCCGGCGCCGGCAGGTAGTGCAGCCGCCAGTGCAGCTGATAGAGCGTCTGCCCGCCGCCGGTGGCGCGCGTTGCAATGGGCTGCCCCGAGCCGGGGTCGAGATAGGCGGCGCCTGAGCCGGCCTCGCCCTGCCACGACACGCGCAGATAGGGCTCGTTGCGGTCAATGGGCAGCGTGATGCCCCAGCGCCGCGCGCCGCCCGCATGGCTCTGCAGGAAGGCCTGTGCCTGGCGCAGCGCGGGCTCGGGGGGCAGGGGATAGCGCGCGGCCGGCAGCTCGGGTCGCATCCAGCGGTCTATTCCGGTGTCGAGATAGCCCAGCGTGCCGGTGATGAACATGAAGTACAGCAGGCCGCCAAGCAGCAGGCCCAGCCAGGTGTGCAGCCAGGCCATTGCCGGGCGCAAGGGGCGGGTGAGGCGTGTCACAGCAGCGTCCAGGCGAGGCCGTGGCTCAGCAGCGCCGCGAGCACCGGCACGGCCCAGGCGAGCGACGCGCTGCGCGCTGCAAACGCCCAGACCACGGCGGCGGTATAGACCACGAAGCTCAGCTGCAGCGCGACCAGCGCCGCGTCGGCATGCGCCATCGCGCCCGGCGCCACCGGGGCGGCCAGGGCAACCAGGGCGACCAGGGCCACGGGCAGGGTGCTCGCGAGCGCGTAGCCGCCGGCAATGGCGGCCACGCAGCGCGAGGCCAGGCGCCAGCGCGCGCCGTTCATGCCAGGCGTCAGAAGTCCGCCGACAGCGACACCAGCAGGGTGCGCGGCGCGCCTATCGTCAGGCCTTCGCGCGCCGCGGACTGCCAGTAGTTCTTGCCCGCCACGTTCTCGATCGCGGCGCGGATGGTGACAGGCACGTTGCCGCTGACAAAGCGGTAGCGCGCGCCGATGTCGTAGCGCGTCCAGCCCGGAATCTGCTGGGTGTTGGCGACATCCACCTGCTGGCCGCTGGTGCGCAGCGCACGCGCGGTGAACGTCAGGCCGGGAACGAAGGAGGTGTCCCATTCGCCCGAAAGATTGAGCTGGAACCTGGGCGTGGCGGGAGCGCTGCGGCCGTCGTTCAGGCCGCCTTGGGTGCGCACCAGCTTGCCCTGGGTGTAGGCGGCGCCGGCCAGCAGGCGAATGCCGGCAGCGGCTTCGCCCTGGGTGATCAGTTCCACGCCGCGGTTGCGCTGCTCGCCGTCGACGCGATAGCGCAGCGTTGCCGGATCAAGGAAGCTGCTCGGGCGTTCGATCTGGAACACGCTCAGCGTGCTGGCAAAGCGGCCGAAGTCGTACTTGGCGCCAAGCTCGATCTGCTTGGCCTTGGCGGGCGCGAAGACTTCGCCGGCGTTGACCGCGCCCGAGGGCGCGGTCGGGCCCTGGCTCAGGCCTTCGATGTAGTTGCCGTACAGCGAGAACGCGTCCGTGGCCTTCACCACCAGCGCCGCGACCGGCGTCACCGCCGACTGGTCGTAGTGCGCGCTGCGGCTGCCGCTGGCGCTGTCAAAGGCCGAGGTCTCGACCTGCTGGTGGCGCGCGCCCAGCGTCAGCTGGATGCGCCGGTCGCTGGACGAAATGGTGTCGGCAATCGCCACGCTGCGCAGCTTGGTCTCGCTGACCTTGGGAATGCCGGGCGCGGCAACGATGTGCGGCTCGGCCATGCTGGCGGGAGCGTACAGGTTGGAGAAGAGGAACGCGCCGTTCTGGCGGCGCGTGCCCTGCTCGGAGTTCAGCGTGCTGACGCTGACCACCGCGGAATGATGCAAGGCCCCGGTATGGAATTCACCGCGCAGGCCGGCTTCGGCCGTCCGGGTGTCGACTTCCTCGTTGAGGCGCGTCGGCCGTCCGGCGATATTGCCCAGGCTGTCCTGCATCAGCCAGCTGGTCTGCAGGCTGCGGAAGTCGTACTGCATCGCGCCGATCGCGCCAAACGCGGTGACGCCCGGCGCGAGATCGACTTCGGCACGTGCCATGGCCGAGAGTTCCTTGGCTTTCCAGTAGGTCCACTCGGGCAGGAAATTGGTCTTGGCGTCGGGCGCGGGGCCAATCGGCGTGCCCGATTCGGGCGGGAACAGCAGGCCGCTGCGCGCATGCGTGAGGCGACTCTGGTAGCTCAGGTCGGCTTCCAGCCGCACGCGCTCGCCCTGGTAGTCGACGCCCAGCGCAAACGCGTCGAGCTTCTCGCGCGAATGGTCCACCGGTGTGTCGCCCGAGCGCTTGAGGGCGTTGGCGCGCAGGCCCCATTCCTTTTGTTTGCCAAAGCGTCGCGCGATGTCGAACTGAGCGCCGAACTGGCCGTCGTCTATGTACGAAAGCGTCACGCGGTTGAGCGGCTCGGCGCCGGCCCGCTTGGGCACCAGATTGATCGCGCCGCCGACCGAGCCCGCGGGCGCCATGCCGTTGAGCAGGGCGTTCGGGCCGCGCAGCACTTCGACGCGCTCGACGCCGATCAGCGAACTCGCGTTGCGCGGCGAGATGCCGTAGAGGCCGTTGAACGACACGTCGTAATTGAACAGCGTGAAGCCGCGGATGTTGAACTCGTCGCGGCCCGCGCCGCGCGAATAGGTGTTGCGCACCGAGGGGTCGTTGACCAGCACGTCGCCCAGGTTCTGTGCCTGCTGGTCCTCGATCAGCTGGGCCGTGTAGTGCGTGGCGCTGAACGGCGTGTCCAGCAGATCGCGGTTGCCCAGCAGGCCCAGGCGGCCGCCGCGCGCGACCTGGCCGCCCGCATAGGCCGCGGGCAGGCCGGTCGCGGAGTCGACGACCTGCACCACCGGCAGCGCCTGCAGGCCCGAACTGGCGGGGGCCGCGGGGCGCACGATGACCGAGGAGCCGTTGACCCTGGTCTCGAGGCCGCTGCCGGCCAGCAGCTGCGCCAGTGCCTGCTGCGTTGTCAGCCGACCGGAGATGGCCGGCGCGGTCTTGCCGGCCACCAGCGCCGGCGGAAAGCTCAGCTGCAGATTGGCAACGCGCGCCAGTTCATTGAGCGCCTGGGCCAGCGGCTGGGCCGGAATCGAGATCAGCGTGGCGCCGGCGGGCGCCTCGCTCTGGGCATGGGCGGGCAGCGCGAGACAGGCGACAAACGTCGCGGTGATGGCGGCCACCAGGGCCAGGGGGGCAGGGTTGAAGCGCGCGGCAGGCATGGAAAGTGTCATCCTCGGTCGGTGGTCTTGTCAGGCGCAGCGCAGCGCGCGCACCTGTTCCTGCCTATGAAGACGCGCCAGCGCGCGCAAACCTCAGGTCGAAACCGCGGATTCTTGAAAATATTTCAGGGTCGGCGCAGCACGATCTCGCGCTGCTCGCCCCGGGGGACCTCGCCGTGCGCCACCTCGCGGTGCGCCACCTCGCGGTGCGCCACCAGTCGCACGGGCAGCATCAGTGCCAGGCTGTCGACAAAGCGCGCGAACTGCTGCACGTTGTAGCTGCCGCCCACGCGCAGCTCGGCGACGGCCGGATCGTGTATCACCAGTCCCGTGCTGCGATAGCGTTCGAACTCGGCCAGCGCCTGGGCCAGCGGCGTGTTGTCGAAGCTCACGCGGCCCGCGCGCCAGGGCGCGACGGCGGCGGGCGGGATTTGTGCCACGGCGTCCATATGCCCGCTTTGATCGCCCGCGACCATCTGGCCGGCCAGCAGTTCGACCGGCGCGCTGCCCGCGGCGTCCGCCCGCGCCACGCGCACATGGCCTTGCTCGACCGCGACCACGGTACGGCCTGCGTCCAGGCCCGAGGCGGTATGCCGTACCGAGAATCGGGTGCCGACCACGGTGATGCGCAGATTGCCGGCGCGCACATGGAAGGGGCGGCGGGCGTCGGAGTGCACCGTGAACAGCGCCTGGCCGTCCTGCAGCTGCACTTCGCGCCGGTCGCGAAACAGCTGGACCTGCAGCCGTGTCGAGGTGTCGAGCTGCAGCGTGCTGGCGTTGGCATCGGCATCGGGCAGCGTGACCACGGTCTGCTGGCCGCGCTCGGTGGCAAACGCCTGCTCGAAGGTGGGCCGGGCGCGCCAGCGTTCGATGCCGCTCCAGCCCGCGCCGGCCACCACCACCACCAGCAGCGCCACGGCGGCGTGCGCCAGCCAGGAGCGGCGGTGCGCGCCCTGGCCCGGGCGCTTGCGCCAGCGGCGGCGCTCGACCGCGGGCGGTGGCGGCTGGAGACCACGCCGCAGTTCGGCGATATCGGCGGGCGCCATCTGCCGCAGCTGGCCCAGCGTGGCTTGCATGCCTTCCAGCGCCCGGGCATGGGCCGGCGAGGCGGCCAGCCAGGCGTCAAAGGCCGCCTGGGCCTGGGCGTCCAGCCCGTTGCGCCGGCGCGCGGCCCAGGTCGCGGCCTCGAGGTCGAGCGCGTCCTGCTGCTGTGCAAAGGCCTCGAACTCGCGCGCCTGTGCCTGCTGTGCCTCGGAGGCAGCGGCATGGCGATGGAAAGGAGGCAGGTTCATGGGGAGGTTCAACGTCGGCAGCTTTGACTATAGACGCAGGCGGGCGCCGTTTCGGGCAGCACTTCAGCCGGGCGTGCGCGTGGGCGGGCTGTCCTGGGCGCTGACGCTGCGCTCGCAGAGCCTGCAGGCCAGCATGCCGCGCACGATGTGCTTTTCCACCATGCTGACCGAAATGCCCATCTGCTGCGCGACCTGGGCATGGCTCAGGTCGTCAAACACATGCAGCACAAAGGCTTCGCGGCAGCGCGGCGGCAGGCGGTCTATGGTGCCGGCATAGGCGCGCAGTATCTGCTGCGAGGCCAGCGCCTCCTCGGGCTGCAGATGGCGCGGCGCGGGCGGCTGCTCGGTGTCGGCCAGGGCGTCGAGCTCGTCGTGGCGGCGCACTTCGGTGCGCCGGTGGCGGTCGACCAGCAGGTTGCGCGCGGTGCGATAGAGCAGGGCGCGCACATCGAGGATGTCGCGGCCCGCGTGCTGGGCCGCCAGCACGCGCGCATAGCTTTCCTGCGCCAGGTCGGCGGCCGCATCGCGGTCGCTCACCTGGCGCTGCAGAAAATGAAGCAGTTCGCGGTAGTAGCGCTCTAGCAAGACACACCTTGTGGCGGCGGGATGGACCTGGAAGTCCAGGGGGGCCGGGTCGCGCGGCGACCTGGCCATGTTGGGAATTGTTCTTATTATCATCCAGGCCGCCAAAGGCCGTGCTTTTCGCGGGCGCGGCCACTCAATTAACCAAGTTATATCTTGCTTAATTCGGCGCTCAAACCTATTATCCAAGCAATTGCTTTGATTTTTAGGCGCGTCGACATGGATCTGGATTTCTCCCTCTGGCTTTTTCAGGCGCTGCACGCCCTGGGGCTTGCCGTCTGGCTGTCGCTGAGCGTGGTCAACAACATCCAGGGCTTTGCCGGTTCGGTGGCGGCCGTTGGCGCGACGATGAACATGGCGCCGCTCAAGCTCGCGCCCATTGTCGACACGCCGCTGCTGGCGCGCGCCTTGCGTTTGCCGGCCCTGCACCGCGCAGCGCTGCTGCTGGTGCTGGCGCTGCAGATCGTTGCCGCCTGCGCTTTCTGGGCCGGTGCCTGGCCACTGCTGCTTTCCGACGATCTGGCCGCCGCCCGGCCGTGGCTCAACCTGGGCCTGAGCGCCTTCTCGCTTTTCCTGTTTGCCATGCATCTGGGCGGCCTGTGGTTCGGCTACTGGATTCGCCAGGAAGGCCTGCAGCAGGCCCACATCAGCCTGCTGCTGTGGACCGTCGCCGCCTTTCTTCTCTTCAACCTGTCCTGGGCCTGAGCGGCCCGGGCTTTCATCATGCGCAAGAAAACCCTGTACCTCTTCACGATCGTCCTGTCGGCGCTCGCATTCACCACCATCGTCTACAGCACCGCGCCGCAGGCCAAGCCCGCGGCCGCTGCGCCGCCTGCCACCAAGGTGGCGCTGGCCACGGTGCGCAGCGACAGCGTGGCCCAGGTGTTCTCGGGCGTGGGCGAACTCGCATCGGCGCGCCAGGTGCAGGTCGCGGCCGAAGTCGGCGGGCGGGTGACGCAGATCGCGTTTGCGTCCGGCCAGGCCGTGAAGGCCGGCCAGCTTCTGGTGCAGCTCAACGACGCGCCCGAGCAGGCCGAGCGCCAGCGGCTGCTGGCCCAGTCGCGCAACGCCCAGACGCTGCATGCGCGCGCGCTCGGGCTGCTGGCCGACAACGCCGCGACGCAGGAGCAGGTCGACAACGCGGCCATGGAGCGCGACATGGCGCTGGCCGCGCTGCGCCATACCGAGGCGGTGATTGCGCAGAAAGCAATACGCGCGCCGTTTGCGGGCGTGCTGGGCATACGCCGGGTGCACGAAGGCCAGTTCCTGAACCCCGCCGAGGCGGTGGTCAGTCTGGTCGATGCGCGCACGCTGCATGTCGATTTCGCGCTGGACGAACAGGCCAGCCCGCAGCTCAAGGCCGGGCAGTCGGTGGCACTGCGCATCGATGCCTATCCCGAGCGCCGCTTCAGCGCGCGCATCACGGCCGTGGATCCGCTGATCACGCGCTCGCGCAGCGTGCAGCTGCAGGCCACGCTCACCCATGCCGACGGCGCGCTGCGCCCCGGCATGTTTGCCCAGGTCGAGGTCGCGCGGCCCGACACCGTGCAGGCCCTCACGCTGCCCGAAACCGCGGTCACCTACACCGCCTATGGGGAAACGGTGTTCATCGCCCAGGCCGGCGAAGGCCAGGCGCTGGCGGTCAAGCGCGTTGCCGTCACCACCGGCGCGCGGCGGGACGGCAGGGTGGAGATTGCCTCGGGCCTGAGCGCCGGCGACCGGGTCGTGACTTCGGGCCAGCTCAAGCTGGTGGACGGCATGGCCGTGCAGGCCGTTGCCGCCGATACGCTTGAGGAGCGCACATGAAATTCACTGACCTTTTCGTGCGCCGGCCCGTGCTGGCGCTGGTGGTCAGCACCTTGATCCTGCTGCTGGGCCTGCTGGCGCTGGAGCGCCTGCCGATACGCCAGTACCCGATGCTCGAGAGTTCGACCATCACCGTGTCCACCGAATATCCGGGCGCATCGTCGGAGCTGATGCAGGGCTTTGTCACCCAGCCGATTGCCCAGGCCATCTCTTCGGTCGAAGGCATCGACTACCTGTCGTCTTCGTCGGTGCAGGGCCGCAGCGTGGTCACGGCGCGCATGGAACTCAACCGGGACTCGACGCAGGCGCTGACCGAAGTCATGGCCAAGGTCAACCAGGTGCGCTACAAGCTGCCCGAGCAGGCCTATGACCCGGTGATAGAGCGCTCGTCGGGCGAATCGACGGCCGTGGCCTATGTCGGCTTTTCCAGCGACACGCTGTCCACGCCGGCGCTGACCGACTACCTCGCGCGCGTGGTCGAGCCCATGTTCGCGACCATTGACGGCGTGGCCAAGGTCGAGGTCTTTGGCGGCCAGCGGCTGGCAATGCGGCTGTGGCTGGACGCCGACCGGCTTGCGGGCCGCGGCCTCACGGCAGCCGATGTCGCCGAAGCCGTGCGGCGCAACAACTACCAGGCCGCGCCGGGCAAGGTCAAGGGACAGTACGTGGTGTCCAACGTGCGCGTCGATACCGACCTGAACAGCGTTGAAGGCTTTCGCGAAATGGTGGTGCGCAGCGATGGCGCGGGCCTGGTGCGGCTCAAGGACGTGGGCACGGTGGAGCTGGACGCGGCAAGCTCCGACAGCAGCGCGCAGATGGATGGCGTGCCCGCCGTCCACCTGGGCCTGCAGCCCACGCCCGCGGGCAATCCGCTGGTGATCGTGGCCGGCATCAAGCAGTTGCTGCCCGAGATCCGCAAGACGCTGCCGCCGGGCGTGAAGGTCGATCTGGCCTTCGAGACCGCGCGCTTCATCGAGGCCTCGATCACCGAGGTGATGCACACGCTGCTGGAAGCGCTGCTGATTGTCGTGGTGGTGATCTACCTGTGCCTGGGCTCGCTGCGCGCGGTGCTGATTCCCGTGGCGACGATTCCGCTGTCCATGCTGGGCGCGGCCGGCCTGATGCTGGCCTTCGGTTTCAGCGTCAATCTGCTGACGCTGCTGGCCATGGTGCTGGCCATAGGCCTGGTGGTCGATGACGCCATCGTGGTGGTGGAGAACGTGCACCGGCATATCGAGGCCGGGCGCTCGCCCGTGGCCGCGGCGCTGATAGGCGCGCGCGAAGTTGCCGGCCCGGTGATTGCCATGACCATCACGCTGGCCGCGGTCTATGCGCCCATAGGGCTGATGGGCGGGCTGACGGGCGCGCTGTTCAAGGAGTTCGCGCTGACGCTGGCCGGCGCCGTGGTGGTTTCGGGCGTGGTCGCGCTCACGCTGTCGCCGGTGATGAGCTCTTTCCTGCTGCCGCCCGCGCAGCAGGAAGGGCGCATGGCGCATGCGGCCGAGCGCTTCTTTGGCGGCCTGACGCGGCGCTATGGCGCGGCGCTGGGCTTTTCGCTGCGCCACCGCTGGCTCACGGGCGGCGTGGCGCTGCTGGTGTTTGCCAGCCTGCCCTTTCTCTACCAGCTGCCGCAGCGCGAGCTTGCTCCAGCCGAGGACCAGGCCAGCGTGCTGACGGCGATCAAGGCGCCCGAACACGCCAACCTCGACTATGTGGAGCGCTTCGCGCAGCAGCTGGACGCGGTCTACACGCGCCTGCCCGAGACCGTGGGCCGCTGGATCATCAACGGCAGCGACGGGCCGGCGTCGAGCATAGGCGGCATCAACCTGTCGGGCTGGGGCGAGCGCGAACGCTCGGCGGCCCAAGTGCAGGCCGATCTGCAGGCCGCGGTGGGCGACGTCGAAGGCACGAGCATCTTCGTGTTCCAGATGGCCGCGCTGCCGGGCTCGACCGGCGGCCTGCCGGTGCAGATGGTGCTGCGCAGCGCCCAGGGCTACGCCGCGCTGTTCCAGACCATGGAGGACATCAAGCGGCGCGCGCGCGAAAGCGGCCTGTTTGCCGTCGTCGACAGCGACCTCGACTACAACAAGCCCGTGGTGCAGGTGCGCATAGACCGCGCCAAGGCCGCGAGCCTGGGCCTGCGCATGCAGGACATAGGCGAGTCGCTGGCGGTGCTGGTGGGCGAGAACTACCTCAACCGCTTTGCCATGGACGGCCGCTCCTACGACGTGATTCCGCAAAGCCTGCGCGAGCAGCGCCTGACGCCGCAGGCGCTGGCGCGCCAGTTCGTGCGCACCCAGGACCAGACGCTGGTGCCGCTGTCCACCGTGGTGCAGGTTTCCATGCAGGTCGAGCCCAACCGGCTGACGCAGTTCAACCAGCAGAATGCCGCGACCTTCCAGGCGATTCCCGCGCCCGGCGTGTCGCTGGGCCAGGCCGTGGCGTTTCTCGAGACCGTGGCCGGCGAGCTGCCCGCGGGCTTCAGCCACGACTGGCAGTCCGATGCGCGCCAGTACACGCAGGAAGGCAATGCGCTGGTGTTTGCTTTCCTCGCGGCGCTGGTCATCATCTATCTGGTGCTGGCCGCGCAGTACGAAAGCCTGGTCGATCCGCTGATCATCCTGATCACCGTGCCGCTGTCGATCTGCGGCGCGCTGATTCCGCTGGCCATGGGCCTGGCAACGCTCAACATCTACACCCAGATCGGGCTGGTGACGCTGATCGGCCTGATCAGCAAGCACGGCATCCTGATGGTCGAGTTCGCCAACGAACTGCAGGCCGGCGAAGGGCTGGACCCCAATGCGGCGATACGCCGCGCGGCGCAGATCCGGCTGCGGCCCATTTTGATGACCACCGCGGCCATGGTGTTCGGCCTGGTGCCGCTGCTGTTTGCCTCGGGCGCGGGCGCCAGCAGCCGCTTTGGGCTGGGCGTGGTGATTGTCTGCGGCATGCTGGTGGGCACCGCGTTCACGCTGTTTGTTCTGCCCACCGTTTACTCGCTGCTGGCGCGCAAGCATGCGGCCAGCGCCGCCACGCCGCGCAGCCGGCAACTGGCCGATGCCGACCAGCTGTCCCAGCCAATCTGAGAGGCTCGCCATGAAAAACAATCTTCAACGCGTCAGCCTGCTGGCCACCGCTTCCCTTTGCGCGCTCGCGGGCTGCGCCGTAGCTCCGCGGTATGCCCCACCCGAGGTGCCGGCAATCACGCTGGCCAGCGTGGAAAAAAGCCAGTTCAGCGCGGCCGAGGTGCAGGCGCCCTGGTGGCGCTTTCTCGACGACGCCGCCCTGGCCGAGGCGATCGAGCGCGCGCTGGCGCACAACCACGACATCCGCCAGGCCCAGGCCAATTTGCGCGTCTCGCGTGCGCTGTTCGACGAGCAGCAGCTCGAGCGCACTCCCGCGGTCACGGCCCAGGGCGGCTACCAGCGCGGCAGCGAGCAGCGCGTGGGCGGCGGCGGCGCGCCGCAGCGCAGCCTGTCCGAAAGCTCGCGCGCGGGCTTCGATGTCGAGTGGGAGATCGATCTGTTCGGCCGGCTCGGCCACCTGGCGCAATCGGCCCAGGCGCGCGCCGATGCAGCCCAGGCCGACCTGGCGCTGGTGCGGCTGACCGTGGCCGCCGATGTCGCGCGCCACTACTACCAGGGCCAGGGCCTGCAGCGCCGGCTGGCGCTGGCCCAGGGCCAGGCCGCGAGCTGGCGCGCCACGCTGGCGCTGCTGCAGTCGCGGCTGGCCGCGGGCAATGGCGCGCTGGACGCGGTCGAAAGCGCGCGCGCGGAACTCGCGCGCAGCGAGGCGGCGCTGGCGCCGCTGGCCACGGCGCGCGACCAGGCGCAGTTCCGGCTGGACGTGCTGACCGGCCAGCGTCCTGGCCACAGCCCGTTCGCGGCGCAGACGCTGGCGCCCGCGCCGCTGGTCCGGCAGCTGCCGCTGGGCGATGTCGATCGGCTGATACGCCAGCGGCCCGATGTGGTGCGTGCCGAGCGCCTGCTCGCGGCCAGCACCGAGGACGTGGGCGCAGCCACGGCCGCGCTCTATCCCCGCCTGAACCTGGGCGCGTTTGTCGGCTTCTTTGCCCTGCGCGGCGCCGACGCCGGCCTGGGAACGCGCGCCTTTGCGCTCGCGCCGGGCATCAGCTGGCCGGCCTTGCGCCTGGGCAGCGCGCGCGCGCGGCTGCGCGGCGCCAGCGCCCAGTCCGAAGGCGCGCTGGCGCGCTACGAGCAGTCGCTGCTGCAGGCCCAGGAAGATGTGGAGAACGCGGTCACGCAGCTGGGCCGCCACCAGCAGCAACTGGGGGCGCTGCTGCAGTCGGCCGCGCATGCCGAGCGCGCGCTGGCGATCGCCACGCGCCGCTACGAGGCGGGTGCGGGCAGCTTTCTCGCAGTGCTGGAAAACCAGCGCACGCTGGCGGCGCTGCGCCAGCAAGCGGCCCAGGCCGAGACCGCCTCGTACCTGCATGTGATCGCGCTCTACAAGGCGCTGGGCTGGGGGCTGGGCTAGTTGTTCGCCGCGGGCGCCGCCGCGGGCGCCGCCGCGGGCGCCGCCGGGAGCGCGACGCCCAGCCGGTTGAACGCCCCCAGCGTCGCCAGCACCGAGGCCGTGGCAATGCTTTCATGTATGCCCACGCCGAAGCGGCTGCCCGTCACCGCGGGATGGGCCACTTCCACGATGCTCATGGCCTGCGCCTGGGCGCCGGCCCCCAGGCTGCGCTGTTCGTAGCTGTCCACGCGCAGCAACGGGTCCAGCGCCGCGACCGTGGCCGCAATCGGGCCATTGCCGCGGCCGCTGCGCTCGATTTCGCGCGCCCGCGCGGTATCGCCCAGCCGCAGGCACAGCGTGTCGCCTTCGGCGCCTTCTTGCAGGGTGTGGGCGAGATAGCGACAGCTGCCGCGCTGCAGTGCATCGAGATAGGTCTGCTGGAACAGCTGCCAGATCTGCGCGCTGGCGATCTCGGTTTCGCTGGCGTCGGCGTGCTTTTGCACGATGGCGCTGAACTCGATCTGCATGCGCCGCGGCATCACCACGCCGTGGTCGCGTTCGAGCAGATAGGCAATGCCGCCCTTGCCCGACTGGCTGTTGACGCGCACGATGCTGTCGTAGGTGCGGCCCAGGTCCTTGGGGTCTATGGGCAGATAAGGCACGCGCCAGGGGGCGTCGGGCCGCTGCGCGGCAAAGCCCTTGGCAATCGCGTCCTGGTGCGAGCCCGAGAACGCGGTGAACACCAGGTCGCCGACATAGGGGTGGCGCGGATGGATGGGCAGGGCCGTGCATTCCTCGACGATGCGCGCCACGCCCGCGATGTCGGAGAAGTCCAGGCCGGGCGAAATGCCCTGGGTGTAGAGGTTCAGCGCCAGCGTCACCAGGTCCAGGTTGCCGCTGCGCTCGCCATTGCCGAACAGACAGCCTTCGACGCGCTGCGCGCCGGCCAGCAGCGCCTGCTCGGCGCAGGCCACCCCGGTGCCGCGGTCGTTGTGCGGATGCACCGACAGCACGATGTGTTCGCGCCGCTCCAGCCGCCGGTGCATCCACTCGATCTGGTCGGCAAAGACATTGGCGGTCGACACCTCGACCGTGGTTGGCAGGTTGACGATCATCGGCCGCGTGGGGCCGGCGTCCCAGGCCGCGATGGCCGCGTTGCAGACCGCGAGCGAGACGTCGAGCTCGGCCATGCAGAAGGTCTCGGGCGAATACTGCAGCACCCACTGCGTCTCGGGGGCAGCGTCGGTGAGCGTGCGCAGCAGACGCACATGCTGCTCCACCATGGCAATGATCTGCGCCACGCTCAGGCCGAAGACCAGCTCGCGCCAGGCCGGCGCAATGGCGTTGTACAGGTGCACTATGACCCGGCGCGCGCCGCGCACGCTGCGCACCGTCTCGCGTATCAGGTCCTCGCGCAGCTGCGTCATGACCATGGGTGTCACATCGTCGGGAATCAGCTGCTGGTCGATCAGCAGGCGCACGATGTCGAAGTCGGTCTGCGACGCAGCCGGAAAGCCCAATTCGATTTCCTTGAAACCCAGCCGTACCAGTTCATTGAACAGCTTGAGCTTGCGCGGCCCGCTCATGGGCTCGAACAGCGCCTGGTTGCCGTCACGCAGGTCGGTGGACAGCCAGATCGGCGCCGCAGCGAGGGTGCGCGCCGGCCAGCTGCGCTCGGGCAGATCGACGCTCGGATGGGGACGGTATTTCTGTTGGGGATGGGAAAGCATGGGAAACCTCGGCAGGACATGAAGGACATGCCTGATTTCCCTGCTGGCATACGCAGCTGGCGGAAGTCGGGGTCAGGGGAAATCAGGACAGGTCATGGCGCAGGCGGCTGCGCACTGACCCCGACGTGGGGTCGGCAGCGGTAGTCGCAGGAGGCGTTGCAGGTTCATGGCGTGGATTTCAAGCAAGAAACCCAGATTAATCGCCGCCCGCAAGACAGTCTCCATACAATTGGACGATCCCTGTATGCAACTGGACATTCGAACCCAGGAGCGCGTTTGACTTCTCCTTCAGTGCCCGAGACCGATCCCCACGACCATTCGGCGTATTCGTCGTGGATGACAGGCGTGGCCGCCGACTATCCGGCCGGCTTTGCCGTCGATTTCCATCGCCATGCGCGCGGCCAGCTGCTGTGTGCGCTGGACGGCGTGATGGTGGTCGAGGCCACGACCGGCCGCTGGATCGTGCCGCCGACCACCGCCGTGTGGCTGCGGCCCCATGTCGGCCACCGCATCCTGATGCGCAGCGCGGCGCGCATCTGCAGCGTGTTGGTGCTGCCCGATGCAGCGCGCGCCCTGCCGGACACGGACTGCGTGGTCCATGTGTCGCCCCTGCTGCGCGAGCTGATTTCCGCGGCGGCGGCCCTGGGAACGCAGGTCTGCGAGACGCCGCGCGGCGAGCTGCTGGCATCCCTGCTGCTGCAGGAGTTGCGCGTGCCTGCGGCGCTGCCTTTCCATCTGCCCTGGCCCGATGACGCGCACATCGCCGGCGTCTGCCGCGCGATCACCGACCACCCCGCGCAGGGCCGTTCGGCGCAGGATTGGGCGCGCTCGCTGGCCATGAGTACCAAGACCTTCCACAGGCATTTCAGCAAGAGCACGGGAATGAATTTCGGCCAGTGGCAGCTGCAGGCGCGGCTGCTCGGGGCCATGGCGGCCATCGTCTGCGGCCAGCCATTGATGCGCGTGGCGCTGGACTGCGGCTATGAAAGCCACAGCGCGTTCACGCAGGCGTTCAAGCGCCAGTTCGGCCTGACGCCGTCGAAGTTTCTGCCTGCACCGCCGTCGCCACGCAGCTGACGCCCGCCCAGTGCGCCCAGCGCTGCAGATCGCGGTGGTCGGCGGCGCGGGCGATCAGTGCCTGCGCGAGGCGCTGCCGACCGGGGGCGCTGCGCTGCGGCTGCTTCAAAGCGTGAAGTCGTAATCCACCGTGATCGGCGCGTGGTCCGAGAACTTCACATCCTTGTAGATGTGCTCGGCGCGCGCCGTCGCCGCCGTCGCCGGCGTTGCCAGGTGGTAGTCCAGGCGCCATCCCACGTTGTTGGCATAGGCCTGGCCGCGGTTGCTCCACCAGGTGTAGCAGGCGTCGGTGGTGTCGGGGCAAAGGTGACGGTAAACGTCAATCAGGCCGCCGCTGGGCTCGCTTGTGTGCAACAAAGTTGTCATCCAGCTGCGTTCCTCGGGCGTGAAGCCGCTGTTTTTCTGGTTGCTGCGCCAGTTCTTCAGGTCGTTGTTCTGGTGGGCGATGTTGATGTCGCCGCACAGGATGAATTCGCGCTCGCCCTTCATGCGCATCAGATGGCTGTGCATTTCGGCCAGAAAGCGGAACTTCGCGCTCTGGCGCAGTTCGCCCGACGAGCCGCTGGGGAAGTAGGCGCTGATGACCGACAGCTTGCGGGTGGGCGTGTCGAAGCGCGCCTCGACATAGCGGCCTTCGGCGTCGAATTCGTGCGAGCCGAAACCTATGACCACGTCGCTGGGCTCGTGCCGGCTGTAGATGCCCACGCCCGAATAGCCTTTTTTCTCGGCAAAATGGAAGTGTCCGCGCAATCCGGCGAGCACTTCGAAGCGCCCGGCTATATCGGCGGCCTGGGCCTTGACTTCCTGCACGCAAATACAATCCGGCGCAGTGGCCGCGATCCAGGACTCGACGCCTTTGGTCGTGGCGGAGCGGATACCGTTGAGGTTGAGGCTGGTTAATTTGAACAAGGATGGATCCAATGGTGATAGGTGACGCGCGTCAGGACGACAAGAATCTTTTGGCGCTGGAATTTGTGCGGTTTGCCGTGGACGCAGGCGTGCTGCGCTTTGGCGAATTCAAGACCAAGGCCGGGCGCATGAGCCCGTATTTCTTCAACGCGGGCCTGTTCGATGACGGCGCCAAAATGGGCCGGCTTGCAGAATTCTATGCAAAAGCCATCATTGCCAGCGGCGTCGAGTTCGACATGGTCTTTGGTCCGGCCTACAAGGGCATTCCATTGGCCGCGACCGTGGCCGTGGAACTCGCGCGCCAGGGTCGCAACGTGCCGTTTGCCTACAACCGCAAGGAAGCCAAGGACCATGGCGAAGGCGGCAGCCTGGTCGGCGCGCCACTCAAGGGCCGGGTGCTGATCATCGATGACGTGATGTCGGCGGGCACGGCGGCGCGTGAATCGATTGCGCTGATCCAGGCGGCGGGAGCGATTCCCCATGCCGTGGCGATTGCGCTGGACCGCCAGGAAATGGCCACCGAGAACGGCCAGGACGTGCCGCACAGCGCGGTGCAGTATGTGCGCCACCAGCTGGGCATGCAGGTCTGCACCATTGCCAACCTGGCCGACTTATTGCTTTATCTGGACCAGGGCAGTGGTGATGCCGGACAATCCATGCAGGAGCACCACGCGCGCGTGCTGGCCTATCGCCAGCGCTATGGCGTCAACAACAGGGGGTAATCCGGTTCATGCATTGGGTGTCCATCATCGCCAGAGTCTGGGGGGCGGCCGCAGCCGCGGCGGCCACCTTCGTGGCAACTCCGGCAATGGCGCTCAATGCGCCCGAGGTGGGCATCTACAGCTGCACCGATGCCCAGGGCCGGCGGCTGACGGCCGACCGCCCTATTGCCGCCTGCGTGGACCGTGAACAGCGTCTGCTGGGCCCTTCGGGCGTGGAGCGCACGCGCATAGGACCGACGCTCACCGAGGCCGAGCGCGAAGCCCAGGCCGCGCAGCGCCGCCAGCAACTGCAGGCCGAGCAGCGCGCCAGGGACGAAATCCGGCGCCAGCGCGCATTGGCCTACCGCTATCCCGACAAGGCCGCGCACGACGCCGAACGCGCGGCGACCGTGGCCCAGATCGACGATGTCACGGCGCTGGCGCACAGGCGCGTGGACGACTTGCGCGCCGAGCGCCGCAAGCTCGATACCGAAATGGAGTTCTACGCCAAGGACCCGGCGCGTGCGCCGGCAACGCTGCGCCGCCAGCTCACGCAAAGCGACGAGGCGCTGGCCGAGCAGGCGCGCTATCTCGCGACCCAGGAGCAGGAAAAGCGCCGGCTGCACCAGCGCTTCGACGCCGAACTTGCCCAGCTGCGCCAGCTGTGGGCATCGCCCCCCTGAGACGTTTTCAGCGCCGGCGGCGGTTGCCGCCGCCTTGCTGCTCGGTCCTGAGCAGGCGCAGCACCAGCTGCAGCATGAATGCCGCGCCCCAGGCAATGGCGCCGATGAACAGCGCCAGCGACACCAGCGTGTCGGTGCTCATCAGCTGGGCCAGCTTGGCATCGGTCAGAAACCGGCCATAGCCCGCATAGGCGGCATAGCCCCACCAGACGAGCGCGCCCAGCGCATAGGCCCAGACAAGCCGGCGTGCCGTGCGTCCCTGGGACGAGTCCGCCAGCACGGCCGCGGCCGCGCGCTGAACGCGCCAGACGGCGGCCAGCGTGATGAACAGCGCGGCCAGCACGCTGGCATAGAGCCGGGCAAAAGGGTAATCAGACCAATCCATGGGGCCAGAGCATAAACGCTGGCGCAAGCCCCGCACGCTGCCTGGCGTCAGGTCGTGCCCTGTGCTTCTTGCTGCGTGGTCAGCCAGCGCTCGAACGCCTGGCGCATGTCGGCGCCCAGCAGGTGCTGGAAGCTGCGCTTGTCGCTGAGGTACATGCAGTGGCGGATCATTTCATACGGGCCCATGGCGTCGCCAGGGTGCAGCAGCTCGAACTGCTTCTTGTAGTCCTTGACGGTGCTGATGTGCGTGCGCATGCTCTGGTTGAAGCCGGTGCGCGTGAGCCCGGGGCGGAAACTGTTGATTTCCTGGGTGAAGCTGTCGACCTTGTGCGGCGCGAACTCGAAGCCGTTGAAGAAGTGGTTGGCAATGCGCAGAAAGCCGAAGGCATCGAGCTGCTGGCCGCGCGTGGCCGATGGCGCGCTTGCCAGCGCCGGCGTGGAGCCATCCTCGTCGTGCGAGGTGTTGCTGGAGCGCGGCGGCGGCACGCTGGGCTCCTCCTCGGCTTCCAGTTCCTGGTAGGCATTCGGGCTTTCGGCCTCGGCCAGCTCCTGGGCCGTGGCGTCGCGGATTTCGCGGAATTCGCGGTCCGCGAGCTCGAACAGCGCGGCCAGCGTGTTGATGCGGCGCTTGAGGCTGCCGGGAATCGATTTCTTGTACTTGATCTGGTGATCGAGCACGCTCCACGAGTCCTGGATGATGGTGCGGATCTGCACCTCAACGCGCGAGTCGGCATAGGACGCGTACTCGGGCAGGCTGCGCCGGGCCGAGCCCAGGCGCAAATCCAGGTGCAGGCCCTTGTAGCCGAACTCGCCCTCGGTGCTTTCCAGCGTGGCCGACTTGTCGGTGGTATCTATGACTTCGAAATGCTCGGACAGCACTTTCTTGACGCGGTGCACTTCGTCTTCATAGAGACACACGATGCGCAGGCCTATCAGGTCGGTCACATGCTCCTGGATCGTATACGGTTGCTGCGCGGCTTCGAGCGCCAGCAGGTATTTGCTCTGGAACTTGTGGATGCACTCTTCCCTGTCCTTGACGCGCGCTTCTATCTTTGAAAGCTGCAGTCCCGGGACCTGCTTGAGCAACGAGCGGGCAAGCGCTGCAAAAGTCTCCTTTGCCTCGTCCAGCGTATCGAGGTGCTGGTCGTAGAACTGGCGAAAGAGCTTTTTCTCAAGCTTGAAATCCAAAGAGGGCATAGAAAAGGGGATCCAGAAAAAAGGGGAGTGGTTGCCGGCAACGCGGCGAAAAACGGCGGGGCGCACGACGCGCGGCGACCCGCCGGGTCCAGGCCTGCGGCTGCCGGGCGCAGCGCTAGACCGTGCGCCAGACGGTGGCGCTGGCGCTGCCTTGCGCGGGCAGGGCGTGGATGCCCAGCACCGAGGCATGGCGCTGGAGCTGTTCCTCGATCAGCGCGACCTCTTCATCGGAGGCCGCGCCCTGGCTGTATTCGCTGGCGATGCCGGCGGCAGTGAACGAGGACGCATCGAACTTCTGCACGATGTGGCGGAGCTTGTCGAGATCGAGCTGGGCAATGGTGGTACTCATGGCTGTGTCCCTTTCTGTCAACGCAATCGAACCCGCTGCGACCGGCTGTGCGCCGGCCAAGTCATCAGCGTAGTGTAGGCCACTGCGGGCAAGGGCGGGAGGCCTGGATTGCAGACGCGGCATCCACTGACGCCCGCAAACCAGGGGAATGCGCCAGAAGACTCAACCTCTTCGAGGTCATGGGATTGCCACAAGCTTCGGGGCTTGCGTGCCCGGGACCCGGGCCTTATTCGGTCTTGGCCAGTTCTTCCATGAGGGCTTCACGGATCAGCGAGGCAATGCGCGTCGCCAGATCACCGCTGACCTGCCAATGGCGCTGGTTGACGGACACCACGAAGCCATGCGCCATGTCGGGTACATGGCGGCTCAGGGCGTAGCAGATTGCCTGCTCCCGCACGCCTGCCAGTCGTGCCTCGGGCACGGCGGCCGGGCCTTCCTCGAGCGCTTCGGAGGCCAGGCCGGGCGCCCACATGCTGGGTGGCGTGAAATGACTGGGGGCAAGGAGTGCGGACATACAAGGGCTCCTGATATCTGGACATGAAGCGGGGTGCGAACAACAAGCGGCGTTGTTTTCATGGATATCCGCAACATCCGTGCCACCGGCTCGCGTCGCAAATTGTGCCCCGCAGCTTCGCTAAGTCCTTGATTTCAATGGAGTCTGCACGGGCGGGCGCAGCGTGTTGCGCGGCAACGTTACGCGCTCTGTCACGTAACCCCGGCGTAACGTCGGCGCCGATCGGGGCGCCGGGCCGCCGGGCCGCCGGGCCGCCGGACCGCCGGGCCGCACCCCCGGGCCGCGGCTAACGCAGCCGCAGCAGCGCGCGTATGACGTCGGTGCGGGTGATCAGGCCCGCGAGTTGCTTGCCGCGCAGCACGGGAATGAAGGCCACCGTGTGCTGGGCCAGCGTTCCCAGCAGCTCGCCCAGCGGCGTGTCTTCCTGCACGCAGATCTCGGGGGCACGCATCAGCTTGTCCGCCGTCGTGACCGGCGGTCGCGCGCGAAACAGCTGCTTCCAGCGGCTGCGGCGATGGCCTTCCCACAGCCAGTCAAACAGGTCCGAGCGCAGCAGCAGGCCGCGCAGTTCGCCTTGCGCTCCGACCACGGGAAGGCTCTTGACCAGATGGCGGTGGAACAGGTCGGCAACGGTTTCCAGCGAATCCGTGGGCGCGATGGTCAGCAGCTTGGCCGACATGACTTCTCCGCAGGTCACGGCCGCAAAGCGCCGCTGTATGGCCTGCTCCTCGGCCGCGGCCAGCAGCTCGCCCAGGTCGTCGGGGCTGAGGTTGTAGGACTGGTCAAAGCGCGTGAGCAAGGCGCTGAGGTCGTCATTGCTCAGCGCCAGCCGGCCCGCGGCCGGCGTGCGCGCCTGTGCGGGCGGCGTGTGGCGCAGCGGATAGGTGCGCCGCGTCGCGCGGTGGTAGAAAACGCCAGCCAGCACCAGCGCAAAGGTCAGCAGAAAGACCGTGGCAATCAGGTGCCAGCCCAGCGGCACCAGCTTGGCCGCGGCCAGCACGACCAGCAGGGCCATGGCGCCGCCCGGAGGGTGGAGCGCGCGACACAGCAGCATCACGGCAATCGCTCCGCCGACGGCAAGGGCTTCGGGCCAGGGGCTGGGCAGGTGGGGCAGGGCGGCCAGCAGCAGCAAGGCCCAGAGCGCCGACAGCGTATTGCCCATGATTGCCGGCCAGGGCTGGGCCAGCGGGCTGTTGGGTACGGCAAACACCAGTACGGCGCTGGCGCCCAGCGGCGCAAACAGGAACAGCAAGCCGTCGGCCGCGCCTATCCAGACCAGCAGCCCGGACAGGGCCAGGCCCAGGGCTGCGCCCAGCGAGCTGTGCAGCAGTTCGCTGCCCGAAGGGCGCTGGGCCAGCGGGCCCCAGCTGCCCAGGATGCGCGTGAGAGATTGCATGAGATGTCAGTTGTCTATGGTGCTCGCGCGACCTACAGCCCAGGAGGCTAAGGCGTCCCAACTCAGTGGCAGTCCATCGTGGGCTGCCGCGTCAGCCGTACAGACGCTGCTTTCGCTTGGTTTGCGGCTTACGCAACTGGCGTGCCCCAGCAAGGGGGCAGCGAGCCCTTCGACGGAGCTCAGGACGCCGCCCCCACGCGCCAAGCCAGCGCCGCCGAGGAAGGGCTGTCTAGCCCACCGCGCACCGAGAGCGTCGTCCCTTTGTGCCCCTTGTTCAGGGGAAGCGGCGCAGCCGCTCAGGGGGGGGCCAATTTAGTTTTCAGCAGTTCGTTGACCTGGCCGGGGTTGGCCTTGCCCTTGGAGGCTTTCATCACCTGGCCGACCAGGGCGTTGAAGGCCTTGTCCTTGCCCGCGCGGTACTGCTCGACATTGCTGGGGTTGGCGGCAATGACTTCATCGATGATGGCTTCAAGCGCGCCGCTGTCGTTCATCTGCTTGAGGCCCTTGGCTTCGATGACGGCATCGACGTCTCCGGAAAGGCCGTCCCCGGCTTCGCCGTCCCACAGCGCCTCGAACACCTGGCGCGCGGCGTTGTTGCTGATGGTGCCGTCGGAGATGCGGGCGATGAGCTGGGCCAGCTGGGCGCTGCCCACCTTGGCGTCGGCAATGCCGATCTCCTCGGTGTTCAGGCGGCGCGAGATTTCGCCCATGATCCAGTTCGACGCGAGCTTGGGCTGCTTGCAGGCCTGGGCAACGGCCTCGAAGTAGCTGGCCATGTCCTGGCTCTGGGTCAGCGTGGTCGCGTCGTACTCGGGCAGGCCGTAGTCGGCAACAAAGCGCGCGGCGCGCTGGCGCGGCAGCTCGGGCATGCCGGCGCGCACTTCGTCGACCCAGCTTTGCGCGACCACCAGCGGCGGCAGGTCGGGGTCGGGGAAGTAGCGGTAGTCGGCCGCGTCTTCCTTGGTCCGCATCGACCGGGTTTCGCCGGTATCGGGGTTGAACAGCACCGTGGCCTGCTGGATGCTGCGACCGTCCTCGATTTCCTCGATTTGCCAGCGGATCTCGTAATCGATCGCCTGCTGCATGTTCTTGAAGCTGTTGAGGTTCTTGATCTCGCGGCGCGTGCCCAGCGGGCCGCCGGGCTTGCGCACCGAGACGTTGGCGTCGCAGCGAAAGCTCCCTTCCTGCATGTTGCCGTCGCAGATGCCTATCCAGGTCACGATCTTGTGCAGCTCGCGCGCATAGGCCACGGCTTCCTCGGTCGAGCGCATGTCGGGCTGGGTGACGATTTCCAGCAGCGGCGTGCCGGCGCGGTTCAGGTCGATGCCCGACTGGCCGATGAAGTCCTCGTGCAGCGACTTGCCCGCGTCTTCTTCCAGGTGGGCGCGCTCCAGGCGCACGGTCTTCTTTTCCTCGCCGAGGAAGAACGACACTTCGCCGCCCTGCACGACGGGAATTTCAAATTGGCTGATCTGATAGCCCTTGGGCAGATCGGGGTAGAAGTAGTTCTTGCGCGCGAAGATGCTGCGCGGCGCAATCTTCGAGCCCAGCGCCAGGCCGAGCTTGATCGCGCATTCGACGGCCTTCTTGTTCATGACCGGCAGCGTGCCGGGCAGGGCCAGGTCGACGGCGCAGGCCTGGGTGTTGGGCTCGGCGCCAAAGGCCGTGGCCGCGCGGCTGAAGATCTTCGACTGGGTCGCGAGCTGGGTATGGGTTTCGAAGCCGATGACGACTTCGTAGCCGTGAATGAGTTTGGCAGTCATGGGTAATTGGTTCTCCCGCGTGATTACAGTGCCAGGCCCTGTGGGCCCAGGCCGGCCGGTTGGCGCAGGTGGAAGTCGGTGGCTTGCTGGAAGCGGTGGGCGGCGTTAAGCAGCTGGCCTTCGCGGAAGTAGTTGCCGATCAGCTGCAGGCCCACGGGCATGCCGCCGGCGCCGAAGCCCGCGGGCAGGCTCAGTCCGGGCAGGCCGGCGAGCGACGCGGGCAGCGTGTAGATGTCGGCCAGGTAGTTGGCCAGCGGGTCGCTCTTGGCGCCCAGCTGCCAGGCCACCGTGGGCGCGGCCGGGCCGGCAATCACGTCGCAGTGCTGGAACGCCGCCTGGAAGTCGTCGGCAATCATGCGGCGGATCTTCTGTGCCTGCAGGTAGTAGGCGTCGTAGTAGCCTTCGCTGAGCACATAGGCGCCGATCATGATGCGGCGCTTGACTTCGTCGCCAAAGCCTTCGGCGCGCGTCTTCTTGTACATGTCGACCAGGTCGACGTAGTCCTTGGCGCGGTGGCCGAACTTCACGCCGTCAAAGCGCGACAGGTTGGACGAGGCCTCGGCCGGCGCCAGGATGTAATAGACCGGAATCGACAGCTCGGTGCGCGGCAGCGCGATGGGCACCAGCTTGGCGCCCAGTTTCACGTACTCCTGCAGCGCGGCATCGACGGCGGCGCGCACGTCGACCGACAGGCCGTCGCCGAAGAACTCGGCGGGCACGCCTATGCGCAGGCCGGCAATGTCGTTGCCCAGCGTGGCGCCGAAGTTCTCGACCGGGCGGTCAAGCGACGTGGAGTCACGGTCGAGGTCGGGGCCGCACATGGCGCTGAGCAGCAGCGCGCAGTCCTCGGCGCTGCGCGCCATCGGGCCGGCCTGGTCCAGGCTGGAGGCAAAGGCAATCATGCCGTAGCGCGAAGCGCGGCCGTAGGTGGGCTTGATGCCCGTGATGCCGCAAAACGATGCCGGCTGGCGGATCGAGCCGCCGGTGTCGGTGCCGGTCACGGCCGGCGCCAGGCGCGCGGCCACGGCCACGGCCGAGCCGCCCGACGAGCCGCCGGGAACGCGCGACAGGTCCCAGGGGTTGCGCACCGGCGCGGGGGCGTCGAAGCCCAGGGGGGCCACGGCCGAATTCTCGTTGGCCGAGCCCATGGCGAACTCATCGCAGTTGAGCTTGCCCAGCGTCACGGCGCCGGCTTCTGCCAGGCGCGTGACCACCGTGGCGTCAAATGGCGACCGGTAGCCGGCCAGCATCTTCGAGCCGGCGGTGGTGGGGAAGTCGCGCGTGACGAAGATGTCCTTGTGGGCAATCGGCACGCCGGTCAGCGTGCCGGCATTGCCCGTGGCCAGCTGCGCATCGGCGGCGCGTGCCTGGGCCAGTGTGGCTTCTTCGTTGAGCGCCACATAGGCGCCCAGCGTATGCTGCGCCTTGGCGCGGTTCAGGAAATGCTGGGCGGTTTCAACGGCGGAAACCTGGCGGGTGCGCAGCTGTTCGGCAAGCGCGGAGACGCTCAGATCGTGCAGATCGGTGGAATGCGAAGTCATGCGGGGAAAGCCTTACTCAATCACTTTGGGAACCAGGAACAGGCCGCGTTCGACGGCCGGGGCGTTCAGTTGGTTGGCTTCGCGGTTGTTGGGCTCGCTGGCAATGTCCTCGCGCAGGCGCAATTGCACGTCCTCGATGGCCGCCACGGGGTGGGACAGCGGCGCCACGCCCGAAGTATCCACAGCCTGCATCTTCTCGACGATGCCAAAGAAGTCGTTGAGCTGCGAGAGCATGCGCTCACTCTCGGTGGAGGATAGTTCAAGCCGTGCCAGATTGGCGATGCGCTCGATGTCTTGAGAGGTCAGTGCCATAGGGTTTTAGAAAGAGGAAACCAGAAGTAAAGCTGTGATCCGGGTCAAGTCGGCAGGGGTTGTTCACAGGGGATACGGTATTATCTCGGCTTTGCCGCATTGCCATCTTTTGAGGCGGTATTTGCTGCATTGAACCCAATTGCACTCCCACCCCCCCTGATACCTGGCGATGGCCGGCCGACGCGCCGACCGTGCCTGAGAGGACTTTTGAATGTTCGGAGCTTTTCGTCGGTATTTCTCCACCGACCTGGCCATTGACCTTGGCACAGCAAATACGCTTATTTTCGCCCGCGACAAAGGCATTGTCCTGGACGAACCCTCGGTAGTCGCGATCCGCCATGAAGGCGGCCCGCACGGCAAGAAGGTGATCCAGGCCGTGGGCCGCGAGGCCAAGGCCATGCTCGGCAAGGTGCCCGGCAACATCGAAGCCATCCGGCCGATGAAGGACGGGGTCATTGCCGACTTCGTCATCACCGAGCAGATGATCAAGCAGTTTATCAAGATGGTGCACCCGCGGAACATATTTGCTCCTAGCCCGCGCATCGTCATCTGCGTGCCCTGCGGCTCGACCCAGGTCGAACGCCGCGCGATCAAGGACGCGGCCGAAGCCGCGGGCGCGCGCACCGTGCGCCTGATCGAAGAGCCCATGGCCGCGGGCATTGGCGCCGGCCTGCCGGTGTTTGATGCCTCAGGCTCGATGGTGGTCGACATCGGCGGCGGCACGACCGAAGTCGGCGTGATCTCGCTGGGCGGCATGGTCTACAAGGGCTCGGTGCGCGTCGGCGGCGACAAGTTCGACGAAAGCATCATCAGCTACATCCGCCGCAACTACGGCATGCTGATCGGCGAGCCCACGGCGGAACTGATCAAGAAGCAGATCGGCTCGGCCTTTCCCGGCTCCGAAGTGCGCGAGATCGAAGTCAAGGGCCGCAACCTTTCCGAAGGCGTGCCGCGCAGCTTCACGATTTCCAGCAACGAAGTGCTCGAAGCCCTGACCGAGCCGCTCAACCAGATTGTCTCGGCGGTGAAGAACGCGCTGGAGCAGACGCCGCCCGAACTGGGCGCCGACATCGCCGAGCGCGGCATGATGCTGACCGGTGGCGGCGCACTGCTGCGCGATCTCGACCGCCTGCTGGCCGAGGAAACCGGCCTGCCGGTGCTGGTGGCCGAAGAGCCACTGACCTGTGTGGTGCGCGGCTGCGGCATGTCCCTCGATGAGCTGGATCGCTACGGAAGCATTTTCGTCAGCGAGTGAGCCAGGCTGCATTGCGGCGGGGGACGAGAAGTGAATGACATGCAGGCGCACCATTTTTCACTGCATGCGACGCATGCAGCGCAGGGGCACGTCTGATGCCTTTGGGAACCGTTGATCGGCGCGCGCCCTCGTTGTTTCGTCAGGGGCCCTCGTTGCTGTCGCAGATGGCTTTCTACAGCGCCTTGGCGCTGTTTCTGATGGTTGCCGACGCGCGCTTCAAATTGACCGAGCCGGTGCGCCAGGTCGTGGCCAGCGTGCTCTATCCCGTGCAGTGGCTGGTGATACAGCCCGTGGCGCTGGTTCAGCAGGGCGCCGGCTACATGCAGTCGCTGGAGCAGGCCCAGGCCCAGGCCCGCGCCGCCGACCAGCGGCTGGTGCAGGTCGCGCAGAGCGCCCATCTCGCGGATCAGCTGCTTGACGAGAACCTGCACCTGCGCGCCTTGCTGGCGCTGCGCGAGCATCTGGTCAGCCCGGGCCAGGCCGCCGAAGTGGTGCATGACACTCCCGACCCCTATACCCGCCGCGTGGTCATCGACCGCGGCCAGACCTCGGGCATTGCCCTGGGCTCGCCGGTGCTTGACGCCAACGGCGTGCTCGGCCAGGTCACGCGGGTCTATGCGCTGCGCAGCGAAGTCACGCTGCTGATCGACCGTGACCAGGCAATTCCGGTCTTCAACCCACGCACCGGCGCGCGCAGCGTCGCCTACGGCGACCCTTCGCCCGGCGGCGGCGGCAACATCGAACTGCGCTTCGTGCCCAGCAACGCCGATGTGGTTGACGGCGATCTGCTCACAACCAGCGGCGTCGACGGCGTCTATCCCGCGGGAATACCCGTGGCGCGCGTGCTGCGCGTCGAGCACCGCGCAGATTCCGCTTTTTCGCGCATTTATTGCGAGCCCATGGCCCGCGTCCAGCAGGCTCGTCATGTGCTGGTGCTGCCGCCGGTGGTGGCCGTTGAGGATGCGCCCACAGCGCAGGCGCCCGCGACGCCGGCGCCTGTGGCCAAGGCAGCGGCCGCCAAGCCCGCCGCGACCAAGGCCCCCGAGAAAACCGCCAAGCCCGCGCCTGCCGCGGCGCCGGCGCGCGCACGCCAGGAGAGTCCGCGATGATCATGCCGCGCGGTCAGCCGCTTCTGCTTCCGGTCAACCCGGTGTTCATGGGCGCCAGCCTGGTGGCGGCGCTGGCCATCAACATGCTGCCGCTGGGCCGCGCGGCCTGGATGCCCGATCTGCTGATGATGCTGATTGCCTTCTGGAGCGTGCACCAGCCGCAGCGCGTGGGCATGGGCCTGGCTTTCATGTTCGGTCTGTGCATGGATGTGCAGCACAGCGCGCTGCTGGGCCAGCACGCGCTGGTCTATTGCCTGCTGGTGTTTGGCGCGGTGAGCGTGCGCCGCCGCCTGCTGTGGTTCAGCCTGCCGGTGCAGGCGCTGCAGATGCTGCCGCTGTTCTTCATGGCGCATGCCGTGGCGCTGATCGTGCGGCTGATCAGCGGCGGGGTCTTTCCCGGCTGGAGCATGGTCATTGCGCCGGTGGTCGAGGCCTTGCTCTGGCCGCTGATCAGCGGCCTGCTGCTGGCGCCGCAGCGGCGTGCGCCCGACGCCGACGAAAACCGGCCGTTGTAAGCATGTTGCGCTTGACGCTTTGGCCTGCCCGCTGCGCTAGGAGCCGCGCATGATGGAAGTCATTGACTCCGAAGCCGAACAGTCGCGCTTTCGGCTGCGGATCTGGGTGGTCGCGGCCGTGGTGCTGCTGGCGTTCTGCCTGTTGATCTGGCGGCTGCTGGTGCTGCAGGTGGTGCGCCACGAAGACCTGGCCGAACGCGCCGAGAGCAACCGCACGGCGGTCGTGCCCATCGTGCCCAATCGCGGCCAGATCCTGGACCGCAACGGCGTGGTGCTGGCGACCAATTACGCCGCCTATACGCTGGAGATCACGCGCTCCAAGGTCAAGGACCTCGAGGCCACGATAGACGAGCTCGCGACGCTGGTGGAAATCACGCCGCGTGACCGGCGCAAGTTCAAGCGGCTGGTCGAGGACTCGAAGAACTTCGAGTCACTGCCCATTCGCACGCGGCTGAGCGACGAGGAAGTCGCGCAGTTCGCGGCCCAGCGCTACCGCTTTCCCGGCGTCGACATCAAGGCCAGGCTGTTTCGCTCCTATCCGCTGGAAGAGACCGCCAGCCATGTGATCGGCTACATAGGCCGCATCAACCAGCGTGAAAAAGAGGCGCTCGAGGACTCCGAGGATGCGGCCAATTACCGCGGCACCGAAGTCATAGGCAAGCTGGGCATAGAGCAAAGCTACGAGAAGGACCTGCACGGCCTGACCGGCTGGGAGCAGCTCGAGACCTCGGCCGGCGGCTATGCGGTGCGCAAGCTCGGCAGCCGCGCCGCGACGCCGGGCGACAGCCTGGTGCTGTCGCTGGATATCCGTCTGCAGCGCATGATCGAGCAGCTCTACGGCAACCGCCGCGGCGCGCTGGTGGCAATCGACCCGCGCAACGGCGAAGTGCTGGCCATGGTCAGCCGGCCGGCGTTCGACCTGAATCTGTTTGTCGACGGCATCGACCAGGAAAGCTGGGCCCAGCTCAACGAGTCCATAGACCGGCCCATGCTCAACCGCGCGCTGCGCGGCACCTACCCGCCGGGATCGACCTACAAGCCTTTCATGGCGCTGGGCGCGCTCGAGCGCGGCGCGCGCCGCACCGACAGCATCACGCAGGACAACGGCAGCTGGACCTTTGGCGGCCACACGTTCCGCAGCGGTCACCCCAACGGCCCGGTCGACCTGCACCGCGCCATCGTCAAGTCCAGCAACGTGTATTTCTACCAGCTGGCCAACGACATGGGCGTCGATGCCATGCACGACTTCATGAAGCCCCTGGGCTTTGGCCAGATCACGGGCCTGGACGTGCGCGGAGAAGCGCGCGGCGTGCTGCCCAGCCAGGAGTGGAAGCGCAACACCTACAAGCGTCCCGAGCAGAAGAAATGGTATGCGGGCGAAACCATTTCCCTGGGCATAGGCCAGGGCTACAACAACTTCACGCTGCTGCAGCTCGCGCATGCGACGGCGACACTGGCCAACAGCGGCGTCAAGCACCAGCCGCACCTGGGCCTGGGCAAGATCGATGCGCTCAGCCGGCGCTACCAGCAGCTGCCCCAGCCCGCGGGCATAGACCTGGGCTACAAGCCGCAGAACGTCGAGGCGGTGCGCCGTGCGGTCGCGGCCGTCACCGTCGACGGCACGGCGCGCGGTATCTTTGCGGGTGCCCCCTATACCTCGGCCGGCAAGACCGGCACGGCCCAGGCCGTGGGCGTGGGCCAGAAGGACAAATACAACGCCGCCCGGCTCACCGAGTACCAGCGCGACCATTCGCTCTACATGGCCTACGCCCCGGCCGACAAGCCGACCATTGCACTGGCGCTGATTGTCGAGAACGCCGGCTTCGGCGCCGCCGCCGCGGGTCCGATAGCGCGCCGGGTGTTTGACTATTGGCTGCTGGGTCAGTACCCCAGCGAGGAAGACATGGCTTCGGTGCGCTCGGGCCAGGCACGCCTGCCCATGGGGCAGCCGCGCCGAGCCAACGATATCGCCATACCCGCAGACAGCGTGTCCGTCGAAGGCCTGCCGCGCAAGGCGCTGCCCGATCCCTTCCCGGCGGCCGCGCCCGTCGATGCCGCTGGGCGTGCGGCCGCAGCGGCGCAAAAGCCGCTCATTCCGGCAGCGGCTGCGGCCGGCTGGGTACCGGAAGACTGAAGCAGCGCCAGCGCTATCCGCCCATGCGCCCGATGAAGGCCCGGATGCGCTCATTGGCCGGCTGACCGAAGAATTCCGCGGGCGGCGCTTCGTGGGCAATGCGGCCCTGGTCGAAGAACAGCACGCGGTCGGCCACCTCGCGGGCAAAGCCCATCTCATGGGTGACGACAACCATCGTCATTCCCGCACGCGCCAGCTCGCGCATCACGTCCAGCACTTCCTGCACCATTTCCGGGTCCAGCGCCGAAGTCGGCTCGTCAAACAGCATCACCTTGGGGTTCATGGCCAGCGCGCGCGCGATCGCCACGCGTTGCTGCTGGCCGCCCGACAGCTGCCACGGGTACTTGGCAGCGTGCTCTTGCAGGCCCACGCGGCGCAGCAAGGCCATGGCCTGGGCGTTGGCCTGGGCGCGCGGCGTGCGGTGGATGCGCCGCGGCGCGAGCGTCAGGTTGTCGAGCACCGTCATGTGGCCGAAGAGGTTGAACTGCTGGAACACCATGCCCACGTCGGTGCGCTGCTGCTGCAGCGTCGCCTCGTGGGGGCCCACGGGCACGCCGGCAATGGTGATCGTGCCGCTGTCGTGTGGCTCGAGCCGGTTGATGGCGCGCAGCAGCGTCGACTTGCCCGAGCCCGAGGCGCCGATGATGACGCTGACTTCGCCACTGCGAAACTGCGTGCAGACGTCGCGCAGCACCGGCTGCGCGCCAAACGACTTGCAGACGCGGTCAATGACGATGTAGGGCGCGGCAGTCATCGTGCGCGGTCTTCGATGTCGAAGCGGTATTCGATGGCCTGGGTTGCCTGGGTGATCAGCGTGGTCAGCACCAGGTAGGTCAGCGCCACCGTGCTGAGCGTGGCAATCGGCTGGAAGGTCTGCGACTGCAGGCGGTTGCCGACATTGGTCAGCTCGACCACGCCAATGGCATAGGCCAGCGACGAGTCCTTGAGCAGCGCGACGAAGTTGCTGACCAGCGGCGGCAGGGCCATCTTGAACGCCTGGGGCATGACCACGTCGAGAAATACATGGCGCCGTCTGAGGCCCAGCGCGCGCGCGGCCTCGGTCTGGCCCTGGGGCACGGCCAGCAGGCCGGCGCGAATGGCTTCGCTGTTGTAGGCGCCCGCATTGAGCCCCAGCGCCAGCACCGCGGCCGCAAACTCGGGCAGGCGCAGGCCGGGCACCAGCAAGGGCAGCGCAAAGTAGACAAACAGGATCTGCACCAGCAGCGGCGTGCCGCGTATCACCCAGAGGTAAAAGCGCGCGCCCCAGCGCAGCAGCGCCCAGCGCGAGGTGCGCGCCAGCGCCGTGGCCGTGCCCAGCACCAGCCCCAGGCCGCCGCTGACCAGCGTCAGCCACAGCGTGGTGCGCGCGCCGTCGGCAAAGGTTTCCGCGCTCGAGCCTATGGGTTCGGGCAGCCAGGAAAACAATCTGCCCAGCGCGGCCATGACCAGCACCAGCAGCAGCAGCGCCGTGGCCAGCGTGGCATTGCTGCGCTGCAGACGCGACCAGTGTGCGGGCCAGAAGGCAATGGGCATGGCGGGCGCGGCCGGCTCAGCGCTCTGCCGGGCAGCGTATGTCTTCCTGGAAGTATTTCTGCGCCACCTTGGCATAGCTGCCGTCGGCCATCACCGCCTGCAGCGCCTGCGACCAGGCGCCAGCCAGGCCGGTATTGCCCAGCGCCATGGCCGCGGCAATGCGCTCCACGGTGACCATGTCACCGACTTCAAAACCCGAGCCGGGCGATTTGCGCCGCAGCTCCTTGGCGACAAAGCGGTCGGTGACCATGGCGTCGACGCGCCCGGAAAGCAGCGCGCTGCGCGCATCGGTGTCGGCCGGAAAGTTCTTCACCGCCCGCACGCCCGGCAGGCGCTGGACTTCGGCTGCATAGGTGGTGCCGGTCTGCACCGCGACAATCTTGCCCGCGAGGTCGCCGGCGCTGCGCAGCGCCGGCGACCTCGAGACAATGGTGCCGCCCGAGCAGTAGTGCGGCGCGGCAAAGGTCACGGCCTTGGCGCGCTCGGGAGTGATGGCATGCGAGGCAATCACCACATCCCAGCGGTCCTGCTGCAGGCCCGTGAGCAGGGCGTCGAAGCTCAGCGTCTTCCATTGCGGCTTGAGGCCCATCCTGTGCGCCACGAGCTCGGCCACTTCGACTTCGAAGCCGGTGAGCTGCTTGCCCTGGAAGAAATTGAACGGCGCGTAATAGCCTTCGGTGGCGATCCGCAGCATGCCGTCCTGGCGCACCGCCTCCAGCGGCCTGGCCTGGGCGGCGGTGGCGGCCACGCACAGCGCGACCCAGAAAGTGACGGTGGGCAGAATTCTCATGCGCATCTCCTGGAGGACAGGGCCCGAGCCCTGCCCCGCCATGATGGCGCCTGCCATCGCCCAGACGCAACCCGGAAAAGTTCGCGTTGCCTTGCCCCGCCTGGACTACAAGGATTGCAAGTGCTTGCTCACCTTGTCGCCCTGCGCCCGCTGATCAGCGCAGGAAGGCGTCGTAGCCGGTCTTGAGGATCAGCACGCTGACCACGAGAATGAAGATGCTGCGCACGAAGCCCGTGCCGTGGCGCAAGGCCATGTAGGTGCCCAGCATGCTGCCCATCACATTGGCCAGCGCCAGAGGAATCGCGAAATGCCACCAGACATGGCCCTTGAGGCTGAACAGCACGATGGCCGCGACATTGGTGGCGATGTTGAGCAGCTTGGCCGAGACCGAGGCGTTGAGGAAGTCATAGCCCAGCAGGCGCACGAACAGGAACACGAAGAAGCTGCCCGTGCCCGGCCCGAAAAAGCCGTCGTAGAAGCCTATGACCAGACCTATGGCGCAGGCAACCAGGGTTTCGGCGCGGCCGGCAAAGCGCGGCGCATGGTTGCGGCCCATGTCTTTCTTGAGCAGCGTATAGATCAGCACCAGCACCAGTACCAGCGGCAGCAATTTGCGCAGGAAGTCCGATGAGATGACGGTGACCGCCCAGGCGCCCGCAAACGAGCCCGCGAAGCTGACCAGGATGGCCGGGGTCAGCGCGGCCCAGGGAATGCGCACCCGCCGGCCATATTGCCAGGCCGACATGGTCGTGCCCCAGACGGAGGCACTTTTGCCCGTGCCCAGCAGCGTGGCGGGGGGAGCATGGGGAAACGCCGCGAAAATCGCCGGCACGAGGATCAGTCCACCCCCGCCAACGATGGCATCCACGAACCCGGCCAGCATCGAGGCCAGCGAAACAAAGAGCCATTCCATAGGGCCGAGATTGTCGCACCGCCAGGGTGCATCCACGCCTTTGGAGCGACCAATAAAAAAGCGCCGGACTGGGCCGGCGCTCTGTAAAGGCATCTCGCTGTATGCTTTTTGAATATTGGTCTATTTCTATGTCGAGTAGTCTCCTCGGCCCCTCTTCGTCGCACCGAGGTGCACTTGAGTGGTGTGGACTGTACTGCCTGCACTTGCTTGGTGCATTGGGACTTTCCCGGAGTGAACGGGTGTCCAGGGGAGCATGAACATGTATCTAGTGTGACGGTTTGCAAATAAAAGCCCGTGTTTGCAGCGGTTTTGGCACGCCCTGTGCTTGCCTGTCTGTCGGCAACCATCTTTTCCGGAGGCATGGCATGGACATGACAGGCAGGCAAGACTTCGCCAGGCGCCCCCATTCAGGGCGTGCCGCTGGCTTGACGATGGCACTCGCAGGGCTCGCTTGCTGGGCCCCGCCCGCCAGCGCCGCAGGCGAGGGCGCGGCGGCCAGCCCCCCGCTGACGGCGCCGGCCATGGTGCCTATGGGCGCGCTCAACGGCGCCGACACCGGCTGGCTGATGGTCTGCACAGCTTTGGTGCTGCTGATGACGCTGCCCGGCGTGGCGCTGTTCTATGCCGGCATGGTGCGGCGCAAGAACGTGCTCAACACGCTGGCCAGCGTGCTGCTGGTCGCCTGCGTGGTCAGCGTGCTGTGGTTTGCTGCCGGCTATTCGCTGGCGTTCACTCCCGGCGACGGCCTGCTGGGCGGCATCACGCGTCTGGGCTTTGCGGGGCTGGATCCCGACTGGGCGGGTCAGCGCGTCAGCGTGAGCCACATGGCGCCCAATGTGCCCGAGGCGGCATTCGCGATGTTCCAGCTGTCGTTTGCGGTGATCACGGCGGCGCTGCTGGTGGGCGCGCTGGTCGAGCGCATGCGTTTCACGGCGCTGCTGGTGTTCATTGCGCTGTGGACGCTGGCCGTCTATGTGCCGGTCGCGCACTGGGTCTGGGAGCCCGGCGGCTGGCTGGCGCGCCTGGGGGCGCTGGATTTCGCCGGCGGCACGGTGGTGCACGTCAACGCGGGTGCGGCGGGCCTGGCCTGCGCCTGGTATCTGGGGCCGCGCCAGGGCTATGGCCGCGTGGCGTTCGAGCCCTACAACCTGGGCTGGACCATGCTGGGCGCAAGCCTGCTGCTGATAGGCTGGTTCGGCTTCAACGCGGGCTCGGCGCTGGCCGCCGACAGCCGCGCGGCGCTGGCGCTGGCCGTGACGCATCTGGCGGCCGCGGGCGGCGCGCTCGGCTGGCTGAGTGCCGAATGGCTGCTGCGTCGGCGTGCCTCGCTGCTGGGCCTGTGCTCGGGGCTGGTCGCGGGACTGGTGGCCATCACTCCCGCGGCCGGCTATGTGGGCCTGGGCCCGGCGCTGCTGATCGGCCTGATGGCCGGCGCGGTCTGCTACTGGGGCGCGACCGGGCTCAAGCGCGCGCTTGGCGCCGACGATGCGCTTGATGTCTTTGGCGTGCATGGCGTGGGCGGCATTGTCGGCTCGCTGCTCACGGGCGTGTTTGCCAGCCGCTCCATTGCGGGCGTGCAGGCCCAGATTGGCACGCAGTTGCTGACGGTGCTGGCGGTTGCGGTGTTCAGCTTTGCCGCCACCGGCGTGCTGCTGTGGCTTACCGACCGGCTCGTGGGGCTGCGCGTGTCCGATGCCAGCGAACAGACCGGGCTCGATTTGTCGCTGCACCGCGAGCGCCTGGGCTGAAAGCATGTCCCCGCGCTGGCCGCGCGGGCGTTGAACACTGGAGCGGGAGTTTGCAATGCTTGACAGTGAAAGACTGGCCGTGGCCGCCCACGTGCATGTGCTGCTGCGGCGCAAGACCGGGCGCGTGACCGACACCGAGTGGATGGCCTGCAATGCCGACTACGCGCGTGAAGTCGTGCGTTTCTGTCGACTGCGTGCCCGGCAGGACACGCTGCCCGAACTCGGCGAATGGGCCGACAGGCTCGAGCGCGCAATGCAGCTGGCTCCGGCGCCCACGCCCGCGCCGCCGGGCCTGGCGGCCATCTCCGCGGCGCAGCCCCCGCAGCCGCCCGGCGGCGCCGAGCGCTATGTGGGCGGCATCCGCTAGTTCAGGCCACCACGGGCACGCGCGGGGGCGGGGAGGGCTGCTGCACTGCGCCGACGGCCGGCCTGGCCTGGCTCTTGCGAATCCATTCGGCGACCTTCTCGGCCATCATCAGCGTGGGCGAGTTGGTATTGCCGCTGGTGATGGTCGGCATCGCGCCCGCGTCGACCACGCGCAATGCGGCAATGCCGCGCACGCGCAACTGGCTGTCAAGCACGGCCATCGGGTCGGCATCCGGGCCGTCCACGCGGCCCATCTTGGTTGTTCCCACGGGGTGGAAGATGGTGGTGGCAATGTCGCCCGCCAGGCGCGCGAGCTCCTCGTCGGTCTGGAACTGCACGCCGGGCTTGTACTCCTCGGGCGCGAAGCGCGCCAGCGCCGGCTGGGCGACAATGCGCCGCGTGAGGCGCAGGCTGTCGGCCGCGACCTGGCGGTCTTCGTCGGTGCTGAGGTAGTTCGGTGCGATGGCCGGCGCCTGGCGGTAATCGGCGCTGCGGATCTGCACCGTGCCGCGGCTGGTCGGGTTCAGGTTGCAGACGCTGGCGGTGAACGCCGGGAAGGAATGCAGGGGCTCGCCAAACGCGTCCAGCGACAGCGGCTGCACATGGTATTCGAGGTTGGGGTGGAGCAGCTCGGGGCGGCTGCGCGTGAACGCGCCGAGCTGCGAGGGCGCCATGCTCATCGGCCCGCTGCGCTTGAACGCGTATTCCATTCCTATGCGCGCCTTGCCCAGCAGGCTGGAGGCCAGCACATTGAGCGTGGGCGCGCCCTGCACCTTGAACACCGTGCGGATCTGCAGGTGGTCCTGCAGGTTGGCGCCGACGCCCGGCAGGTCCTTGACCACGGGAATGCCATGTTTTTGCAGCAGCGCCGCCGGCCCTATGCCCGACAGCTGCAGCAGCTGCGGCGAGTTGATCGCGCCCGCGCAGACCAGCACTTCGCAGGTCGCGTGCACGGTATCGAGGCCGTCGCCGGTGGCGACTTCGACGCCCGTGCAGCGCTGGCTGCCGTCGGACTGGGTCTCGACGATCAGCCGCGTCGCCTGGGCCATGGTCCACATCTCGAAATTCGCCCGGCCATAGCAGGTAGGGCGCAAAAAGGCCTTGGCGGTATTCCAGCGCCAGCCGGCCTTCTGGTTGACTTCGAAATAGCCCACGCCTTCGTTGTCGCCGCCGTTGAAGTCGTCGCTGGCGGGAATGCCGGACTGCTGGGCGGCCTGGGAGAACGCATCCAGGATGTCCCAGCGCAGGCGCTGCTTTTCCACGCGCCACTCGCCGGTGCTGCCCTGGGTCTTGTTGCCGTGCAGGCCCTTGAAGCGCGCATCGGCAGGAGCACCGGCTTTTGCGCCGGCATCGAGCCGCCAATGGTCTTCGTGGCGCATGAAATGCGGCAGGCTGTTTTCCCAGCGCCAGGCGTCGTCGCCCGTGAGCTGGGCCCAATGGTCGTAGTCGCGTGCCTGACCGCGCATGTAGATCATGCCGTTGATGCTGCTGCAGCCGCCCAGCGTCTTGCCACGCGGATAGCGCAGGCTGCGGCCGTTGAGCCCGGGCTCGGCCTCGGTCTGGTAGAGCCAGTCGGTGCGCGGATTGCCTATGCAGTAGAGGTAGCCCACGGGAATGTGGATCCAGTGGTAGTCGTCCTTGCGCCCGGCCTCTATCAGCAGTACGCGCTTGCTGCGGTCGGCGCTCAAACGGTTGCACAGCAGGGCGCCGGCCGTGCCGCCCCCGATGATGATGTAGTCGAAAGTGGTGTCGCTCATGGGTCCGGATCGCTAGGCGCTGGTTGGAGAGGCTGCGAACCATTGTCCCGATAGACCGCGCGCTGTCGATAGGGAAAGCGCGTGGGGACGGGCGTGCAGCAGGCGTTTTTTATTCCCCCACGGCAGCCGCTTGCGCTAGAGTGCACAACGAGGTTGCGTCCTGCGTGCCGCGGCCTGCGGAATATGCAAAACTGGATGCCGCCGGTTGCCAATCGCCCCGGTCTCTTTCTCGCCGCCACTGATTCCTGATGCCGCCTTCGCTTCCCCCTTCTGTTGTGCTCGACTCCTCTGCCGGCCGCGCAGCGCTCCAGGGCGACTGGACGGCTGCAAGCTTTGCCGACCGCGCAGTCTGGCGCCGGTTGCAGCGCGAGCTGCAGGCCGTGGGCCAGGCCCGCAGCTGGGACCTCCAGGCCATGGGCCGTCTCGACTACGTGGGCGCGCAGATCCTCTGGCGCCACTGGGGCGCAAAGTGGCCGGCCGAATTCCAGGCCAGCGAGGCGCAGCGCGACATCCTGGCGCATGTCGAGCAGTACAGCCAGTGCGAGAAACCGGTCGCGCCCAGATGGCACCCGTTGCAGCAGATCGACCAGCTCGGCGTGCTGGTGCTTGCGGGCTGCAGCCATCTCAAGGAACTGGTCGAGCTGATCGGCCAGCTGCTGCTCGATTTCGCCCGCCTGCTGCGCCGCCCGCAGCGTGCGCCCTGGCGCGACATTTCGGGCCATCTCTACAGCATGGGCGCGACCGCGCTGCCGATCACGGCACTGGTCGGGTTCCTGATCGGCGTGGTGCTGGCCTATCTGATGGCCTTGCAGCTGCGCCAGTTCGGCGCCGAATCCTTCATTGTCAACATCCTGGGCATTTCGCTGATCCGCGAACTCGGCCCGATGCTGGCCGCAATCCTGGTGGCGGGCCGGTCGGGCTCGGCAATCACCGCACAGATAGGCGTGATGCGCGTCAACGAGGAACTCGACGCCATGCAGGTCATGGGCATTGCGCATGGCTTCCGGCTGGTGCTGCCGCGGGCGCTGGCGCTGGCGCTGGCCATGCCGCTGATCGCGGTCTGGACCACGCTGGCCGCGCTGGCCGGCGGCATGCTGGCCGCCGACATCACCATGGGCATCACGCCCGCCTACTTCGCCCAGGCCCTGCCCGCGGCCGTGGAGTCGGCCAACCTCTGGCTGGCGATGGGCAAGTCCATGGTGTTTGGCGTGCTGATCGCGCTGATCGGCTGCCACTGGGGGCTGCGCGTCGAGCCCAACACCCAGAGCCTGGGCAAGGGCACGACGGCGTCGGTGGTTTCGGCAATCACCATGGTGATCATTGTCGACGCGCTGTTTGCCATTCTTTTCAAAGACGTGGGCATCTGACGCGATGACAAACACCGAGATTTCCCCTTCCCCAGGCCCCCAGGGCGCAGCGGCGCCCGTGGTGCGCATTGCCGGGCTGTGGAGCGTTTTCGGCCAGGGCGAGAAGGCGTTTGCCGTGCACCAGGATCTCGATCTGGTGGTCGAGCGCGGCGAGATGCTGTCCATTGTCGGTGGCTCGGGCACGGGCAAGACCGTGCTGCTGCGCCAGATGCTGGGCCTGCTCGAGCCCAGCAAGGGCACGGTTGAAGTGCTGGGCCGGCCGGCATCCGAAATGGGGCGCGAGGGCGCTGCCAGCCGCGTGGGCATGCTGTTCCAGCATGGCGCGCTGTTTTCGGCATTCAACGTGCTCGACAACGTCTCGTTTGCGCTGCGCGAGCAGGGCAGCCTGCCCGATGACCTGATCCGCGACGCGGCAATGGTCAAGCTGCAGATGGTGGGCCTCAAGCCCGAGCATGCGGCGCGCATGCCGTCCGACCTTTCGGGCGGCATGATCAAGCGCGTGGCGCTGGCGCGCGCGCTGATCATGGACCCCCCGCTGCTGCTGCTCGACGAACCCACGGCCGGGCTCGACCCCACAAGCGCCGACGAATTCTGCGAGCTGCTGCGCGAGTTGCATGCGGGGCTGGGGCTGACGCTGGTCATGGTGACCCATGACCTGGACACCTTGTTTGCGCTGTCCTCGCGCGTGGCCGTTCTGGCCGAGAAGAAAGTGCTGGTCACGGGGCCGCCGCGCGAAGTCGCGGCCTTTGACCACCCCTTTGTCGAAACCTTTTTCCGGGGAGAGCGGGGCCGACGTGCCATGGCGCCCCTGAGCAGCGGCCAGGCGGCCGCAGGAGAAACCTGATGGAAAACAAGTCGCATGCAATGGCGGCGGGGCTGTTCGTGGTGCTGGTGACGGCATTGCTGGCCGGCCTCGCCATGTGGCTCACCCGCGATCACAGCCAGTACAACCAGTACGAACTGACCACCAAGGACGGCATTGGCGGCCTGCAGCCGCAGGCCGCCGTGCGCTACAAGGGCGTGCCCGTGGGCAAGGTGGTGCATATCGGCTTCGATCCCCAGACCCCGGGCAATGTGCTGATACGCATTGCCGTGGGCACGGAAACGCCGATTTCGCCCACCACCTTTGCCGTGCTGGGCTATCAGGGCGTCACGGGCCTGGCCCATGTGCAGCTTGACGATGCCGCCGAACCCCAGCCGCAGCTGCCTCCGGGCGCCAGCGGCCTGCCGCGCCTGTGGCTCAAGTCCTCGCCGCTGAGCATGCTGGCCGACCAGGGGCCGGCGCTGCTGGGCCGCGTCGATGAAGTCACGCGCCGCCTCAACGACATGCTGGGCGATGAAAACCAGCAGCGCTTCAGCAGCGCGCTGGAGAACATTGCCGGCGCCGCCGCCGGCGTGCGCGATCTCACCGCCGGCGTGCAGCAGACGCTGAGCCAGAAGCTCGATCCCGCGCTGTCCGATATTCCCGCGCTCACGGCCGACGCGCGCAAGGCCTTGCAGTCGCTGGACCAGGCGGGCAAAAGCACGGCCGCGGTCGCCAACGACCTGGGCCAGACCGTGCAGCGCATCAATGCGCCCGACGGGCCGCTCGAGCAGATCGCCACGGGCACCCAGGCGCTGGTGCGCGCCGCCGACGGCCTGGGCCGCACCACCTTGCCCCATGTGAGCCGCGCGGCAGACGATGTGTCGCGCGCTGCGCGCCAGCTCGGCGCCGCCGCCGGAGGCTTCAGCGACAACCCGCAATCGGTGATCTACGGCGCGGGCAACGCCGTTCCCGGCCCCGGTGAACCCGGTTTTGCGGCCCCCACTCCCTTGCCTTAGGAATCCGCCATGTCCGCTTCTTTTTCCGAGGCTGCGCGCAGCAACGCGCTGCGGGTTGCCGTTTCCGTCGCCTGCCTGTGGCTTGCCGGCTGCTCGGTGCTGCCCAAGCCGCCCGCGCAGCCGGTGCGCTACGACTTCGGTCCCGAGCCTGTCGCCACGGCGCCCGCGCCCCAGGCCCAGCGCCCGGCCATCGCGCTGGCCGAAGTCGAGGCTCCCGGCCTGCGCGATTCCGAAACTTCCGTGCTCTACCGCCTGGCCTATGCCGATGCCCAGGTGGTGCGCCCCTACCAGCTTGCGCGCTGGACGCGCCCGCCAGCGCAGCTGGTGCAGCAACGCCTGAGCAGCGGCCTGGGCCGCGATCGCGCCGTGCTGCTGGGCGGCGACGGCACGGCCCAGCCCAAGGTGCAGGGCCAGCAGCCCGCGGTGCTCAAGGTCGAACTGGAAGAGTTCAGCCATGTGTTCCTGTCGGCGCAGGACAGCGTCGGCTGGGTGCGCCTGCGCGCCTCGCTGGTCGATCGCCAGACCCAGGGCGATGTGCTGCTGGGACAGACGACCTTTGTCGCCCGGCAGCCTGCCGCAGGCGCGGACGCGGCCAGCGGCGTGCGCGCGCTGACCCAGGCCACCGACAAGGTCGTTGCCGATATGCAGGTCTGGCTGCAGCAGCTGGGACGTTGAACCCGGGCTTGTGCCCAGTCTGGCGTAGGCAGTTGCTGACGGCGCTTGCCTGCGATCTCCCTACGCGCCCGGTGCGCAGCTTCTTCTAAAGTCCACGCAGCCTTTGCGCATGCTATCGATTAATCCTGATCGATTGTGAAAAGTTATTGCCTGGACCCCTCCGCCACGGAACATGTCCTCGCGTGCGCGTGGTGAGAGAAGAACAAGGAGTGACTTATGCAATCCCTGCGCAACCTGCATCTGCTGTTGAGCGGCTGCGTGCTGGCAACGATCACCGTGCTGGGCGCCGCCGCTCTCACGTCGAAAGCATCCGAGCAGATGGCCGCCAAGCGGCACATTTCCCTGCAGTTCCGGCAGGACATGCAACGCTGTGAACCGCTGCGCGGCGATGCCGTCCACCTTTGCGAACGCCATGCCCATGGCAGCGCCGAGGTCGCCAAGGCGGATCTGGAAACCCGGCGCGAAGGTCTGTCCCAGGGCCGGCCGGCGCGCGCGGCCCATGCCCACAAGATGGCCCAGGCGCGCTGCAATGCGCTGTCGGGCCGGGTCAGGCAGCGCTGCGCCGGCAGCGCCGGCTAGCGCATCGCCAGCACCGGGAACATCTTGGTCAGCCCGCCAGCCATGACCTCGACCGCCAGCGCGGCCAGGATCAGCCCCATCAGCCGGGTCATGACGTTGATCCCGGTCCTGCCCAGCACACGTGCAATCGGCTGTGCCAGAGAAAAGCAGATTGCTGTTGCCAGCGCCACCACCACGCCGTAGCCGATCAGCGCCAGATGCTGCCAGATATCCTTGGCCTGATCGGCGTAGATCACCACCGTCGACATCGCGGCCGGCCCGGTCAGCAGGGGAATGGTCAGCGGAACCACCGCAATGCTGTTGCCCATGGCCGCCTTTTCCACCCCCGCTTCCAGCGTCGCTGCGCTCGGTCGGTCTTCGGCCGGGCGGGCGTTCAGCATGTTCATGGCGCTGATCAGCAGCAGCAGACCGCCGCCAACCTGGAAGCTCTGCAGCGAGATGTTGAAGAAGTCAAGCACCTGCAGGCCCAGCAAGGCGCAGGCCGAAATCACGCAGAACGCGCTGAAGGACGCGGTGCGTATGGTGTCGCGCCGCTGGGCGTCGCTGAAGCCCTGGGTGTAGTGGATGAAGAATGGAATGATGGCCAGCGGATTGACGATGGCCACCAGCGTGATCAGCGGTTTGAGGTCCATCAGCGCATGCCTCCGCAAAGGGGGCGTAGGCTGATCCTGGCTTGCGTCTGGTGCGTCATGCGGTCTCCTGTGAGAATGCACGTTGATCGCGCATTTGCTGCGCCATTACAGCACCTGGCGCCGATCGGCGGTGCGCAGGCAGCGATCCACCCACATCCAACGGAGCAAAGCATGGGAAATTTTGTGAATTTGACCTCGGCCGACGGTTTCAGCGCCCCCGCGTGGGTTGCCGTGCCTGAAGGCCCGGTGCGTGGCGCCATCGTGGTGCTGCAGGAAATCTTTGGCGTCAACAGCCATATCCAGGCCGTGACCGATCGCTTCGCGGCGCGCGGCTATGCGGCCGTGGCGCCGTCGTTGTTCGCGCGCGTGCAGCCCGATGTCGACCTGGGCTATGCGTCGGCCGACATGGAGCGCGGCATGGCGCTCAAGGCTGCGACCGAAGCCCTGCCCGAGCCCGGAGCAATGGCCGAAGTGCAGGCGGCCATTGCCCACGCCGCGGCCATCAGTGGTGGCAAGGTCGGCATCGTCGGTTTCTGCTGGGGCGGCCTGATGACCTGGCGCGCGGCCTGCACGCTGCCCGGCCTGGCTGCGGCCGTGGCCTATTACGGCGGCGGCGTGACCACCCCGGCCGAAGTGGCGCGTACGCCGCAATGCCCGGTGCTGGCGCATTTCGCGCGCCAGGACCACTGGATCTCGGTGGATTCGGTGCAGGCCTTCGGACGCGCCCACCCCGAAGTCGAGGTCCATCTGTACGACGCCGATCACGGCTTCAACTGTGACCAGCGCGGCGCCTATGACGAAAGCAGCGCGCTGCTGGCGCGCGACCGTACGCTGGCCTTCTTCGACCGGCATCTGGCCTGAGGATTCCTAGGGCGCGCGTTCCAGCTGGTCCAGGTAGCGCTTGCGCCAGAAGTAGGAAATCAGCACCAGCGACACCACGCCCATGCCGGCCATGGCCCACCAAAAGCCGTCCTGCTTGTGCACCAGTGGAATGAACTCGAAATTCATGCCAAACACTGCGGCAATCAGGTTCAGTGGCAGGAACACGGCGGTGATCGTGGTCAGCGTGCGCATGATGTCGTTGGCGCGGTTGCTCTGCAGCGAGAAATGCATCTGCACCGCGGTTTCGGCGCTTTGCTCGAGGCGGCGCACATGGTGGACCACGCGCTCGATATGCTCGAGCACGTCGCGCGAGCGCACCTTGAGCAGTTCACGGTCGCGCTGCAAGGTGGGCATGGATTCGGCGGGCCAGGCGTCCAGCGCCTCTATCCATTCCTGGATTGCGGCACGCTGGTCTTCGCAGATCTCGTCGAGCTGGTGCAGCGCCAGGCGCGCGTCGAGAATCGCGCTCCAGTTGGAAATCCTGGCCTTGGGTTCGAGCAGCGCCGACTGCCAGTGATCGAGCTGGCGCGTGAGGTCGCGGCGCAGCTCGAGATAGCCATCGACCATGTGGTTGACCAGGCGCAGCATCAGGTCGGCCGGGCTGTTGCTGCGCTTGGCCGGGCCGCCGCGCGCGTCCACGGGCTGCTCCGACAGCAGCCGCAGCAGGAAATAGGCGTGCACCGGGCAGGCGTCGGGGTGTACGGTCAGCAGCAACTGGTCGAACACCACCATGCCCACGGGGCGGGTGACGATGCGCGTGAGCACCGGCGGTCCGTGCTGCGGCGCAGCCGGCGCCGCGTCGCCGCTTTCGGCCGAGGCCAGACGCTGGAACACCAGCAGGTCGTACTGCGAGGTCGCGTCATAGTTGGATGGCAGCTGGGCGTTGAGCAGATCGGAGACATGCAGGTCGACCAGCGCCACGCCGCAGAGACGGTGCAGCATGGCCTGGAGCGCGGGCAACTGCGCCGCGAGCTCGGAGCGCGTGCACGAGACCCAGTAAAAGCCCGTTGCCGCAGGCGGGGCCAGGGGCAGCTCCTCGCCCGCATCCTGGGCCGGGCCGGTGGCGGCAATGTGGAGGGTGCGCATGGCCCGGATTTCGCTCAGCGTTGCTGCAGCTTTTTCGCGGCGTCAATCGCGAAATAGGTCAGCACACCATCGGCACCGGCGCGCTTGAAGGCCAGCAGGCTTTCCAGCATCACCGCATCGTGGTCCAGCCAGCCGTTGGCCGCGGCCGCCTTGATCATCGCGTATTCGCCCGAGACCTGGTAGGCAAAGGTGGGCACCTTGAACTCGTCCTTGACGCGGCGCACGATGTCGAGATACGGCAGGCCGGGCTTGACCATCACCATGTCGGCGCCTTCGGCCAGGTCGAGAGCGACTTCGCGCAGCGCTTCGTCGCTGTTGCCCGGGTCCATCTGGTAGACGTTCTTGTCGGCCTTGCCCAAGGCGCCGCGCGTGCCCACGGCATCGCGAAACGGTCCGTAGAACGCGCTCGCGTATTTGGCGCTGTAGGCCATGATGCGGGTGTGGATGTGGCCCTGGCTTTCAAGCGCCTCGCGGATCGCGCCTATGCGGCCGTCCATCATGTCGCTGGGCGCAACGATGTCGACGCCGGCTTCGGCATGGGTCAGCGCCTGGCCGACGAGGATTTCAACGGTCTCGTCGTTGATGATGTAGCCCGTGGGGTCGAGCAGGCCGTCCTGTCCGTGGCTGGTATAGGGGTCGAGCGCCACATCGGTCATCACGCCCAGGCCGGGAAACTCCTTCTTCAGCGCGCGCACCACGCGCGGAATCAGGCCGTCGGGGTTGAGCGCTTCCTTGCCGTCGGGCGTCTTGAGCGCGGCGTCGATGGCCGGAAACAGCGCCAGCACCGGAATTCCCAGCTGCACGCATTCCTCGGCCACGGGCAGCAGCAGGTCCAGGCTCAGGCGGTCCACGCCGGGCATCGACGTCACGGCTTCGCGCCGCTGCGTTCCTTCGTGCACAAACACCGGATAGATCAGGTCGTGGGCCGTCACCAGGTTCTCACGCACCAGATTGCGCGTGAAGGGGTCGCGGCGCAGGCGACGCGGGCGGTTGTGGGGAAAGGGGGTGGGGCTGGAAAGATGCATGGGGAAAATTGTGCACCATAAGAGGCACCCCCTGTGCGGCTTTGCCGCTTCCCCCTGGGGGGGACGGCACCATCGCTGCGGGGCGGCCCTTGCTCGGTGCCCCTAAGCTGGGGTGCGCCGGTTTCATGGGCTGCGCATAACTGGTTCGCTCTGGCGAGAGGCTGTGGACGTTTTGTGGCGCGGGTTGGTCTGCGGCCCGTACACTGGGCACATGCTATGGGTTAAAGCTTTTCATATTGTGTTCGTTGCGAGCTGGTTCGCGGGACTGTTCTATCTGCCGCGTATCTTCGTGAATCTGGCCATGGTCACTCCCGGCTCGGTGGCCGAGCGTGATCGACTGCTTCTGATGGCGCGCAAGCTGATGCGCTTCACCACGCTGCTGGCCGTGCCGGCCTTGCTGCTGGGCCTGTGGCTGTGGCAGGGCTATGGCATAGGCCGCGGCCCGGGCAACGGCTGGATGCATGCCAAGCTGTTCATCGTGCTGCTGGCGCTGGGCTACCACCATGCGTGCGGCCGGCTGCTGCGCAAGTTCATTGATGACGTGAATCAGCGCAGCCACCGCTGGTACCGCTGGTTCAATGAAGTGCCGGTGCTGCTGCTGATTGCGGCGGTGGTGCTGGTGGTCGTCAAGCCCTTTTGATTCAACCCGGGAGCCGCGGCGCAGTGCACAAGACTTCCGCCTGGCCACTGGCGCTGGTTTATTCCGCGCTGATCTTCTTTGCCAGCCTGTTTCCCTTCACGGGCTGGCGCGCTCAGGGCATCAACCCCTGGGTGTTTCTCACGGCCACTATTCCACCGCCTTACTGGACCTGGTTTGACGTCAACATGAATGTCGTCGGCTACGCTCCGCTGGGCTTTTTGCTGGCGCTGGCCTTGCAGCGGTCGGGCATGCCGCGCGCGGCCGTTCCGGTCGCCGCGCTGGCCGGCACGCTGCTGTCGGCATGCATGGAGTTCCTGCAGATCTACCTGCCGCGGCGCGTGCCGTCAAACATGGATCTGGTGCTCAATGCCGGTGGAACGCTGATTGGCGCGCTGCTGGCGCTGCTGCTCGAGCGCCTGGGCGCGCTTGACCGCTGGAGCGTGTTTCGCGGGCGCTGGTTCAGCGCCCAGGCGCGCGGCGCCATCGTGCTGCTGGTGCTGTGGCCCATGGCGCTGCTGGTGCCCGCGGCCGTGCCGTTCAGCCTGGGCCAGGTGTTCGAGCGGCTGGAATCGGCCTTGATCGACCTGCTGGAAGACACGCCTTTCCTGGAATGGTTGCCGCTGCGCGATGCGCCGCTGGTGGCGCTGTCGCCGGCCGGCGAACTGCTTTGCGAGCTGCTGGGCCTGCTCGCGCCCTGCCTGCTGGCCTATTGCGTGGTGCCGCATATCGGGCGCCGCGCGGTGCTGGCGGTGCTGGGTGTGGGGCTGGGCATTGCCGCCACGGCGCTGTCGTCGGCACTGAGCTACGGCCCGGCCCATGCCTGGGAGTGGCTGGGCCTGCCGGCCCAGCTGGCGATCTGGTTTGCGCTGGCGCTGGCCGCGGCCCTGATCGCGCTGCCCGGGCGGGCCTGCGCGGCCGTGCTGCTGCTGGTGCTGATGTGGCAGCTAAGCCTGCTCAACCAGGCGCCGACCAGCGCCTATTTCGCCCAGACGCTGCAGACCTGGGAGCAGGGCCGCTTCATCCGCTTCTATGGCCTGGGCCAATGGCTGGGCTGGATCTGGCCGTATGCGACGCTGGGCTATGTGCTGCTTCAGGTGGCGCGCCGCGACCGGCCGCGTCGGGCGCAGCCCTCCTGATTCAATCTGCGCGCCCCGGCCCGGGCTTGCTGCGTGCGCAGGAAGGGGCGGGATGGTGCGCCTAAAATGGACTCCCATGAGCGACAACAAAGCCAATCAGCTATCCACAACGCATGCTCGTCTGCCGCATGAAACTGGCGTGTCCCAGCCCAGCGGCACCGAGGAAGGGTCGCCCCGCACCGAGGGTGCCGTCCCCCTGGGGGGAGGCGGCGTAAGCCGCTCAGGGGGGGGCTATTACCAGCGCCATATCTTCTTTTGCCTCAATGAGCGCCCCGGAGGTGAGGACTGCTGCGCGCTGCATGGCGCCAAGGCGGGTTTCGACCGCTGCAAGTCCCAGGTCAAGGCCGCAGGCCTGTCCGGCCCCGGCAAGGTGCGCGTGAACAAGGCCGGCTGCCTGGATCGCTGCGCCGGCGGCCCGGTGGCCGTGGTCTATCCCGAAGGCACCTGGTACACCTTCATTGACGACAGCGATATCGATGAAATCGTCGAGTCGCATCTGAAGAACGGGAAAATTGTCGAGCGTTTGCTCACGCCGCCGGAACTTGGCCGCTGAAATCCACTCCATCCGACCAGACCCCGTCTTTCAGGCGCGTGCCGGCCACGGCGCGCGCCGCTTCCATGGAATTGCTAAGTGAACGCCCAGACTGAACGCTTGACCCTCACCGGCGCCGCCGGCGCCATCGAGGCGCTGCGCGACGCCGCTGTACTGAACGCGGGCCAGGCGCCGCGCGGCGTGGCCATCATTGCCCATCCCCATCCACTGTTTGGCGGAACCATGGACAACAAGGTCGTGCAGACCCTGGCGCGCGCCTTTGTGCAAAGCGGCTTCACGGCCGTGCGCTTCAACTTCCGCGGCGTGGGTGCGAGCGCCGGAACGCACGACGCAGGCCAGGGCGAGCTGCAGGATCTGCTGGAAGTCGTGCGCCAGGTCGCGCCTGACGGTCCGATCGCGCTGGCCGGCTTTTCCTTTGGCGCCTTCGTCACCAGCCATGCGCTGGCCCGGCTCTGGCCCGAAGGCCGGGTCGAGCGCGCGGTGCTGGTCGGCACGGCCACCAGCCGCTTCAGCGTGGCGCCGGTTCCGGCCGATGCGCAGCAGCGCACGCTGGTCGTGCATGGCGAAGCCGATGACACGGTGGAGCTGGCCTCGGTGATGGACTGGGCACGCCCGCAGATACTCCCTGTCACAGTTGTCCCCGGGGGCGGTCATTTCTTTCACGGACAATTGCCGCTGCTCAAGAGCCTGGTGGTCCGCCACCTGCTGCCGGGTCTGTGACCTCCCAGGTTGGCGGCCGCAGCCGCCAGCCACGCTTCGCCGCTCGCTGCACTGGCGGGCGTTTTTTCAGCTTTCCTCCCCCCAGCCTTACATGACCCCGATTTTCAACACCTTGCGTGTTATTGCCGTTACCGTGGCAATGGCGCCCGCGTTTGTGCCCACCTTTGCGCTGGCCCAGATCAGCCTGCCCACGCCACCCGAAATTGCCGCCCGCAACTATCTGCTGGTCGACGTCACCGCCAACCAGGTGCTGGGCGCCAAGGACATAGACGCCCCCATCGAGCAGGCCTCGCTGACCAAGCTGATGACCGGCTACCTGGTGTTTGACGCGCTGCGCGCCAAGAAAGTCACGCTGGATCAGCGCTTCCCGGTCAGCGAACGCGCCTGGAAGATGCCCGGCTCGCGCATGTTCATCGATCCCAAGATGCAGGTGCCGGTCGACGACCTGATCAAGGGCATGATCGTCCAGTCGGGCAATGACGCCACCGTGGCGCTGGCCGAAGGCGTGGGCGGTTCGCTGGAGAACTTCGTGCGCCTGATGAATGAACAGGCCAAGGCCCTGGGCATGAAGGGTACGAGCTACAAGAACCCCGAAGGCCTGACCGAGCCCGGCCACCTGACCACGGCGCGCGACCTGTCCATCCTGGCCCAGCGCCTGATGCAGGAATTTCCCGAGTACATGCACTACTACTCGACCAAGCAGTACCACTACGAAGGCACGCCAGCGTCCAATGGCACCAACCGCAACACGCTGCTGTTTCGCGACCCCACGGTCGACGGCCTGAAGACCGGCCACACCGCTGCCGCCGGCTACTGCCTGGTGTCGACCGCCAAGCGCACCATGCCCCAGGTGGGCGAGCGCCGTTTGCTGTCCATCGTGCTGGGCGCTTCCAGCGCCAATGCGCGCGCCACCGAGAGCCAGAAACTGCTGAACTGGGGCTATACCGCGTTTGACTCGGTCAAGCTGTTCGACGAAGGCCAGCCCGTGGCCACGCCCGAAGTCTGGAAGGGCCAGGCCAGCACCATCCAGATCGGCCAGCCCAAGGCCATTGTCGTGACCGTGCCCGCGGGCTCGGCCGGCAAGCTCAAGACCGAAGTCGTGCGCCAGGATCCGCTGGTCGCACCCTTCACCAAGGGCCAGGCCATGGGCACGCTCAAGGTCACACTGGACGGCCAGGCTGTTGCTGAAGTGCCACTGGTGGCGCTCGAAGCGGTCGAGCAGGCCGGCTTCTTCGGCCGCCTGTGGGACGCCATTCGCCTGTGGATAAAGTAATTAGCCCCCACGCTCCCCCACTGCGTGTGGGTCGCGCTGGGGGGGAAGCCCCCCCAGATGTTTTCTGCCTTGGGGGGCAGAGCCCCCCACCGCGTTTTGCCTTGGGGCGGCCCGGCGGCAAAACCGGGCTCCCCGCGCTTGCTCGCAGCTTCTCACCAATGCCTCCAATACATGCTAGGCATGCAGGGGTGCTTGGCAAGCCGACTTGCCTTGCTTGAGTCAAGCTGCTACAGTCGAATGCTTTTCGGAAATTCCGAAGGGATTCACGTTTTCGTTTTTTACGTTTAGGGACGTATACATGCCAACCATTAACCAGCTCGTTCGTCAGGGGCGCTCGGTCGAAACGATCAAGTCCAAGAGCCCTGCGATGGAAAACTCTCCACAGCGCCGCGGCGTGTGCACACGTGTGTACACCACGACGCCTAAGAAGCCTAACTCCGCTCTGCGTAAGGTCGCCAAGGTGCGCCTGACCAACGGTTTCGAGGTCATTTCGTACATCGGCGGTGAAGGCCACAACCTGCAGGAACACAGCGTCGTGCTGGTTCGCGGCGGTCGTGTCAAGGATTTGCCAGGTGTTCGCTACCACATCGTCCGTGGTTCGCTCGACTTGCAAGGCGTCAAGGATCGCAAGCAATCGCGCTCCAAGTACGGTGCCAAGCGTCCCAAGAAGGCCTAAGCCTTTTTGTAGACAGATTTTCGGTGTTTGTCCTGCCGGGCAGGTAGTTCAAACGTAGTGACCCCAAGCGCAAGTGTTTTGCGTGGGTCGAGTAAGTGGGAGTCCTGTTGACCCCCGCGGTGTCTGAAAAGATGCCAACTGAAGCAAAGATAGAGGTAAAAAATGCCACGTCGTCGCGAAGTCCCCAAACGTGAAATTCTG